>Ga0105245_10001739_pt1 | contig 19853 bp, 15 predicted proteins | sample KBSM54metaG_FD_81523 | JGI IMG/M metagenome (GOLD analysis project Ga0105245, IMG submission 81523) | Miscanthus rhizosphere microbial communities from Kellogg Biological Station, Michigan, USA - KBS M5-4 metaG | ecosystem: Host-associated > Plants > Roots > Rhizosphere > Soil | place...
AGGCCAGAATTTCTCCATCCAATATCAGTGGATCGGGAAAGGCCCGCAGCGCCGGAGGCAGTTCAGGAAACGCCGGGCTGATCTCATCCAGTGTCCGCGAAAACAGCCGCACGCGCGGATCTTCTTTGCCTCCAACATGGGCCTGTGCGCGTATGCCATCGTATTTGTCTTCGACCACGGCGCGATCAAAGTAAGAAAGCGCTTCCTCGGCATCCTGCGCGGGGCTGGCCAGCATGAAGCCAATGGGATGGAAGAGCCGCATCTGCGCCTGATCGAGCTTGTGCTCCGCCGCGAGCCGCAAAGTTTCCCTGATATCGCCCAGCAGCATGTTGGCGCGCTGAACCGCTTTTACGTTTTCATCGAAGGCCTTGGCGATAGCTTCTTCCACCAAACCTTCCCGCAGGCCGATGCGTAAATCGCCGCTGATGATTTTGATCACGTACTTTGCTTCAACCGCCGTGGCCCGCCTAAGTATGTCCTTAAGCGAACTAAGCTTGCGCGCCGCGGCGGATGTTCGAGCCAAGTCATCGAATACCGAAGCCAGTTGGCTGACAGACAATGAACTCCGCGCCGGGGCGCTGTGCTCCAGAACGTCCTGCGCTGCTGCTCCCAGATCGCCATGGCGACGGTAAGCCGCAGTAAGAGCAACCTCTCCTTTGCCCGATATTTCTCCCAAGGTGCGCCACAGCAATGTGCCGCCAACCTGCAGCGTGCGCTCTTCCCAGGCAGGAAAGGCCCGACCCGAGAGAAATATGGCGGCCTGCGCAGCCTCATCCACCGGTCGGGAGAGAAAGTATTCCCCCACCAAACGCACCTTTTCAAGCTTCTTGGTGGTGGCGGCCACGGCGTCGGCGGTGTGGGCAAAAGCCTGCATCGTTAGCAGGATAGCAACTGCTATTTGTTCCTGTCCTTTTCTCCAATATTCCCGTAAAATACTGTTTTAGAAGGCACTTCAGCCCTGCGCCAACCCCTTGGAGCGCCGGCTGCTTAGGAATCATCTAATAAACCAATGAGATACTGGCGTCCATTCCTGCGTTTTCTTGCTGCTTTACAACTGCTTCCCGCCCTTGAAAGTGGAGAGGAAACCCTCGTCGGCGGCCAGGCCGTGATGGAAGGCGTAATGATGCGCTCCCCGCACGCCTGGGGCATTGCCATCCGCAAGCCGAGCGGAGAAATTACTACGCACAGTGAGACGTTGCAGCGGCCTTCAGAAAAGCATAAATGGATGGGATGGCCCTTCGTCCGCGGGCTGGCTACGCTGGGCCAGGCCATGCGCCTGGGCTTTGTGGCCTCAAAGTTCTCTTTGAATGTCGGGTTGGAAGAAATTGCCAAGGAAGAAGGCGAGAAGAAGCCGGAGATCGGCTCATGGGCCATGATCGGCAGCATGGTCGTCTCAATCGGCTTTTTCATCTTCATGTACAAGTTCGTTCCACTGGCTGCCGCGACAGGCATCAAGTCACACTGGCACACGTTGAATAACAACTTCGCCTTCACGCTGGTGGATGGACTGATCCGCATCGCGCTGTTTCTGCTCTTCATCTGGGGAATCTCTTTGTGGGCCGACATCAAGCGCGTTTACCGCTACCACGGCGCCGAGCACAAAACCGTGTTTGCTTTTGAAGATCACGGCATGCCGTCCGTTGCCGACGCGCAAAAGTATTCGACGTACCATCCGCGTTGCGGCACCAGCTTCCTGATGACAATCATGTTGCTTTCGATCTTTGTCTATGCCGCATTTCCCGTTCAGGGATTCTGGGCAAAGTTTGCCCTGCGCGTCGTGTTCCTGCCGGTCATCGCTTCAGTCTCTTACGAAATGATTCGTTTTTCCGCCAAGCATGGCAAATCATTTTTCGCGCTGCTCACCAAGCCGGGGCTATGGCTCCAACGCATCACCACCCAGCCACCAACAGACGATCAGGTGGAATGCGCGATCAAGGCCCTCGATCTGGCAATGGAATTAGAAAAAAAGAATGGTGGCGAGTTGGTAATCGCCTAGCTTTGATTTCACAGCGGTGAGGCCGACTTGCGCGCCGAACCGCATGCTTCCGGGCAGAAGATTGCACCCACGTGCATGAATGCTCAAGCGGTTGGAGCGAAGTGACAGAATAAAGAGACGTGGCATGCCACGTCTCGTTGCACAGCCGTGCGTTCGCGACAGAATTGGAAGCGGGAGAGTAATCATGGCAAACTTAGCAACCATGCTGATCGGCTTGGAGCGTTTTACTTCCGGGCTGAAGCGCCGTGTAATCCAGATCGGTGATCATCGCATTGTTTATTCTGAAGGCGGCCAGGGTGAGCCCGTTGTGCTGCTGCATGGGTTTGGCGCGTCGGCCGACAGCTGGAATCGTTTCGCCAAGCCACTGACCAAGCGTTACCGCGTGATCGCCCCGGACCAAGCCGGTTGGGGCGCAAGCACACGGCTGGAAGGCGCTTCATACGGCTACCCGGCGCAGGTGGAACGCCTGCATCGATTTCTATCTGCGCTCGGGCTCAAACGGGTGCATCTGGTCGGGCATTCCATGGGCGGCTTTATAGCGTCGGCCTACGCTGCGCGTTATCCGGATGAAGTGATCACCCTGGGATTGATTGCACCACACGGCATGGTTGAACCGGAGCCCAGCGAGCTTTTTCGCGATGTGGCCAAAGGCGACAACTGGCTGGTCGCCACCACGCGTCCGGAGTTTGATCGCCTGCTGAACAATGTGTTTGCCAAGCGGCCCTATGCGCCAAAAGCGGTGTTGAATTACCTGGCTGATCATGCCATCCGCAATTCAGCCAAATCGGCAAAGATCTTCGCGGAGATGCAGACGAATGAGCCGCCTCTCGCAGACCGGCTGGCTAATGTCACAGCGCCTGCATGGATCGCTTGGGGTGACCAGGACCGCGTTCTGCATGTCTCTTGCGCCGATTTGTTTCACAAAGGCATCAAAAGCTCTGAGGTCATGATCATCCCCGGATCTGGGCACATGCCGCTGGTGGAAAATGCCGGCGCATGTTCTAAGGCGTGGCTGGCTTTTGCCGAAAAGACCAGTCGAGCACGCGGAGCGGCTGCCTGACTTTTTGATGCACTTTGATCTTTACCTTTTGCTGGCAGATAGCTGCCGGATCAGCGGGAGATAGTAGAATTAGGGTGGCGAGGCCGCCTTGCGCGCCGAGCCAGCCACAAAACGAGCCTCCAAAATTGGGAGGCGTACATGCTCTCCAGCGGTGGGGAGCGGAGCGACAGTAAAGATGTTTGAACGTCTTAACCAAATCGAAGCCAAATACGACGAACTCACCAAGGCGCTCTCGTCGCCGGAAGTGATCGGCGATTCGTCGCGCTACCAGAAGACCGCCAAGGCCCACAGCGAAGTTGCGGAGATCGTGGAGAAGTATCGCGAGTACAAAGACCTGAGCCGCGGGATTGAAGAGAGCAGAGCCATGGTGGCCGAGGAATCCGACGCCGAGCTGCGCGCGTACGCCCAGGAAGAGCTGGCACGTCTGGGTGAGCGGCTTACCCAGGTCGAAAACGATCTGAAAGCTCTGCTCGTCCCTAAAGACCCTAACGACGAAAAGAACGTGGTGCTGGAAATCCGCGCGGGCACCGGCGGCGACGAAGCCACGCTCTTTGCCGCGGAAATGTTCCGCATGTATACCCGCTATGCTGAAACCCAGCGCTGGAAGGTGGAAGTGCTGTCAACTTCGGAGTCCGGCGTGGGCGGATTGAAAGAAGTCATCGCCATTATTGAAGGCAAGGGCGTGTATTCGCGCCTGAAGTATGAAAGCGGCGTGCATCGCGTGCAGCGTGTCCCGGCGACGGAGCAGCAGGGGCGCGTACACACTTCTGCCGTTACTGTTGCCGTGTTGCCGGAAGCAGAAGACGTGGACATCAAGATTGAAGCCAAGGATTTGCGCATCGACACGTTCTGTTCGTCAGGTCCGGGCGGCCAGTCAGTAAACACAACTTACTCTGCCGTCCGCATTACTCATCTCCCGACGAATACGGTAGTCAGCTGCCAGGACGAAAAATCGCAGATCAAGAACCGCGAAAAAGGCATGCGCGTGCTTCGCGCCCGTCTTTACGAGCAGGAAATGGAACGGCAGCAGCAGGCGCTGGCGAAAGAACGCAAGGCGCAAGTGGGAAGCGGCGACCGCAGCGAGAAAATCCGCACCTACAACTTCCCCCAGAACCGCATGACGGACCATCGCATCGGCCTCACTTTGCACCAACTATCTGATGTTATGGACGGCAAGCTCCAGCCGGTCCTCGATGCGCTGACCACGCATTACCAGGCCGAAAAACTGAAGAATGAGTCGGCTGGCGTAGTCGCTTAGGGGACAGCGTGGCCGTGCCTGTGGGACGATGCCACGTGATCTTTTTCAGAAATTCCGAAGGAGCGAGGCGACCCGATTACATTGGCTCACAGGGTTCATCATTTTTTAGCCTCAACATTTGCAGCTAGCAGGGATCTCTCACTTCGTTCGAGATTTCAGAAAAAGCTCCTTTGCGTCCTTAGCGTCCTTTGCGGTACAGTTCCCCGGCATGCAGCTCAAGCAGGCCGTTGATTCCGCGTACCAGCTCTTTATTGAAAACGACGTGCCCTCTCCGCGTCTGAACGCCGAATTGCTGCTGCTGTTCGTCCTCAACCGAGAACGAGCTTATCTCTATGCCCATCCTGAATACGAGCTGAATGAAGACGACCAATCGCGCTACGACGAAGTGGTTCGTGAACGAGCGCGTGGCTGTCCCACGCAATACATCACCGGACATCAGGAATTCTGGGGGCTCGATCTGCTCGTCTCGCCCGCGGTATTGATCCCGCGACCTGAAACTGAGCACGTAGTAGAGACCGTGCTTGAATTGGTGAAGGAATATCGCTTCGACGGTCCGGGACGACTCAGACTTCTCGACGTCGGCACCGGCTCTGGATGCATCGCTCTGGCGCTGGCCAGCGAACTGCCGCACGCCGAAATCCATGCCTGCGATATCTCTGACGATGCACTGGAAATGGCACGCACCAACGCCGCGCGCCTGGCGCTGGGTGGAAGAGTGCTTTTCCGGAAATCAGACTTGCTCTCAGTCTACGCCGATGAGAAATTCGACTTCATCATCTCCAACCCGCCTTACGTCGGCGAAGCAGACGCCGACAAAGTACAGAAGCAGGTACGAGAGTTCGAGCCCAAGATCGCGGTCTTCTCTGGTCGGGAAGGAATGGAAATCTATAAACGCCTCATTCCCCAAGCTCATGAGCATTTGCGCCCGGGCGGCTGGTTCGTTGCAGAAATCGGCTACTCAGAAGAAGAAAAGGTGCGTAGGCTGCTGGCCGGCTGGCAAGACATTCAGGTGACTGCAGATTTGCAGGGAATTCCCCGGGTGATCGCGGCGAGAAAGCCTCAAGAGATCGGGTGATCTGGTGATCGGTAGATCGCGCGTGATCGGAGGTGTTATGCCACAATCTCTGCTCTGGCCATAATTTTTCTGTTTTTCAGATCACCCGATCCCCCGATGATCCGATCACCCGATCTTGCGCCTCATTTGCTACACTAATCAGTTTTCAATTCACCCTTGGAGGTGAAGTTTGGCAGAAAGAAGCTCTGCTGTGCCGGTCGGCCTGGGCCGCACGTTGCGCCGGGATGCCTGGTGGATGGAGAACATTCCGGTCATCATTCTTCTTGGTGGATTTGGCCTGTACGCCACGTGGCGCGCCTTTGAAGGAAAATTTTATGAAGTGGGCCCGTATCTTTCGCCGTTTTACTCGCCTTTAATTGATCCCCATCACCACTGGTGGTCGCTTTCGCCTGCTCTTTTGATCCTGGCTTTCCCTCTCGGCTTCCGCGTCACCTGTTACTACTATCGCAAGGCCTATTATCGAGCGTTCTTTCTGGATCCCCCGGGCTGTGCCGTGGGCGAGCCGGCACATCGCAATTATCGCGGCGAAACCAGGTTCCCTTTCATCCTGCAAAATCTGCATCGCTATTTTCTTTATGGCGCCATCGTGTTCCTATGCTTTCTCTGGTATGACGCGATCCGCGCGTTTTGGTTTTTGGGACCCGATCAAAAGCTCCACTTTGGTATCGGCGTGGGCACCCTGGCGTTGCTGGTCAACATCATCCTGCTTACGCTTTACCTGCTCTCTTGCCACTCGCTGCGGCACCTGATCGGGGGCAAGCTGGATTGCTTTTCCTGCACTGTCACCAATCGCGGGCGGCATGGCGCGTGGAAGAAAGCCAGCTTCCTTAATGAACGCCACATGTTGTATGCGTGGTGTAGTTTGATTTCAGTAGGCTTTGCCGACTTCTATATCCGCATGGTGGCCAGTGGCATGATCAAGGACTTGAGAATATTGTGACGAACCAGACAAAGTATGAAACCCATGAGCATGATGTCCTGATCATTGGCGCGGGCGGAGCAGGTTTGCGCGCGGCGATTGAAGGCCTTGCTGCCGGCGCTCGCGTTGCCGTGGTATCCAAGTCTTTGCTAGGCAAGGCGCACACGGTAATGGCGGAAGGCGGCATCGCCGCGGCCATGGCCAACGTGGACAAAGCCGATAGCTGGCGCACACATTTCCGTGACACTATGCGCGGCGGCAAGCTGATGAACAACTGGCGTATGGCCCAGCTTCACGCCCAGGAAGCGCCGGAGCGTGTCCGCGAACTGGAGCAGTGGGGCGCACTCTTTGATCGCACCTCTGACGGCGACATTCTGCAGCGCGCTTTTGGCGGCCACACTTTTAAGCGTCTTTGCCATGTGGGCGACCGCACCGGCCTCGAGATGATCCGCACACTACAGGATCGCGGCGTGCAGATGGGCTTTGATGTCTTCATGGAATGCACCATCATCCGCCTGCTTACAGACGGCAAGCGTGTTGTGGGCGCATTCGGTTATTGGCGCGAGCAGGGACGTTTTGTCGTGCTGAAAGCCAAGGCTGTAGTGATGGCCACCGGCGGCATCGGCAAGGCCTGGCGCGTCACGTCAAATTCCTGGGAATACACCGGCGACGGCATGGCGCTGGCCTATGACGCCGGAGCGGAACTGCTCGACATGGAGTTTGTGCAGTTCCATCCCACGGGCATGGTTTGGCCGCCGGGCGTGCAGGGCATTTTGGTGACGGAAGCGGTTCGCGGTGAGGGCGGCATTCTGCGCAACAAAGACGGGCAGCGCTTTATGGAGAAGTACGATCCCAAGCGCATGGAACTCTCCACCCGCGATGTGGTTGCGCGTTCCATTTACACCGAAGTTCGCGAAGGCCGCGGCAGTGAGCATGGTGGCGCTTATCTTGACATCTCTCACAAGCCTGCCGAATACGTGAAGCAGAAGCTGCCCAGCATGTATCACCAGTTCAAAGAACTGGCTGACGTCGACATCACCAAGGGCCCAATGGAAGTAGGCCCCACTTGCCATTACATGATGGGAGGAATCAAGGTTGAAGCTGAAACCGCGGCTTCTTCTCTGCCCGGACTGTTCGCCGCTGGTGAGGCTGCTGCAGGATTGCACGGCGCGAATCGGCTGGGCGGCAACTCACTGTCTGACTTGTTGGTATTCGGCCGGCGTGCCGGTCTAGGCGCTGCTGCTTATGCGAGCAAAGCTCCTGCGTCAGCAATCGACGACGCGCAGATCGCCGAAGCTGAGCGCGACATGCTGGCGCCATTTGATCGTGGCGAAGGCGAGAATCCTTATACGGTTCATCGCGACTTGCAAGAGGTCATGCAGAACCTTGTAGGTATCTTCCGTGTGGAAGAAGATATGAGCAAGGCGATGAGTGAGTTGGAGAAATTGAAAGCGCGTGCTGCGCGCGTTCGCGTGGAAGGCTCGCGGCTGTTCAATCCCGGCTGGCATCTCTCAAAAGATTTGAAGTCGATGCTGACGGTTTCAGAAGCTGTGACCCGCAGTGCCATGGCCCGCAAGGAAAGCCGCGGCGCGCATAGCCGCATCGACTATCCAAAACTCGACGAACAAATCTGGGGCAAGCAGCACAACCTGATCACGCGCGATGGTGAACACATGAAGCTGCAGCAAATTCCCGTGGATGCTATTCCGGGCGAATTGAATGAACTGCTGGCGGAAGAGAAATAGGAAAGAATCAGCCGCGAATCAACGCGAAAGAACACGAGTAAAAATTAAGTTTCATTCGTGAGGATGTAAGGAAAGCAACGATTACTAAAAGCTAAGAGCCAAGAGCTAAAAGCTGATAGCTAGGAGCTATTCAATGGCAGATGCAATCCTCGAGGTTTTTCGCGGCGATCAGGAATCCGGCGGGGCAAAGCAATATACAGTCCCGATCGCTCCGGGAATGGTTGTGCTTGACGCGCTGCACTACATCCAGGCCCATTTGGAACCTGATCTGGCGGTACGCTGGAACTGCAAAGCCGGCAAGTGCGGCTCCTGCTCGGCGGAAGTCAATGGCAAGCCCCGCCTTACCTGCAAGACCCGCATGGATGCGCTTCCCACGGATAAGCCCATCACCGTCTATCCCATGAAATCCTTTCCGGTAATCAAGGATCTGGTGACGGACGTCTCCTGGAATTATCGCGTCAACAAAAAGATTCCACCGTTTTCGCCCAAGCCCAAAACGGATTGGAAGATGTATCAGGAAGACATGGACCGGGTGCAGGAGTTCCGCAAGTGCATTGAATGTTTCCTGTGCCAGAACGTCTGTCACGTTGTGCGCGACCACCACAAGAGAGAAGAGTTTGGCGGGCCGCGCTTCTTTGTTCGTGTGGCGTCACTGGAAATGCATCCGCTGGACAACGTTTCACGCGTCAAACTTCTGAAGGACGAGCTGGGCATTGGCTATTGCAACATTACCAAGTGCTGCACTGAGGTCTGCCCGGAAGAAATCAAGATCACTGACAACGCCATTATTCCGCTCAAAGAGCGCGTGGTGGATGAGTTTTACGATCCCATCATGAAATTGGTGCGCAAGATACGCGGCGCGCCAAAATCGGATTAGAATTGGAACGGGTGTTAAAAAATGATCGCTCAACGCGCGAGGCAACGAGGCTTGCCGGCGGTTTGGAGCGTAAGCGACAGGACTTATGGAGCGGCAGCTAAAAGCAATCTCAAAGAATGGCATCGCTGAGGCACTGGCGAAAGTTCAGCATTATCGTTACCTGAACCAGGCAGAGGAGGCAGAATCAATCTGCCGCGACATTCTGGCCATTGATCCGGAGAACCAGATGGCACTACGCCAGTTGGGCCTGGCCCTTACTGACCAGTTCAGAGGCACGCTCTCCGACGGATTCCATGAAGCCCAGACCTGCTTTGAAAAGCTCTCCAGCGCATACGAGCGTGCGTATTATCAGGGCATCCTGCACGAGCGGCGCGCCAAGGCCCAGCTCCGCGCCGGCCATACGGCCCATTCTTTGTTGGCCAGCTTTGAGAATGCAATGCATTGCTTTGAGGACGCCGAAAAAATACGTCCTCAGGGAAATGATGACGCCTTGCTGCGCTGGAATCGCTGCCTGCGATTGATTCAGAGCTTGCCTGCTTTGACGAGCGAGTCAGATTCCTTCGATGCCAGCGACGCTCCGCCGATCTTCAGGAAGTGAGTTTGTTTCTTCGACTACTATCTTGGCAGAAGCTCTTCGGCTCACGTTATAGTCCATCTCTGGTTCTTGCCGCCCCGGACCCCATAAAGCCCATTCGGCCGCTGGTTTATAGGCCGATACCTGCCCCCTCTCAGCCTAAAGATTGTCATCTGGCGTGACCTGCGTCACATCCTCGGTGGTCACATCCTTACTAAACTGGGCACTGAATGAGTGAGGTGCCCTCATGAAGACGCTGGAACCAGTTACTGCGCTATCGCTAAAAAATATTCTTCTGGCCACGGATTTTTCTCCCGGCTCGGAAACCGCCGTGAAATATGCGCAGGCCATCGCGCGCAGGCATACGTCACGCGTGCACACCATCCACGTAAACTCGCCTGATTCATACAGCTTGCTTGACCCGGACGCATTCGCAATCACGTTTAACGGCCAGGAGGCAACCACAAGAAATATTTCGGACGTGCTGCACGGCCTTCTCACAGGATTGCCCAGCCAGACGCCGTTGCACCAAGGCGCGGTGTGGGAAGTAATCAGCGATGTGGTGAAGCGCAATGAAATTGACCTGCTTGTGCTCGCGTCGCATGGGCGCCAAGGAATCCCCCGGCTGGTATTGGGTTCCATAGCGGAAGATGTGTTTCGCAATGTCTCTTGTCCGGTCCTTACGGTTGGCCCTGATGTGAAACCGTGCAACAGCCGCGAGATGAAGGTCAAGAAAGTCCTGCTGGCTACGCATTTTGAAGCCGGATCAATCGCTCCCGCCCATGCTGCGCTGCTTTGCAATGAATTTGGCGCCGAACTAACCGTCCTGCACGTGGCTGATGAGAACAAAGTTGCGTCGAACGGAAAAAATGGCAGAGAGCTTGCGCAACAGCTCAACTCTGTGGTGCCGCCTGAGGCTTGCTTGTGGCGGAAACCAGTGTGTGTGCTCAAGTATGGATTGCCCTCAACCAACATTCTGGAAGTTGCGCAACAGATGCAAGCTGATTTGATTGTGCTGGGCGCTCGCCATCCAGAGCCGGCCAGGATCAATTCGCACTTGCCCTGGGCAACAGCGGCCCGCGTGATTGCTGAAGCTGAGTGCCCTGTGCTGACGGTGCGGCAAAAGGACTAGTTATGGAATGTAGCTCGAACAGTCATGTAACGATGCTGCCGCGTGGAAGCGCCGCTCAACAATCTGCATGTGAAAGGTATGGAACGCGGGTTCAGCTGGGTAACTACATCGCGGACATTGTGGCCGACAATGAGGAGAACCCTTCGATCCATCACTGCATTGTGCAGAGAGTGGGCTCGCCGAATGTCCTCTATCTGGGACAGGAAAGCACTTTCGCGGCTGCTCTGGAATCTGGCTACCGTCGCCTTGAAGAGCTGGCTGGACTGCCTCCAAAGAAAACCGCGGCGATCTACGAATTTAGAGCGCAGAAGCCAAAGTAAGAGCTACTGCGCGGTGCTCTCCAAGACACGCACTTTCCAGCGGTCTTCAGCTCCGGTCATCACGGCGTAATACTGGATCTGTGCCTGGTCTGAATGGAGCACCGTACTTCCGTCCAGCACCTGCGTCTCAATGCTTGCCGTATCTTTCAATTCGATTGCGGCGCCATCAGTCGAATAAAAAATGGCATCAACCTTGTGGCCATGGTCAATGATGCGCGTTGTCAGGCCGTTTTGTTTTTGGTCTTTCACCCGCTGCGTGAATTTGTCCAGGGCGAAGCCGGCAAAGTTATCATTCAACGGCTGAAGCGTATTATTCGCCAACGATGTACTGATCGCCTGCCACGCCAGCGTGTAGTCGCGCACAATTGCGTTTTGGGTTACGTCTTCCACTTCACGGGGCTGCGAATTTTTCACGGTGAGCTGCACTTGGGGTTTGGTGTCGGCGAAGATTTGCTTGAACAAAGGCACAGCGCCGGAAATGGCGAGCGCCAAGCCGGTACAGAGAATCAATATGCGCGCAAGCTTCATTGTCCGCCTCCCACATGCAGCTCATTTCCCAGCACCACGCCGGCAGCCACGGTGATCGTTGCGTTGTCGGCTTTAGGCAGTTCGGCGCGTGCTGTGCCCTTCTTGATGCGAGCGTCCACGGTGCTCTTGCCCGTCTTGTCAGTCTGGATAAACGTGACGATGGTCCCATCCGGCACTGGATTACCGCTGCAATCCCGGATAGGGTCCGTTTCTACGATGGTGCTTTGCGCAGTGTGTCCGGCCACATGCATGCGGAAACTCCGCTCACACGGATCGGCCGCAACCTGTTGCACAACGCGCGCGACTGAGGTATCGCCAACGGAAGAAACAAACTGGGCTGCGCCCGCCTTTGGCGCCGACGCGCTGTTGATCCAGGCAACGCCTTCACGGCTGGTAACACTCTTGGTGGAACTTGAGCCTCCTACGGCAAGGTTAAAGTTCACCGGCGTGGGATCGAGGATCAGGTTCTGGTACTGATCGAAAACAAATGTCACGCCGCTGATTACGTTGGGGCGGGCTACAGGCACGCGTGAAGGACGAGCAAGGAAGTTAAGCTTTCCCGGCTTGCCCGGCTTCACCCAGAACACCTGGGATTGATTGCCGCCGCCGCGCACCACAGCTATCCATCGCCCTGCGCTACGGAGTTCTTCGCCTTTGATTTCGACGCTGCCGGATTTGAATTCCTTCTTGATCACCTGTCCCGGCCCGATCAGATACAGCGTCCCGCTTCCGCTGGTGCCAATGCTGAGAGGCTGTCCGGCCACTGCATTCTGCGGCACGTGCAGTTCGGCGGCGCGGGCGCAATCTTCCGCGAACCAGCACAGCGCAACCATCAGACCGATATAAATTACTTTACGCATAGTTAGTTCTCACGGCTGTTAAGGCTGTAGTGATTTACCGTTACGCGATAGGTGTGCACGTTCGCCGCCAGATCGTCGCGCAACGCCACGGAGAACGGCTGCGGCGTCTGCGGCAGCAGAGCGTGATCAGAATAAGCGTCTGAAACCCAGATCACCTGGCCGCCATTGTCATAAAACGTGGCCAGAACGTGGGGAATGTTGACGGTGGTTCCGCTTTCATTCAGCAACTCGCCCTTCAACACGGTGCGGCCTGTCAGGTCTTTTTCAATCCGCTGATGCAGCACAGCAATGACCGGGTCAGCCGATGCCGGTACCAGCATCCAGTTGTGCGTCATACGGACGGATTTCACGTCAGCCTTCTTGATGCCGGGAAAGTCGATGCGGTATGGCGATACTTCTTTCGGCAACAAAACGTGTGAGAGCTTGTCAAAGCTGCTTTCTTCTGCAATGTCTTTGCCGCTATTGTCGGTAAGCACCGCGCCCACAGTGATAAAGGCCGGGACGGTATCTTCATTCACCACTTCGCCCATGATGATCAACGCGCCGTCGCGCTCCACGGCATGCATGGAAAGAATGCGGCAATTCGGGTTCTCCACGTTCTGCGCGCCCCAATCGTCGCCAGCGCCGCGCCAAACAATGTCCCAGCGCAGATAGTTCACGGGGATCACCTGCGGAGGCACGTTCACTTCTTTTTCCGCCGGCCACACCACTTTCCACGCGCCATCGTCCTTCACAACTTTTAGGTCACGCGTTTCAAAGGACGCGCCAACAGCTGTGGCGTATTTAATTTCAGTGCGGACGGTGGCTTCATTTTCAGACTCATGCAATACGCGGGTGTTGACCGAGTCAAGCTGCGAGTACGTGCGCAGGCTGCCGTTGCGCCCAGCTAGATCGCGAACGAAGCCACCCTCATCAACGTTGCTGGAAGGGGCGACAAAGGCGTATGCGCCGTGCCAGTCATGCCCTTTAGCATCGTCAAACATAGATTGCACAGCGCCATCCGGCGTGGAGGCATGCGTGGTCTTGCTTCCATGCACGGTGCCTACGGCGATCAATCCCACAGTAAGCACTCCAAAGATGATTGCTAATAAGCGGCCCATTACCGTGCCTCCCGGAGAACAGGTTCTTCACTTGCGGTGAGCGGAAATTCAATGGTTTCAAGCTTGCGGCGTTTGTCCGGAAATGCCAGTACCAGAAGCAGCGCAAGAATGCTGCTGCCGATGGGGAGCGTGCCCCATAGAATCCCTTCCATTGCGGTGGGCGGCGTTCTGTAAGGCGTCTTGTGTGCCGGAGGAATTCCGTCTTTTACCCAGAGGCTGACATTGCCGCGGTCATACACTTCGGTCTTGCGCCAGCCAGCAAAAGCGATCAATGGCTCGTAGTACGGGTCGCGGACAAAGATATATTTCAGCCCGTACTGATCAGCGTGCTTCAGAATGGCGCGCAAAGACTCAATGCCGTTTGTCCCGTAGTACTTGGAGTTGGTGAGCTGCGCTGATCCGTACTGCGTCATTTCAGGAAGCAGGCGGGCGGAGTTGTATTCGCCGTCTACGCTGCTGGCGTTGGCGTAAATTCCGACCTCAGACATTTTGCTGCCGAAGCCGAGCGTGAGATACCTGAACTTGTCATGGCCATCGCGATTCAGGAATGAAACCACCTCAGCAGTGCTGAACGGCGCATCATGGATGGGGTGATACACCGGCCATGAAACTGCCATTGCAACGCTGAACGCGCCAAGCGCTCCCAGAACGAAAGCTGCTTTGCGTCCGTAACGATCAATCAGAACCACAGCGCCCAAAGCCACAATCGGCAGCGCCATGAGGTTGGCCCAGAAGCTGAAACGCTCAAAGGTAAGGATGTCAAAGGGATTGTGAACATTCGCGCCGGTAACCGCGTTGACTACGCCAGCAAGCATGCCCAGCAGGATTCGAGGCAGCGGCGTGGTTCCACCCAGACCAAAAATCATGGTCACCCAGAAACCAATAAACAGAGGACGCAGCCTGGATTCTTTAAGACCTTTGAGAAAAATAAATGGCAGCGCCAGCAACATTGCGCCCCACGGCACAATGATGTAATTCACCGTCAGCCAGCCCTGGGAGAAAAAGTTCTCACGGCTGCCGTGCGGGATAGGCATCTGCTTGATCGGGTTTGCTTTCAACGCCAACCAGTACGGCAGCAGAACTACGATGATTCCAACAAGTGAGAGCCCCGCAAAAATCGCTGACCGTATGACTACGCCTGCAATCGTGGCGTCGTTGTCTTCGCGTTTCCGGTCCATGATCGCCGTCACGACCACGGGAATGGTAAAGATCACGCTGGCAAACAACAACGTGACGTGGTGCGCAGAGGCAGCAGCCATGGTCAGCGCCAAGGCCTTGCACAATGCCAGTATCCTGGATTCACGGGCCCATTCGTAGAAATATCCAAGCGCCATCAGGTACAGCGGCGCAGCCCAGGTGGTGGATAACTGCCCATCCACATATACCAGTGAGGTCAATGATCCCAGCAATATACTGCCGATTGCGGCATAACTCGCAGCCCGTTCTCCCACCCATATTCGGGCGTATTTATAAACGCCGAGCGGAAGCAGCAGGATCGCAATCAGCTGAACAAAAATGTAAGCCAGGTTCAGCCCCATCACGTGAGAAAAAAGCGCCATCCACTGTTGCTCCATGGGCGGATACGTGGTCTGGGAGAAGCCGGTAAACCACTTTTCATTCCACGGATTGAACCAGTGTGTGGCGTAGTGCGCCGCAAAAAACTTGTGGAAGTCCGCGTCGTACGAGTCGTTGGTAATCTGCATCAGCAGGAGCGGACCGTGCACCAGCAACGCCAGCAACAGCACCCAACTCAAGGGAACCGCTCGAGTGGGCAAAGTGACCTGCCTGCTCGGAGCGATGGATGGGGAACTCATGAAAAACCTCCGTGAATGCGAGTGCGATGATCGCGAAATGTCCAAAATCAGTAAGACGGCATAAGAATATTGGGATGCGTTAATCAGCAGCAGTTTTGCTTCAGCAGCTTCGATTCCAAAAGAGGTGCTCGGGTTTGCCAAGTGGCATCCGGATTCTCATTTTTGGAGCATTTCGGGGAGTTTCTACACGCTAGCAATCCCTCAGCCCGAAAAGCGCATCTTGATTCAAGATAAGAACAGAGCTGCTGCCAAACGGCATGTGGCTTTCGCTAAATTCTGGTAGCGGGCGTGGAACCTGGTGGCCACGTGTTCTTTTTACGACATCTGACAACGGTGGTCCCGTGAAGAAGAACTTTTTACGTCTCGCGCTTTCCTGCTCTGTATTTCTGGTCAACTTTGGCTGGGCGCAGACGTTTGATCTGAACAGCAAGCCGCAAGACCAGAACCAGAAATCCCAGCCTAAGCAGAACAATGGCAAGCGGCAGTCCGCGGGCCGGGCCAGCAGTGGTGGCGGCGGCTCAACCGCCTGTGGCACTACCGGCAGCGGATGGGGCGGCAGCATTGAAGCTGGCCGTTATGCGCGCGCCGCTGAAAAGGCTTTGGCGAACGGCAACCCTTCAGCCGCAATGGGCTACGCTGAGCACCTTACTCAGGCCGCGCCCAGTGACGCATGCAACTGGTTCCTGCTGGGCTACACCAGCCGTCTGGCAGGGAATTCAAAGGTTTCGCTCGATGCCTACCAGAAGGGTCTTGCCCGCCAGCCTAACTCGGTGGAAGGTCTTTCCGGCATGGCCCAGACATATATCCGCATGGGCAAGGCCGACGAAGCGAAGAAGCTGCTGTTGCAGGTAATCGCCGCTAATCCTCGCCGCGCGACGGATCTGGCGATGGCAGGCGAACTTTTCATGCAATCTGGCGATCTCCCCCGTGCGCAGAACCTGTTGGAACGCGCTGAAGGCGTTCAGCCTTCATCCCATGCGGAGTTGCTGCTGGCCATCACCTACATGAAACAGAAGCAGACGGACAAGGCCAAGCAGCTTCTGGACAAGGCGATGAAGCGCAGCCCAAAGAACACCGAAATCTTCCGCGCCGTCGCGCAGTATTACCGCGAAGCCCACGACTACAAATCCGCCATTGCCGTTCTCCAGAAAGCGCCGATCAAGAATGCTGACGTGATGTCCGAGCTGGGCTACACGTATGAGTTAGCCGGCATGAAGAAGGAATCGGCGGACACATACGAGAAAGCTGCCGGTCTAGCGCCAAAATCCGTCAACGTGCAATTGGCGGCCGCCCAGGCGCAGTTGCGCGTCGGCAATCTGGATAAAACGCGGACTTACCTCTCACGCGGCGAACAGTTGGACGCAAACTACTATCGTCTGCACGCCATTCGCGGCGACCTGGCCAAGATCGAGCGTCGTGATAGTGATGCGGTAAAGGAATATCTGGCAGCTCTTGCTGCCATGCCGGAGGGTCCGGCCGAAGGCGTGCTCTATCCTACGCAGTTGCGGCTCAACCTGATCGACACCTACCGCAACCTGGATGACGATGCCGCCATCACGCAGCAGCTCAGAATCGCGCAGCAGGAACTTGCCAAGATACAGGTGGAAGGCCCACAACAGGTCGAATATCTGCGGCTTCGCGCTGCCATCAAAGGGCTCGCCAATGATGTCCCGGGGGCGGAAGCTGACCTGAAGCAGGCGCTGCAGCTTGATCCTGAAAATGACAACGTCACGTTGCAGTATGGCAGCCTGCTTTGGAAGATTGGCCGCAAAGCTGAGGCTCGGCAGATGTACACCACGCTGCTCAAGCGCGACGATAAGAATCGCTACGCGCTGGAAGCTTTGGGCTACTTGTCTCGCGATGAAGGCGACAATAAAGCCGCTGAAAACTTCTTCGGCCGCATGGCTGCCGCCTATCCGAACGATTACGTTCCTTATATGGCGCTGGGCGATCTCTACACCGCGATGAAGGAGTATCCCAAAGCGCAGTCGAGCTATGAAAAGGCGCACAAACTCGCACCAACAAATTCACAGATCATAGCCAGCGGCTCCAACGCCGCGATCGAGGCTGGCAAAGTTGATCTGGCCGGAGAGTGGATTGCACGCGCCACCGGCACCATGAAGAATGATCCGCGCGTGATGCGGGAAACGGAGCGCTATCTTTTCCTGAAAGGCCGTTACGCTGAATCGGCCAAGCTGGGAGAAGTGGCAATCGTAAAGCTGCCGCATGACCGTGATGCCGCCGTTTACCTGGGCTATGACTATTACAATCTGGGCCGTTATGACGAAGTTCTGGCGCTGGTAAGCCGCTATGAAGGCACCATGCCTAAAGAAGCGAACTTCCCGTTGCTGGCCGGGCACGTACACAAACAAAACCAACTTTTACAGCAGGCCATTGACGATTTCTCCCGCGCGCTCCAGAAAGACCCGAAGATGTTTGAGGCGTTGGTAAGCCGCGGTTACGTCCGCAATGACATGCAGGACGCGCAAGCAGCAATCCGCGATTTTGAGCCCGCGCTCAAGATGAATCCGAACAGCGGCATAGCGCGCCTTGGATTGGCATTCTCTTACCTGCAACTGCATCGTTCACGCGAGGCACTGGAAGAGACCAACAAAGCCGAAAAGCTTCTTGGCGAATTGGGCGCTACGCACATGGCGCGCGCAACCGCGTATCGCCAAATGCGCGTTCTGGATAAAGCCGTATCTGAATATCGTGTAGCGCTCAAGTACTCTCCTGACGATCTGAAACTTCATCTGGCACTGGCAGATGCTTTGTTCCACGCGCGGCACTATGCTCAGTCCATCAATGAACTGGACGCTTCGCTGAAGCTTTCGCCTGATGATCCACTCATTTACGCCAACATGGCTTCTGCCTATGCGCAATTAGGCCGTCGCCCAGAGACGTTCAAGTACATCCAACTGGCGGAGCAGGAGGCGGTGGACCAGTCTGCGATCCTGTTGGCTACAGGCGACGCGCTGCTGACGCTAGGTGATCGTCCGGCTGCTTTGGAGCGCTTTACGCGCGCACTGGATGCGCCGGACGCCAATCGCGTTGATGTGCGCATAGAGTTCGCAAAATTATTTGTTCACGAAGGCAAGTTCAACGATGCAAAACAGGAAGTGGCGCTGGCCTTTGCTGAGTCGCGCATTGGTGAAGCCTCTCCCGTTACCGCCGATAACCTGGTGGAAGCGGCGAACATTTTCCTGGCGGCACATGACTTTGATCTGGCACAACGTTATTTCGTCAAAGCCAAAGATCTGGGCGCTTCTGATGACACTGTAGCGATTGGCCTGGCGAACACCTACATTGCGCAAGGCAATGATCGCAAAGCCGAACAGGAGTTGGCTGCACTGGGAAGCTCCGCCGACAACCAGCAGAGCTACGATTACCAGCTTGCCTGGGCGAATATCTACACCCAGCGGCATGACACTACGCATGCTGTCACCGCATTTGCGCGGGCCAACCAGCTTGCGGCAAATGACCCAGTAGCCGAGCGCGGTCTATTGCAGGCCGCCGGTCAGGAAGGCACGCCGTTGCCTTTCCGCCCGAGTTTCAATATCCAAAGCGACGCGACGACTGGCGCGATTTTTGAAGACGCCACGCTTTATGAGATGAACAACAAGCTCATAGGCGCTCCGTTGCCACCACACTCCTCGCAGGAAACTGACGTTAACAGTGTGTTCCACTACACGGGCTGGAAGCTGCCTATTAATGGCCTGTTTGGCGTCAACAATTACGTTGGCACAACTTTGTTCCCCAACCAGCTACTACCTGTTCGACGGAACACCTTTGATACGATCTTGAATGCCGGCACAACCTGGGCGCCGCGTCTTGGAAACTCCCACATTGTTCTAGTCCCGGGAGTTCAATTTACCATCCGGCGCGATACGCGGTCGCCGTTCGAACTCAACCAGAATCTCTTTCGTCAGTATCTTTATCTAAGCACCTCACCTTTCTTCAACTGGCTAACGGTGCGCGGAAGCGCGATCCATGAATCGGGTCCATTTACTGAACAGAACCAGAGTTCGCGCGATCTGGGCGCCACTCTGGAATTCGAGGTAGGACGCCCATGGGGAAGCAATGCGCTGGTTACCGGCTATTCAGTACGCGATCTTTTGTTTAAGCCTGAACCCCATGAGTTCTTCACAACCGCCACGTGGGTAGGCATGGAACATAAGTTCGGCGAGAAGCTGGTGCTTACGGTGCTGGGAAAATATATCCGTTCATGGCGCGTACAGGACCTCACTTTCGCCACGGCGCAGGCGCTCATACCCGGCGCGAGAATTGAGTACAAGCGCAATGAACGCTGGTCATTTGATGGCTCCATGGACTTTACCCGCGGCGAGGGCTACCACCTGTATGACAACGTGCAGAGCGGATTCCTCATCTCCTATGTAAAGCCGCTTCGCCGCAGCGTGAACGACGTAAATGGTCCGCTCACCATCGATTACCCGCTGCGCTTTTCCGTAGGTGTGCAGCAGCAAACGTTTTATGGCTACACCGGAACGGGAGGCACATCCTCTTTCCGTCCGGTAGCTAGAATTTCAATCTTTTAGGTTCTCAGGGCCCAAATGAAGATATGTTTTGTAAGCGGC
>Ga0105245_10001741_pt1 | contig 19850 bp, 19 predicted proteins | sample KBSM54metaG_FD_81523 | JGI IMG/M metagenome (GOLD analysis project Ga0105245, IMG submission 81523) | Miscanthus rhizosphere microbial communities from Kellogg Biological Station, Michigan, USA - KBS M5-4 metaG | ecosystem: Host-associated > Plants > Roots > Rhizosphere > Soil | place...
GACGGAGAGCCCGTCGCGGAGAGCGACGCATTGCCGCTGCTCGTCGAGGCCGGGTTCCTGGCCGGCCCGCGGCGCGCGGTCCTGCGGCCCTAGTCGCCGAGCTCCGCGCGACCAAACTCTAGGGGTTTCCAGGTTTCCGGACGGCGTGCGTCCGGCCATCCTCTCGAGTCAGATGCAACGACCGAGGAGGGAGGAATGATCAAGCCACGGAGAGTTCTGATCGTCGTCGTGGGCGCGGCCGCCGCGGGCATGGTTGCGGGCGTCGCCTGGGCGACCATCCCCGGCAGCGGTGGCGTGATCCAGGGCTGCTACCAGAAGAACGTCGGCAACCTGCGGGTGGTCGAGGCTTCGAGCGACTGCAAGCCGTCCGAGCTGAGCGTCTCGTGGAACCAGAAAGGTGAGAAGGGCGACACGGGAGCGGTCGGGCCCATCGGCGCGACTGGCCCGCCGGGTCCGAAGGGCGAACAGGGAGACAAGGGTGACACCGGCCCTCAGGGCCTCACCGGAGAGACCGGGCAGCAGGGGCAGCAAGGCCCTCCGGGCGGTAAGGGCGATCCCGGCGCGGACGGCGCTCCCGGGCCGACCGGGCCCCCGGGCCCGGCGGGTCCTCCCGGTGGGCTTTCCGGGCTCCAGCTCGTCAGCCTCGGGGAGCGAACGGTCCCGGCGAGCGGGGCGGACGTGCAATTCGTCGCGTGTCCCGCCGGCAAGAAAGCCCTCGGCTTCTCTCTGGACGATGTCCGCAACGTCCGCGTCCTCCGGGCGCAGGTGTCCTACTTCGCGAACGGCTCCGGCGTGGACTTCCTGGTCGACAACGGCGACGTGGTCACCTCGCACACGTACGTCGTCAGCGCTGTGTGCGCGACCGCGAGCTGAGCTACGCGCGAAGGGTCGGCCCCGAGAGCGGGCCGACCCTTCGCGCCGGTTCCGGCGAACCACGGCGACGGGCCAGTTGCCCTAGTCCTGGGCGATCGGGCGGCCGACCACGAGCACCTCGCGCAGCTCGGGCTCCAGCTCGCTGTAGCTGGCGTCCGGCTGGACGCCCAGCGCGTCGAGCGTCTTCGTCCAGAAGCTCCGCACGGCGGCGGTGAGGACAACGTCCATGATCTCCTCGTCCGAGAGTCCGAGGTCGCGGAGCCGTTGCAGGTCGGCGTCGTCGATCGAGGTTGCGTCGTCGACTACCCGCTCGGCGAGATCCATCACGGCCAGGTCGATGTCGTCCAGACCGGCCGCGCTGCGGTCTGTGGCGATCTGGAGCACCGGCTCGCCGAACTGCTCGATCAGCACCTTGCCGTGGGCGAGGGAGCAGTAGCTCGACCGCAGCCGCCGGGCGGCGGCGAGCGTCGCCAGCTCGTAGCGGCGCAGATCCATGTTCGCCTTGATCGCCCCGAGGAGCCCGCCCCAGGCCGCGTAGACGTCCGGGCGCCCTTCGAAGGCGCGCTCGTAGTTCGTCGCCATGGATTGATTCTCTCACGCGCTCCGCGCGTGTCGAGGGCACCGGCCGCGCAGCTGCAACCCCGACGCGGCCGGCTTTCTCTCACGCGCTCCGCGCGTGTCGAGGGCACCGGCCGCGCGCCTGCAACCCCGACGCGGCCGGCTTTCTCTCACGCGCTCCGCGCGTGTCGAGGGCACCGGCCGCGCAGCTGCAACCCCGACGCGGCCGGCTCTCTGCGGCACGGGGGCTAGAGTGCGCCGGGTGCGTCAGGGCCTCTGCGTCGCCAACATCGGCTCGTATGCAGATCCCCGGACCGTCGTCGCGCTCGGCCAGGAGGCCGAGGCGGCCGGATGGGAGGCTCTCCTCCTCTGGGATCACCTCGGATTCGTCTGGGGCCCGCCGGCAGCCGATCCCTGGGTGACGCTCGCCGCCGTCGCGACCAGGACGTCGTTGCTCCTGCTCGGCACGAACGTCACCCCCGTGCCGCGCCGTCGGCCGCACGTGCTGGCGCACCAGGTCGCCACCCTCGACGTGCTCAGCGCAGGCCGCGTCGTCTTCGGCGCCGGGATCGGCGGGATCGAGTCGGAGTTCACCGCCTTCGGCGAGGAGGCGGATGCCCGGACGCGCGCGGAGGAGCTGGACGAGGGGCTTGAGGTGCTCCGCCTGCTCTGGTCGGGCGAGCGGGTCGATCACCATGGGCGCCACTACACGGTCGACGGCGTGACGCTCCGCCCACGACCCGTCCAGGATCGGCTGCCGATCTGGATCGGAGGGAACAGCACGCGCGCGCTCCGCCGGGCAGCCCGATTCGACGGCTGGGCCGCCGACACGACGAACCAGGAGGGCATGACGAGGACGCCGCCGGATGTCGAGCGCTCGCTCTCCACCCTTCGTGACGAACGTGGTGACCTCGACGGGTTCGACGTCGCCGTCATGGGATACGCGGACCAGGCAGATCCGGGCCTCTACGCCGCGGCCGGCGCGACCTGGTGGCTGGAGAACGTCCACGACCGGCGCGGAAGCGCCGACGAGATGCTCGCGCTCGTGCGCCGCGGGCCGGCCGTCATCTAGCGGGCGAGCACCCCGAGTGCCACCCCGAACAGGGCGTGGCGCGCAGTCGCCTGCACGAAGGCGCGCGGGTTCGTGAGCAGCGGCGGCACGCCGGGCTCACCCCGGGCAGGGTGATACCGGTCGACGAGCGCGCAGAACGGCCAGAGCGCCGCATTCTCGCCGATCGCCATGCCGACCGCGAGCGGTACCGGCTTCGCGCCTGTCCGCCGGCGGACGACATCGAAGACGAGGCCGAACGCGGCGCCGTTCGCCGCGTGCATCGCGAGGCCGATTTGCCGCCAGTGCCGCCGCGAGACCGCCTTGCCGAGCAGCGCGGTGTCCGAGTAGTCGCAGCGGAAGATCCGCCGGTCGAGCGGTTCCGCCGCTGCCCAGAGGAGGGCTGCCGTGGCTCCCGCTGCTGCTGCACGGGTGTTCATCGTCCTATCGTGCTACCCGGTGCCTGAAGGCGATGCACTTCACCGGGCTGCCCGACGCCTGCAGCCGCTCGTCGGCGAACGGGTCGAGGTGGAGACTCCGAATCCGCGCGCCCAGGTCGGGCGGATCGCGGAACGGCTCGACGGCCGAACTCTGCTCTCCGTCGAGGCGGTCGGCAAGAACCTGATGCTCACCTTCGAGGGCGGCATCGTCCTGCGGAGTCATCTTCGGATGACCGGCCGCTGGTCGGTCGTTCCCCGGGAAGGGACAAGCCCCCGGCCCGCCCCTTCCCGTGCGACCCGACGGGGCCGTCCGTGGCTCGTCCTGCGCGGCTCGACGCTGGAAGCCGTCCAGTGGAACGGTCCCGTGCTCGAGCTGCACGGGCGCTCAGTCCGACAGCTCGGCCCCGACATCCTCGCCGATCCGCCCGAGTTCGCCGGCATGGTCTCGAAGCTCCGCGCCGGCGAGCGGAGTCGTGCGCTCGGAGACGCGCTCCTCGACCAGCGCCTGGTCGCGGGCATCGGCAACAAGTGGCGCTCGGAGGCGCTCTGGGCAGTCGAGCTCTCGCCGTGGCGGCCGCTCGGCGAGACGAGCGACGAGCAGCTCCGCGCCGTGCTCGAGGCGGCGGCAGGCCAGATGCGCGGCTCCCTCGAGGGTCGGCGGCACGCCAACCGGGTGTACCGGCGGGTCGGCCGGCCGTGCCCTCGGTGCGGCAGGCCGATCGTCTCCCGCGGACAGGGCGACGCCAACCGGATCGCCTACTGGTGCCCGGGCTGCCAGACGTAAGAACGAGCATTGTGCGCGCCGACTTCTCCGTATAGAATCGCGCTGCAGATTGCTCGTAATACGAGGTAACTGCGGTAGGCAACCACCGAACAGAGGGGAGAGAGAGATGAGGAAACGAGCCGTTCTCATCGGCGTGCTCGCGATGCTCGTCGTCGTCGGGGTGGCTGCGGCCGGCGGAGGGTTCAACTCCGTCAAGCCCTCGACGTACGACCCGCTGCACACTTACCTTGCCGGGTCGGCCTGGATCGCCGGCATCGGCTGCCCGACCAACTCCAAGGTCACCTACGACGGCGCGAACGCCTCCCGCTATACGGACCCGGCCTGCCAGACCAGCGGCCCCGGCGACTCCAAGAACATGGGGCTTCTGCTGGCGAAGACGGGGCCGACCGGCAACTACGCGGCCGGCCAGGTGGTCCTGAGGAACGTGCCTGCGACGATCAACGAGCTGGGGTACGACATCCGCAAGGCCGGCCCCGACCAGACCGATTCGCGGGGCTCGCACTGCAGCGGCGGCGCACCCCGCTTCGATCTCGTCGACAGCACCGGAGCGACGTACTTCCTCGCCTGCAACTCGCCCGCGCCGACCGCGGTCAGCGTCGGCACCGGCTGGCTGCGTCTGCGCTGGAGCCCGGTGATGGCGTACGGACCGGGGGGCCTCACCCCGGTCTCGTCGCTGACGATCAAGCAGATCGCGATCGTCATGGACGAGGGCCAGGACACCGGCGGCCCGGACCTCTCAGGGCTCGCGGTGCTGGACAACATCGACGTGAACGGCATCTTCGTCGGCAAGTAGATCGACCCGACGGCTCGGGGGCGGCTCGCCGCTCCCGAGCGTCGTTCCGGCAAAGGTGATCACCGTCTGCGCGAGAACACAGCGGGATGGCGCCCGCCGCCCCGCACCTCTACCAGGCCCTTCGCTCCTTCTGTCTCGCCGCCTTCGCCCGCCTCGGCACCGAAGCCGGCCGGGACGACGAGATCCCCTTCGTCCTCGACGACCACGACGGGCTCTACGAGTACCGGCCGTTGCTGCGCGACCATGTCGAGTCGCGGGTCGCCCGTCTCACCGGCCTCGTGGACGCGCGGCTCGCGCTCGACGAGCTGAGGCGCGAGCCGGCGGCCGCCGTCTTCGCGCGCGGCGCCGCCGACGGGCCGGCAGCCGACCGGACGCTCTTTCGCGCGATCCTGCTGCCCCTGCTCGTCGCGACCGCCGAGGCCTGCGGCGGCTTCGACTGGGAGGACGGGGCGTTCAACCGGGTCTACCGCGAGCTCGAGCGCTCGCTCTTCGGAGCCGGCCGCAGGTACGCCGCCACGGCGCCGCTCCTGGGCCTCTCGGTCGGCGGCACGATCGAGCTGGCGCGCGGCATCCGCGTCGAGCGGATCGACGATGCGGAGCCCGACGAGAACGGCTCGCTCGCATTCGAGCGCGAGCTCCCGGCGGGCGAGCTGACCCTCCCCGACGCCCCTGGGGAGCTCGCCGACGCGATCACGGCGCTCCGGCTGGCCACGGGAGCGGCGGTCGCCGCCGGGCCGCTCGTCGTCGAGCGGCTCGACCGACATCCGCTCGAGCCGAGGCCGATGCTGGGGATCGCGGCCACGCGGCCGGGGGGCGAGCCGTCGAGGCTCGACCCATGGCGCGGGAAGCTCGCCGGCGACGTGCTCGCCGGGCTGCCGGGTTGGGAGCAGGACGCTGAGCTCGGCGAGGCGCTGGAACGCTGGGAGCTCTCGCTCTTCGAGGCCGAGCCGCTCCGCTCGGAGCGTCTCCGCGAGGCGCTCGCCGCCCTCCTCGGCGGCCCCGACGGGCTCTGGGCCGCGGCCATGCGCGCAGCCGTGCTGGTCGGCGAGGTCGCGAACCCGGCGGCCAGAGCACGGGTGGACGGCGTGCTCGGGCTGGCCCGGGGGGCAGTCGCCGGCGCGGAGACCGCGGACACCGTGCGCCGGATCTTCGTCGAGACCGTGCTCGCCGACGACCGGCTGCGGCTGCTCGCCGCCCTCGACGAGGCCCTGCTCGGGCTGCGCGCGCGTCCGGCGGGCTTCTTCTCGGCCAGGGCGAGCGCCGCGTGACGAAGTCGGCACGCACTCGCCACGAACCGGCGCGTCCTTCCCGGCTACGGTCGAGGGATGGACGAGGCGAGGCGCCTGCTGGCGCGGCTGGAGCGGATCGAGGCGCTCGACCGCGCCCACGCCGGGCCGGGCGATCTGCTCGCAGAGCTGCGGTCCCTGCTGTCCGAGGCGGAGGCCTGGGCGCGGGCGGAGCACCCCGTTCCCGACGGGGCGATCGACGCCATGGAACGTTGCCGGGAGCGGCTTTGCCGGCCGGAAACGGCACGCAACCTGCCGGAAACCGCAGAGCGGATCTCCGGCAGGACTCTGCTAGCCTGAGCCGAAAGACGGCCCGGCACCATGTCGGCCCTACAGGACATCGCGCGCCCGCAGCCGCGGGCATCCACCTCTAAAGGAGCAACCGTGGGAAGGGTCATCGCACTCGCCAACCAGAAGGGCGGAGTGGCGAAGACGACCTCGACGCTGAACCTCGCCGTTGCGTTCGCCGAGGAGGGAAACAAGGTGCTCGCGATCGACCTCGATCCGCAGGGCAACCTGACGATGAGCCAGGGGCTGAACCCGGACACGATCGAGCGGTCGATGTACGACGTGCTGGTCCACCGCCTTCCGATCGAGCAGATCATCCACAACGGCGAGATCGACCTCGCGGTCGCCTCGATCGACCTGGCGGGCGCCGAGCTCGCCCTCTCCGCGATGATCGGCCGCGAGCGCTCCCTGGAGAAGGCGCTCCAGCCGGTCCTCGACCGCTACGACTTCGTCGTCATCGACACGCCCCCGTCGCTGGGCCTGCTGACGATCAACGCGCTGGTTGCCTCGAGCGGGGTGATCGTCCCCGTGCAGTGCGAGTACCTGTCCCTTCGCGGGCTCGTCCAGCTCGAGAACACGCTGAGCATGATCCGCGAGAACCTGAACCCGGAGGTCGGGATCGAGGGGATCCTCGCGACGATGTACGACAGCCGGACGCTGCACTCCAGGGAGGCCCTCGAGATCCTCGAGGAGAACTTCGGCGACCTCGTCTTCAAGACCCGGATCCGCAAGACCATCCGCTATGCCGAGGCGCCGGTGAAGGGGACGTCGGTGCTCAAGTACGAGCCCACCGGCTCCGCTGCGCAGGCGTACCGCGACCTGGCGAAGGAGGTGCTCAATGGCGCGCAAGCGCGCAAGCATGCGTGAGGGCCCGCTCGCGGAGCTGTTCCGCGCGACCGAGGCCGCCCAGCGCCAGGCCGAGACGCAGCCCGAGCAGCCCCGGCAGCCCCAGATCGAGCCCGTCCCGGACCCCGAGCCCCAGCAGCCCGAGCCACCGCCCGCGGCCGAGGAACCGGTCGTCCCGGAGCCGGCGACCGAGCCGGCTCCACAAGAGATAGCGCCGGTTCCACCAGCAGAACGGCCCGCGGCGCGCCTGGTCGACCCGCTGCCCGAGCAGCCGCCACGGTTGTGGCAGTCGCCCCGGGCCGACTCCGCCTATTTGGCAGTCATCCGCGTCGTCGGCGTCGGCGGAGCGGGGCTGAACGCGATCGACCGGATGATCGACGCAGGCATCACGGGGGTCGAGTTCGTCGCCGTCAACACCGACATCCAGCAGCTGCAGATGAACGACGCGCCGCTGAAGATCCACATCGGGCGCGAGCTGACGGCGGGTCTCGGCTCGGGTGCCGACCCGGAGATCGGGCACGCCGCCGCCGAGGAGGCGTACGACCAGATCAAGCGCGCGCTGCGAGGCTCGGACATGGTGTTCGTCGCCGCGGGCGAGGGCGGGGGAACCGGCTCGGGTGCGGCGCCGGTCGTCGCCAGGATCGCGCGGGAGCTCGGCGCCCTAGCCGTCGGCATCGTCACCACGCCCTTCCGGTTCGAAGGGACGCGTCGCAAGTCGGCGGCCGAGGCGGGGGTCGATTCGCTCCGCGGCGCCTGCGACACGGTGATCGTGATCCCGAACGACCGCCTGCTCGAGGTTCTCGAGAAGAACACGGCGATGCTGGACGCGTTCCGAATCGCGGACGACGTCCTCCGCCAGGGCGTGCAGGGGATCACCGACCTGATCACGCAGCCGGGCCTGATCAACCTCGACTTCGCCGACGTCCGCACCGTCATGCAGGACGGCGGGAACGCCCTGATGGGGATCGGGTTCGCGACCGGCGAGAACCGTGCACGCGAGGCGGCCGAACGGGCGCTGCGCTCGCCGCTGATCGACACCGAGCTCGGCGGCGCGCGCGGGATCCTGCTCTCGATCGCCGGCGGCGAGGACCTCTCGCTGTTCGAGGTGAACGAGGCGGCCGAGGTCGTCCGCCAGGGCGCCGTCGACGACACGAACCTGATCTTCGGCGCGACGATCGACGAGCGCCTGAACGGCCAGGTCTGGGTGACGGTCGTCGCCACCGGGCTCGGCGGCGAGCGGCGGCAGCAGCGGCCGTTCGCCGTCCATCCGCGCGACACCGCATCCACGCCCGAGGACGAGGCGCTGGAGCCGCCGAGCTTCCTCCGGGACCTCTCCTAGGGCTCCGGCGGAGAGCAGTGACAGGCTTGAGCCTGTCACTGAAGTTCGGACTGCGCTGCCGCGCCGCTCTACGCTTTCCCGCGTGAAGGGAGCGATCGCTGCCGGGCACCCGCTGACGGCCGAGGCCGGGGCGCGCATCCTCGCCGAGGGCGGCAACGCGGTCGATGCCTGCGTCGCCGCCGCGTTCGCCTCCTGGGTCGCCGAGAGCCCGCTGACCGGCCCCGGCGCCGGCGGCTTCATGCTCGTCCACCGCGCACGCGACCGGACCGATCGCCTGCTCGACTTCTTCGTCGCCGTTCCCGGCCTCGGCGCGCGCCGGCCGCGGGCGATCGACATGGAGGCGATCGACATCGACTTCGACGGGGACACGAGCCAGATCTTCCGGATCGGCGCCGCGTCGTGTGCGGTGCCGGGCGCCGCCGCCGGCCTCGAGGCGGCGCACCGCTCGCACGGCTCGCTGCCGTGGCCCCTCCTGTTCGAGCCGGCGCTGGAGCTCGCGCGTGGCGGTGTCGAGCTGACGCGGCCGCAGGCGTACCTGCACGCGATCCTCGACCTGATCCTGCGCCACACGCCCGAGGGCAGGCGGATCTACGGCCGGCGGTCTCGCCTGGTCGCCGGCGACCGGCTCGTGCTCGCCGACCTCGGGGGCACGCTCGAGGAGCTCTCGCGCAGGGGCGCCGCCGCGATCTACACGGGGGCGATCGGGCGGAGGGTCGTCGCGCACCTGCGCGAGCACGGGGGCGCGGTCACCCGGGCCGACCTCGCCGCCTACCGTGTCATCCGCCGGCGGCCGGATCGGGTGCGCTTCCGGGGCGACGAGTTCGTCTCCAATCCGCCCCCGTCGTCGGGCGGCGTCCTCATCGGCTACGGGCTCCAGCTCCTCGACGCGCTCGGGCCGGTTGCGCCGTCCGGAAGCGCCGACGCGATCGCGCGCCTCGCGGACGTCATGCGCGAGCAGGGGCGCGCGCGCACGGGAAGCTTCGCGCGCGATCTGTACCGGGGAGGTCTCGCACGCCGGCTCGGGTCGGCCGAGAACCTCCGCGTCGCAGTCGGTCGGATCGGGGCAGGCCTCTCAGGCGCCGCCGAGACGGCCGACCGCGGCACGACGCACATCTCGGTCGTCGACGCGAGCGGGAACGCCGCCTCGCTGACCGCCTCCACCGGGTCCGGCTCGGGCGTGATCGTCCCCGGAACGGGAATCCACCTGAACAACATGCTCGGCGAGTACGACCTGAACCCGGCCGGCGGCGCCGCGCGGCCGGGAGCGCGACTGACGAGCATGATGGCGCCGTCGATCGTGCTGCGCCGGGGTCGACCCCGCCTGGTCGTCGGGAGCGCGGGCTCGGTCCGGTTGCGAGGGGCGATCCTCCAGGCGGTCGTGAACGTGATCGACCACGGGCTCGGCGTGGAAGAGGCGATCGACGCGCCGCGCGTCCATGTCGAGGAGCCGCACCTCCACTGTGAGGGCGGGAGCGACCCGGCCGCCCTCGACGCGCTGGAGGCGCGCGGCTACGACGTCGTCCGCTGGCGCCGGCGCAACCTCTACTTCGGCGGAGTCGCCGCTGTCGAGGTCGGCGCGGAGGGCAGGCTCGCAGCCTCCGGCGATCCCCGCCGCGGCGGTCACGGGATCGTCGTCGGATGAGAGACGGGGCCGGGCACAAAGCCGACAGCGAAGCCGTCGAGACTGGTGCGAGGGGACGTCGTGACGCCGAAGGCGTCAGCCGTGCGCTCGTGCGGCCGGCACGGCCTGGCGACGCGGCGGCGCTCGTCGCTCTCGCCGAGGCGGTCGGATCGGAGCCGGAGGGCTGGCTGATCTCCGAGAGCCGCTGGCGCTCCGTCGCCGACGAGCGCCGCTACCTGAAGGCGGTTCGAAACCACCCGGACGCCGCGGTGTTCCTCGCCGAGCGCGACGGGGAGATCGTCGGCCGCCTGTCGATCTCGCGCGACCCGCATCCTGCGAGCCGGCACGTCGCCGACCTGGGGCTGATGGTCGCGTCCTCAGCCCGGAGGCAGGGGGTCGGGACGGCCCTGCTCGAGCAGGCGGTCGCCTGGGCGCACACAACCGCCGTCCGCAAGCTCGAGCTCCACGTCTTCCCGCACAACGAGCCCGCGATCCGGCTGTACGAACGCTTCGGCTTCGTCCGCGAGGGCTACCGCAAGGAGCAGTTCAGGCGCGGGAGTGGCTACGTGGACGCGATCCTGATGGCGTACGTCGTCCCGGCCGGAGACGCGGGCCGCTAGTCCCGCGTGACCTTGCCGTTCCCCGAGGCGCGCTCGCGCACCTCGCGCTCGCGGGCGAGCGCTCCCGCGGCCTGCGCAAGCAGGTCGACGAGCCGGTCGAGCCGGGCCCGCTCCGAGCGCAGCTCGAGCAGCTCCTGCTTGAGCACCGTGCCGAAGTCGACGCGCGCCGCGAGCTGGAACGAGAGCGGCGTTCCCGCGCCCAGGCCTGGGACGTCGACCTCGTCCGCCTCCGCGATCGTCGCCAGCTGCCGGAATGCCTCGAGGGTGCGCTCGGCCTCCTCCTCGCTCGGCTCCTCGCCCTCGGCGTCCTCGAGCGGCTCCACCGCGGCGGTCCGGTACGAACGGCCCTCGGTCTCCTCGATGATCCGGAAGCGCCCCCGGCCCTCGACCAGGACGTTCATCCGCCCGTCGTCGAACGTGTGCACGAGCTCGATCACGCCGGTGCGCGTCCCGACCTGCCTCAGCCCGTCGTCGTCCTCGAGGATCAGGCCGAACTCGGTCCCGTCGGCAAGGCTCTCGCCGACCAGCTCGCGGTATCGATCCTCGAAGACGTGGAGCGGGACGCGCTCGCTCGGCAGAAGCACCAACTCGAGCGGGAAGAGGCCGATCTCGGACACGGAGGAAGCCTAAGCGCGGCTACAGTCCTCGCGTGGCCGCGTCCGTCGCCGAGATCGCCGACAGCTTCTTCCGGCCTGCCGTCCAGGGGCTGGTCCCGTACGAGCCCGGGAAGCCGGTCGAGGAGGTGCAACGGGAGCTGGGACTCGCCCGGTGCGTCAAGCTGGCGTCGAACGAAGGGCCGTTCGGGCCGTTCCCGGCAGCGGTGGAGGCACTGCAACGGGCCGTCGCCGACCTCAACCGCTATCCCGACGGCGGCGCCTGGCGGTTGCGGACCGCACTGGCCGAGCGCCACGGCGTCTCCTTCGAGGAGGTCGCCGTCGGCTCCGGCGCGGACGGGCTGATCGACCTGCTGTCGCAGGCGTCGCTCGATCCGGGCGACGAGATGGTCTGCGGCTGGCCGTCGTTCGCCACCTACCCGATCGACGCGGCAAAGCTCGGCGCGGTCCCGGTCAAGGTGCCGCTCCGGGACGACCGGTACGACCTCGACGCGATGCTCGAGGCGATCACGCCGAAGACGAGGCTCGTCTTCGTCTGCCACCCGAACAACCCGACGGGGACGATGAACACGCGCGCGGAGCTGGACGCGTTCCTCGATCGCGTCCCCGGTCACGTGCTGGTCGTGATCGACCAGGCCTACCGCGAGTACGTCGACGACCCCGACTACCCGGACGCGATCGAGGACTACCACGGGACCGGACGCCCCGTTGCGGTGCTGCGGACGTTCTCGAAGATCTACGGCCTCGCCGGGCTGCGGGTCGGTTACATGGTCGCCCCGCCGGCCGTGGTCACGGCCACGAACAAGGTGAAGCGCGCCTTCGACGTCTCCTCGGCGGCCCAGGAGGCGGCGCTCGCCAGTCTCGAGGACGTCGACGAGATCGCTCGCCGACGGCGGCTGAACGCGGAGTCGCGCGACCAACTCCGGGAAATCCTCGAGTCCGCGGGGCTCCCGCCGGCCGGACCGGCCTTCGGGAACTTCCTCTACGCCGAGACCGGCGCCGACACACGCCCGCTGTTCGAGGCGCTCCTGGCCGAGGGCGTCATCGTCCGGCCGCTCCACGGCTTCGGCGCACCCACGGCGATCAGGGTCTCCTGCGGAACGCCCGACGAGAACGCGTACTTCGCCGGGGCGCTCGCGCGCGCACGACCCGGCGCCGCGGCGCGCTAGGCTCCCGCCCCGTGCCGCCCTTCCTCGCTCGTCAGCGGGAGGTGCTCCGCTCGTCCTCGAGCTTCAGGCTCCTCTTCACCTCGTACCTGGTTTCCGGGCTCGGGACCTTCCTGGCGGTGATCGCGCTCACCGTCGACGTCTACGACCGGACCCACTCGGGCAAGTGGGTGGCCGCCCTGCTGATCGCCGACTTCCTGCCCGCGGTCGCGATCGGGCTGTTGCTCGGTCCGCTGGTCGACCGCCTCTCGCGGAAGCGGCTGCTCGTCGCTGCCGACGTCGTTCGCCTGATCGTCTTCGTGCTGCTCACCTTCACGGTCACGCCGGGCCAGATCGTCGCGCTCGCGCTCGTCGCCGGCGTCGCCACCGGCTTCGCCCGGCCGGCCGCGTACGCCGGGCTGCCGAACCTCGTCTCCCTCGATGACCTCCCGCGCGCGAACGCCCTGCTGCGGCTCGCCGAGCAGCTCACGATCACCGTTGGAACGCTGCTCGGCGGCGTGATCTCCGCCGTGGCCGGGCCGGACCCGGCGTACATCGTCAACGCGGTCAGCTTCGGGGTCTCGGCCGTGCTGCTGCTCCGGATACCGCGGGCGCTGCTCCAGCAGGGCCGAATCGAGAGCCGCGGGTACTGGCAAGACCTGGGGGACGGCTTCCGGCTCGTCCTCCATTCCCGGCCGCTCCTAGCCGTGCTCCTCTCCTGGAACCTGGCGATGATCACGATCGCGTTCGTCAACGTGTCCGAGGTGGTGCTCGCGAAAGAGTCGTTCGATGCCGGCAACTTCGGCTTCGGGTTGCTGTTCGCGGCGAACGGCCTCGGCGCGGTGATCGGCGCACTGTTCGCGTCGACGCTGCTCGAGCGGCGCGGGATGACCCTCCTGTACGGGCTCGCGATCGGCCTGATGGGCGTCATGAACATCGCGGTGGGCATCTCGCCCAACGTCTGGATCGCGTCGCTGTTCGTCGTCGTCAGCGGGATCGGGAACGCGACCGCGCTCGTTTGCAACACCCTGCTCGTCCAGCGCGGCGCACCGGACTACGTCCGCGGCCGCGCCTTCACCCTGATCATGGGGACGAACTTCGCGGTTCTCGGCCTCGGGATGGCGATCGCCGGGCCGCTCGTCGACGCGGTCGGCGCCCGCTGGGTCTGGGGCATCGCAGGCGTCATCGGCCTCGCTGCGGCGCTGACCGGTTACGCGCTGCTCCGGCGCGAGCCTGCGGCGGTTCCCGAGCCGGCCCCGTCGTGACCACGACCCGTCGAGACTGGACGCGCGAGAGCCTCGCCGCCGGCGTCCGGGCGGGCGACCGGCGTGCGCTGGCGCGGGCGATCACGCTGGTCGAGAGCTCCGATCCCCTGGCACGCGAGCTCGTCCACGACCTCTACCCGGAAACCGGACGCGCCTACTCGGTCGGGGTGACCGGCTCGCCGGGCGTCGGCAAGTCGAGCCTGATCGGCGCGCTGCTCCGCCATGTCCGTGCTCTCGACCGGACCGCCGGCGTGGTCTCGGTCGATCCGTCGAGCCCGTTCTCGCAGGGTGCCCTGCTCGGCGACCGGATCCGGCTGGCCGACCACTTCCTCGACCCGGGGGTCTTCATCCGCTCGATGGGGACGCGCGGCCACCTGGGCGGGGTCGCCGAGGCGACGCTGCAGGCGGTGCTGATCCTCGACGCCTCGGGCAAGGATCTCGTCTTCGTCGAGACGGTCGGAACCGGCCAGAGCGAGATCGAGGTGATCGGCGTCGCCGACACCGTCGTCCTCGTGCTCATGCCCGGCTCGGGCGACTCGATCCAGGCCCTGAAGGCCGGGATCATGGAGATCCCCGACGTGATCGCGATCAACAAGATGGACCATCCTGCGGCGAAGACGATGCTGACGGAGGTGCGCTCCGTCCTCTCGCTCGACCGCGACCGGCCCTGGAAGGTGCCGATCGTGCTCACGGAGGCGCATCGCGGCGAGAACGTGCCCGAGCTGTGGGCGAAGGTCGAGGACCACCGCGCCTTCCTCGAGCGCGAGGGCGGGCTCGAGGCGCGCCGGCGCCGCAACCTCGCGGGGGAGGTCTACGCGCTCGCCTCCGCGCGGGCGAGGGCACACCTCGAGCGCACGGTCGGGGCCGACCCCGAGCTCCAGCGGCTGCTCGACGACGTCCAGGCTCGCCGGCTCGACCCGCTCTCGGCGGTATCGCAGATCATGGCCAGGGTGTTCGAGGTCGAGGAGTAAGGCCGTGCGACGCCGGCTCGGGTTATCCACAATCCCTGCACCAGGGGCGTTTTTCGGGGTCAGACCCCGTACGAAAGCGTGACGAAGTTTCCACAGGCTGAGATCGAGCGCGCCCGTGAGCGTCTCGCCGGCGTCGCGCGCGTCACGCCGGTCTACCGCTCCGAGACCTTCTCGCGCCTGGCCGGACGAGACGTCCACCTGAAGGCGGAGAACCTCCAGCGGACGGGCTCGTTCAAGATCCGCGGGGCTGTGAACAAGCTCTCGACGCTCGGCGAGGCCGAGCGCGCGGCCGGCGTCGTCGCCGCGAGCGCCGGCAACCACGCCCAGTCGGTCGCCTGGGCGGCCCGCGAGGCCGGCATCGGAGCGACCATCTTCGTGCCGCAGGACGCGGCGATGGCGAAGGTCGAGGCGACGAAGGGCTACGGAGCCGAGGTGCGCATGGTCGGCCAGGGGCTCGAGGAGGCGCTCTCCGAGGCGCGGCGGCTGAGCGAGGAGAGCGGTGCCACGCTCGTTCACCCCTTCGAGGACGAGACGATCGTCGCCGGACAGGGGACGATCGGCCTCGAGCTCGCCGAGCAAGTCCCGGACGCCGAGACCGTGCTGGTGCCGATCGGCGGCGGCGGGCTGGCCGCGGGGATCGGCCTGGCCCTGCGGGCCGTGGCTCCCGGGAAGCGGATCGTCGGCATCCGTGCGGCCCGGGAGGCGTTCGCGCTCGCGGACGGGATCGCGGTCAAGGAGCCGGGCGAGCTGACGGGCCCGCTCCTGGACGAGGTCCTCGACGACGTGGTCGAGGTCTCGCCCGACGGAATCGCCGAGGCGATCGTGCTTCTGCTCGAACGGACGAAGCTCCTGGTCGAGGGAGCAGGCGCGGTCGGCGTCGCTGCGCTCCTGACCGGGCAGATCCCGGGCACGGGGCCGGTGGCAGCGGTCCTCTCGGGAGGCAACATCGACGCCAGCACGTTGATCACGGTTCTCCGCTACGGCGTCACCTCGGCCGGCCGGCACCTCGTCGTGCGCACCTCGGTGCCCGACCGACCGGGCGAATTGCTGAAGCTCCTCCAACTTGTGGCCGAAGAACGCGTCAACGTCCTTTCAGTGGAGCATCGCCGCGAAGGGGTGGACATTCCGGTCGGCGCGACCGGCATCGACCTGACCCTGCTCACGCGCGACGAAGGCCACTGCGAAGCGCTCCTCGACCAGATGCGCGGATGGGGCTACGAGGTCGAGCGTCTGCGGTAACGCTCGCGGCTGCGGCGCTGGCCGCCGGCGCGGCCGGCTGCGGCGGCAGCAGCGAGGCTGCGCCGACGACCCGGCCGGCGACGACCGCGCCGCAGAGCCCGTTCGCGTACGACACGTCGCGACCGCTTGCCTTTCGCAACAACGGCCGGGTGAACAGTCCGTATCCGATCGCGGTCGACGACGTCTCCTACGCCGCGCCGAGCGGCCGGGTGCCGGCCTATCTCGCGCTGCCGAACAAGGCCAGGGAGCTCCCGGCGGTGATCTATCTGCACGGCTCCGGCGAGGGCCGCGAGCGGTTCCTCCTGCCGGCCGTCTGGGCGGCGGGCAGACGGGCCGTCGGAATGACCCTGACCCTGCCGTCCAGCAGCGCCGGCGCCCCGCCGGCCGGGCTGAGCCCGGCGCAGTCGCTGACGCGCGACCGGCGGATCTTCGCCTCGGACGTCGTCGCCGTGCGGCGCGCCGTCGACGTGCTGCGCAGCCTGCCGCAGGTCGATCCGAAGCGGATCGGCCTCGTCGGCTGGAGCCTCGGCGCGCGCGTGGCGGCGGTCACGGCCGGCGCAGAGCCGCGCCTGCGCGCCGTCGTGCTGATGTCAGGCGGCTCGTTGCCGGTCTCGGCGTACGTGGCCCAGACGCCCGCCGCGCTTCGCGCTCAGGTGCGCCGCTCGCTGACCCAGATCGACCCGTTGCGCTGGCTGGCCCGCGCACATCCGGGCGAGGTGATGCTGCAGGACGGCCGCAAGGACGAGATCGTCCCGCGGGCGGCGCTGGTTGCGCTGCAGAAGGCGGCGCCGCGCGGCTCCGTGGTGCGCTGGTATCCGGCCGGCCACGAGCTGAACGCCCAGGTCTACCGCGACCAGCTCGCCTTCCTGGCGAAGCGGCTGCCGATCGAGGGTCCGAGCGTTCCCGGAGCGCGAACAGGCCCGTAATAGACTCGGCGGGTGGCTGCGGGCCGCCGGGAGAGAAAGGTCGTCACCGTCCTCTTCGCCGACCTGGTCGGCTTCACTGCACGCTCCGAGCAGCTCGATCCCGAGGACGTCGCCGACGAGCTCGGCCGCTACCACGGGCACGTCCGCGCCGAGCTCGAGCGGTACGGCGGCACCGTCGAGAAGTTCATCGGCGATGCGGTGATGGCGCTCTTCGGCGCGCCGACGACGCACGAGGACGACCCCGAGCGGGCCGTCCGTGCGGCGCTCGCGATCCGCGAGTGGGCGCTCGACGAGGGCGTGGAGGTGCGGATCGGCGTCAACACCGGCGAGGCGCTGGTGCGCGTCGACGTCCGTCCCGAGGCCGGCGAGTCGATGGCGGCGGGCGACGTGATCAACACGGGCGCGCGGCTGCAGAGCGCCGCCGCCGTGAACTCGATCGTCGTCGGCGAGCAGACCCTGCACGCGACGGAGCAGGCGATCGAATACCGCGAGCTCGAGCCGGTGGAGGCGAAGGGGAAGTCGCGCCCGGTGCCGGTGTGGGAGGCGGTGCAGGCTCGGTCCCGCATCGGCGTCGAACGCGTCCACGGGGCGGCGCTGGTCGGCCGGCAGCGCGAAGTGGCCTTGCTGGAAGACGCGCTCGTCCGCGTGCAGGCGGAACGGTCCGCGCAGCTCGTCACGATCGTCGGCGTTCCCGGCATCGGTAAGAGCCGGCTCGTGCTCGAGCTCTACGAGACGATCGAACGCCTCCCGGAGCTGATCGCGTGGCGGCACGGGCGCTGCCTGCCGTACGGCGAGGGGATCACGTTCTGGGCGCTGGGCGAGATGGTCAAGGCGCAGGCTGGGATCCTCGAGGGCGAGCAGCCCGCCGACGTGGAGCGCAAGCTGCGCGAGGTCGCGGGCGACTCCTGGGTCGAGTCGCACCTGCGCCCGCTGGTAGGCCTCGCAGGCGCCGCCGAGGGCGGGAGCGACATGCGCGACGAGGCGTTCGCCGCGTGGCGGCGGTTCTTCGAAGGGCTGGCCGAGGAGCGGCCGCTCGTCCTCGTCTTCGAGGATCTCCACTGGGCGGACGAAGACCTGCTCGACTTCGTCGACCATCTCGTCGACTGGGCAGGCGAGGTCCCGTTGCTGGTCGTGGGCACCGCCCGACCCGAGCTCCTCGCCCGGCGCCCGGACTGGGGCGGAGGCAAGCCGAATGCGCTCACGATCTCGCTCTCGGCCCTCTCCGACGACGACATCGCTCGTCTCCTCTCGGAGCTGCTCGGCAGCGTCCTGCCCGCCGACACGCAGGCCGAGCTGCTCGCCCGGGCGGGCGGCAATCCGCTGTACGCGGAGGAGTTCGCGCGCATGCAGCGGGACCGGGGCGGGCTGGACCGTCTGCCGGAGACGGTCCAGGGGCTGATCGCGGCAAGGCTCGACCTGCTCGAGCCCGACCAGAAGCGGCTGCTCCAGGACGCCGCCGTGATCGGCAAGCGCTTCTGGGCCGGCGCGCTCGCCTCCGTCTCCGGTTCCGATCCGCCCGCGCTCGAGGGCCTGCTCCATGCGCTCGGGCGGAAGGAGTTCGTGCGCCGCGAGCGGGCGAGCTCGATGGCCGGCGACTCCGAGTACTCGTTTCGGCACCTGCTCGTCCGGGACGTCGCCTACGGACAGATCCCCCGGGCCGAGCGGGCCGAGCGCCACCTCCTCGCAGCCGGCTGGATCGAGCAGCTCGGACGTCGCGAGGACAACGCCGAGATGCTCGCGCACCACTACCTGGAGGCGCTCGAGCTGACCGCGGCAACGGGCGGGTCGACCGAGCCCTTCTCGGAGGCAGCTGCCGCCGCTCTCGCCGACGCCGGCGACCGCGCGCTCGCGCTCAACGCCAACGGCGCGGCCGTGCGGTTCTTCCGGGCGGCGCTCGAGTTGCTGCCCCGGGGAGATGCTCGCCGCAACCGGCTCGTCCTCAGGCTCGCGCGCACGCTCTTCTACCTCGGCGACACTGATGTAGTCCTGCTCGAGCAGGCGCGCGACGACCTGCTGGCCGGAGGCGACCCGCAGGGCGCCGCCGACGCCGAGAAGACACTGTGCGAGCACTACTGGCTGGCCGGCGACCGAGACGTGGCCCTCGGTCACCTGTCGCGGGCGAGGGAGCTCGTCGCCGGGCTCGAGCCGTCACCGGTGAAGGCGCGCGTGACCCAGGAGGCGGCCCGGTTGATGATGCTCGCCTCCCGTGCCGAGGAGGCGATCCGCCTCGGCGAGGATGCGATCGCGATGGCCGAGCAGCTGGGTCTCGACGAGATCAGGGCGGCGGCGCTCGTCGACGTCGGCTCGGCGCAGGCGTCGTTGAGCACGGATCAGGGCATCGAAACGCTCACCCGGGCGATCGACGTCGCGCGAGACGCGAACGCGGCGTTCGACCTCGCCCGGGCGATGGGCAACCTCGGCGCGTTCCGCTGGCAGGCCGGCGAGCTGGACGGCGCCGGCCCGCTCCGGCTCGAGGCGCTGCAGGCCGCGCACGACTACGGTCAGGTCGGATTCGCGCGCTGGTTCCGAGGCGTGCTGATCGTCGACGAGTACGAGCACGGCGACTGGGACGGCGGCTACGCGCGGGCCGATGCCTTCATCGCCGAGGTCGAGGCCGGCGCTCCGCACTATCTCGCCGCGCAGTGCTACCTCCACCGAGGGCTCATCCGGCTCGGGCGCGACGAGGAGACGGGGCTCGCGGGCGACGTCGAGCGCGGGCTGGCGCTCGCGGAGCGCGCCAAGGACCCACAGACCATCTACATGGCGCTTGCCGTCGGCGCGCACATCCACGCACAGCAGGGCGACCTCGGCGCGGCGGCTCCGCTCGCCGAGCAGTTCCTGACCGCGGTCGTGGAAGGAGAAGGGCTCGGCTTCGGCCTCGCCTACGTCCACGTCCTCGCCTGGACGCTCGCCGCGCTCGGACGCGGCGCCGAGGCGGCCGCGGCCCTGGAGCCGCTCGCCCCGAACGCCTGGGCGCAGGCCGCGATCGCGTTCGGCCGGGGCGAGCCAGAGGCGTCCGCCGATCTCTTCGCCGAGATGGGCGCGCGCGCCTCCGAGGCCTACTGTCGCCTTGCAGCGGCGCGAGGCGGGGACACCGCTCAGCTCGAGCGGGCGCTTGGGTTCTACCGCTTCGTGGGTGCGACTCGCTACGTACGTGAGGGCGAGTCTCTGCTGGCTGCCTGAAACGGAATCCA
>Ga0105245_10001742_pt1 | contig 19846 bp, 21 predicted proteins | sample KBSM54metaG_FD_81523 | JGI IMG/M metagenome (GOLD analysis project Ga0105245, IMG submission 81523) | Miscanthus rhizosphere microbial communities from Kellogg Biological Station, Michigan, USA - KBS M5-4 metaG | ecosystem: Host-associated > Plants > Roots > Rhizosphere > Soil | place...
ACCGGCGATGGGCGCGAGGCCTATCAGGCCAATTACCGGCTTGGCGCGCGCACCCTGGCTTCGGGTGCCGGCGCCACCGTCACCCACCGGCTCTTCGCCGGCGCCAAGGTGGTGGACATTCTGCGCGACTATCAGGACCGCCAGGGCATCGCCAGCTTCGACAATGCGGTGGACTGGGGCATTCTCTGGTTCCTGACCAAGCCCTTCTTCTGGGTGCTGGACCAGCTTTACCGGCTGCTGGGCAATTTCGGCCTCGCCATTCTCGGCCTTACCGTGCTGGTGAAGCTGATCTTCTTCCCGTTGCAGACCAAACAGTTCCGCTCCATGAGCAAGCTGAAGAAGCTGCAGCCGGAGAGCGAGCGGCTGAAGAAGCAGCATGCCGACGATCCGCAGAAATTCCAGCTGGCGATGATGGAGCTGTACAAGCGGGAGAAGGCCAATCCGCTTTCGGGCTGCCTGCCCATGCTGCTGATCTTCCCGGTGTTCATCGCCCTCTACAAGGTGTTGCTGGTCACCATCGAGATGCGGCACGCGCCCTTCTATGGCTGGATCCATGACCTTTCGGCGCAGGACCCGACTTCGCTGCTCAACCTGTTCGGGCTGCTGCCCTTCAATCCGCACACGGCGCTGCCGCCCTTCCTGATGATCCTTTCCATCGGGGTATGGCCGGTGATCTACGGCGTCACCATGTGGCTGCAGACCAAGATGTCGCCCTCATCCCCCGATCCGATGCAGGCCAAGATGCTCGCCTTCATGCCGCTGATCTTCACCTTTGTCTTTGGTAGTCTGCCGGCCGGTCTGGTGATCTATTACTGCTGGAGCAACAGCCTCAACATGCTGCAGCAATACATCATCATGAAGCGCGAGGGCGTCGAGATTCACCTGTTCGAAAATCTCAAATTCAAGAAAAAGAAGCCCGCCGCCAATGACGGCTGAAGCAGGCGAGGCCGCGCGCAAGCTTTTCGCCGGTCCCTGCGAATTCGTCTGGGGGGTGCAGAAAACCGGCGACGCGCTGCCGCCGGGCAATCTGCCGGAAGTGGCGTTCATCGGCCGCTCCAATGCCGGCAAGTCCAGCCTGGTGAACGCGCTGACTGGTCGCAAGACCTTGGCGCGCGTGTCGCAGACGCCGGGCGCGACGCGGCAAATCAATTTCTTCGATCTGGGGGGCACGTTGATGCTGGCCGACTTGCCCGGCTATGGCTTCGCCAAAGTCTCCAAGACCGAAGCCGCGGCCTGGCAGGAAATGATCTTCACCTATCTGTGCGGGCGTGCATCCCTGCGCCGGGCGCTGCTCCTCGTCGATGCCCGGCGAGGCCCCATGGACAGCGACCGCCAGGTGCTGGAACTGCTGAACCAGGCGGCGGTTTCGACCCTGCTGGTGCTGACCAAGTTCGACGAGCTAGCGCATGCGGACCGCGCCGCGGCGCTGGCGGCGGCTGAGACGGAAGCCCGCCGCCATACCGTGGCGCTGGTCGAAGTCATCGCCACCTCGGCCCAGAACGGCGAGGGCATCCCGGCCTTGCGCGAACACCTTTACCAGCTCACCGCGCCCTAGGTTTCAAACCGTTGGAAATGCGGGCCGGTTTGCCGTATAGGACGCTCCGTCCTTTCCTGGGTTTGGCCATGGCCGCGACCGACGACACGCCTGAAGAACGCAACCTGCGGGTGATGGCGCGCTGGCGCCAGACCGGCCGGGTGCTGATCGAGGCGCTGCCCTACATCCTGAAATACGACCAGAAGACCATCGTGGTGAAGTATGGCGGCAACGCCATGACCGGCGGCGGCACCGATGATTTCAGCCAGGACATCGTGTTGATGAAGCAGACCGGTATCGATCCGGTGGTGGTGCATGGCGGCGGGCCGCAGATCGGCGCCATGCTCAAGAAGATGAATATCAACTCGACCTTCATTGGCGGGCTGCGCGTCACTGACGAGGCCGCGGTCGAGATCGTCGAGATGGTGCTGACCGGCTCGATCAACAAGCAGATCGTCTCCGCCATCAATGTCGCGGGCGGGCGCGCCGTCGGCCTTTCCGGCAAGGATGGCAATCTGGTGGTGGCGCGCAAACTCGCCCTGAGCAAGACCGATCCCGATACTGGCGAGAAGGTCGCGGTCGATCTCGGCTTTGTCGGCGAGCCGGAGAAGATCAATCCCGAAGTGCTCCACACCATGATGAAGTCGGAGATCATTCCGGTGATCGCCCCCATCGGCGTCGGTCCAAAGGGCGAGACTTTCAACATCAACGCCGACACGGTGGCGGGGGCGGTGGCCGCCGCGGTGAGGGCCGAGCGCCTGGTGCTGCTCACCGATGTCGAGGGCGTGCTGGACAAGGACAGGAAGCTGGTGCCCAGGCTGACGGTGCGCGAGGCCCGCGCGCTGATCGCCCACGGCACCATCTCAGGCGGCATGATCCCCAAGATCCAGACCGCGATCGACGCGGTGGAAGCCGGCGTCAACGCCGCCGTCATCCTGGACGGGCGCATTCCGCATGTGCTGCTGCTCGAACTCTTCACCGAGCATGGCGCGGGAACGCTCATTACCGCCGAATGAGACACTGGGTTCTGGCGCTGGCGCTGTTCTGTGCCGCCACGCCCGCCGAGGCGGCGCTGACGCTGTGCAACCGTACTAGCACCATCCTCTATACCGCGACCGCAGCGATCAAAGGCCCGCAATCCCAGACCCAGGGCTGGACGCGCATCGTTCCTGGCGACTGCCAGATAGCGCGGCCGGAAGACCTCACCGCCGAAACCTACATGATCCATGCCCGTTCCAGCCTGGCCCATAGCGGTCCGGCCAAGGCCTGGGGCGGCAGCTTTCCTCTTTGCGTCAAGGACGGCAATTTCAACTTCCGGCAGAGCGGGGCTATGGCGGTGTGCAAGGAGGACGGCGCTTTTGCCCTGCCCTTCGCGGCGCTCGACACCAATGGCAGACGCAGCTGGACCATGACGCTTGATGAAACGCCGGCGCTGCCATCGCTCATGGCGGCCCAGCTGGCGGGGGTCAAGCGGCTGCTCAAGGACAATGGCTATGATGTCGGGCCGCTGGACGGTGCGCCCAGCAAGAAGACGAGCGCCGCCCTGGCGGCGTTCCGCAAGCGCATGAATTTCCCCGACAGGTCCGGCAACGCCGAATTGTTCGCCGCCCTGGAGCGCGAGGCGCTCAAGACCAACGCACCGGCCGGCTACACCATCTGCAATGACGGCAAAACCGCAATGGAGGCCGCGCTTGCCGAAGTGGCGAAAGGCAAGATCATCGTGCGCGGCTGGTGGGCGGTGCCGCCCGGCGCCTGCGCCCGGGTCATCACCACGCCGCTGGCCGGCGGGGCCTATTCTCTTTTCGTCCGCCACAAGGACGGAAAGCCCATTGCGGAGGGTCCGGAAAAATTCTGCATCGCTGCCGCGGCGTTCGAAAACCAGCAGCAGGCAAACTGTGCCGCGCGCGGCCAGACCGAAGCCGGCTTTCAGCGCACCCCGACTAACGGCGCACCGGGCTTTGTCGCCCATGTCGGGGACAAGGGCCTATTGCCCGGCGGCGCGCCGGCAAGGCTCTAGACGTTGATGTCGAAATAATTGAGATGCCAGCGCATCTCTTCCTTGGAGAGCGGGAAATTGACCCCGCCGCGCGCCGGCAGCAATTCATGGGCCGGCAGGCGCATGACATGGCCCTGTATCTTGAAGGCAGTGCGCATCGGCAGATGGGCATGCCAGACCAGCGCCGTGACCGGCTTGGCGCTGTGCGCCGCCAGTATCTTGCGTACCTTGGCCTCCGGCACGCCGGTGAGCTCGGCCAGCGTCAGCGTCACCAGCTCGCGATTACCCGCCTGGGCAGCCTGCTCGACAAAAGCGCCGTCCAGCTTGCCCGCCGCCTTGGCCGACGCCACCAGTTCGGCCGGGCGCGCGCCCGGCGCCGGCGCGACGGAACCCTGCTCGGCCAGGCGGGCGCGCAGTTCGCGCGTCAGATGCTGGCGGGTGGAGTCACTGAGATCGTGGCGCGCCGCCAGCCGCTCGATCAGCGAAGCGCCGACAAAACCGGCGATGCGGCGGATGGCGCGGGCCGAAAGCTCCGCGCGCAGGATCAGCGGCACATGCCAGTCACTGACTTCCTCGGCCGCTGCGACAATATGGTCCAGCGTTTCCTTGCGGATGCGGGCGTCGGGATTGACCAGCAGCGCCGCCACGGCCGGGATGTCCAGAGCCTTGACAACGGCGGCGCTGACATCCTCGCTCACCGGATGGCGGCGGGACACCGCCGCCAGCGCCTCGCTGGTCCGGGCGCAGGCGATGATCTCGATCAAGTCGGTATCGGACAGCAACGGGGAATATTCCAGGATCGGCGCTGCCACCATGGTTTCGGCATCCTGCGCCAAGCGCATGACGACGTCATGGGGCACGCAGGTCAGGCGCTTGATTTGCTCGGCCAGCACGGCGCGCACATTGACGACGGCATCGCGGGCCAGGCATTCCAGCGTCTCCACCGTCTGGGCGAAGAGATGGGCATTCTCGTCTTCCGACAGCCCAGGCAGCAGGCGCGCGATCTTGGCCGCCAGTTCGGACCGCACTTCGGCGTCACTGTCGTCAACCAGCAGGCGGTTGGTGGCCGGACCGGCGCAATGATTGGCGGCCACTGCCTTGCGCGTCGCCGCCGCGCCATGCACCGCCAGATAATGCAGCACATCTGGCCCAGCGTCGCTGCGGCTGGCCAGAACTTCCTGCGCTTCGCGGGTGCGGCTTTCCAGAATCGCAAGGGCTGCGCCGCTGTCGAGCGTCCCACCGTTGGGGCTTTTCTTGCTGAGCTGCGTCATGGCGCCTTCCGTCAGGCCGATTGTCGCGCCGGGGCCTTTAACAGCGGCTAAAGAGGCATGGTGGATGGGCGTTAACGCTGTCTTGCAAGGCCTTGCGGACCGGGCCATGTTCCGCCCATGACCATGGCCGCCGCCAACACCGTCAAGGAAAGCCCGGAAGCCGGTTTTGTACCGGATTTCCGCCATGTCCGACATTGGCTGTTCGACTTGGACAACACGCTTTACCGCGCCGACAGCGGCATCTTCGCCCAGATCGAAAGCCGCATGACCGATTATGTCGCCCGCTTCACGGGGCTGCCCCGCGATGAAGCGCGGGCCCTGCAGAAAACGCTTTATCGCGCCCATGGCACCACCCTGAGCGGGCTGATGAAGCTGCATGGCGCCGACCCCGACGATTATCTCGCCTATGTCCACGCCATCGATCTTTCCGCGCTGGCGCCAGATCCGGCGATGCTAGCGGCGCTGGCGCGGCTGCCGGGGCGGCGCGCAATCTTCACCAATGGCTGCCGCGACCATGCCGCGCGCATTCTGGAACGGATCGGCGCGGCGGCGCTGTTCGACGACATCTGGGACATCCGCACTTGTGCTTTCGTGCCCAAGCCCGATGCCGCCGCCTATCGCGCCGTGGTCATTGCCGCCGGCTTTGAGCCGCAAGCGGCGGCGATGTTCGACGACATCGCCCACAATCTGACGGCGGCGCAGGCGCTGGGCATGACCACGGTGTGGCTGAACACTGGTGCGGATTTCTCCAGTGGGGCGCAGACTGAAGCTGCGCCGCATCACGAAACCCGCGATCTGCCCCGCTTTCTTTCGTCTCTCAGGATTTGACCATGAGCCATGATCTTGCCGCTGCCATCGCTGCCGCCTGGGACGCGCGCGACAACCTGTCGGCCGCGACCAAGGGCCCTCACCGCGATGCCGTCGAAGCCACGCTGGAGAAGCTCGACGCCGGGCAATTGCGCGCTGCCGAGAAAATCGACGGCACCTGGAAGGCCAATGAATGGGTGAAGAAGGCAATCCTGCTTTCCTTCCGCCTGAATGACATGACGATCATCGAGGGCGGCCCCGGCGGGGCGGTGTGGTGGGACAAGGTACCGTCCAAGTTCGCCGGCTGGGACGAAGCCCGTTTCCGCGCCGCCGGCTTTCGTGTCGTGCCGGGCGCCATAGTCCGGCGCAGCGCCTTCATCGCCAAGGGCGCGGTGCTGCTGCCCAGCTTTGTCAATGTCGGCGCCCATGTCGGCGAAGGCACCATGGTGGATACCTGGGCCACGGTCGGCTCCTGCGCCCAGATCGGCGCCCATTGCCATATCTCCGGTGGCGCCGGCATCGGCGGCGTGCTGGAGCCGCTGCAGGCCACGCCCACCATCATCGAGGACAATTGCTTCATCGGCGCCCGTGCCGAAGTCGCCGAGGGTGTGATCGTGGGCGAAGGCAGCGTGCTGTCGATGGGTGTCTATCTTTCCGCTTCCACCCGCATCATCGACCGCGCCAGCGGCGAAGTCTTCCTCGGCAAGGTGCCGCCCTATTCGGTGGTGGTGTCAGGCTCGGCGCCGACCGGCAGCAACACCGGCCCCAATCTCTATTGTGCCGTGATCGTCAAGCGGGTGGACGAGAAGACCCGCGCCAAGACTTCGATCAACGAGCTGTTGCGTGATTGATCCCATCGCGCTCGCCCAGGATTTGATCCGCCGGCCTTCGGTGACGCCGGCGGATGCGGGCGCGCTTGACGTATTGCAGGCGGCGCTGAGCGGGCTTGGCTTCCTCTGCCAGCGCCTGCCCTTTGGCGAGATCGACAATCTTTACGCCCGGCTGGGCGATGGCGCCCCCAATTTCTGCTTTGCCGGTCATACCGACGTGGTGCCGCCCGGCGAAGGTTGGCAGCACGAGCCCTTTGCCGGAACGGTGGCGGACGGCGTGCTGTTCGGGCGCGGCGCCGCCGACATGAAATCGGCCATCGCTGCCTTTGTCGCGGCGGCGGGGCGGCACGGTAAACCCAAAGGTTCGATCAGCCTGCTCATCACCGGAGATGAAGAAGGCGTCGCTCTCGATGGCACCAGGAAAGTGCTGGACTGGCTGAAAGAGAAGGGCGAGAGGCTGGATCATTGCCTGGTGGGCGAACCCACCGCCACGCAGCGCGCCGGCGACACCATCAAGATCGGGCGGCGCGGTTCGCTCAATGTCGAGCTGGCGGCGCTTGGCGTGCAGGGCCATGTCGGCTATCCGGCCAGGGCCAGGAACCCGATTCCGCCGCTGGCGCTGCTGGTGACACGGCTGTCGGCCAAGATTCTGGATGAAGGCAGCGCGCATTTCGACCCTTCGACGCTATGCTTCACCACCATGGATGTCGGCAATCCCGCCACCAACGTCATTCCGGGCGAGGCACGGGCGCGGCTGAACATTCGCTTCAATGATTTGCACACGCCGGAAAGCCTGATCGCCTGCATCGAGGATGAGGTCGCCCAGGTGGTGGAGGAAACCGGAGCGGATATTTCGGTGAGTCCGCAGATCAGCGGCGTGTCGTTCCTGACGCCTCCCGGAATCTTCACCACCCTGGTCGCCAAGGCGGTGAAAAACGTCACCGGCACGGCGCCGCAATTTTCCACCAGCGGCGGCACATCCGACGCACGCTTCATCAAGGATGCCTGCCCGGTGCTGGAACTGGGGCTGGCCGGAACCACCATGCACAAGGTGGACGAATGCGTGCCGGTGGCGGAGATCATGGCACTGACCGAAATCTATGCGGCCATTCTCAAGGCCTATTTCGCGTAATCCACTTTGACCAGATAAAGCCCGTCAGGCGGCGACACCGGGCCGCAGGCAGAGCGGTCGCGGGCGTCCAGTGCGGCCTTAAGGTCGCGCGCCGACCACTTGCCTTCGCCCACCAGTTTGAGCGAGCCCACAAGGGAGCGCACCTGATGATGCAGGAAAGAACGAGCCGAAGCTTCGACGTGAATCTCATCGGTGCGGCGTGAAACGTCGAGACGATCCAGAGTCTTCACCGGCGACTGGGCCTGGCATTCGGCGGCGCGGAAAGTCGTGAAATCATGCTGGCCCAGAAGCTGTTGCGCCGCACGATGCATCACTTCGACGTCCAGCTTCACCTGCACCGGCCAGACCTTGCCGGCATCGAGCGCGGGTGGGGCGCGGCGATTCAGAATGCGGAACAGATAATGCCGCCCGGTGGCGGAAAAGCGGGCGTGGAAATCCGGCGCAACGATAGCGGCATCCAGCACCACCACCGGCGCGGGGCGCAGGAAATGATTGAGGGCGCCCTGTACCTCGTCGGCAGGAAATTCCCTTGCCAGGTCGAAATGCGCCACCTGGCCCATCGCATGCACCCCGGCGTCGGTGCGCCCCGCGCCGGTGACGGTGACGCGCTCGGCGCTGAATTTCTCGATGGCGTCTTCCAGCGCGCCCTGCACCGAGAGACCATTGTCCTGCCGCTGCCAGCCGACGAACGGTCCGCCGTCATATTCCAGCGTGAGGCGATAGCGCGGCATCAGGCGAGCTTGGTGCCGGGCGGAAGGGCGAAGCCCTTGAGCAATTCATCCGCCGCCATCACTTTTGAACCGGCGCGCTGCACGCGTTTCAGTTTCAAGGCCCCTTCGCCGCAGGCAACGGTGAGGTCATCATCAATTACTTCGCCGGGCGCGCCTTTGCCAGAAGCAGGTTCGGCATAAAGCACTTTCAGCCGCTCGCCTTTCGCATCGGTCCAGGCGCCGGGCCAGGGCGCCAGGCCGCGAACGAGACAGTCGATCTCGGCGGCGCTTATTGTCCAGTCAATCCGGGCTTCGTCCTTGGCGATCTTCTTCGCATAAGTCACGCCTTCGGTGGATTGCACATGCTCCGCCACCGGCCCGCGCTCAAGCGCTGACAGCGTCCGCACCATCAGGTCCGCGCCCAGGCGGGAGAGTTCGTCCGTCAACTCGCCTGAGATCTTGCGTCCCACCACCATCTTCTCGGCCATCAGCACCGGACCGGTGTCCAGCCCGGCCTCCATCTTCATCACCATCACACCGGTCTGCGCATCGCCCGCCATCACCGCCCGCTGGATCGGCGCGGCGCCGCGCCAGCGCGGCAAGAGCGAGCCATGCAGGTTGAAGCAGCCCAGGCGCGGCGCATCGAGAATGGGCTGCGGCAGCAGCAGGCCATAGGCGACGACAATGGCGGCATCGAGATTGAGAGCGGCGAATTCGGCCTGTTCGTCCGCACCCTTCAGCGACAGCGGGGTACGAACCGGCAGCTTGTGCGCCTGCGCGAATTTATGAACCGGACCTGGCTCGGTCTCCATCCCCCGCCCCTTGGGGCGCGGCGGCTGGGAATAGACGGCGGCGATGTCATGGCCCTGGGCCAGCAATTCGGCCAGCGTCGGCACCGCGAAATCCGGAGTGCCCATAAACGCGAGCCGCAACGTCACATCAGCCTGCCGTTTCGAGTTTCTTGGCCTTGGTCAGTTTCTTGATCGCCATGCCGCGTTTCAGGCGCGAAAGATGGTCGATGAACAGCACGCCGTTGAGATGATCCATCTCATGCTGCAAGCAGGTGGCGAGCAGCCCGTCGGCCTCCAGCAACTGCTTGTTGCCGTCGCGGTCGAAATACTCCGCCTTGATGCGTGCCGGTCGATCGACATCATCCCAGATTTCCGGCACCGACAGACAGCCCTCCTCGAAGGTCGCCAGCTCCTCCGAAGCCCAGAGAATCTTCGGGTTGATATAGGTGATGGGGTTTTTCTTCCCCTCTTTCTGGTCCAGGTCGATCACGATCACCCGCAGCGCCACGCCCAGCTGCACCGCCGCCAAGCCGATGCCGTCGGCGGCGTACATGCTTTCGGCCATATCGTCGATCAGGGTCCGAATCGCGCTATCCACCGTCTCGACATCCTTCGAGACGGCCTTGAGCCGCGGGTCGGGCGCGGTCAGGATGGGGCGTATGGTCATTGAGCAGTTCCAGGAAATGTGTGTAGCGGTTTTCCGTCCGGAACCGCGACCAAATATATATGTGCTGAAATAAGGCCCGGGGGCCAAAGGGTCAAGTTATGGAAATAGGACTGATAATCCTGGCAGTTGCGGTGGTTGCGGCGGCGGCGATTTTCGCCTTCGCTCGGCGGGGCCCTACGGCCCTGGACCCGCGGCTGGACACGATGCTGCAGGGCCAGGCGACCATCGCCGAGCAGTTTCGGGGCACGGTGGCGGCGCAGGCCGCCCTGACGGCGCAGATGGAGGCGCTGAAGGAGCGGCTGGGGACGGGCCTGGCGGACAGCGCCCAGAAGACGGGCGAAACCTTCGCTACCATCACCGAGCGGCTGAGCGTGATCGACGCCGCCCAGAAGAACATCAGCGAGCTTTCCGGCCATGTCGTTTCGCTCAAGGCGATCTTTTCCGACAAGCAGGCGCGCGGCGCCCTGGCCCAGGACCAGATGGAGGCCATCGTCGCCGAGCATCTGTCGCCGGACCAGTATGAATTCCAGGCCACGCTTTCCAATAATTCCAGGCCCGATTGCGTCATTCATATCCCCAATGTGGAGGCGCGGATCGTGGTGGATTCCAAGTTTCCGCTGGGCGCCTTCGAGGCTCTGCGCATTGCCGAAACCGAGGAACAGCGCAAGGCGGCGATGGCAGCTGTGCGCAACGACATCCAGGTGCATATCAAGGAACTCCGGAAATACCTGCTGCCGGGTGAGGTGCAGACGCCCATCATCATGTTCGTGCCCTCCGATTCCATGTATGCCGAACTGCATGCCGGCTTCCCCGAAACGCTCCGCAAGGCGCGTCAGGATCAGGTGGTGATCGTCAGCCCCCACGTCTTCATGCTGGTGATCGTCACTATCCAGGGCCTGATGCGCGATGCCCGCATGCGCGAGCGCGCCGACACCATCAAGCAGGAAGTCGGCTTGCTGCTCAACGATGTGCGCCTGCTGGGCGAACGGGTGGAGAAGCTGCAGCGGCATTTCGGCCAGGCCGATTCCGACATCCGGGATATCCTCACCTCGACGGCCAAGATCACCACCCGCGCCGACAAGATCGACAAGGTCGAACTCGCCCCCGCGAATAGCCCCAAAACGCTCGAATAATCCTTTGCCGCGCTTTTTTTCAGGTCAAACTGCATCCGGGGAGCCATCCGGCGGCCAATAGCGAGTGAAACGACAATGGGGCCTGACATGGGCATGAACCACGATTTCTACTGGCTGTTCAGCAGTTTCTGGTGGCTTCTGTTTCCGCTGGGCTGGGCCATTGGCCAGCTGCTCAAGAGCTGGATGCGCCACAAGCGCGCCCAGGCGGCACTGGAGGTGATCCAGTCCTATGCGTCACAGGGCAAGGAGCCGCCGCCTGAACTGATCGCGGTGTTGCGCCAGCCGGAACAGGCGGAAGAGCGGGCGCAGGCGCGGAAGAATTATCAGCATTATGGCTGGATTCCGATCTTCCTGTTTGGCGCCCTGGCGCTGGGCTTCGCCATGATGGCGGTGTTTCCCTTCGAAGGGCTGCGCGGCAAGAGCGTGGCACTCATCTTCGTCGCCATCATCATGACCGGCCTGTGCCTGGGTAATCTGGTGGCGATGCAGGCGCGCAAAAATCAGGACCGGATCCCGCCTCCGTGACCGGACCTGAAACCGAAGCGGCCTGGGCGCATGCCGCCCGGGCCGGTTCGGCCGACGATTTTTCGCGTCTTGTGCGCCTGCACCAGCAGGCGCTTCGTGCTTTTCTGCGGCGGCTGACCGACAATCATGTCGAGGCTGACGACCTGGCGCAGGAGACCTTCGTCTTCGCCTGGGAGCAGCGGCAGCGCTTCGACGCCGCGAGGGATTTCCGGCCTTGGCTGTTCGGCATCGCCTGGCGCAAATACCGCGAGCGCCAGCGCGGATGGCGCCGCCTTCTGGCGCGGGAGATGGCCCATGCCGAAATGGCGGAAAGCGTGGAACACCCTGATCCGGGACTCAGGCTTGATCTTGCCGCCGCCTGCGCCACGCTGCCGGCGCAGCAGCGGGCGGCGCTGCTGCTCTGCCTGGGGTGTGATTTCACCCAAATGGAAGCGGCACAGGCTTTGGCTTTGCCGCTGGGGACGGTAAAGTCGCATGTCGCACGGGGGCGGGAAACACTGGCCAACTTCCTGGGAGAGACGCCATGAGCGAACGCAATGAACAGATGGCGGCGATGCTGGCGGCGAACGCGCCGGGGCGCGACCTTGCCTTCGAGATCGCGGTGATGGCCAAGATCGAGCAGCGCCGCTTCCTCCGCGAGCTGACGCGGAATTTGCTGCTGGCGGCGGGCGCGGCGCTGCTGCTGGCTTTCATCATGCCGCAGTTCGACTTCAGCTTCTGGGCCAATGCCCTGTCGGGGCTGGCCGGCAATGCGGTGGTGATGGTGACGCTGCTGCTGGCTGCGTTTGCCGCCTGGTATTTCCGCCCGGTGGAAGGCTAAAGCGACCGACGCGCCTTGAAGGCAGCGCTCAGCGTGCCCTCGTCGAGATAATCGAGTTCGCCGCCCACCGGCACGCCATGCGCCAGGCGGGTGACTTTCACCCCGGTCAGCACATCCATCAGATAATGCGCCGTGGTCTGGCCTTCGACCGTGGCGTTCATCGCCAGGATCACTTCGTCCACGCCTCTCTTCACCCGCTCGGCCAGGCCGCCGACATTGAGTTTTTCCGGCGTCACCCCGTCCAGCGCCGAAAGCGCCCCGCCCAGCACATGATAGCGGCCGCGAAAGACCCCCGCCCGCTCCAGCGCCCAGAGGTCGGCGACGTCTTCCACCACGCAGAGGATATGGCCGTCGCGGCGCGGATCGGCGCAGATGGCGCAGGGGCTTCTGGTATCGAGATTGCCGCAGATTTCACAGTCGCGGATGGCGGCGGCGGCGTCCTTGAGGGCGGCGGAAAGCGGCTCCATCAGCGTGTCGCGTTTTTTCAGCAGCGCCAGCGCCGCGCGCCGCGCCGAGCGGGGCCCGAGACCGGGCAGCTTCGACAGAAGCTGGATCAGGCGTTCGATTTCGGAGCCGATGGTAGCCATCGCCCCGGTCTAGCAGAGCCGTTCGCGCCTTGCCATATTGGCGTTGGAGGCTGACCTGTGACCGATGTGAAACGCCTGACCCTGCCGCAGCCGATCGACCTGGTGCATGAGCGGCATAGCGAGACCATCATGGAGCGGCTGGGGCAGTTGCGCCCCGGCGTGGTGATGATGAGCGGCGACAATCCCGCCTTGCCGAAAATGCCGCAGCGCCCGGGACTGCTGGATTTCTTCCGCGCTCGCTTTGACGAATTCACGGTGGGCCATCTGCTGCAAAGCGCGCGGCGGGCGCATGAGAATGGTTGTGACGAGAAGATTGTGCTGGCCTGCCTTCTGCACGACATTTCGGTGGCCGGGCTGATCCGCGCCGATCACGGCTATTGGGCGGCGCAGATGATCGCGCCTTATGTCGATCCGGAAGTGGCCTGGGGCGTGGAAAAGCATCAGGCGCTGCGCTTCTTCGCTGATCCTGAGAACGGCTATGATTATCCCGAGGCCTATGTCCGCTTTTTCGGCCCCGACCATGTCGTGCCGGAATACTTGCGCAAGTCCTATGAGAACGCCCGCGCCCATCGCTGGTACATGACGGCGCGGGTCATCACCGTCAATGACATCTATGCCTTCGAGGAAGGCGTGACGATCGACCCGGCCGAATTCGAGGACGTGGTCGGCCGGCACTTTCGCACACCCAAGGAAGGGCTGGGCTTCGACAATTCGCCCGTCGCTCATATGTGGCGGACGATGATCTGGCCGAACAATTTTCTTTAAGCGTCGTCTTTGTCCGGCATCGCGTCGGCGATGTCGTTGGCCGCCGCGTCGCGCACGGCGGTGATCTCGGCGCCGGGGAAACGGTCCAGCACGGCGCGCACCATCGGCGCCTGCATCACGCTTTCCATCCGCGCTGCCTTCGCCGCCTTGCGCTGCTCGGCCAGGGTGGGGGCGCCGCCTTCGCGGGCGATGGAGACGCTCCAGCGCATCCCGGTCCAGACATTCAATTTTTGTTGCAGGTCGCCGGCCAGGGTACGCGGCGCCGCCGCATTGGGGCGGAACTCCAGCAGCCCCGGCTCCAGCCGCACCAGATGTATGTTGTTCTCGATCTGCACCCGCAGGATGGGCGCATTGTTGGCCAGCGCCAGCGCCGCCAGATCTTCCAGCCCGCGCAGCACTGGCGCACCGTCGGGAACAGGCTGCGGCGCGCGCATCGCCGCGCCAGAAGCGCCGGACATTTGCGACGTGGGCGCGCGGGCGGCGCCACCGGACGGCGTAGGCGCCGCGCCGCGCGGGGCCGGCGCACCGCCCTCCAGTAGATCACGCACCAGCCGGTCGGTGGGTGGCAGGTCGGCGGCGTAGGAAACACGGATCAGCGCCATCTCCAGCGCCGAGACAGGGCGCGTGGCGTCGCGCACTTCCAGAAGGGCCTTGAGCAGCATCTGCCAGGCCCGCGTCAGTGTGGGCACCGAAAGCTTGGCGGCGATGTCGGCAGCGCGCTTGGCCTCGGCGCTGCCGCCGTCGAAGAATCCTTGCGCGGCGGGCGCCACTTTGATGCGGGTGAGGAAGTGCGTGGTCTCCAGCAGGTCCTGCGCCACAGCTAGGGGATCGGCGCCAGCGTCATAGAGCGATTTCAAATCTTCCAGCGCCGCGGGCAGCGCCCCGCCCATCAGCTTCTCGAACAGGTCCAGCACCCGGCCGCGGTCGGCCAGGCCCAGCATTGCGCGCACCATCTCCGCCGTGATCGCCCCGCCCTCCAGCGCGCCATTGGCGATGGCCTGGTCGAGCAGCGAAAGCGCGTCGCGGGCCGAGCCTTCGGCGGCGCGGGCGATCAGGGCCAGCGCACCTTCCTCGATCTTCACTTTTTCCTTTTTCGCCAGCGTCGCCAGATAGGCGGCGAGTTCGGCGCTTTCGATGCGGCGCAGGTCGAAGCGCTGGCAGCGAGACAGCACCGTCACCGGTACTTTCCGGATTTCCGTCGTCGCGAAAATGAACTTCACATGCGGCGGCGGCTCTTCCAGAGTTTTGAGGATGGCGTTGAAGGCCGGCTTGGAGAGCATATGGACTTCGTCAAGGATATAGACCTTGAAGCGGCAGGACACCGGCGCATAGCGCACCGCGTCGATGATCTGCCGCACTTCCTCGATGCCGTTGTTGGAGGCGGCGTCCATTTCCAGCACATCGACATTGCGGCTTTCGGCGATGGAGGTGCAGGGCTCGCAGACCCCGCACGGGTGAATGGTCGGCTCGGTCCGCTTGCCATCCGGTCCGATGCAGTTCAGGGCACGGGCGATGATGCGCGCCGTGGTGGTCTTGCCTACCCCCCGCACGCCGGTGAGCATGAAGGCATGGGCGATGCGGCCGGTGGCGAAGGCGTTGGTCAGGGTGCGGACCAGCGACTCTTGCCCGATCAGACCGGTGAAATCGGTGGGGCGATATTTGCGCGCCAGCACGCGGTAGGGCTGGGCGGGTTCCTGATCCGATATTGGGGTCTTGGCCATGGCCGGACTATAGCAACCGGACCCGCGAGGAGTCGGCGGGAAAACCGGTTTTTTGTGGAGAAGGTGGAAACCGACGACCCGCAGCAAATTCGGTACGGCTGCTTCCTTCCGGACCTGACCGGGTTAGCGACAGCTACGCCCGCCGGTTTCCGAACGAGGATATAGGGTTTTTCCGGCCCGATGGCGAGTCTAGGCGGCGTTGGCTTCGGCCCGCGAAACCAGGCGCCAGGTCGGCAGGATGACCGTCGCGGTGGTGCCCTGACCCGGTATGCTTTCCAACGTCAGACCGCCGCCATGCAGCTCCGCCATCTGGCGGGTCAACGGCAGGCCCAGCCCGGCCCCTTCATATTTGCGGGCCAGGGAGGAATCGACCTGGCCGAACGGCTCCAGCGCCTTGACCATGTCTTTCGGCGCGATGCCGATGCCATTGTCGCGCACCGTCAGCTCCAGCCCCTCGCCGGTCAGCGCCGCGTTGACCCGTACCGTCCCGCCCCCCGGGGTGAATTTCAGCGCGTTGGACATCAGGTTGAGCATGATCTGGCGAATGCGCCGCTTGTCGGCGCGCAGCAAGGGCAGGTCCGGCGGCAGCTCGCAGCGCAGCGTCACCTGTTTTCCCTGCGCCTGGCGCTCCATCACATGGAAGACGTCCTCCAGGCCGGTGGCAAGGCTGAACTCGCCTTCCGCCAGCTCCGCCTCGCCGGCATCGCAGCGGGAAATATCGAGAATGTCGTTGATGATGCCCAGCAGTCGCGCGCCGCTGTCGCGGATATCGCCAATGTAATTCCTGTGGCGGCCGGCAAGCGGCTCGCGGATATCGGCCAGCATGACATCGGAGAAGCCGATCACGGCATTGAGCGGGGTACGCAATTCATGGCCGATGGCGGAGAGGAAGGCGGCCTTGGCCTTGCCTACCGCCTCGGCCGCTTCCAGCGCCACATTCAGTTCCGCCTTGGTCGCTTCCAGCTCCCCGATATAGGCGCGCATGCGCACCGCTTCTTCGGAGGCGCGGCTGGCCAGATGCCGGTCGACCATGGCGCCGATCAGGGCGATGCCCATGATCAGGGCGACCACTGCCGCCACCGCCACCGCCAGCATGCTGGGCGCCATCAGGGCCTGCGGTACCACGATCAGGGGATTGGGGATGTAAAGCACCGCCGCCATGGCGGTGAAATGCAGGCTGACGATCGCCACCAGGAAAAGGCCCGCCCCGGCGATATAGCCGCGCGTGTCATTGCGCCGGTAGGCGATGGTGAAGGCCGCCATGGTGACGGCGATGCCCAGAATGACGGAGGCGGCGACATACTCGCCGTCCCAGCGAGCGCGGGCGGCGATCCGCACCGCCGCCATGCCGCTGTAATGCATGGCGGAGATCGCAGCCCCGATCACCGCCCCGCCCAGCAGCGCGCCGCGCTCCTGCACCAGCAGGAAGCCGGCGGCGCCGAGGGAGACCGCAATCAGCGCCGAGAGGAAGGTGAGGAACGGGTCATAGGCGACCGGCAGGCCGGCGCCATAGGCCAGCATGGCGACAAAGTGCAGGCCCCAGATGCCGCAGCCCGCCACGGCGCCGCCGGCGGCGAGCCAGCGCCAAGCGGCGTGGCGGTCGGCGGCGCGCGCCCGGCTCATCATGCTCATGGCGGTGGTGGAGGCGAGCAGGCACAAAAGGGCTGCCAGGACGACCAGCCGCAGATCATGCTGCTCAAATATGCAACCCAGGACTCGCAACATGCCTCTGAGGTAGCATTGCCAGCGTAAATACCCCGTAAGCGAGTTCCCCTGTGCGGGAACGGGGCCCTTTGAGGCAGAATGGGTTAATGCTTTCTTTCACTGGCAATCCCCTGGACAGGGCAAGCGCCGCACGGCCAGGCGAAGCCTGGATCGCCGCCCGGCGCGCGGCGGGACACTTCCTGCCTTTCTGGCAGATGAAGCCGCTGCTCACATCGCAAGGCCGGACCGCGTTCCTGCCCTGGCGGGCGGAATGGGAGGGGCGCACCACTATTTTTCTGGGGCTGGACAGTGAAACACCATTTTTCGCCGTCGACCTGGGTAAAGACGAACCGGCCCCTGAACTGGAGGGCGAATTCCGCGACATGCGCGCGGCGGCTTTTGTGCTGCCCAAGCGTGAGACCGCCATCGCCGGCCAGGCCAAGGCGCTGCTGGATTGGCATGAACGTCATGGCTTCTGTCCCAATTGCGGGCACGCCACTGAAGTGAAGGACGGCGGCTATCGCCGCGTCTGCCCGCAATGCTGCGCCGAACATTTTCCCCGCACCGATCCGGTGGTGATCATGCTGCCCATTTTTGGTGATGAATGCCTGGTGGGGCGCAATGTGCGCTTTGTGAACGGGCTGTTCTCCGCCTTTGCCGGTTTTGTCGAGCCGGGCGAAAGCATGGAAGAAGCGGTGCGGCGCGAACTAAAGGAAGAGACGGCGCTGCAGGTGGGCGTGGTGCGCTATCACAAGAGCCAGCCCTGGCCGTTTCCGTCATCCCTGATGCTGGGCTGCTATGCCGAGGCACTGTCGAAGGATTTCACTATCGATGGCGGGGAAATCGTCGAAGCGCGCTGGGTGACCAAGGATGCGGCGCGGCGCTGGCTGAAGGACGAGGTGTTGGACGAGATGCGCGTCCCCGCCGTCATCGCCATTGCGCATTATCTGATACGCGATTGGGTTCGAGGCTAACGAACCGCGCCTTACGGCATGTCCTCGCGATAGGGATGCGCCGGATAGACACCCATCACCACCATCTTTGCGGTCTGGAAGCGCAATTCCTCCAGCGCAGCGGCGACGGCTGGCGTTTCGGGATGGCCTTGGATATCGGCATAGAACTGGGTGGCGTTGAACGAGCCCCCCAGCTGGTAGCTTTCCAGCTTGGTGATGTTGACGCCGTTGGTGGCGAAGGCGCCCAGCGCCTTGTAGAGCGAGGCCGGCGCGTTCTTGACCTGGAACAGCAGCGTCGTCACCACCGCCCCGCTGTTGGGCGCGCGGGCATCGCTCTTCGACATGATGAGAAAGCGGGTGGCGTTGTGATGCTCGTCCTCGACATCGGCGGTCAGCACTTTCAGGCCATAGATCTCGCCCGCCAAGGCCGAGGCGATGGCGCCGGCGTGAACATCGCCCAGTTCGGCGACATGCTTGGCGGCGCCCGCCGTGTCGTACCAACTGTGCGCCTTGAAGCGTCGGGCGCGAATGATCCCGCGCACCTGCGCCAGCGCGGGTGCCTGGCTATAGACGTCGGTGATGCCGTCCAGCGTCGCGCTCTTCAGGCCCAGCAACTGATGGCGGATGGGCAGGAAATGTTCGCCCACAATATTCAGGCCAGATTCCGGCAGCAGATGATGGATGTCGGCGATGCGGCCGATCAGCGAATTCTCCACCGGGATGATGCAGAGATCGCAGTCGCCGCGCTTCACCGCCTCCATCGCCTCCTCGAAGGTCGGCTGCGGAATGGCGTCGGCATGCGGCGCGGCTTCGCGGGCGGCCAGGTTGGCATAGGCCCCCGGCTCGCCCTGGAAGGCGATACGCTTGGCCGTGGCGATCACAGTACTCACGACAACAGCTTCCGGACCAGTTCGAGGTCTTCCGGTGTATCCACCGAAAGCGGCACTTCGTCCACCCGCGCCACCGCGATGGTCATGCCCGCTTCCAGGGCACGCAACTGCTCCAGCTTCTCGCGCTGCTCCAGCGGCGAAGGCGGCAGGGCGACGAAGCGTGCCAGCGCGGCTCGGGTGAAGGCGTAAAGCCCGACATGATAGAAATGCGCGCCCGGCCCGGTCGGGATAGTGGCGCGGCTGAAATAGAGCGCCCTGCCCGTCTTCCCGTCCGGCTGCCAGGCCACCACTGCCTTGACCACCGCCGGATTGGCGCGGTCGGCCTCATCCATGATGGGGGCGGCCAGGGTGGCGATGTCATGGCCGGGCAGCGCCGCCACGGCGGCCTTGAGCTGGGCGGGGTCGAGGGCGGGCAGGTCGCCCTGCAGATTGATGACGGTGTCGTACTTGCCCTTGTGGTCCAGCCCTTCCAGGGCGGCAAAGATACGGTCAGAACCCGAGGGCAGGTCCGGGTGGGTGAGGACGGCATGGCCGCCCGCCTTTTCCACAGCGTCGGCGATCTCCTGCTCGGCGGCGGCCACCACCACCGGCCCCACCCCGGCCTTCATGGCCTGGGCCCAGACCCGGACGATCATCGGCACGCCGTCGATATCGGCCAGCGGCTTGCCGGGAAGCCGGGTCGAGGCCATGCGGGCGGGGATGATCACCACGGGGTTCATGGGGGGCGTTTTAGGCCCGGAACCCCGCTAAAGCCAGCCAGCAGCTTGATTTTATGCGACGCTACGCCGCAATGACGGGCCGGAGCGGGCGGGTAATGTCCCCCCGTATTCCGCTGGTCCTTCCGGACCGGTCTTGGGGAGCTTGCCCACATGGATTCCTTTGAGTGGAACAAGATCATCGGCGCCGTCTTGGGCAGCCTGATCTTCATTTTCGTCGTCCGGACGATCGGCGAGAATATCTATGAGGCCGAAAAGCCCGCCAAGCCCGGCTATGTCGTGGAAGGTGTGGTC
>Ga0105245_10001743_pt1 | contig 19841 bp, 18 predicted proteins | sample KBSM54metaG_FD_81523 | JGI IMG/M metagenome (GOLD analysis project Ga0105245, IMG submission 81523) | Miscanthus rhizosphere microbial communities from Kellogg Biological Station, Michigan, USA - KBS M5-4 metaG | ecosystem: Host-associated > Plants > Roots > Rhizosphere > Soil | place...
ATGTAGCCTTCGATCTCGTTGCCGTCTTTGTGGGTAATCAGAACATCGCCGCGGTAGTCGAACGCCTTTTCAAGAGCGGCTTTGAGTTCGTCAGGCGTGGCCAGTTCCGGCACCCAGCCTTCGAGTTGCTGATGTTTGAAACCGTCGACGACTTCCAGTGAGTCAGGATCGGCGGCGCCGTGCCCAGATTCGCGCCCGCTCAAACCCGCGTCTCCTCAGCCTCCGCTGCTCCGATCTGTATCAGAGGGTTGTAGCTGTGTACTGGACGTGCAGGCTCATCGAGTAAACGCAACGCTGCAGGATCTTCGTAACGGCTGAAGAAGGTAGCCTTGGCCGCGCCCCAGACTCCGCTCAGCGAACTGAAAATGTGATTCACCGAAGAAGCCTCGTACCCGCTGTGCACCATGCAATTCGCGCACTTGGGATTTCCCGACTCCGTGCCGTAGTTGGCCCAGTCAGTCGTGTCGAGCAATTCCTGGAAGGTGTCGGCATAGCCGTCCTGCAGGAGATAGCAGGGCTTCTGCCACCCAAAGACGTTAAAAGTCGGCATACCCCAGGGTGTGCAGGCGTAATCGCGTTTGCCCATGAGGAATTCGAGGAACAGCGGCGACATGTTGAACTTCCAGCTCGGTTTGCGGTTCGAGAGGATCGACCGGAACAGGCGCCGGGTCCGGGCACGGCCCAAGAAGTGGCTCTGATCAGGCGCTTTATCGTACGAGTATCCCGGAGAAAGCATCATGCCCTCGACCCCAACTTCCATCATCTCATCGAAGAAGTTGCGCACACTGTTGGGGTCAGCACCGTCAAACAAAGTAGTGTTGGTAGTGACTCGGAAACCCTTGGCCAGAGCTTCCTTAATTCCTTCCAGCGCTAAATCGTAGCCGCCTTCCATGCAAACTGAAAAATCGTGGTGTTCGCGCTGCCCGTCCATGTGAACGGAGAAGGTCAAATACTTGCTCGGCTTGAACAAGTGGATTTTCTCTTTCAACAGCAGCGCATTCGTGCACAGGTAAATATATTTCTTACGTGCAACCAGTCCCTCAACAATCTCGCCGATTTGCGGGTGCAGCAAGGGCTCTCCACCGGGGATCGACACGGTCGGTGCACCGCATTCGTCCACGGCGCGGAAGCATTCCTCAGGCGTGAGCTGAGACTTCAAGACATGGGCAGGATATTGGATCTTGCCGCAGCCGGCACATGCGAGGTTGCAACGGAACAATGGCTCCAGCATCAGTACCAGCGGATACTGCTTGCGCCCTTTAAGCTTCTGCTTGAGGACGTAAGATGCCACCGTCCACATCTGTGAAATTGGAACCGCCATGTAGCCCTTTCGCTAAGAGGGTGACCCGTCCAAGCTGCGCCTGAGCGGGGGAATTTGAATTCGAACGATAAATCCCCACCCCAGATCGCAAAGCACGCGATTTAGAATGGGGCACCCTCGGATTTCTAACCAATTTTCTTTCGGCTTGCTGCCTCGTCCGCGATTTCCGCCATCACGTTGCCATACTCGGTCAAAGCGATCAGCGGGAAGTAATCGCGATACATGTGATAAGCCAGGTAAAACACTCGCGGGAAACCAGTTCCCGTGTACGAAGGCTCATCCCACGACCCATCTCGCTTTTGCGTCCGCAACAAATAAGCGACTCCACGCGCCACTGAATCGCTACGCGTATCATTCGCCGCCAACAAACCCATAATCGCCCAAGCTGTCTGCGAAGGCGTACTTGGCCCCAATCCTTTGATGTTGGGGTCGTCATAGGAGCCGCAAGTTTCTCCCCAGCCTCCGTCGGGATTCTGAAACATCCGCAACCATTCCGCGCCCGATTGAACATAGGGCTCGTGATGATCGACCCCCATTGCCTGCAATCCCCGGAGAACTTGCATGGTTCCGTAAATGTAGTTGACGCCCCAACGTCCAAACCAGGAACCATCCGGTTCCTGTTCGCCGCGAATAAACTTCAGCGCCTTCTTAATCGCAGGATGATCTTTGGTGTAGCCATAGGTTGCCAACATCTCCAGGATGCGCCCAGTAATGTCGACCGTCGGCGGATCGAGCATGGCGTTATGGTCTGCGAACGGGACATATTGGAAGACCATACGGGTGTTGTTCTTGTCGAACGACGCCCAGCCACCGTTGCGGCATTGCATGGAAAGAATCCAGTCGATGGCACGCTGCACGGACTCACGCTGATAGCGACCGTTGGGATGTTCCACCTGGCTTAACGCGAGACAAACCATCGCGCTGTCATCGACATCGGGATAAAACTCGTTGTTGAACTCGAAATACCATCCACCTGGCTGTCCCTGTGGGTTTTTGACCTTCCAATCGCCGACCGTTCGAACCTGCTTCTGCAGAATCCAGTCAGCACACTTCACCATGCGCGGATCTTTCGAAGAAACTCCTGTTTCGCCCAAAGCAAACAACGCGTACGCCGTGTCCCACACCGGCGACTTGGCGGGCTGCATGCGGAAAGTGTCTTCTTCTTCAATTCCCAGCTTTTCAAACTCGTCCATTGCTCGAATCAATTGCGGATCATCTACCGAATATCCCAGGCAGCGCAGCGCGATAATCGCATTCAACATCGATGGATAGATCGCACCCAAACCATCGCTCATCTCGAAGCGCTCCAACATCCATTTCTTGGCACTCTTGAGGGCCATCGATCGTAATGGCCGTATGTGGACTGCTTCGAACCAGTGGGTTACCCGATCAAGAACCAGGAAGAAATTCCGCCACGAGAACAGATTCTTGTCCCAAGGTAGGCGCAGGGAGGCGGTGTCACGCCCGCCGACGTATAGTTCCTGCACGCCCATATCATCAGGAATTTTCTTGAACGGCTTCCTGGCGTAGCAGATCGACAGCGGTACCAGGATGGCGCGAGACCACGACGAAATCTCGTAGATATTGAACCAGAACCACTTAGGGAACAGCACGATTTCCGGCGGGATGGCAGGAACCGCGTCATAATCGTATTGTCCAAGGAAGCACAAATAAATTTTGGTGAAGGTGTTGACCCCGGTCACTCCACCCATTTCAAGAATCTTGGTTCGCGCCTTGGCGAGAACTGGATGATCCGGGCTATACCCGGTGAGCTTGAGTCCGAAATAGGCTTTTACGGAAGCACTGATATTTGATGGACCGCCCTCGTAGATAGGCCATCCTCCGTCCTCGTTCTGGTGGCGGATGATGTAGTTGCAGCACTTCTGGAAGCGCTCCTGGTTGCCGGTCCCAAGGAGCGTGTGCAGAAGGATGTAGTCAGACTCGAGCGTGGTATCGGCTTCGAGCTCACCGGACCAGTAACCCTCTTCGTGTTGTTGAGAGAACAAGCGGCGGCGTGCGCCGTCCACTGCAGCCGCGACTCGGCTGGCTAAGTCATCAATCTTGCCAAAGCGCAACTGCGGATTCGCAGAAGGTGGCAATTGGGCTGGTCCATCTTCCATACGAGCCGTCAATCCGCGCTAACACTGCTGGGAGCAGCCGCGATTGCTTGTACAATCTCCGGCGGCAGTCCGAAGCGCACGTTCTCGGGCATCACTTCCAATTCCTGAATATTGTTGAAACCCTTGGAGCTCAGAAATTTCACTACTTCTTCCACCAGATGCTCGGGGGCCGATGCCCCTGCTGTTAGCGCAATAGTCTTCACGCCTTCAAGCCATTCCGGCCTGATATTGCGGAAGTTATCGATTAGATGCGACTCGGTGCCCAAATTCCTCGCAACTTCGACTAATCTGTTGGAATTAGAGCTGTTGTCGGAACCAACCACAAGTACCAGATCGGCTTCGGCCGCCACATGCTTAACCGCAACCTGTCTGTTTTCCGTTGCATAGCAGATGTCTTGCGCAGCCGGACCGGTAATGTTGGGATATTTCACCCTAAGAGCGGCAATGATGTCTTTAGTCTCATCCAGACTTAAGGTGGTTTGGGTCAGGTAGGCTACGCGATTGGGGTCGGGAACCGACAGTGATGCGACTTCCTCGGGCGAACCCACGACCTGGGTCACCACCGGCGCTTCTCCCAGGGTTCCAATTACTTCATCGTGATCACGGTGGCCGATCAGGATCAGCGAATAGCCCTCCTTGGCAAACTTAACCGCTTCTACGTGAACTTTGGTGACCAATGGGCAGGTCGCGTCAATCACGCGCAAATTGCGGGCCGCGCTGGCCTCGCGAACCTCCGGCGACACGCCGTGCGCGCTATATATGACGCGCTCGCCCGGCGGGACTTCGTCCACGCTGTCGACGAAGATGGCGCCCTTGCTTTGCAACTCTTCCACCACGAAGCGATTGTGAACAATTTCTTTGCGGACATAGATGGGCGGCCCAAAGGCTTCGAGGGCTATGCGGACAATATCAATAGCCCGCACCACTCCCGCGCAGAACCCACGGGGTTTCAGTAAAAGCAGCGTTTTGCCGTCGCTATTGGCCACCATTCACTCCCATCGAGAGACATTTCTCCACTATGGATATGACTATAAAGTTACCGGAAATCAGGAGTCTAGGTCAATGTAAGTGAAAGTAACCGCTGGGATTAGCAGCGATTGGCGAATATCTGCAGTGAACGGGCGTAGAGGCCGCAGCGCTTCCCGGCTCATCTTTAACCACAGGCAGGAATTTCACACAGTAGGAAGAGTCACTGTGAGCAATCTGGGACTTTCGTGGTCAAGCTTGGTTCAGGTTAAAGCCGCTATTCTTCGAATCCGAGATCCGCCAGTTCACGGCTGCGGATAGGAGTTGTTCTCTTGTAGGAAATGGTCCCTCCCAGACGGCCGGGCGTACGCTGCTTGAATCCCGGGCCACGGTGAACCAGTTTGGCGACGGGCTTCCCCGCCCGAACTATGACGACCGTTTCGTGAGAGCAGGCAGCCGTCATCAGCTCACCGAGATGCTTTTCGAGCTCATCCCATGTGTACTTCATCTCTTTGGTTAGCCCAACCATTGCGGGTTGTGGGCGGTTCCGTCAAAGTTGTTTGATGTCTTGTATAACTCGAACTCCCCCTTAGCCGCAACCGGTGCGGTCTTGGCCAGAAGCTGCGCTACTTCGCCTTTATCTAGCGCTTTGAACGACCGGGCCGCATCGAGGGCCTGCTGCAAGACCTTTACCGAGTCGCATCCGGTGATTACCACGCTGGTCGGCAAACTCATGGCATAGTGCAGGCACTCCACCGGAGTTACGACCTTGCTTTTCAAAATGATGCCACTGCCCATTGGCTTCATCCCCAGCACACCGATTTTGTGTTCGACCAGAACTGGGAGAACTTTTTGCTGGAAACTGCTGAAGTGTGCATCCATCACATTGAGTGGCATCTGGACCGAGTCGAAGATGAACTTGTGGTTGAACGCGGTTTGGAGCATTTTCAGATGGATGTCGGGGTTTTTGTGCCCGGTAAATCCAATGTAGCGAATCTTGCCCTGCTTCTTTGCTTCCACCAGAGCTTCGACACTTCCACCAGGTCCAAAGATGCGGTCAGGATCGGTCTCGCGAATGACCTCATGAAATTGCAGCAAGTCGATGTGATCGGTTTGCAGACGGCTCAAGGACTCGTCAATTTGCTTGCTGGCGGCGATTTTCGTCTGGCCGTCAATCTTGGTCATCAGGAAGGCTTTTTTTCGGTACCCATCGCGTAAAGCCTTCCCCATACGGATTTCGCTGTTGCCATCGTTGTAATCCCAGCAGTTATCGAGGAAATTAACGCCCGCGTCGAGCGCGGTGCGCACAATGCTGATCGCCTCCTCCTCCGATGGCACGCCGAGATGGTAGCCGCCAATGCCAACCAGCGAGACCTTCTCTCCGGTATGGCCCAGGGTGCGGTAGGGGATAGAACCCTCTGCGGCATAGGTCAATTTGTCAGCGAAGGACGAGATCACTGCCGTAGCAGCGGCGGTCTTGAGAAAATCCCGGCGTTTCATGTGAGACTCCTAGAGAACAGAGTGTGGGCCGGAGAGTCTGACTCTCTCGAACATTTTAATCTTTTTGGGGACTCGATGTGGGGTGCGCACTCTTGCACCGCCTGGAGTGCATCACCCATCGGTTCCTTTTTAATAGTTTGCCGCTGCCCGGCGGGCAGGAGCCCCCCTACGTCATCCCTCAATTCGCCAGTTCGGGAACCACGTATTTCAGGCCGCGGATGACTCCGCGCAATTCCGCCAAGCCCTTCAGCCTGCCTATGAGCGAATAGCCTGGGTAAGAATTCTTGTGAATATCATCCGCCAACAGCTGACCGTGATCAGGACGCATCGGGATTTCATGGTCGGGGCGCCCGGTATTTCGTCTGCGTCTTTCTTCCTTTAACACCCTAAGAACCACGCCAACCATGTCGGAGCTACCCGCTAGGTGTTCGGCTTCGTGAAACGAGCCATCTGCCTCTCTTCGTACCTGACGTAGGTGGACAAAGTGAATTCGTGCGGCGAATTCTTCGACCATTGCGAGTAGGTTGTTATCTGCTCTGGCGCCATAGGATCCGACGCAGAACGTAAGACCGTTCGCCTGGGTATTGCAGCCCCCGAGAATTGCTCTGGCGTCCTCGGCAGTCGAGACGACCCTGGGCAAACCAAATAGAGACCACGGTGGATCGTCCGGATGGATGGCCAGTTGTATCCCATTCTCTTCTGCCACCGGAACCACTTCTTTCAAAAACGTGATCAAGTTGGCGCGAAGGTCGGGGGGGCCCATACCGGAATATTCTTTCAACAAGCCGCGCATGGTTTCGTGCGTGTTTATGGCCTCCGCGCCCGGCAGTCCCGCAATGATGGTCTGCTCCAGCTGGTTGCGGAAGTCATCCGTCATCCTTTCAAACCGGGAATGGGCTTCCGCCCTCCGCGCGGCGCTATAGTCTGCTTCCGCCGCCGGCCGCTCGAGTATGAACAAATCATAAGCTGCAAAATCGATAGCATCGAAGCGTAGCGCATATCCCGCGCTGGGCAAGGGCCATCGCAAATTGGTACGGGTCCAGTCCACCACCGGCATGAAGTTGTAGCAAACGGTCTTTATTCCGGCTTTGGCGAGGGCAGCAAGCGTCTCTTTCCAGTTGTCGATGAACTGCTGGTATGGTCCAGATCGGAGTTTGATCGAGTTGTGGATCGGTATGCTTTCCACTACGGACCAGACCAACCCGGAAGCCTCGATTTCATTCTTTCGCTCTAGTACTTCCTCAAGCGGCCAGGCCTGCCCGCGGTATAGGTGATGCAAAGCAGTAACGATTCCGGTAGCTCCGGCCTGCTTGACTTGATCCAATGGGACTGGATCGTCGGGCCCAAACCATCTCCAGGTTTCCTTCATTGCTCCTCGATTCTAGTGGACGGCATCGTCGCATCCCGAACCAAAACGTTGGGCATCTCGGTTTACAATTGTTTGTTGCCCGGATGCCAACTTCCTCCCATATTCCCCAACGTAAGCGTCGCAAGAAGCCTTCCAAAGGTACAGGGGTGGTCTCGCGAATTATTGGTTCTGGGGAAATGGCTGGCCTGATTCGAGGGTTCGATTGGAGCAAGAGCGTGTTGGGACCGGTGGATACCTGGTCGAACACCTTGCTGACCACCGTCAACATGCTGCTCGCTTCCAGGCACCCGATGTTCCTGTGGTGGGGGCCCGATCTCATCCAGTTCTACAACGACGGATACCGGCCATCCATTCGCGACGACAAGCATCCTGCCGCGGTCGGCCAGCGCGGTCTGGAATGCTGGCCCGAAATATGGCCCATCATCGGACCGCAGATCGAAGCCGTAATGGAACGCGGTGAGTCGACTTGGAACCTAAACCAACTGGTCCCTATCAACCGCAACGGAAAATTGGAAGAGGTGTATTGGACCTACAGTTATAGTCCGGTCAGGGACGAAGACGGTGCCATCCAGGGGACGCTTGTGGTGTGCAGCGAAACCACGGAACAGGTGTTAAGCGAGCGACGGCTGCGCACCTTGCTTGGCATCGGAGTGGATCCACTCGATCAGGATCCGACTACAGAGTTTCAGCCTCTTCTTCCTTTTGCGAGACACATTACAAGCAAGCTGGGTAGTGACCCAGCTGACATTCCCTTCGCCACTTTGTACCTACTGACCCAAGGGGAGATCGTGCAGGCTGGTAGCACGGCTTGCGAGAATGCGGTGGCCAATTCGGAGCACTGGCCTTTGGCGGATGTGGCAAGCACGCAAACGGCGGTTTTACTCGAGGATTTACAGAAGCGTTTCGGGGACATCGTGTGCCGACCTTGGCCCGAACCAGTCAAGCGCGCCTACGTTTTGCCTCTCCGCATGCCATCGTCGTCGGTCCAAGCTGTATTGGTTTGTGGCGTCAGCCCGTGCCTGCCCTTCGATGGCAGCTACAAAACCTTCTTCGAGCTGGTTGGGGTACGACTGGCGGCTCTCTTACAAAGCGAAGTTCATCAGCTGGAAATCGCGCGCGCCGCAAAACGGTTTCGGAACCTGGCTGAGGCGGATCCTTTTGGCATGGTCATCGGTGACCTTAGCGGGGTCTTGAACTATGTGAATCCGGCATTCCTGAACCGGCTGGGCTATTCCGAAGCGGAGCTCAAATCGGGCAAGGTACGCTGGGACGATTTAACTCCGCCAGAGTATAAGAACGCAGATGCTAAAGCAGTTGAGCAGCTTCGGACCTCGGGACGTTGCGAGGTGTACGAGAAAGCATACCTCTCGAAAGATGGAGAGCGAGTTCCCATTCTTATTGGAGCTTCGGTGATCGAAACCCCAGGTGGTGATTCCGAAGTAGCGGCATTTGTGACTGATCTGACTCCGCTGAAGAGCGCCCAAGAGGCGTTACATAAAGCGAATGAGGAATTGGAAATGAAAGTGGCGGAGCGGACCTTCGAGCTCGAAAGCGAGGTCAACGACCGCAAGCGTGCGGAGATGAGCCTGCGCGAGCTGACAGGACGACTGCTTCGCACCCAGGACCAAGAACGACGCCATATGGCCCGCGAATTACACGACCATGCAGGGCAGACCCTGGTGGCGCTGGGAATGAATCTTTCTGCACTGCGAATGGCTGCCGAGAACCAGAGCCCAAAGATCGTTGCCCTGGCGGCTGAGAGCCACCAACTTTCGGATGATCTTTCGAAGGAAATCCGTACCCTTTCCTATTTGCTGCATCCTCCGTTGCTCGATGAGGTGGGGCTGAGCTCGGCGCTGGGGTGGTATCTGGACGGATTTTCCGAACGGAGCAAAATCCCGGTTGAGCTGCAGTTGCCCGAAGACTTGGGCAGGCTTCCCAAAGAATTGGAACTGGTTATTTTTCGCGTGATACAGGAGAGTCTGACCAACATCCATCGCCACTCTAGCAGTCCGTCCGCGAAGATATGCCTGGTTCGCTCCGAAGGTTTTATCGAGTTTGAAATCAGTGACCGCGGCAAGGGTATTGCTCCGGGAAAACAGCAGGAGATGAAGACTGCCAAAACAGGCGTCGGCGTCCGAGGTATGGAGGAGCGAGTTCGCCAGTTCAATGGGACCTTGCGAATTGTTTCTGACCGCAGCGGAACCAGAGTCCTGGTCAAACTTCCAATCACATAGCTTTCAATCGGCCGCACCACAATCAAAGAACCGAGATGTCCGTTCCCGGGCACCAGATTCCATCGGCGGACGTCGGCATTTTCCTTCCGAAGTTCGCTTTCCATCTATCTCTATTGTTTGCAGTGAACTGCCGCCACACGGTTTGGCCGGGCATTTGCTGTGCATGGCTTGAGTTCACTGGAGCCGGTGGCTATGGGAAACCTCGTCCAAGATGTCCGCTATGCACTGAGGCAGTTGCGCAAAAACCCAGGGTTCACAACCATCGCGGTGGTGACTTTGGCCCTAGGAATTGCGGTGAATGCCACTATGTTCAGCATGGTGAGCGCGTTTTTGTTGCGCCGCCCTCCTGGCCGCGACCCTGACACCATAGCTGTGGTCACATCCATCGACCCGGGCCGGGGATTCCAAGCCGACGCGAGCACTCTCTCGGTTCCGAATTATCTCGCCTGGCGCGAAGCAACCCAGGTTTTCGCAGAAACGGCCGCTTCCGATCCATATCGCACCGTCAGTTTGGCGCTGCCGCGGCAGTCGGAGGCGCAATCATGCGCCGCGGTGTCGTCAAACTATTTCAACGTGCTTGGCGTCTCCGCTCAATTGGGACGCACTTTTGCCACTGGAGAAGATGCAGCGGGGCGCGATCACGTGGTGGTTCTAAGCCATGGGATCTGGGAACGGCGCTTCGGTGCGGATGCCTCAATTATCGGCCAATCTGTCCGCTTGAACCGCGAACCTTACACGGTGGTCGGAGTCATGCCGGCGAGTTTCCAGATGCTGGGATTCACTCCCCAAGTATGGATCCCTCTCACAATGAACGTGGCAAACGCTACCGCGGCTGCCCGCAAAGATCGCTCGTTGTACATGTTCGCCCGCCTGAAACCTGGCGTAACGATAGAGCAGGCACGCGCCGAGATGGTCACGCTGGGGCGCCGCGCCGAAGAAGCATTCCCCGAGAGCGAGAAAGGGTGGGGGGTAATGGTGCGTACCCTGCCCGATTTCCTGATCTACGGTTTTGGAATTCGCAGCGGCCTGGCGGTGATGATGACGACAGTTGGATTCGTACTGATGATCGCCTGCGCCAATGTGGCCGGCCTGCTATTGGCGCGCGCGGTGGGACGCCGCAAGGAACTCGCCATTCGCGGAGCTCTCGGAGCAGGACGGTTGCGCATCGTCCGGCAATTGTTGACCGAAGGTCTGGTAATCTCGCTTCTTGGTGGAGGCCTGGGATTATTACTTTCTTACTGGGGTATTCAGCTGGTGGCATCCGGAATGACCTTCAATGAGGCGATCAGCGCCGTTCCTTTGAAGCTTGACTGGAGCGTCGCGCTTTTCGCCACAGGGATCTCGCTGGTTTGTGCAGTGCTTTGTGGCCTGGTACCGGCACTAAATGCTTCGCGGACCGATATCACCACCAATCTGAAAGATGAAAGCCGCACGGCTTCGGCAGGCCGCTCGCATAGCCGCTTGCGGACGGTGATGGTTACCGGCGAGATCGCCCTTGCTCTGGTACTTCTGGTTGGAGTCGGATTGCTATTCCGAGAGCTTTTCGTCATAGCGCATCAGAATTTGTGATTTCGGCCCGACCACCTGCTCACCGCAAGCCTCTCTCTCGATAACGTGCGATACGAGGGCGCCCCTCAACAAGTGAGCTTCGTGCGCGATCTTATTCCCCGGTTGCAGAACATTCCGGGGGTTGAAGCTGCAGCGGCCGCTTCCAACCTTCCATCGACCGGCGCCGGTGATGTAACTCTCCATATCAAAGACCAACCCGACCCAGCGTCGGAGCAGGCACCGACCGCGCTCCACTATGTGGTTACTCCTGAGTATTTTCGAGCTGCGGGCATTGGGTTGTGGCAAGGCCGCAGCTTCACGGAAACGGACAATGCCTCCGCCCCGCCTGTGGTTCTGGTCAACCGGGAATTTGTCCATCGCCTGTTGCACGATCAGGAACCGTTCGGGAAACAAATTGGTCTCGATGTGGGTGGGTCGGCGCCGGAGTGGAGACAAATTGTGGGAGTAGTCGAAAACGTAAAAACCTATTCCGAAGCGACTCGCGAAGAGCCCAACGTCTACGAACCGTTCCTTCAACATCCTGTTTCCAGTTTTTCTGTACTGATTCGCACAAATTTCGATCCAAATACGCTCGCGTCTGTCCTGCGCAGCACTCTGGCCCAGGTGGACTCGGACCTTCCTCTGTCGAACGTGATGAGCATGGCGGCGGTACTTGAGCGGCAAAAGGCGGGCAATCCGCTCTTCGTGCACGTACTGGCTACATTTGCCGTACTCGCGTTGATACTCTCCGCCATCGGAATCTATGGCCTTGTCGCGTATTCCGTCGGACAACGAACTCACGAAATCGGCATTCGCATGGCCCTGGGCGCAAAGAATCAAGACGTGTTGCGGATGATTCTCTCCCAGGGAGTCAAGATGGCGGGAATCGGCGTAGGAGTAGGACTTGTGCTGGCGCTACCGCTGCCGAAAATTTTCGGGGCCATATTCTTTGACCTGCACGTAAATGAACCGCGACTTTATTTCGCAGTCCCGGTATTCATCTTTCTGGTTGCCATCGCCGCGACCTACATTCCCGCGAGGCGGGCGGCGCGCGTGGACCCCATGAGCGCCTTGCGGCAGGAATAGACGTTGCGCGGAATGGGGAAACCAGCCATCAACGTATTGACTGCGCTAAACTACGGCGATTGCCATGTTAGGAGCGATTGCAGGCGACATCATCGGTTCGGTGTACGAGTTCCTTCCCACCAAATCTACCGACTTCCCTTTGTTTGCTTCTGACAGCCGCTTCACCGATGACACTGTCCTCACGGTAGCTGTCGCCGATTGTCTTCTCAACCGTGCAGGATATGTCGACAAGTTCCACGAGTACACGCTCGCCTATCCGCATCGCGCCTATGGACTCGGTTTCTACCACTGGGTGCAGTCCGGCTCTCGCGAGCCTTACAACAGTTGGGGCAACGGATCGGCCATGCGCGTGAGCCCGGTGGCATACGCGTTTGAAACTCTCGAACAAGCCCTGCATGAAGCCAAGGCGAGTGCTGAGGTGACTCACAATCATCCTGAAGGAATTCGTGGCGCGATTGCGGTCACGATGGCCATCTTCATGGCCCGGCGAGGCGAATCGAAAGATGCAATCCGGCGGGCGGTGCACGAGCAAGTGGGTTATGACCTTACTCGTACCGCAGCAGCCATTCGCGACACCTACAAGTTCAATGAGTCATGCCAGGGGACGGTCCCGGAAGCCATCATGGCTTTCCTCGATGCGACGGACTACGAAGATGCAATTCGGCTTGCCGTTTCGCTGGGTGGGGACTCCGACACGCTCGCCTGCATTACCGGTGGAATCGCCGCAGCGTTCTATGGAGGAGTACCTTCCCACATCGCGGTTCCAGCCTTGGCGCGGTTAGACGATCACCTGCGCAACATTGTGGAAAACTTCTGCAGCCGCTACGGGATTCGAATCCCTTGAGAAAGGGAATCGAAGATTTGGTGGAGCTGACCGGGATCGAACCGGTGGCCTCGTCGTTGCGAACGACGCGCTCTCCCAGCTGAGCTACAGCCCCACTCAGAAATTCGCTGGTCTGCGGTAATTTTATCAGTGTTCATTCACCGCACCAAGCCAGTGCATCCCGCACTGCAATAACGAGCCGCAGACAAGGCTGTCCGCACCACTATTATTTTCGGCCGCAGATCTTGGCCAAGCCCAATCGTACCTGCACCGTATTCAGGCCGGGATTGGGAACTTCCAGCCCGGCATTCGAAATGTGCATATACCGTACTTCAACGCTCCAGGTATGGCTTCTTCTTCCAAACTGGAAACCGATGGCGCCGGCGGTGGTAAAGTTGACGGTGTTGGTTTTGTCAGGGACCTCGTGGTTGGTGAACAGGGTCCCCCCGCTCAGTTCAAAGTAGGGCGTGGTCGCGCCCCGCGTGGCAAAATTCCATTTCAGATTGAGCGGATTGAATCCAGCACCATACGCCGTGTTGGCAGACTGAAATATCAGGTAGAGAGGCACGGCGTCGACCGCGTACTCGAATCTTCCCTTTAGAAATCCCGGGCCGTGAGGCTTGGTGAGAATCCATCCATAGCGCGCGCCCAGATTCCAGATACCAGTATCTGAGGTGCCGCCGGGAACTGAGTGGCCGCCCGCTGTCCAGATCTGAATCTCGTGGCCGCCGTCTTCAATGCGTGTCTGGGCCCCGGCTAGTGAACAGCACACCAACAGGCCGACTATGGTGAGGCGTTTCATTCCAAGTGCGTGAACGGTTTCTCTAAACTTACATTGTCGGGTGCGGCTGTGACAGAGGAAATCCATTAGGTGACAAAATGAATTAATGCGCCCCCCCAACTCACCAGCGGCGCTGCCCAAAATATTTCCGTACGCCTACCGTGTTGTAGCGTCCCCACGGACCGTTTGTCCCGAGATCCGCAGGACCCAGATAGCGGTCACGACTGCCCCAGCGATCAAAAAGAAAGTGCTGGGTGGCGCGAAACTCGAAACCCTTTCCGAGATAAATCCCTACCCCCCAGGAGTTTTCCAGGCCAATGGCGTCAAACGACCAAGTGTAGAGCGCCTGCGGAACCGTTCTGCCAAATAACATTCGGGGTTCGCCGAAAAACATCGCACGGCGAAATATGCCGCGACCGAAGGGGCGCATTTCCACGTACCCAGACAACATGTAGCGGGCGAATTCGCTGCAAGGGGCATTCTTGCCGCCAAAGTCCTTAGCATTCGAAGCACATAGATTGGGATCGATTTCGTTATGGGGACCCGCCAGATCGAACTGCCCGTATCCCCAAAACGTGTCGTGGGGGAAGAACATGCGGTCCTGGCCGCCATCCTGTGAAGACTGTGCGCCAGCCAAACCACAGCAAATTAGACAAAGGAATAGCGACAGCAGCCGCTTCATGAGGCCTCCGAGCCGGTTGGATTCTCTTGAACTGGAATTGCTCCGGGCGAAGCGGCTGGCGAGTGCAGGAGCCATCCTTGTCCCGTCCGGAGAGAGTGGCGTGATTGTAACCCCTAACACAGTTTTTACGATCTGGCTTTATGAACGCCGTCCAGTGAAAACCTGAGCCCAGCAGCCGGTTGCCTGTCTGGCCAACATTCAATATGCTAAACAGCAAAACATCAGGGCGATATTTCAAGGAGGAAGTATGAATGCCGCTCGCCGCCTTAAATTGGCGACTCTAGCTTTGTTAGGACTGTTCGCTATGGCTACCCAAGCATCTGCTGCCAATCTCTATGATTTCACTTTGCCTTCCATCGATGGCAAACCCATGCCGCTCTCCGATTTTAAGGGCAAGGTCATACTGGTGGTAAACGTCGCCAGCCGCTGCGGCTACACTCCGCAATACAGCGCGCTGGAGTCGGTATATGAAAAGTACAAGGATAAGGGATTCGTCATCCTCGGCTTCCCTGCTAATAATTTCGGGGCTCAGGAACCCGGCACCAACGAGGAAATTAAGACCTTCTGCTCTCGCAAATACAACGTAAGCTTCCCGATGTACTCGAAGATCTCAGTCAAGGGTGACGATGAAACGCCTGTTTATCAATATCTCACCAAGAAAACCAAGCCAGAACTAGCCGGCGACATCAAATGGAATTTCACAAAGTTTCTGGTTGACCGCAATGGTAACGTGGTTCATCGCTTTGAGCCGGCGACGACGCCTGATTCGCCGGAAGTTATTTCTGCCATTGAACAATTGTTGAACTAGAACAATTCGAATCGTTCCGATTGGCGCCAGCATACCAATGGCGCCTTTTTTTTCGGATGGACCCTACCGAATTCCATATGAGAAATTAGGAATCCTCCAACAAGTTGGATGTAACATGGGCTAAATCGGGGAAAACCCTAGAAAAAACGTTTGGCCCCTGTATTGCTTCCGATTCACCAAGGAGCAGCTCATGGGTCAGGAAGTCTCCATCTCGTATCAGGCAGTGAAGAGCCGTGTCTACCGGCTGATCGATGCACTCGTCGAAGGTGCGAAAACTGAAGAAGACGTCCAGGAATCCGTCCGGCGCTGGTGGAAGCTGGTCCATCCCGCCGACCGTCCGATGGCTCAGAAATATCTGATAGCCGTCCTACAGAAATCCAACGCCACTTTGGGGGCAATCAGCGACAGTCTCGGCGAGCTGAAGCAAGTAGCCGACCTAACCGACGAAAAAGCACCTAAGTTGCATGCCGATGCCGCTCACTCGCATGCCGCAGGCGCTATGGCCGCCGCTGGGTTCCGCACAGTTCAATAATCCTAAAACGATTCCATAACAAAAGGCCCGTTCACACGAACGGGCCTTTGTCTTCTCGCTGTGGTTAGTTAGCCTCAGACTTAAATGTCGTAATAGAGCGCGAACTCGTAGGGATGCGGGCGCAGGCGCACGGCATCTACTTCCTTGGTGCGCTTGTAGTCGACATAAGTGCTCAGAAGCTCCTCGGTAAAGACATCACCCTTCAACAAGAAGGTATGGTCTTTTTCCAGGGCAATTAGGGCGTCCTCCAGCGAACCTGGCATCGACGGAACCTTGGCCAGTTCCTCCGGACCCAGGTCATAAATATCTTTGTCGAGAGGCTGACCTGGATCGGTTTTGTTCTCAATACCATCCAGACCCGCCATGAGCATGGCGGCAAACGCCATGTAGGGATTGCAGCTCGGGTCGGGCGGCCGGAACTCCACTCGCTTTGCCTTGGGGGACGCGGAGTACATGGGAATACGGCAGGCAGCGGAACGATTGCGTCGCGAATAAGCCAGGTTAACGGGAGCTTCAAAACCCGGAACCAAGCGCTTATATGAGTTCGTGGTAGGCGCAATGATGGCCGCCAGCGCCGGACCGTGCTTGATCAGGCCTCCGATGTACCACAGAGCCATCTGCGAAAGGCCGGCATAGCCGTCGCCGGCGAAAAGCGGCTTTCCCTCTTTCCACAACGACTGGTGGACGTGCATGCCGTTGCCATTGTCGCCATAGATCGGCTTGGGCATGAACGTGACCGTCTTTCCGTACTGGTTGGCCACATTTTTGACAATGTACTTATAGAGCAGCATGCTATCGGCGGACTTCACCAGCGAGTTGAAGCGCAGATCGATTTCCGTTTGGCCGCCGGTTGCTACCTCGTGATGATGGCACTCCACCTCCAGGCCGACACCCTGCATGGTCATGACCATTTCGCTGCGAAGGTCCTGGTAGTGATCGGTGGGAGGCACAGGAAAATAGCCTTCCTTGTAGCGCGGACGGTAGCCCAAGTTTTTCTCTTCGCGTCCAGAGTTCCAACGGCCTTCTTCCGCGTCGATGAAATAGAAGCCATGCTGCTCACGCTGATCGAAGCGAATGTTGTCGAAGATAAAAAATTCGGCCTCGGCGCCAAAGTAGGCTGTGTCAGCCATGCCGGTCGAGCCCAGGTACATCTCCGCTTTTTTCGCGATGTAGCGGGGATCGCGGTCATAGCGTTGCTTGGTTACCGGATCGATGACGTCGCAGAGCATGACCAGGGTAGGAACCTCGGTGAACGGATCCATCATGTGTGTGTCCGGATCGGGAACCAGCAGCATGTCGCTTTCATTGATCGCGGCCCAGCCTCGAATCGAGGAGCCGTCCATACCGAAGCCTTCCTCGAATGAATCTTCGTTCAGTTGGTTGATGGGATAGGAAACATGCTGCCACAGGCCGGGCAGGTCGGTGAAGCGCAAATCCAGCATCTTGGCCCCGTTCTTTTTGGCGAACTCCAGAACGCTCTTTGAATCAGCCATTGGTTTCTCCTTTGCAAATTGGAACGCGTCCAGACGGCTCAGCCGCGAGATTTCGGGCACGCTTTAGCAGAGCGAATATTGTCACTGGGAGGGTCAGAGGAAACTGCGAGCCTGATAAAATCTATCACGTTCCCGCACCATAGCAAGTGAGTCTAAGATTCCCCCGTCAGGCTAGGAAATCGATTGTTTTTATCCGCAGGATAAGGCGGGGTTATTTGTAGGCTAAACTGGTAAAGCTTCTCGCACACAATCTACCCAATCATCCATGGATTTTGACCAGCTAGAGACTTTCCTTGAAGTAGCGCGACTATCCAGCTTCTCGCGGGCGGCCGAGAAGCGTTTTCGCACGCAGCCGGCGATTTCATCCCAGATTCGCAGTCTCGAGGAGGAAGTGGGGGCCAAACTTCTCGATCGCTCCGGCGGGAAGGTTTCCATCACGGCCCCGGGAAAGCTCTTTCAGAAGTTCGCGGAAGAGACGATTGCCGCTCGCAAAGCCGCCATCACCGCTATTGCCGAGACGGAACGCGTACCCCGTGGCGAAATTGTGGTGGGAGCCAATGAAGGCACCTGCCTGCATATTCTTCCCGAGGTATTCGCGGAGTTCAAGAAGCAGTATCCGGACGTTGGGGTCAACATCAGCCGGGCGGACTATGCCAAAATTCTGGAGTCGGTGATAGATAACTCGGTCGACTTCGGCGTCTTGTCACTGCCGGTGACCGACCCGCGACTAACCGTAGTTATGCTGCATCGCGATGAATTGATCATCATCGCTCCTCCAACCCATCCCCTGGCAAAGTTGAAGTCGGCTACCATCACTGAGGTAGCGCAGTATCCGTTGATCCTGCCTAAGTCAGGCCACACCCGGGACTCGCTGGAGAACCTCTTTCATGAACGCAAGCTTAAACCGAGATGCGCCATGGAACTCGACTCCAGCGAACTGCTCAAACGCTTTGTGGCAGCAAATGCGGGCGTAGGGTTCATTTCCCGTTCCAACGTGCCGGAAGACGTTCGTGCCAATGTTCTTACCACGATTCCTATCGCCGATGCCCACATCCGACGCGATCTGGCTTTGGTCTTCCGCAAAGATAAGGCCCTGAGCAGGGCGGCCCTGGCATTCATTGACATAGCGGTGAAGATCAAAGGGGCGGAAGCCGCTGCCGCAATTCCAGTGAAACGCTGAAGCCTACTTTTTGAACAGATTCTCAAAAGCCTGGCGGGCATCATTTGGTCGTGCCGTGGCGGGCGTGGAGGTTTCTTTCTCAAACGTCACCCGCATGGAATAGAAGGTGCAGTCATTCTTCGCGTCCTTGCGGGGAATCCTCACCGGAATCGGCTGCAGGCACTCGAAACGGCTGGCCGGATCGAAGTTTGTGCACTGCTTACACGAGTGCAACTCAAAGCCGCACTTCGGACATGCACCTACGGGATCGACCAAGCCTTGAAGCACGGTGCCGCACTGAGAGCAGCGGGAGACACTTCGGGTTCCCGCCATCTGGATTGCCCTAGGTCCGAAAGTGTTTTCCTTTTTTGCAGGAGCTTCGGCAGTCCGCCGAGGCGTTTCGTCGCGCCGATCCTGATAACCTGGCTGCCGGTATTTTCTATCTGACACGTTACCTCCAGGAGCGGCCCCATTTTCACACTCGCGCCCGCTTCGAGCAACCCTAAATCATTGCATGCTATCTACTAACGGCGCGCCGAATTGTATTTCATAAGAGTGGATGCTAACATCCGACTTGGATTGAAGGAGTAGTCATGGCGAACAGTGATGGCAGCAGCATTTTGTGGTTTCTGGCCGGTGTTGGCATTGGTACAGCCGTAGGTATTTTGTATGCGCCGCGGTCGGGCAGCGAGACTCGCGAGGTCTTGCGGGCGAAGGTTGACGAAGGACGCGACTTTGTTCGCTCGCAAGCACAGGAAGCTCGTGAACATGCCAGCGAATGGGTGGATAAGGGACGCGATGTGATCCACCAGCAAAAGGATCAGGTCCGAGCCGCCTTCGAGGCCGGCAAACAGGCCTACCAGGAAGTTACGACCAAAAGTCCTGAAGCGGCTCAAAATCTCTAAGTTTGCTGCAAGCCGCGTAAGGCGCGGATGATTTTATGGATCTCACAATCTTCATCGCGATTACGTCGGCAGCAGTCGTCATCCAGGCAGGCATTCTGGTAGCGATGTTTTTAGCTCTACGCAAGACCAGCAGCAAGATGGAAAGCCTGGCAGAAGATATCCGGACCCAGATTCTTCCTACTGCAGAAGTCGTGCGCTCCATGTTGACCGACTTCCGGCCGAAGCTTGAAAGCACGATGACCAACGTGTCGGACGTCAGCAGTCTGCTTCGCGCTCAAATTGAGCGGCTCGATGCCACCATCAGCGATACGCTCGATCGTACTCGTCTGCAGATTATCCGCGCCGATGACATGGTGACCAAGACCATGGACCGGGTCGAGGAAGCGACCGAGACGGTACACCGCACGGTGATCTCGCCGATTCGAAAGATCTCAGGCCTATTTCAGGGGTTGACGGCTGGGCTCGAATTTCTGATGGGAAGTAAGCGCCGCGGCGAGCGGGTTACGGTTCC
>Ga0105245_10001744_pt1 | contig 19841 bp, 17 predicted proteins | sample KBSM54metaG_FD_81523 | JGI IMG/M metagenome (GOLD analysis project Ga0105245, IMG submission 81523) | Miscanthus rhizosphere microbial communities from Kellogg Biological Station, Michigan, USA - KBS M5-4 metaG | ecosystem: Host-associated > Plants > Roots > Rhizosphere > Soil | place...
AGCTTGTTGCTCAACGATGCAGTACGCGTACCATGCCATGAGGGAGCTTCTCCTGTCGGAAAAACGTTTAGTGGGCCGGCGTGAATTGTTTAAAAATCGGGCGAAGTTTACAGCGAAGAGCTTCTATTCTGCGCCAGCGGGTTTTCTGGTCGCATGAAACTATCCTAAGCTGAGTCTGGAAGAAATGCAACAGAGACTGTGCATGAAAACTGAGGAAATCGTGATCTGCGGCTCCGCCTTGGTAAACCTTAAGCTGCGGAAGCTGTGCCCAGAAGCGGAATCAGGAGGTGAACCTGTTTGTTTTCTTCGATTTGGTTAGCGTTTTTTAGGACCAAGGTAATACGGGAGATCTCAGCGTGCGCCAGCGCCAGGTAGCGCAGCGCTTGCGGATCGTCAGTTCGAACGGCAGCAAGGTAGAGGGCGTTACGGATGGCAGCTAGCGGACTATGGATTTCATGCTTCAATTCCTGAATGAGCCCTTCCTTAGTCAGCGCCATGTTCGAACCCTCCCTAGTCAAACCATTGATAATGCAAGCGGCGGGCCAAGGCCTGGCTGGGAAACCGGGCATGAAATAAATGGTCGATTTTGAGCAGATGACCAGCAACAAAGATGTACCGGCATGCCGCTCCTAGGTCCATTGGTTCCACTCCGGAAATGGTGAATACCCGCCTCCGGCCCAGCCTACCCTGTACATTTGGCCACTGCCGGGTAAAAAAAACAGAGCACTTCGGTAAGTTTCCCTATGGCGTCGTGTGGCATCTCACAAGAGGCTGAAAAGAGCCCCTTTGGCCCCCATGATGAGCTCCCCTAGGAAAATGTTCCCGATGCCTTCCCCTGAACCCGCTGACCTTGGCTCGTCTCCCCCGGAGCGATTTGTGGTCGAGGTGTTTTCAGAGCTGCGTCCGGAAACAATTCAAAAGCGCTGGGAGGATGTGAACGTTATCCTGCGCATGAGCATGCTGACCGGGTTGCAAATGCAACTGGAAGCCACACTCAACCTGCTCTGCGACATGACCGCCGATATGTCCGCTTTTGACAGGGCCATGGTCTATTTCTGGGATGAAGGCCGCGAGCTGATGGAGTTGCGGATCGCGCGCAACGTGGAAAAGCAAATCAGCCAGGAAATTGCCACTGGGAACATCTTGAATTTCTGGGCCATTAAGTATGGACGTCCTTTATTAGTTGAGCAAGGCCACAACGCCCAGTCTGATACGCTGATGCGGGTAGTAGGCGCAACTTGCGCGCTGGTGGTCCCTTTGTTTGTAAGCAATCGCGTAATGGGATCGCTGCAGCTATTCCGCGCTAAAGCTGATAAACCTTTCACTAAAGAAGACGCGCAACTGTTATGGATACTCTCGCTGGTCGCTGAAAACCTGCTTACCCGCGAATATGCCAATGAAGGCTTGTTACGCTTTGCCTTTACCGACTATCTTACCGGCCTGCGCACCCGCGGATACTTTGAGCAACAACTAGAGCTGGAATTCAAGCGCGCTGAACGTAAGCAGCAGAAGTTTGCTTTGTTAATGATAGATATCGACCATTTCAAGGTGCTTAACGACACTTTTGGTCATCATGTGGGCGACCAGCTCTTGCGCGACGTTACCTCCATCCTGATGAAAGACATGCGTGAAGTAGATACAGTGGCCCGTTATGGCGGCGAAGAGTTTGTAATCATTCTGCCGGAAACCACGGAAACCGGCGCCGTCTTTGTGGCCCAGCGCCTGCGACGCGCCGTGGACCAGGCCAAATTTTTTGCGGGGTCGCCGCACTCTGTCCAGCATCTTACAATCAGCATTGGCGTGGCAGTTTATGATACTGACGCACAATTCAAGCGCGACCTGATTGAGTTTGCCGATGCCGCTCTGTATGCCGCCAAGCATGCAGGCCGCAACCGCGTGATGTGTTATTCCGAGCTAAGCAAGCAAGGACGCGAAGTTTCATAAATGAGTTCAAGTTTTTCTACCGCGCAACAGCGCGAACAATCCGAGGGCACAGGCACTCTGCCGCGCTTCACCAAGGCCAAAGTGTGGCGCGTGATCCACGCCTGCGAATACGCTCGCGACGTTCTGCCCGTGGTTGAAGGGCAAGTCGCCGTTGGCATGCGTCCGTTTATAGTTACACCGCAAGGCGCAGGCACTGCTGAACTCTACCTTTCCGGCGGCAATCAGGACCAGCCGCGCTCGCTCTCGCTTCTGCGCTCATGGCAGGACGTACGCAACTGGCGCAAGTCGCTGCTCGACTGCGCCCCTGAAACTACCTCTGACCTTGTGCACGCGCATTGCTTCGCCGCCGGCATGGCCGCTGTGCGAAGCTGCAGTTGCGTGGTCTACGATCTGGGCGCATGCATTGAAGAGCTGGCTATCTCCGCCGGCCTGGTTGAACCCGGCAGTTGGATGGGACGCTCTTTCCGCGTGGCGGAACAATTCATTCTTTCCCGCGCCGCAGCCGTGATCGTACATTCGCTTGGACTAAAAGAAGCTGCGCTGGAACGCGGCGCGCCAGCCGACGCAGTCTTTCTTATTCCTGAACCTATCAGTGAAGACAACGAGCCTCCTGCGCTTTCACAGGACATTGATTTTCTTACTCGACGCTTCGGCTTTCAGCCTGACTCCGTCTCATTTTTCGTTCCGCTGTTCGCGAGCGATGCACAAGAGCAGCTTTCACCCGCCGCAGTTTCCGTGCTGGAAGGCTTTGCTTTGGCTTGCAATGAGTTGCCTCAGTTCAACCTTCTGTTGGAAGCGCCGGAAAGCGCGCGCCGTGCGATCAATGAACATGCGTCACGGCTGGGAATTTCGCAGCACGTAGCGCTGGTCCACCAGTTTGACGTTCCCGCAACCATGGAGAGCGCTCACATCGTCGTTGCCATGGGAGAACTTCCTGCCGATCCCGTCGCCGCCCGCCAGCCCAATGAAACCTGCATGAAAAGCCTGTGGCAGGGCAAAACCCTTCTCGCCGCCGACGTTCCGCGCAATCGCGACGCCAGCCCTGAAGGCCGCGGCTGCCTGTGGTTTGAACCCGACAACCCGCGCGATCTCGGCTATCGCATGGCGTTCGTCGGACGCAACCCCGATTTTCGCGCCGCTCTGGGCGCTGCCGGCCGCATGTTCATCTATGAAACGCGTAACTCCTCCGCTATCGGCCAGAAATATGACGAAGCCTACCGCTTTGCCGCCAGCCGTAAAAAATCCAGCGGCGTTGGCACTAACGCGGTTCGCCTGGAGACGGCGGAAAACTGGGGATAGCCAAACCCTGCTCGCTAAAGTTTTTCTGCTTACCAAGGCTCGCCGACGGGATTCGGGACGGCATGTCGAGAGGGTTTCAATTCTGGCAATCTTTGGGACTTTTCTGCGATTCTGGCAACCTGTTTCTGATCCGTGTTGATCCGCGGTAAGGTGTTCGCCTTCGTGTTAGATCACTACAGTTTCCTGATACTCGCCGAAGACACGGCGGAGCGCGTCAGAGATTTCGCCGACGGTGCAGTAGCTCTCAACGGCATGAATAATGCGCGGCATCAGGTTTTGGTCGCCACGCGCGGCCTCTTCCACGGCGCGGATCGCCGATTCCCACTTTGCTTTATCGCGACGCTGCCGCAAAGCGCGCAAGCGTTCCACCTGGCGGCCTTCCAGAGCTTCGTCAATGCGAAGCACCGGCACGGATTTATCGCCTTCAGTCTGGAAACGGTTCACGCCGACGACGACATTCTCCAGCCGATCAACACCCTGCTGGAAGTCGTAAGCGGCGTTCTGGATTTCCTGCTGGATGTATCCCTGCTCAATTGCGCGCAGCGTGCCGCCCAGAGATTCAATCTTGTCGATATAAAGCTGGGCTCGGCGCTCAATCTCGTTGGTCAGCGACTCAATGTAATAAGAACCAGCCAGCGGATCGATAGTATTGGCGACGCCGGTTTCATGTCCGACGATTTGCTGCGTGCGCAGGGCGATGCGCGCGGCCTCTTCCGTGGGCAGGCCCAGTGCTTCATCAAAACCGTTGGTATGCAGTGACTGCGTTCCGCCCAGCACGGCCGCCATCGCCTGCAAAGCCGTGCGGACAATATTGTTTTCCGGCTGCTGCGCAGTGAGCGTCGATCCGGCGGTCTGCGTATGGAAACGCAACATTAGCGAGCGCGGATTTTTGGCGTGGAAGCGGTCTTGCATGATGCGTGCCCACATGCGTCGGGCAGCACGGAACTTGGCTACTTCTTCAAGAAAATTATTGTGCGCGTTAAAGAAGAATGAAAGACGCGGCGCGAACTTGTCCACGTCGAGCCCGGCGTGCAACGCCGCATCAACGTACGCAATGGCATTGGCCAGCGTGAACGCTACTTCCTGCACCGCAGTACAGCCTGCCTCGCGCATGTGATAGCCAGAAATCGAAATGGGGTTCCACTCCGGCACGTGCTCATTGGCGTAAGCAAACATGTCCGTAATGATGCGCAGGGCCTGGCGCGGCGGATATATATATGTCCCGCGCGCAATGTATTCCTTAAGGATGTCATTCTGCACGGTGCCGCTGAGCTTCCGCGTGTCAGAGCCATTTCGTCGCGCCACGGCAATATAAAGCGCCAGCAGAATGGCAGCGCTGGCGTTGATGGTCATCGATGTAGAAATCTTTTCCAGATTGATGCCCGCGAAAAGGCGCTCCATGTCCTCAATGGAATCAATGGCTACGCCCACTTTGCCGACTTCCCCGGCGGCCATGGCGTGATCTGAGTCCATTCCGATCTGCGTGGGCAGATCAAACGCCACGGAAAGGCCGGTCGTCCCATGAGAGAGAAGATATTTGTAGCGCTTGTTGGATTCTTCGGCGTCGCCCATGCCGGCATACTGGCGCATGGTCCACAGACGGCCGCGATACATGGTGGCCTGCACGCCGCGCGTAAACGGGAACTCGCCGGGATAGCCAACATCAGCGTCATAGTCCCAGCCTTCAAGATCAGCACGAGTATAGAGAGGCTGAGGCGTGATGTCTTTGAGCTGCTGCTCGGCATCGCGTTCGAGTTTGGTGTCCTGGGGCATGTTCAGGGCTGCTCTCTTTGAAATCATACTCCCAAGATCGCAACCATCGAGCTGAGACAGTTAGAAGGAAGCGAAGCAGACTTGGGAAGAGGCTATTTGCGCTTCAGAGTGCGGCTGGCCTTGATGAAGGAATGCATCGTAAAATACAAACAGGCTACGGTGAAGATCGCTTCAATCGTGACGCGCTGATGATCGGCAAAGTGGTCTTTGTGGTACTGGCGCACCAGAGATGAGGCGCCAAGCACGGTAAAAAGCAAAAACATCAGGCCGGTGGTCTGGAGCCAGAAAGCGTAAAAGGTGCGGCTCACGGACGTGACAAACGATTTTCCGCCGGCAAAGACCGCGTTGAGCAGGCGGTCTTTCTTTACAACGGTTTGCAAAGCATTTTTTACCGCGGAAATTTGTGCCATTTCGGGTATTGTAGCGCGAAAATCGGCCTCATCGAGCGGAAAGAATAAAACGCAGGTAACCCAACGGGCATCTAATTTGTGTAGCCCGGAGGAGTCCGCGTGAATCCACGACTAAAACAGCTGATGAAAGACCTGGGAGAGGCCATCAACGTGTCTCTTTCTGAATCTGAGCAGATCGCGCAGGTGATTGCCAGAATAAAAGACGAAGGCTTTGACGTTTTCCTGGTGCTGGAAGCTACCATCGGCTTCAACAAGCATGACGAGGAAGCCGCGCCCCAGCTGGTGAGTTCACGGAAGAAAAATGCGGAACCGGAATTCAGCATCAATGCCCATGATGTGCGCTTCCTGAAGTCTCTACGCATCTCCACGGATGAAGCTGCGTAACTGAAATTTCGTCTTGTAACAGTTTCCCGGCGGAGCCAGTGCTGCGCCGGCTTTTCTTTTTTCTGCTAGCATAAAATTTGGCTGTCTAAAATTGAGTTTTCCCAGAGTTCCCCTGCTGTCCCTGCAACACATGGTCCGCGAAAAACTATGAAGGATACACTTGGAGTATTACTCGCCGGCGGCGCCGGAGAACGGCTTTATCCACTTACGCGTGATCGCGCCAAACCGGCAGTAACTTTCGGCGGCAACTATCGCATTATTGATATCACTCTTTCCAACTGCATCAATTCAGACCTGCGCAAGGTCTATATCCTCACGCAATACAAAGCGCTGTCATTGAACCGGCACATCCGTGAAGGTTGGGGTTCAGTAGTGGCGCGCGAACTGGGCGAGTTCATTGAAGTCCTTCCACCGATGAAGCGCGTGAGTGATAGCTGGTACCTGGGGACTGCGGACGCCGTTTACCAAAACATTTATTCCATCGGCTCTGAGCAGTCAAAGCACGTGCTGATCCTCTCCGGAGACCACATTTACAAAATGAATTATCAGCTGATGCTTGACCATCACCGGTCCACCGGCGCGGACGTGACTCTGGCCACCATCCTGATCGATCCCAGCGAGTGCTACCACTTTGGCATTGTGGATATTGACCGCACAGGACGCATCACCGGCTTTGAAGAGAAGCCGAAGGAGACCAAGCTACGCTCGCCTTATAACCCCGAAATGGTTTCGGGGTCGATGGGCGTTTACATCTTTAATACTGACGTGCTTTTGCCCGTGCTTCTGAAAGACGCGGAAGATCCAAACTCATCACACGACTTTGGCAAGGACATCCTGCCCAAGATCCTTGATCAATACAAGCTTTATTCTTTCAACTTTATTGATGAGAACATGAAAGAAGCGCAGTACTGGCGCGACGTGGGCACCATTGAAGCGTATTACGAAGCCAACATGGACCTGGTGTCGGTTTCGCCGGTTTTCAATTTGTATGACAAGCACTGGCCCATTCGCACGCACCAGCGGCAATATCCGCCGGCCAAATTTGTTTTTGGCGAGCCCGGACGCACCGGCATGGCCATTGATTCCATTGTTTGTCCGGGAAGTATTCTTTCCGGCGGCTACGTGCGCAACTGCGTGCTCTCGCCAGACGTGCGCGTGAACTCTTACACTGAAGTTGAATCCAGCATCATCTTTTCTCACGTCAACATCGGCCGGCATTGCAAGATTCGTCGCGCGATTATTGACCGCGACGTGCATCTGCCTGAGGGAACGGTGATCGGATTCGATCGTGAAGCGGACGCAAAGAACTACATCGTGACTGAAACCGGCATCACGATTGTGACGCGCGATTATTCTCTGTTTGAAAGTCCCGTGGCGGTGGATTACTTTACTAGCGAGTAGGCCTAAGCAATGGTACTCGTTCTCAGCAAATTTAAAATTGCGAACGGAATGACGCCCCAGGTGAAACAGGCGTTCCTGGAGCGTCCTCACCAGGTGGAGGCCGCGGGTGGTTTCCTGCGGCTGGATGTGGTAAGCCCACGTGATCAACCGGATGAAATCTGGCTGTTGACCTATTGGACAGACCTTTCCAGCTACGAGCAGTGGCACAAGAGCCCGGCGCACCATGAATCCCACCAAGGCATTCCCCACGGGCTGAAGCTGGACGCGGCCAGCACGCAGGTCAGGATCTTCGAACATATCTGCTCCTAGCAATGTCAGACTATCGCAACATGTCGGCTGCGCTCGACTTCCTCAACTTAAAGGGAGACATGCTGGTAATGCAGTTGGTTGAGCTCCAATGCGCCGCTGCCCCCGGAGTGCCCTGGAGCACAAACCCGAAAGCGCGGCTGCGCTGCGCGGAAGACAATCGCTTCCATTTGCACTATCTCGCGGCCTCCATCCAGGCGGGGGATCCCCAGATTTTTTCAGACTATTGCGGCTGGGTAAAGGTAGTGCTGGGGAAACGTGGAATTGCCGCTTCCCACCTGAAAAATAACCTGGAGCACTGGAAAGCGGCGTTGCTCGCTTCAGCTCCTGAAGCCGTGGCTGACATAATCATGGGTTATCTGGATGTCGCACTTGAGCATCTGCCGCAATATCCGGAGGAGCCGGCTCCGGTTGTGGCAAGCGAACGGTTAAAGCCGCTGCTATCGCAGTACATCGAACGACTACTCGCTCTGGATTCCGCAGGGGCGATGCAACTGATTGAATCGAGCGTCACCGATGCCAGATCCATTTTCGACCTTTACGTACACATACTGCAGCCCGCGCAACGCGAGATCGGAAGGTTGTGGCAGGTAAATTCAATCAGCGTGGCGGTGGAACATTATGCCACGGCAACCGCCCAGCAGATCCTGCACAGGCTTTCACGCATGGTCCCGGCGCAAACTCAGCGGAACGCGCGGATCATTGGCATCTGTGGCGAAGGTGAACACCATTGCGTGGGACTGGAGATGGTCTGCAGCCTGTGCCACCTGGATGGATGGGACACATACTTTGTGGGAGCGAATACGCCCACTGATGCCGCCATTGAACTTGCGCGGCAGTTGCAGCCGGACATCATCGCTGTCTCCATGACGACGCTGATTGCCCTCCAGAGCACGCGCATTCTGATCGCAAAGCTGAAGGAAGCAATGCCGGGGACTGCTATTGTAACGGGCGGATACGCGGCTACTCTGGGACAAGACCTGTGGAAGACCTTTGGCGCTGATGCTTATGCCCCCGACGCTCTCTCGGCCCTGTCCGCCATGGAGCGGATTCTCGAAGACCGCAAAGCCAATCAGCACAAATAAATTTGTGGCATGGGTATCCTACTGCGCCCTGGCTCAACTCCCGGCAGTCATTGTGCCTAAAACACTCCCACAACATAGTTGATGCCACCAGCTTTCAATATGGTCTGGTGGAGGGAATATGTAACGTTTCTTGTTGGAACATTAATTTTGTCGCCGGGAAACAGCTCTGCATTCAAGCCGACCTTGGAATTCTGCCGCGCATCGAAATAAGTGTCCGCCGAAATGTGCGGAGGAACGAGGTTACCTAATGACTGAGACGAAACTTACCATCGCAGACATCATCCTTATCGCTGGAACCCGCGTGGTGCTGGGCGCCGGAATTGGCTTATTAATTTCTACGCGGCTGAACAATGATCAGCGCAAAGCGGCTGGGTTGTCCCTGGCCCTGGTGGGCGGGCTCACTACCATTCCTCTGGCTCTGGGCGTGATTGGCAAACATCGCGGCAGCCAGGCGGAATTCAGGCAGGCCGCGTAGCGAACTACATTGTGACCCAACCCGGCATCACGATTGTGACGCGCGACTATTCGCTGTTTGAAAAGCCCCCTGGCCGTGGATTACTTCACGTCAGAGTAGGAATTAGCGAATAGCTGCGAATAGCAACCAGCAAATGGCACGCCGGCCCTTGCGCCTGGTGCATCGTAGCGATTATTCCCGGCTTTGTGTTTATGGTTCGGCCTGCTCTCTGTTGTAGAGGGTATCCACCCAGCCAGCATTGAGGCACCACGAGCACAACAAGCGCCACCGGATACCAGTGAGTCCCGAGCGAGGGGACGCGGTTCCACGTGACGACGGCGTCCCAAGTGCCCAAGGCCAGGCCTACGGATCCCAGCACCAGGGCATGTTGTACGGACCGGTTCGGCGCCAGCCGGGCCAAAATCGCTGGAATTCCACCCCAACAAGCCAAAAGCCCAACACCTTTGAAACACAGGAGAGACACACCAGGGCGCAGATGTACGCGGACCCCAAGTCCCAATGAGGTGGACTAGATCCTGTTTGCGTCCGGTCCGTAGCGAAGTTGGTTATTTCTTTTAGGGAAATGGGCATTGGTGACGTTTTATGCAGAGTAAGGATAGACGCGGCCCAAATCCCACTCTTTCGCCATGATGCTAAAAGCATTGAGAGTAAGGCCGGACAGCCTTCAGCCGGACTGCCAACAGTCCGCAAAGAAAGCACCTAGAGAGGTCAGTATGAATCTACCGCAAGACGAACTGAGAGCACTCTTAAACCTGGGACTCGTAATACTCTTACCCATGGTTCCCGCATTCGTTCTCTTCAAGGCATTGCCGGGCACGGCAGTAGTCTCAGGACCGCTACAGGGCCTGAATATCAAACTGGGTGGCGCCTTTGCCGGCTATTTTGCGCTGCTCATTCTTGTCTTCTCCACGCACAAAATCTGGAACCCCGCCCCAGGAGAGATATGGGAAGTATCCGGGAAAGTTGTGGACGAAAACGGGGCCGTGCTTAAGCAGTTGGACATTGGATTGATCCCGAATAGCGTCAGTGCATATGACAACGGCACATTTAAACTCACAGTTCCAACCATGCCTACACAGGGCGGGGGCATAGAGTTCCCGCAGATAACGTTCGGTGCTGCCGACTTTCAACAGACAACGATCCCTTTGGATCCCTCCGATGCTGAGGCGGCCCATTTTGGACTGGTCAGGGACGGAACAAACCACCAGATCCGGATTCCTCCAATCCACCTCAAGAGGACTCCCGAATACGCCGGTGCACATCAAGAGAAAGAACTAATTGCCAAAAAAGGTCTAAAGGCCAAAAGAGGAACACAGCCATGAGAAAGTTGATTTCAGCTTCCAGTTTTTGCCGCCTTGCAACAGGCTGCATGCTTTTGCTTCTGACGATACAGGCTGCCAGTGCGGCAACAGTGCGGGGCCTGCTAAATCGCCGTTCCGGGGCCGGCGCCGCTCCGGCAGCTGGCGTCTGCGTAACGGTTTACAGCGAGACAGGAGGGAGGTCGGCGCGAGTTTGCAGTAATGCCCAGGGAATGTACTATCTTACGAATATCGTCAAAGGTAACTACCAGCTTGAGATTTGGACATCGCCAAGTCCCGGAGCGTCTCCGATACGGTATCCGATTACGGTTGTAGAGCCCTATACAGATATTCATCCGATTACGCTGCCCTGAGGGTGAGGTCCCTCCAGCGTCCAGGTGAGCGAGAAAAACTTGAGGAGCGATGTCGGCCGCATGCCTGCTCCACCCCGTGACGGTCTACTCCCCATACCCCGGCGGCGCTGTAAATCCGCCCACCTCCTTTGCCAGCAGATCGGCCAAGGTGATTGGAGTGGCATCTTCCCAGAATGGCCCCATGAGCTGGATGCCCACGGGAAGCCCTTGTGGCGTACGACCCACCGGAGCCACGGTCGCGGGACAGCCCGTGAGCGTTGGCGCGGCAATCCAGTTGAGCATATCCATATAGTGGCGAGGGCCCGCTGAAGTTGCGATGGTGCGCTGGTCTTGAGGTTCGCTATGATCGTGTGGGAATGCCGCGGTGAAAGCCACAGGCGAGAGAAAGACATCTACCTGATCGAAATATCGCTGCCACTGCGCGCGATATGCCAGACGGCGGAAGTTCTGCTGCTGCCAATCGGCAAATGAGCTGAGCGCGCCTGAATTCTTTGCCGCTAGTGAGTTAGGAAATGCCTTGCGCTCGCGCTCCTGTTCCTCAGGAGGCGCGGTGCTATAAAAGAAAGCTTCCAGCATGAATTTATAGTTGGCCAGCAGCTCAGCGGGCTTCAGGCCCTCGGGCCATCCCGGCTTCGTTTTTGCGCCGGCGCGGCCAAGCCGCTCGATCGCATTTTCCAGCAGCGCCTTTACTTCCGGCGTTGGCGGCGCAATGGGATCGTCGATCACATAGCCTACGCGGAAATCCTTCAAGCTGCGCGCGCGTGGCTCAGGCATCTGCCACTTCCAAGCCTTGGCGTCCCAATCGGTGGGCCCGCCTAGAACTTTGAGCGCGGCCAGCAGATCGCCGGCGCTGCGAGCCAGCGGTCCGGCAACGGCCAGAAGCGTGGAGAAATCAGGCGATCCCTGATTGCCGCCAGGTAGGTGGCCTTGCAGGCTCACTAAATCGAGCGTTGGCTTATGTCCAAAGAGCCCGCAAAAGTGCGCTGGTACGCGGATCGAGCCACCAATATCACTGCCTACGCTGAGATATCCCAGTCCCGCGGCAAGGCCGGCAGCGCTTCCGCCGGACGATCCGCCGGGAGATCGCTTAGGGTCCCACGGATTATTGGTCTGGCCATAGATCGAGTTGTAGCTTTGCCAGTCCGCCAAAGCCACAGGCACATTGGTGGCCCCCAGCAGCACCGCGCCGGCGTCAGAGAGCAAACGGCTCACCACGGCAGAGTTTTGCGGCGCTTTGGAATCACGCAGCGGAGGCAAGCCCCACGTGCATGGATGACCTGCAACTGCAAAGCTTTCCTTCACCGTGATGGGAACGCCGTGGAAAACGCCGGGGGGTTTATTGCTCGACGCTTTGCCTTGCGCGAGCTGCATCGGCTCTTTTTGCCTGCGCCCGCGCGTCTTCCCGCAACTGATAAGCAAAAACGTTCAGCTGCGGATTGTAATGATCAATACGCGCAAACATGCGTTCTGTCAGTTCGACGGACGAGATTTTCTTCGTGCGAACAGCTTCCGCTGCCTGCAAGGCGGTGGCGAAGTCGAGTTCATGCGGCGATGAAGAGTTTTGGGCTGAGCCATTCGCTCGCGGCGCAGAAGGGCCTTGGGATGCCTCGTTCGGTTTTGTGGCGGCAGGCGCGGCGAATATTTCAGAGACGGGCACGGTGGATGCCGCAAGAGCCAGCGGCACGGTAGCCAGGAAGTCGCGTCGATTCATCTGCGAAATGGTAAAGGGAGCACAAGGAACGCGCAACCTGCCGCGCACCGGGCCTTCGATGACACGTTGCGGCTTGTGAGTGTTAGGAGCTAGCTAGGCGGGCCGTTGCGGACAACGTGCGATATTCGGCGGCTTAAGCGTGCACCATGTCAGCCGCCTCAGTACGGGCAAGGCATCTGCTCAGAATTTTTGCGCATGCTTCCACAAACTCGCGCTCCTGAGTGGCTTTGAAAGCGGCCAGGAAGTAGCTTTCCACGTTAAAGACGGCGGAAACCTTGTTGCCGCCGATGATAGGCACCGATATCTGCGATTTGACCAGGTCTGAAGCCTGAATATAGCGCGGATCTTCGGCAACATTGTCCGCCACAATTACCCGGCGGGTGGCAGCGGCGGCGCCGCATAAACCTTCATTCCAGGAAATTTTTGCCTTTGGAGTAAAGCTGCCCGTGTGGGGGCCAAGGACCAAGGCGGAAGAATCCTTCTTGTCGACCAGGTAGAACCCGACCCAATTGTAGCGCGGGATATGCAGGTGAACTCGCTGCGAAATCCGCTGCATCATGGCATCAGGCTCGGCCGCCGATCGGGCGAACTCCTCAAATTCTTTCAAGAGGTACTTATGCGGCATTGGGACAATGTATATCCACTCCCCGTTACAGCCTAGAACTTTGCTTGAAGGTAGAAGTACGAAAGTAATTGTTTCCAAGAATGGAACTGAACGGCCACTTGCGGGGCTTGGTCTGGGAGCGATTGAGTAAACCCTCATGACCTGAGGAGATAGGCTGGCGGTTGTACTGTGGTGGACTGGCGAGTATCGTCGTCTTCTTTTGTTCTGAGCGCGCCCCGCAGGGAATCGGGTTCCACGTTGACCGGTCGCTCATTCGTCGTGGGTACCAGCGGTATGACCGGCGTTGGTCTGATGGAATGCAAGCAGAAACTCTTCTACCTGCCCGAGCCGCTATCGATTTCATCTACGCGGAAGACTTGGGACTGATTGGCGCGGTGCTGATCGCCACGCTGTTTTTCGTCTTTGCCTGGCGCGGATTGCGCACGTCATTGCGCGCGCGCGACCCCTTTGGCCGCTATCTTGCTGTGGGCGTGACCACGATGATCGTGGTGCAGGCGTTCTTCAATATCAGCGTGGTGCTAGCCCTGCTGCCGACCAAAGGCATCCCTCTGCCGTTCATTTCCTATGGCGGATCGAGTCTGTTTGTGATGCTGGCAAGTGTGGGCGTTTTGTTGAATGTGAGCCAGCAGACGGAGTAGGGGCCTGGTAAGCCTTCTAAGAAAGCCGCGCAATCTTTTTTGGGGAAGATTATCAAATCCAACTCTTCCCGCGCAGGCCAGACTTGGGCTTCTCAGCGAGTATCAGCGGGCACGTCGAGGGAGAGAGTAAGCACGTTATGGCTAATTGGTAGCTTATCCAACTCACGTCTTGGACGGAGCTTTGATGCTCGGTGCTACAAATTCTCCACCAGTAGAATGCCAGCGATCAGCATCCTTGCCGATATAAGCATCCAAATTCGGGGATCGCATGAGGGACGTCTTGGCGGCTTTAAAGGCTGTTTCCGCCCAGTTGAGAAAATGTTTGGATTTTTCCTGCCAGTGCTCCGATTTATAAAATCCCGTATCGTAAAAAGTCGTCCGCGTTTTAGAGTTGTTTTGTCGTAATGACATCCGCTGAATTCAATTACCTCAGAGAACAAAGTATTGACGCTCCAACAACTCTGCTTTCAGGGGATCTAATTTAACGGTAATCAAGTCGGCGGGAGCAATCAAACAGTCCACACGAGTAAATCTGGCAGAAGTCTGAACTGGAGATTCGACTTCCATTGGCTGGTTCTGGTGACCGGCTAGCCAATAACCGGAGCCCTACCTCTTGACGCAACACCTCTAGTAATCTAACCGCATCTGGGGGGAGCAAATACGCTTGAAATTGTCGCGCCATTGCGATTAGTCCTTAGGGTTTTTGGTCGGATCAAATTGTGGACGCTTTCCAGTCGCATTTTCAATGTCATTTAATGCCCTCGTCTCAGGGCCACAGGGTTTCCGGCCTGTGTCTGTTTCCCTGCTTGGTGCATCTCTATCACATTGCCTTCGGCATCCTTTCCAACTACATCAACAAACCTGCTAGACTTTTCTCCACCAGGCGTTTCGACTTTGTATTCGCGCTGTGTGGTTAATCCCTCGGTCTTGCATTTTTTCACCGAAATGCTGGGTGCCCTTTGCGCAGCAAAAGGGTGGGATCGACTAATTCCCGATCTTAACCAGCCCTTCTTCATCCTAACCAATATGAGTTCTTCCAATATCTTAAGAAACAGGTCGCGGCGGACTTACCGATCCGAGGAACTGCTGGCGGCGTTAGCAACTACACATTGTTTAAACGTTGACGGCTGGCAGGAAGGCAGCGCAAAGCCATTCGGCATGGGCGGTTATTCTAATCGCAAACTTTCACTCGTAGTCGCACAAAGCGTGCGGCTTCACAGCCAATTTCTCATAAGATTGGTTGATTGGCACGAGCTAGGTGCAGACATGTTCATTCTCCGCGTTTGGAAGTTCGGGATGGTTTTCTTGATCGGGGATGCTGTTTGCTCAATACAGCTAACCATTCCTTAGTTCGCGGTGGCAGAAAATTTGGAAGAAGATATCCCCCACTCTTATAAAACTCGTAAGCTGCCGATCCAACATAACCGCCGGTACCTCTTGGATTCTTTCGGTAATTCCTACGGATCCAACGCACTAGGGTCTCGTACCATTTTTCGAACTCCGGAGGTTTCTGCGTGAAAATCCCATAAAGTCGGCCTTGACCGAGCGCAGGCTTTCCATCCCACGTGGCCCTGAATGAAGACGTAAACTCCAGTATCGGCATTCTAAACTCATCTGCGCGATAATATCCTGGGTCAGGTACCCACTTTCGCTCAAAATGTGGCAATAGCTTGCGGTTCCAAAGGCATAGCGTCTTGTCAGCGCCGATGGTGGGATCAGCAGGCTGGATCTCGGCGGAATCCGAATCCCTAGCTATGACCACTACTGGATCGCGTTCCTGAAGAAAACGCAGGAACGCGTTCTGGTCTTCGGGCAGCATGTGAAAGCGTATTTGTCGTCCCATATCTCTACTCTGGCATCTTTGGTCTAACTGGAACCATTTTCGGCGTTACACCCGTTGCTTTTTGAATGTCCCTGGCTGCCCGTACTTCCCGTGCTGGCGGCGTGCCATTCTTATTCGGACGAATGACCTGTCTGGCTTCTGTTACTTTACCATTTTCGACTTTGGCCGCATCAATTACGCGCGAGCCTTTCTCGCCGCCAGGCGTCTCAACCCTCACCTCGGGTTGCCCACCCATCTCTTTTGCCTCTTCCTTAACTGTTTGTTGATGGTCTGGCGCGCCTTTTGATCCATTCGGGTTCGGCACCTTTTTATCTTGGCCGCCCGACTCGCTCTGATTCGTGGATTTGGAATTGTTGTTGTTCTGTTTGCTATCCTCCTCCGGCGAACTCTGACCTGGCTGAGAATTGCATGAGCAGTTTGAGTATGCTGCATTAAATCCACGAGCTGCTTCGTCCAAAAAGTCGGAAACCCCGTCTTTAATGTCGCTTGCCACTGATTTGACAGCAGGCAAGACTCTCGGGCCGTACGTATCAATAGTCCATGTGATGATTAGGCCCTCAAGATCTGGGCCGTGTCCATCCGGATCCGCCTTGCTCGCGGGATTCCCTCCGACGAATCCGTACAGATTTAGTGACTGAGGATCATGGAAATCTGCGTACGGCACCGGTATCGGCGTTGGGCTCCAATCTGACGAGATCCAGCGTCCCAGCCCATTTGAGTAGTATCGCGCGCCGAAATAATCGAGGCCTGTTTCGATATCACGCTTTTTGCCGGTGAATTTGTAATCGTTGGAATCGTTGCTGACGAACTGGAGTTCGCCTCCCCAGGGGTAATAGTCCGACTCGGCCTTGATCACGCCGGCGGAATCGGTAATGACCGACGCGGTCTTCAGATGGTCAGAGAAATAATAAAAGACCCCGCCCGTGCCGGTGGCGCCATCGCGGCGGGCAACACGTTCGCCGCCGAAAAACACATATTCAGATTTCAGCGTTCCGGCAAGGTCGCTCTCGGCGACAACGCCGGGCGTCATGTACCAATAAAGCGTGCCGTTGGCGGCCAGGTTTCCGTTTGATTTTCTTACGCGGTTGCCGTCGCCGTCGTACGTGTAGGCATAGCCGGCAGCTCCAGTGAGACGGTTCTCCTGGTCATAGGTGTAGGTCTGCGTGGGCGCGGTGGCGTTGAACGTCATGTTGCCGGCAGCGTCGTACTGGTAGTCGGTGCCAGAGGCATGGATCCAGTTGTGCACGTCAGCGGTGAGGCTCAGGTTTTCTCCGGCGCAGGCAGCTGGCGCTGGGGTCTGGAGCAATGCTTTGGTGATCAGATTGCCCCACGCGTCATATGTATAGGTATTGCCCCAGAACTTTTTCAGGCCACCCAGAACGGTAACGCTGCAGTCGGTTCCCGCATTCCGAGCCGAAGCGAGACGGTTCAGCGCGTCATACGTGAACGTCTGGTTGCGTGTCTGATCTTTGTAATTTGTAATGCCGAAGACATTGCCGTTGTCCGTGCCGCTGCCTGCTGTTCCGGTTCCTGAGTGGAAGTCATATCCGATGGAGAACACAGTCTGGCTTGGAGCGCTGGCCGACATGGCGAGCGGTTGCAGGCGCTTGTTGTAGCTGAATGCGCTGGTGATTCCGGCAAAGCTTGTACTGTAGCCGCTGATAAAGCCGGTAAGTGCACTGTCCGGCCCATAGGTTGCGCTGGTGACATAGCTGATGTTGTTGCCGGTGTCTTTAGCTGAAAGCGTCAGCCCTGCCGCTCCGGGCTCATACGTTACGACGTTGCCGCTGGGGTAATGTAGCTTGTAAAGCGAGCCGTCGAGGTTGTAATCGTAACTGAGGTTTTTGGAAATTGAAGCGTTATTTGCACCGGTGAGCGTCCGCGTCTCCGCCGTCAATCTTCCCAGAATGTCATACGTATAGCTGGCAGTTCCGGCCTGGTCTGTGAGCGAGGTGAGCTGCCCGATGGCGTTTGTGCCGGAGTCATAAGCGTACGTTACAACCGGCGTGCCCAGCGGGCAGGTTTGCGCACCATAGCCTTTGCCAGTGACGCGGTGCAGCGCGTCATAGCAGTAGCTGACAGTCTGCGTGGCTGAGCCGGTCTGGTTGGGCGCGGGCCAGGTCTTCTGCAGCAGATTGCCGTCCGCATCGTAAGAATAAGTAATCGTCCCAGACTCGGGATTGGTAGCCGTCAGCAGCCGTGAGAGCGAGTCATACGTAAACGTGCGTATTCGCCACTTTGTGGAATCCGTTGTGTCACCGTGTTGTTCTACGCGCAGCAGGTTTCCCAGCGCGTCATAGGAATAAAAAGTCCGCATGGCGAAGCCGGGATCGGCCGTGGATATTGCCGTTCCCGATGACCACAGGGCCTTGTTCGGTGTAACAGAGCGGTCATAAATCACAAGGTTGCCGTCACCTTGCATCAACAAATCAAAGCGGCCATTGGGAGAAACAAGGCACGATCCCGTCCCTAAGATCCCGGTCGAACCCAGCCCAGAATTGCCCACATCGCAGCCAGGATGAGCTATCGTAGCCCCATTGAACTGCTGTAATGTTCCGCTTTTCCATGCCGACTTGTAGATGATGATTCGGCCGTCGTCTTCCATGTTCAGCCGGTCGGCATTCGTGCCGTAAGTGCCGCTGCTCCAGATGCCAACTCCGTTTGCATCATAAACAACAAAATTTCCATCGCTCTGGAGCATGGCATATGCGCCGGGGTGTCCGTAAGTGCCGGGTCCCCACGTTCCAACATTGTGGGCTGCGTCATAAATATAAAAATTTCCATCAGAGCCCATGTAGAGCAGGTACTGGCCGTGCGGCGAGACAATACACTGGTAAGCATTCAGCCTCTGGTTCACCATCAGGTAGCTGGTGCCAATGCTGCACGCTTGTGCGGGGAAGGGGCCAGGACTGGGAGTGGCGTAAACGCCCGCTTGCCACTTGAAGACGTACAGCACCAGGTTGCCGTCATCCTGCATGTAAATTGAAGTGGCATTGGTGCCATAGGTGCCCGTGGACCACACCCCTGTCCCAGCGGCATTCTCAAGCACAAAGTTTCCGTCGGTCAGCAGCGTGGCGCGGTAATTTACATTGACCGGAGTGGCGGAATTCGGTTCATCTACTTCCACCAGCCGCCCCAGAGCGTCTGAACAAGCGCCGCGTTGCTTCCCGGCTTCGTCGGTCGTCTGCACGCAGTCTCCGTTGGCAGCCACAGTCGTTTGCACGCTATAAGCCACCGAACTGATGCTTCCATCCTGCTTGGTGACGGAATAAGCCCGATCCAAACCGTCAAACAGGGTGGTGGTGTTGCCATAGGTCGTATCAGAGGTGGTGAAATAGGGATTGCTAACGGTGGCTGGATGGCTGGCGCCATCAAAGGTGGTATCCACCGTGGCTGTGCCGCCGGGCAGAACGTGCTGGGACTGGTAACTGCGGCCCAGTCCATCAAAGAAGCTTGTGGCCGAGTCAGTCAGAGAAGAGGTAATTGATTTTGTCCGCTGAATGCTCAGTGGAAAAGCATTGGGCGCGGAGAAGTTAAAACTGGTTTGGGCGCGCGCGGCGCCGTTGGCCGGGTCCGGCGGGGCCTGCGCTGAGCTGATTCGGAACATGTAGTCGTAGGTGTAATTGCTGGTGTGCGCGGAGTCGCCGGGCGTGTTGCCGCTGGCCTGCAACGTGGCATTTTCATTGGTCAGGCTGGTTAGGACTCCTGTGTTGAAATCGTATGTCCCACTCACGCAATGGGCCACGCTGCCGGTGGAAGCCGAACAGGTCTTCGTGGCATACGCCCCCAAATAAAAATTATCGTAGGTATGGGTGGTGGTATGGCCAAGAGGATCAATTTGCTGATACACCTCTCCCGTATCAAGCCAGTTGGTGTGGCTGGAGACAAAACTGCTGCTGGTACTAAGCCAGCGGCTCACCGTGGTCTGGTTACCGCGAACGCCATTCGGCGATGCGACGTGCTGCGTGTTGATGGCCGGAGTGGGTGTGGTGAGATAGCCGGCTTCGTCGTAGGAGTAATCGGTTTCCGCCATACAACTGGCGGTAGTGCCCGCGGCATTAATGGGGCACGCTGACCTTGTATTGCTTGCGGGATCCGGGCTGATCACCACAACTGAGGCGGGCAAATCGAGCAGATGCGCCGTGAGGTATGCGCTGTCTTTCTGCCACTTGTACACTGTGTCGGTTTCACGCAGCAGCGGTCCGGGCGCGCCCGCGCCCCAGTCAAATTCCTGCTCCTTCACCACATTGCCAAAGATTGGTTTCCCCGTACCCA
>Ga0105245_10001745_pt1 | contig 19841 bp, 18 predicted proteins | sample KBSM54metaG_FD_81523 | JGI IMG/M metagenome (GOLD analysis project Ga0105245, IMG submission 81523) | Miscanthus rhizosphere microbial communities from Kellogg Biological Station, Michigan, USA - KBS M5-4 metaG | ecosystem: Host-associated > Plants > Roots > Rhizosphere > Soil | place...
ACCTCGATGTCGGCTCGTCGCATCCTGGGGCTGGAGTAGGTCCCAAGGGTTGGGCTGTTCGCCCATTAAAGCGGTACGCGAGCTGGGTTCAGAACGTCGTGAGACAGTTCGGTCCCTATCTGCCATGGGCGTTGGAGAGTTGAGAGGAGTCATCCTTAGTACGAGAGGACCGGGATGAACGCACCTCTGGTGTATCTGTTGTCCTGCCAAGGGCATCGCAGGTTAGCTACGTGTGGACTGGATAACCGCTGAAAGCATCTAAGCGGGAAGCCAACCTCGAGATGAGCTCTCCCATCCCCTTGAGGGAGTAAGCCGCCTGGTAGACCACCAGGTTGATAGGCCGGCTGTGCAAGTGCGGCAACGCACTCAGCAGACCGGTACTAATGCGGCGAGGTCTTGACGGTATTTCTCTTCTTTTTGGTTCGCGTGCAGTTTTCAAGCCTCACCGGGGCTTGGTCCCGCCGTTTTTCGGTGGTCATAGCGAGGGGGAAACACCTCTTCCCATTCCGAACAGAGCCGTTAAGCCCCTCAGCGCCGATGGTACTTGGCGGGCAACCGCCTGGGAGAGTAGGTCGCCGCCGGTCCTTTACTCGCAAAGCCGCCTCCGGGCGGCTTTGGTCGTTCAGGTCGCGTAGCGCTCGAGCGCCGCGCGGAAGTTCGCACGCGAGGGCCGCGAGCCCGGAAAGCGCCACTCGCGGTGGCCGCCCGATGTCGTCGGCCGGGTCGCGGTCTCGCGCGCTGTCCCACAGGCGCTGCGGGGAGCCCTCGCCGGCGCCTCCCATCCGGGCCGGCGATCGGGTCTGGGATGCCGGTCGGTCCGCTGGCGAGTGGGCCCCTCCGCGCTTGTTGGCTCAAGGCCGTACTCGCCAAGCGTGGCGAAGTCGATCACGAGGTCGACACTGTCGACAACTCGCTGGCCAAGGTCGTTGCGCCCGTGGAACATGGGGGCAATCTACGAACGCCCTCGGACGGAACATATGTTCTGCAAGGGATTTTGCAGGGGGCCCCGAAGGGCACCTGAAAACGGCTTGAACAAGGCAGTCAGCGCCCGCGGCGCCCGAAGTTGTGGGCGGCGGGTGCGACCGCCGCGAGCTCGGCGGCCCTCGGATCCGCCGCCGTGCCGGCGTCCCGTCCGTGGCGCCCAGTCTCACGATCCGCGGGCGGCTCGATGTGGCGCACCTTCGTCTCCGGCTGGTCCGGCGTGGCGAGGGGATGGATCGAGCGCGCGACCACGTTCATGACCCCATCCCGGCGCTCGAGCCTGCCGTCCACGCGGGCGAAGGAGGACGTCCTCACCGCCAGGCGATGCCGTGAGTACACGGGAGGCGGCACCACGATGTTGACCGTCCCGACCTCGTCCTCCAGGAGCATGAAGACGACCCCGTTCGCCGTCGCGGGCCGCTGCCGGGCGACGACCATCCCGGGAACCCGAACGAAGGCCCCGTTGGCCAGGCCGCCCAGGTCCCGGCTCGTGACCAGTCCCTCGTCGAGCCCCGGCCTGATCAGCGCCATCGGGTGCTCGGCGATCGCGATCCCGGTCGACGAGTAGTCGGCCAGCAGGCGCTCCCACGAATCCAGCTCGCGCAGCGTCGGCGCGGCCGGGATCGAGAGTGGGAGGGAGAGTTGAAGCGGCGAGCCGGCGGCCGGGCGCTGCGCCCCGCTGGCGACCCCCAGCTGCCAGAGATCCTGGCGGCGGCGGAGCTCGTGGCCGCCGCCGATCGCCTCGCAGGACCCTGCCCATGCCAGCCGCTCGAGACCGTCGGAGCCCATCCCCGAGCGCGACGCCAGGTCGGCGAGGCTCTCGTATCGCCCACCGCGCCCGCGCTCGTCGACGAGCGCTCCCGCCTCGTCGGCCCGCAGCCCGGTTATGTAGCCCAGCCCGATCCGCACGGCCTGGCCCTCGACGGTGCACTCGACGTCGCTCCGGTTGACGTCCGGAGTGCGCACCTCAGTCCCGCGCCGCTGCGCCTCGTGCACCAGCGCGTCCGGTGGGTAGAAGCCCATCGGCTGCTCGTTCAGGAGGGAGCACAGGAACTCCGGCCCGTAGTGCACACGCAGCCAGGTCGACTGGTAGGCGAGGAGGCCGAAGGCGACCGCGTGAGCCTTGGGGAACCCGAACCCCGAGAACCCGAGGATCTGCTCGAAGACACGCTCGCCGACCTCCCGGCTCGCGCCGTGCTCCATGGCGCCGTCGATGAACTTGTCCCGGTAGGCAAGAATTGCCTGCTCAGAGCGCTTTCTGCTCATCGCCCGGCGCAGCCCCTCGGCCTCGCCAGCGGCGAACCCGGCAAGCGCCATCGCCACCTGGATCACCTGCTCTTGGAAGACGATCGTCCCCAGGGTGTCCTCGAGGATCGGCTCCAGCGACGGGTGCTCGTAGGGGACGCGGTATCCGGGCTCCCTTCGCAGCCGCATGCGCCGCTCCAGGTACGGATGAACGGCGCCGCCCTGAATCGGCCCCGGGCGCACCAGCGCCACCTGCACGGTCACGTCGTCGATGTTCTCGGGGAGGGTGCGCGGCAGCATCTGCATCTGCGCCCGGCTCTCGATCTGGAAGGCGCCGGTGGTGTCGGCAGCACGGATCGCCCGGAACGTCTCCGGATCGTCCATCGGGATCCGTGAGAGGTCGATCCGCTCGCCCCGGGTGCGCGCGATCTCGTCCACCGCCCGCTCCACCGCCGAGAGCATCCCCAGCCCCAGCAGATCGATCTTGAGGAAGCCGCCGTCCGAGCACGAGTCCTTGTCCCACTGGACCAGCTGGCGGTCCTCCATCGCGGCCGGCTGCACCGGGCAGATGTCGATCAGCGGGCGGGTGGAGATAACCATCCCGCCGGGATGCTGTGAGGCGTGGCGCGGCAGCCCCCATGCCTCGTGGGCCAGTCGGGCGAGCGCCCGCCAGCGCCCGGACTTCGCCCTGTCAGCGCCGATCGCCGCCGCCATGTCCTCCTCAACGGATTCGGGCCGGTCATACATCTCGACCGTCCTCGCCACGCGCTCGATCTCGCCCGCAGGCAGCCCCAGCACCTTCCCGAAGTCCCGAACCGCCCCGCGCGACCGGTAGCAGGCGAACGCCGCCACCAGCGCCGAGTGATCCCTCCCGTAGCGCTCGTGCACCCGCGGGATCAGCTTCTCGCGGATGTCCCGGGGGAAGTCCAGGTCGATGTCCGGCGCCTCCGAGATCTCCTCGTTGAGGAAGCGCCCGAGGAACAGCCCGTTGTGTACCGGGTCAACGTGTGAGAGGCCGGTCAGGTAGCAGACGAGCGAGCTGACGCTGGAGCCGCGCCCCCGCCCGGGTGGGAGCAGCGAGCGCGCCGAGTCCGGTCCCCGTACCTCGGCGGCGACCTCCCGTGCCAGCTCGAGGATGTCGAAGTGGAGGAGCAGGAACCCCGACAGTTCGAGCTTGCGGATCAGCTCGAGCTCGTCCTCCAGGCGCCGGCCCGCCTCGTCGTAGGAGGGCTCGCCTCCGTACCGTTGCTCGAGCCGGTTCCGGCAGATCTCGGCCAGCGACCGGTCGGCGCCGGGGTCCTCCGATCCGGGATACCGGTATCCGAGGTCCCGGGTCAGATCGAAGCCGAGTCGCTCCCCGAGCCGGACGCTCTCGGCCACGGCGGCCGGATGCTCACTGAAGCGAGCGGCCATCTCCGCGGGGGAGGCGAGATACGCGGTTCCGTTCCCGCGCCTTCGCGGCTCGGTCTCCTCGAGCGTCCCGCCCAGCCTCACGGAGCACAGCACGTCCTGCAGCGCCGCCCGGGATGCGTCGTGCATGTGGACGTCACCGGTGGCAACGCATGGCACGCCAAGCCGCTCGGCGAGCGCGGACAGCCAGCGATTCCGCGACCGATCGTGCCGCCAGAACGGCCGCTGCAGCTCGACCCGGAACCGCTCCCGCCCGAAGGCGGTCGCGAGCCGTCTCCCGACCGCCATCGCCGCAGCGGCGTCGGCAGCCGTGGGCCGCCCGCCGGAGCGCTCGAAGTGGGCGGCGAGAGCCCCCTCCCGCGCGCATCCGGACAGGCACACGAGCCCGTCGGCCCGCTCCTCGAGCGCCGCGAGCGGGAGGGAGGGGGGGAGAGCGTCCCGACCGGGATGCGGCCGCGTGCCCGCGTGCGCCTCGGTGACCAGCCGGCAGAGGTTCCGCCACCCGTCGGCGTCCTCGACCAGCAGCGTCACGTGAAAGGACCCTGCGAGACCCGGCGAGGGAGCCGATGGCGACCGGTCGTCCGGCGAAGCCGGACGCGGACGCGAAGCCGAGGATGTCGCCGGAGTGATTGTCACCTCTGCTCCAACGATCGGGCGCACGCCGAACGCGGTGCACGCCTGCGCGAACTCCATCGCACCCCAGACCCCGTCGTGGTCGGTGATCGCGATCGCCTCGTACCCCAGTTCGGCCGCCCGGTGGGCGAGCTCCTCAGGCGCCGACGCCCCGTCACCGAACGAGTAGGCGGAATGACAATGCAATTCGACGTATTGGGGACGACTCGGACCCCGACACAGCGGACGAACTCCGGCCCCGCCGGAATCACCGCTCGCTGGCGCTCGCTGGGAGCATGTGTCGGGCATTTGTTCGCTCAAGCCCTTTGGAGAAGCCATCGGTCGGCCTCGCGAAAGACGACCACGTTTCTGCCGTCGGCGAGGACGAGCTCGAAGTAACGGCGCCGCAGGGGCTTCGGCGCCCACCAGCGATCCTCGACCAGCCATTCCTCCCGGACGGCCTCCACGGCGACCGAATCGACGGCCGCCGGCTCGCCGGCCGCGTCCGTCTTCACCCGCACAGCCTGCGGCGAGTAGACGCTCTGACTCAAAAGCCCTCCTCCTTGTATGGGGTGAGCAGCGAGCGCCGCTCCGGCACCCGCGAGTCGATGTCGGCGTCGAGGACCCGCAGCACCGCGTCCTTCCCGGCGATCGCGCGCACCTGCCGCACCGCCTCGGCCAGCCGCCGGCGCCTGCTTTCGGCCGCCTGGGAGTCGAGCTCCGACTGGTCGCCCGCCGGCGGGCCCGTCTCCAGCGCGCGCAGCGTCAGCGAGACGACGGGGCCGGGAATCCCGTCGAGCTTCGATTGAAGCGCCAGGAGCAGGCGCTCGTGGTCGGCGCTCGCCTGCCGGAGCGCCGCCTCGTCCCGCCAGCCGCCTCCTCCGGCGAGCCGCGCCGCCAGCCGCAGGCGCCGCAGGCTGCGTCCCCGGCGAGCCGGGTTGGCGAGCAGGCGATCGACCAGCAGCGCCACGACCCGCTCCAGCTGCGGCCCGGAGATCGCCTCACCAAGCTCCAGTCCCTCGCCCAGGCTTTCGTGGACGCGGCGGGGCCGAAGCGGCGCCTCCTCGCCCCGGGCCATCCGCAGCGCGACGAGCCCCAGCCGCCCGAAGCGATCGGAGATCGCGGGATCGGGGAGCGCCGCCAGCTGCCCGAGGTTCTCGACCCCAAGGCGCTCGAGCTTGTCGGGTATATCCGCGCGGCCCCATTCATCGTCGAGCCGCTCGCGGAGGAGGCCGACCGGCAGCGACGCCAGGAAGGCGCGCGTCATCGCGTGGGGTACCACCACGGGAGCCCGTCGCGGCCGCGCTCTGCGCGCCGCCGCGTAGGCGCACAGCCTCGTGCGCCCGGCGCCCAGCCTGACCGGCGGGCCGATCGCATCCCGCGCCCTCCGCAGCGCTCCCTCGACGCTGCCGTAGAGCCCGCGCAGCCCGCCCGCCTCGAAGAACGCCTCTCCGGGCCGCCCCGGCTCGACCGCCGCTCCGATGCCCTCCAGGCGCCGGAGCGCGTTCTCCCAGGCCGTCTCCGCCAGCTCCGGGTCAGGCGGCACCAGGGTCAGCTCGGGGCATCGGGCCAGCGCCTCGCCGAGCCGCATCCCGGCGTGCACCCCGAACGCCTCAGCCGGCCCGGATGCCTCCCCGATCACCTGGGGCCCGCTGGGCTCCGGCGCCACCGCCATCGCCTGGAGGAGCAGCTCCCTGCGCCCGCCGACGACCGCCAGCAGGGTGAATCGGGGGATCAGCGCGCACGCGATGACGGTTTCGGCGCCGTTTCGAGACATACGAACACATGTTCGTACACCGGGCGGCGGAAAGCAAGCCCCTGGCAGACTTGGAACCAATGAACGGCACCAGCCAGTTTCGGAGCTAAAGCTCCTCACCAACAGACATGGCGGAACGCGAACAGAGGGGCCCGACCCGCAGCCGCGCCGCGCGCACGCTGCGCCTCGGGCGGGTCGCCGCAGGCGGTGCCGCCCGCTGGGCCGGCGACCGCGTCGACGGGCGCGGTAGCGAGGAGGATCAGCGGCGACGCCGCGGCGATCGGTTCGTGGCGACGTTCGACTCGCTGGTCGATCAGCTCGCGACGATGCGCGGCGCCGCGATGAAGGCAGGCCAGGTGCTGTCAACGGTCGAGTTCCCCGGGCTCGACGCCGACCAGGCGGCGCACGTCCAGCAGCGCCTGGCGTCGCTTCGCGACGACGTCCCGGCGGTGAGCTGGAAGGAGATGCGGAAGGTCCTCGCCCGCGAGTGGGACGACGATCCCGAGCGCGTCCTCGACTCGATCGACCCGGAGCCCGCGGCCGCGGCGAGCATCGGCCAGGTCTATCGCGGGCGCACCCTCGACGGGAAGGAAGTCGCCGTGAAGGTGCAGTACCCCGGAATCGGCGAGGCGGTGGAGTCGGACATGCGAAACGTGCGCATGCTCGCGCCGCTGATGCGCCGGCTGATGCCGGGGCTCGACGTCAAGCCGGTGCTCGCCGAGCTGAGCGAACGGGTCTCGGCCGAATGCGACTACGAGCTCGAGGCGTCGAGCCACCGGACCGTGGCCCGGTTCTGGCGCGGGCATCCGTTCATCACCGTCCCGGCGGTCGACACGCAGCTCAGCCGCCGGCGGGTTCTCGTGAGCGAGTGGGTCGACGGCATCGACTTCGCCGCGGTCGGCGAGGAGCCCGATGAGATCCGCGACCGCTACGCCGAGATCGTCTACCGCTTCTTCTACGGGACCGCACGCGAGCTCGACTTCGCGCTCGGCGATCCGCACCCCGGGAACTACCTGCTGTGCGACGACGGGCGCGTGGCGTTCATCGACTTCGGCATGCTCCGGAAGCTGCCGCACGGCTACCTGCGGCTGGAGGCCGCGATCTTCGCCGCGATCCGCGAGGGCGACGAGGACGCGCTCGTGGAGACGCTGCGCGGTCTGGGGTACCTGGGGGACGACACCGACTGGAACGGCTCGCTCCTGCTCGAACACATGCGGGCCGTGTCCTGGTGGCTGCGGACCGACGGCCCTCATCGCTTCAACCCCGAGGATGCGTGGCGCGGCAGCGCGGCCCTCCGCGAGCAGCGGAACGCCGAGCTCATGCAGCAGATGCGCCAGATGACCCTCCCGCCCGAGGCGCTCTTGCTCCGGCGGATGGAGGGCCTTTTGTTCCAGGTCGCGACGACGCTTCGCGCGGAAGCGGACTGGGGGGCGCTGCTCGGCGAGCTGATCGAGGGGGACGACCCGGTGGATGAGATGGGGCGCCAGCACGCCGCCTGGCTCGACGAGCGAGGGCTGCGTACGGCGGTGGCCTGAGATCGACCGAAGGATTGACCACCGTATGGGTGGTCAACTCCACAGTCGATGCGCGTTGGCCGAGGCCGGCAGGCGGCCATACTGGAGCTCATGCGCGCGCGAGCCGCCGGCGCCCTCCTGGTCCTCTCCCTATTCGCCCTCTCCGCCTGCGGCGGCAGCAGCTCCACGAGCACCACCTCCAGCGTCGCCGGCAACGCCAACCCCGCCGACGTGACGGTCATCGACGGTTGGGTCACGGCGCTCCGCCAGGGCAACGTCGACGCAGCGTCGAAGTACTTCGCGATCCCGAGCACCGCCGAGAACGGGCCGATCCTGACTCATATACGCACCCTGGACGACGCTCGCCGCTTCAACGAGTCGCTGCCCTGCGGCGCGCGCCTCGTCCGCGCCGACTCCGCCGGGGAGTTCACCACCGCCACGTTCAGGCTCACGGAGCGCCCCGGACCAGGGGTATGCGGCCCCGGCGTGGGAGGGGTCGCCAAGACCTCGTTCGTGATCCGCGACGGCAAGATCGTCCAGTGGCGGCGGGTCGGCGCCGGGGGCGGCGCGCCGCCCGCCCCCGGCAGCTCGGTCTGACGACCCGGTGACTCAGGTCCCGAGCGCCAGGCGAATCCGCCGAATCACCTCGTCGGTGAACTCGGTCGTCCCGGCGTGCCCGCCGAGGTCCGGCGTGCGCACTCCCGCCGCGGTCGCCCCGAACACCGCCTGGTAGACGGCCCGCGAGCACCGCTGCGCCTCCTCGGCTCCAGCCTCACCCGCGTGGTGGAGGAGTGCGGCCGCGGCGAGGATCATCCCCATCGGGTTGGCCAGGTCCTTGCCCTCGAGCGCGGGTGCGGTCCCGTGGGGCGCCTCCGCCATCGCCACCGTCGTGCGCAGCTCGTCGTCGAGCGCGAGGAGCACCGACTCGGCGCCGGCGATCGACCCGAAGAGCGGTAGCACCAGGTCCGACAGCAGGTCGCCGTCCCGGTTCAGGCACGGGATCACGAGCGGCTCGTTCGCGGCGCCGCTCACGAGGCCGGCGAGGGTGGCGTCGATGAGCACCGGCTCATAGGCGATGTCCGGGTGTCGCTCCGCGGCAGCATCCATCTCCTCCTTCAGCATCCCCTCGTACACGGGACTGACCGTCCACTTTGGCCCGCCGTAGACACGGCCACCGAGCTCGGCCGCCGCCCGGAACGCGTACTCGGCGACGGCGGCGCAGTTGGATCGCCTGATCGTCTCGGTGCGGTGCGCGAGCTCATCGCCATCGACCTCCTCCCGCCACTGCTCCGCGCCGTAGGCGTCGCCCACCGCCATCCGGCAGACCGCGATCGGGTGGTGGACTCCGCCCACCGGAGTGACGCCCGGGATCCGGCGCCCGGTCCGCATGATCACCTTGCCGTCGATCGCCTCGCGCAGGATGCGGTTGGGGCTGCCGACGTCGTCCGCGCCCTCCGGCGTGATCGTCGCCGCCTTCAGCCCGAGCCCTGCCGAGCGCATTGCGGCCGCCGCCTCCCGGCAGACGGCGTTCTCGGTCCGGCGCCGGTTTTCCAGCGACAGGTTGAAGCGCGTGATCTCGACGGCAAGGCCGAGCACGCCGGAATCGAGAACGCGGAGAGCCTGCTCCAGCAGCTCCTGACCGGTCTGGTCGCCCTCGAGCGCGACTATCTCGACCGCCATCGCCGCGCGAGGGTATTACTTAGGGGGATGGCCGCCGAGAGTTGCACCTGGTGCGGGACCGGCGTCGAGGACGACGACGGCTTTCGCCTGTACGAGCCGGCCGGCGACCGCCGCGCCACCTTCTGCCGCCTCGAGCACCTGATCCCGTGGGCGATCCAGGGCCCGCACTGGGAGCCGGGTGCGCTCGACGAGCCGGTTGGCACCGAGAGCGAGCCCCGCACCTGCGCGCACTGCGGCCGCGAGCTGGGCGACGTGCACGTGCTCCTCGTCCGGCATCGAGGCGAGAACCGCATCCCGGACGACTTCTGCTCCATCGACCACCTGCTCGAGTGGGCGAAGGCCGGCGGCCGCTGGCAGTAGCCCCTTATAGCGGGCGAGGTCTATCACGCCGAAACGGTCCGTCGCGGTCTTCAGAAAAGATTTAGTCCTGCGGCTTCGGCTCGAGCCCGAGCTCGGATGCGTTCTCCGCCAGGGCGTCGATGACGAGCTGGATGTGCTCCGTTTCATCGACGTCGAGCTCCTCGATCGCCTGCTGAATCTGGCCGCGGTCGACCTTGGCGGCGAACGAGGGCTGCTTGAGCTTCTTGCGGACGGACTTCGGCTTCATCCCCTCGATGCCGGTGGGGCGAACGAGCGCGCAGGCGACCACGAAGCCGGACAGCTCGTCGACCCCGTAGAGGGTCGTCGCGAGCCGGGTCTCCCGCGGCACGCCCATGAAGTCGGCGTGGCCGGCGACCGCGTCGATGACGTCCTGCGGGTAGCCGCGCTCCTCGAGCTCCGCCAATGCGTAGCGCGGATGGCCGGTGTCGAGGTCCGGATACCGCTCGTAGTCCAGGTCGTGCACGAGGCCGGTGATCGCCCACTTCTCCTCGTCCTCGCCGTCTCGCCGGGCGTACGCGCACATGGCCGCCTCGACCCCGAGGACGTGCTTTCGGAGCGAGTCGGACTCGATCCATTCGCACACGAGGGCCCAGGCATCGTCGCGTGTCGGGTCGGCCATAGGCCGTTGTTACCCTAGCCGCCGGACCGATGGAGAAGTTCGTCATCCAGGGTGGAACGCCGCTCTCGGGGGAAATCACCGCTGCGGGCAACAAGAACGCGGCGCTCCCGATCCTCGCGGCCTGCCTGCTCACGGAGGAGGAGGTCGTCCTCACCAACGTCCCGCGCATCCGCGACACGGAGAGCCAGGTCGCGCTGCTCGAGGGCCTTGGCGTGAAGGTGAACTGGAGCGGCCAGAACGAGCTGCGCCTGCAGGCCGACGCTGTCTCCGGCACGAGCGTCGACGAGGCCCTCGCGGCGCGCATCCGCGCGTCGTTCCTGCTCGCCGGCCCGCTGCTGGCGCGCTTCGGCGAGGTCCGCATGCCGCCGCCCGGCGGCGACTTCATCGGCCGGCGGCGCCTGGACCCGCACCTCGACGCGTTCGCCGACATGGGCGCAAAGGTGGACGGCGACCGTTGGATCGAGCTTGCCGCGCCCAACGGCGGGCTCAAGCCGTGCGGGATCTTCATGGACGAGCCGTCCGTGATGGCGACGGAGAACGCCCTGATGGCGGCCGCGCTGACCCCGGGGCCCACGACGATCGGCAACGCCGCCTGCGAGCCGCACGTTCAGGACCTGGCCCGGCTGTTGATCAGGATGGGGGCGAACATCGACGGGGTCGGCTCCAACGTGATGACGGTGCATGGCCGCGACAAGCTCGGCGGCGCCGAGCACCGCATCTGCGCCGACCACATCGAGGTCGCGAGCTTCATGGCCCTCGCGGCGGCGACGCGCGGCGAGCTGCGGATCCACGAGGCGGACCCGAATGACCTGATGATGATCCGCCGCCAGTTCCAGCGGCTCGGCCTCACGTCCCACATCGAGGACAACGACGTGCTCGTCCCGCCCGAGCAGGTGCTTCAGGTGAGGGCGGACGTCGGCGACGCGACCCCGAAGATCGAGGACGGGCCCTGGCCCGCGTTCCCGGCGGACCTGACCTCGATCGCGCTCGCTCTCGCAACCCAGGCCGAGGGCCAGATCCTGATCTTCGAGAAGATGTTCGAGAACCGGCTGTTCTTCGTGGACAAGCTGGTCGCGATGGGCGCTCGGATCATCCTGTGCGATCCCCATAGGGCGATCGTCTACGGTCCGAGCCGTCTTCACGGTGAACGGGTGGACAGCCCGGACATCCGGGCAGGGATGGCGATCCTCATCGCGGCGCTGGCCGCCGAGGGGACGTCGGAGATCGGCAACATCATCCAGATCGACCGCGGGTACGAGCGCATCGACCTGCGGCTCAGGGACCTGGGCGCGCGGATCGAGCGCGTCGGCGCCGAGCCGGTCCCCGCGTAGCCCGCGCGCACGACACGAGCCTTGCGCTGGCCCCTGGGTAAGGTGGCGCCGATGATCCACCGGATTCCCCCCGGGACGAGGGACGTCCTGCCCGCCGAGCTGCGGGAGCTGCGCCGCATGCAGGGAGCGCTCGCGGCCGTGTTCGAGCGCTTCGGCTACGGCGAGGTCGCCACGCCGACGATCGAGTACGACGAGGTGCTCGCTCGCGGCGACGAGCGCGGCGCGCTGAGCGCCTACCGGTTCTTCGACGCAGACGGCGCGTTGCTCGCGATGCGCACGGACATGACGATCCCGATCGCTCGCGTCGTCGCGACGCGCCTCGCGGGCACCGAGCCGCCGTTCCGCCTCTCCTACTTCGCAAACGCGTACCGCGCGGTGCGCCCCCAGCGGGGGCAGATGCGCGAGTTCGCTCAGGCAGGGGTCGAGCTGGTTGGCGCCGACGCTCCAGACGGGACCGCCGAGGTGATCGAGGTGCTGAGCGCGGCGCTCGATGCGGTCGGGCTCACCAGGGCGGTGATCGGGCTCGGCGACGCCGATCTCTACCGGCAGCTCCTGGCCGAGCTCGCGGTGCCCGAGGAGCCGCGCGATCGCATCCTGGAGCTCCTCGCCGCGCATGACCTCGTCGGCCTCGAGGACGAGGTCGCCGCGCTGGGGCTCGATTCCGCCGCGCGAGAGACGCTGCTGCGCCTCCCGAACCTGCGCGGCGGCTCCGAGGTGCTGGACGAGGCTCGACACCTCGGCGGCGCGGCCGTCGAGCGCGCGACGGAGCGGCTCTCGGCGACGTTCCGCGCTGCTGAGGCCCGCGGGGTCGGCCCCCGCATCAACCTTGACCTCGGCCTGCTTCGCGACCTCGGCTACTACACGGGGGCGATCCTCGAGGTTTACGACCCGGCGCTCGGCCACGTCCTGGGGGGCGGCGGTCGCTACGACGAGCTCATGGGCCGGTTCGGGCGCCCGCTCCCGGCGGCCGGGTTCGCGCTCTACCTGGAGCGGGTGCACGTCGCCCAGGCCGAGGAGGAGCGGCTGACGACCGCCGGCGCGCGCGAGGAGGGGTTGTGAGGCTCGGTGAGGTCTCCGCGAGCCGCGCGCGGGGCGACGGCGGGCTGAAGGTCGCGCTTCCGCGCGGCGCGCTCTTCGACGGAACCCTCGACCTCCTCGATCGGATCGGGGTGGACACGACCAGCCTGCGGTCGGACTCGCGCTCGCTCGTGTTCGAGGCCGACGGGCTCATGCTGGTCACGATGCGGCCGTCCGACGTGCCGACCTACGTCGAGGCCGGCGCCGCCGACGTCGGCATCACCGGCAAGGACGTCCTGCTCGAGCAGCGCGACCGGGCTGTCTACGAGCTGCTCGACCTCCGCTATGGCGCCTGCCGGCTGGTGCTGGCGGCGCGCCGGGGAGACGACGCCCTCGACGAGGCCGAGCGACGCCTCGGGGCGATGCGCATCGCCACCAAGTACCCGCGAGCCGCGGAGCGGTGGTTTCAGGAGGCGGGGAGGCGGGCCGAGGTGATCGAGGTCAAGGGCTCCGTCGAGCTCGCGCCCCTGGTGGGCCTCGCCGATGGGATCGTGGACCTGGTGGACACGGGGCGGACGCTCGCCGAGAATGACCTCGAGGTGCGCGAGGAGATCACCACTTGCACGGCGCGGCTCGTTGCCAACCGCGTCGCCCACAAGCTTCGCGCCGCCGAGGTGGATCGGCTGGCAGACCGGATGCGGGAGGCGACTGGATGAAGATCGAGCGAATCGACTGGAACGGGACGGACGCGCCGGCGTTCGCCGCCCGATTGCGGAAGCTCGCGTCACCGCAGGAGGAGGTCGCAGAGACCGTCGCGGAGATCGTGGGATCCGTCCGCGACCGGGGCAACGAGGCCCTCCGCGAGATCGCGGAGCGCCTTGGCGAGGAGGCGCCGGAGTCGTGGCGGGTGGACCCGGACGCGATCGCGGCGGCCCCCGGGCTGCTGGACTCCGACGTTCGCGAGGCGCTCCGGCTCGCGGCGAAGAACATCGCCGCGGTCGCGCGTGCGGAGCTCGAGACCCGCGACCGCCCGGCCACGGTCGACCTGCCGGAGGGGCAGCGGGTGGAGGTTCGCGCCGACGCGGTGGCGGCGGCCGGTATCTATGCGCCGGGGGGCAGGGCGGCGTACCCGTCCTCGGTCTTGATGTGCTGCATCCCGGCGCGCGTCGCGGGGGTGAGCCGCGTCGCAGTCGCGAGCCCGGCGGGCGCGCGCGGTCGCCCCAGCGCGCAGGTGCTGGCGGCGTGCGCAGCAGCGGGCGTCGACGAGGTGTACGCGATCGGTGGCGCCCAGGCGATCGCGGCGCTCGCCTACGGCACGGAAAGCATCGACCGCGTCGATCTGATCGCGGGACCCGGCAATCGCTACGTCGCCGAGGCCAAGCGCCTCGTCTCCGGCGCCGTCGGGATCGACGGCGTGGCTGGCCCGAGCGAGCTCATGGTCGTCGCGGACGGAACGGCGCGGCCGGAGTGGATCGCCCTCGACCTCTGCGCTCAGGCCGAGCACAGCGCGGACGGCCTCCTCGTCGTCGCGTCGCCCGACGTGGCGCTGCTCGACCACCTCGAGCAGGTGGTCGATGAGGTCGCGGAGGAGCGGCCGAGCGTGCAGCAGGCTCCGCTGGCCCTCGTGGGGACGACCGGGATCGAGGCGACGTTGACGCTTGCCGACGCGATCGCGCCGGAGCACCTCGAGCTCATGTTCGAGGGTGCGGACGAGCTCGCCGCCAGGGGGCGCATTGCCGGCTGCGTGTTTCTCGGAAGGGGAGGTGCCGCCGCCTTCGGCGACTACGTCGCGGGCTCCAACCATGTGCTGCCGACCGGCGGCGCGGCCCGGTTCGGCGGCCCGCTCGGCCCGGGGAGCTTCCAGCGGCGCAGCTCGATCGTCAGCCTGCCGAGCGCCGCGGCCGCGGCGCTCGCTCCCTACGTGGACGCGCTCGCCCGCGTGGAGGGCTTTCCCGTGCACGCGGAGTCCGCTGCGGCTCGCGCAGGCGACTAATCGGCCACAATCGCAACCAACCGCACGGCACCAGCCGGTTTCGGGGCTAAGGCCCCTCACCAGCGCACATCGGGACTTTGAGCCATGCCCCGCAAAGCTGACATCGACCGCAAGACCGGCGAGACGGAGATCTCGCTCGCCGTCGACCTCGACGGCGGCGACGTGGACGCCTCGACCGGCGTGGGGTTCTTCGACCACATGCTCGAGACCGTCGGCCGCCACGGCCGGCTTGGGCTGCGGGTGAGCGCGAAGGGCGACCTGGAGACCGGCGCCCACCACACGGTCGAGGACGTCGGGATCGCCCTCGGCCTGGCTCTTGACGAGGCCCTCGGGGACCGCGCCGGGATCCGCCGCTTCGGCTATGCCGCGATCCCGATGGACGAGGCGCTCGGCGTCTGCGCCGTGGACGTCTCGGGCCGGCCGCTGTGCCTGTTCCGATCCGAGCTTCCGCTCACCTCGATCGCAGGCTTCGAGACCGAGCTGACCGAGGAGTTCTTCCGAGCCGTCGCCACCAATGCGAAGCTCACGCTGCACCTCGGGAACAGCTACGGGACCAACGCGCACCACATGGTGGAGGCGTGCTTCAAGGCGTTTGCCCGCGCGCTTCGCGACGCGGTGTCGATCGACCCGGACGAGCCCGGCGTGCCGAGTACGAAGGGGACGCTGACCTGACGCGAATCGCCGTTCTCGACTACGGGATGGGAAACATGCGGTCGGTGCAGAAGGCCCTCGAGCGCGTCGGCTCCGAGGGCTTCATCACCGGCGACCCGGAGGCCGCGGGCGAGGCCGGCGGGATGATCCTCCCGGGCGTGGGGGCATTCCCGCGCGCGATGAGGAGTGTGCGCGAGGCCGGGCTCGACGCGCTGGTCGCCGACCGGATCGAGGCCGGCGTGCCCGTGCTGGGCATCTGCCTTGGCCTTCAGCTCCTGTTCGAGAGTTCGACGGAGCACGGCGGCGCAGCGGGGATCGGAGTGCTGCCGGGCGCGGTCACGGGCCTCGAGGCACCCGGGCTCAAGGTCCCGCACATGGGTTGGGAGCCCGTGCGATGGGAGGGTGAGTCGGAGCTGGTCACCGGCCTGGAGACCGGGACCCCCTTTTACTTCGTGCACTCCTTCGCGGTGAGGCCCTCCGATCGGGGCGACGTCCTGGGAACGGCCGAGTGGGGGGAGCGGTTCGCCTGCGCGGTGGCTCGCCCGCCGCTCTACGGCGTGCAGTTCCACCCCGAGAAGTCCAGCGCCGCCGGCCTGCGGATCCTGGGCAACTTCGCCGAGATCTGCGCGTCGGTTCCGGCGTGATCCTCTATCCCGCGATCGACATCCGCGACGGCCACGCCGTTCGCCTGACTCGCGGCGACTATGCCGACGAGACCGTGTATGACGACGATCCGCTCGAGGCCGCGCGTCGCTGGCTCGGACAGGGAGCGCGCGCCCTCCACGTCGTGGACCTGGACGGGGCGCGCTCGGGCCGGCCGCAGAACCTCGAGCACGTGAGGCGGATCGCCGCGGAGGCGGAGGTGCCGCTGCAGGTCGGCGGTGGCCTTCGCGACCCGGACGCGGTGACATCGGCACTGGAGGCGGGTGCCGATCGCGTCGTCCTCGGGACCGCCGCGCTTGCCGAGCCGGAGCTCGTGGAGGCGCTCGCGGCCGACCACGGCGAGCGGATAGTCGTCGGCGTGGACGCGCGCCGCGGCCGAGTCGCCGTCGAGGGATGGGAGCGTAAGACGCACGCCGGCGCCGCCGAGTCCGTTTCAGAGCTGGCCGCAAGGGGGGTTCGCAGGTTCGTCTTCACGCCCGTGGAGGTGGACGGAACGCTCGCCGGGCCGGGGATGGAGCAGCTGCAGGCGGTTGCGCATGCGGCCGCCGATGCCGGTGTGGCGCTGATCTACTCGGGCGGCGTCGGATCGGTCGACGATCTGCGCGAGTTGCGAGGAACCGCGCTCGAGAGCCTGGAGGGAGTGATCGTCGGGCGGGCGCTGTACGAGGGACGCTTCACCGTCGCGGAGGGCCAGGCAGCTCTCGGCGGCTAACTTCTTCGGAGTGGGAACGACAACCAAGCTTCTGGCGCGCGCCAAGAACGTGCGCTGGCTCGCCCTCTACGAGACCGCGCGCATGGTCTACGGCCACGGGAAGCGAGCCTGGGACAAACTCGAGCCGTACGAGCGGGAGAACATCGGCTACCTGGTGCGCAAGTCCAAGGGTCGGCGCTCAAACCTCACTGAGAGCGAGCGCAACGAGCTCTGGTCGCTGGTCAAGAAGGCCGTCACCGGATAGCCATGGCGCTGAAGCGCGTCATCCCGTGCCTGGACGTCGATGCCGGGCGGGTGGTCAAGGGCACGAACTTCGTCGGCCTGCGCGATGCGGGCGACCCCGTCGAGCTGGCGGCCCGCTACGACAGTGAGGGCGCCGACGAGGTGATCTTCCTGGACATCACCGCGTCCCACGAGCGCCGCGAGACGATCGTCGAGCTGGCCCGCCGCACGGCGGACAACGTGTTCATCCCGTTCGTCATCGGCGGCGGCATCCGCTCGGCGGCCGATGCGCAGGCTGTCCTCGACGCGGGCGCCGACAAGGTCTCGATCAACTCGGCCGCGCTCGAACGCCCGGAGCTGATCGGCGAGCTGGCGGAGGTGTTCGGCTCGCAATGCGTCGTGGTTGCGATCGACGCGAAGCGCCGAAACCCCGCCACACCCGGACGCGAAGCGGAGGAGGCGGCGGGATTCGTGTGGGACGTGTTCACGCATGGCGGGCGCCACCCGGCAGAGGGCCGTGAGGCGGTGGCGTGGGCGCGGGAGGCGACTGAGCGCGGAGCGGGGGAGATCCTGCTCACGAGCATGGACCGTGACGGCACGGCCGACGGCTACGACCTCGAGCTCACCCGTGCGGTCGCGGACGCCGTGACCGTGCCTGTGATCGCGTCGGGCGGCGCGGGCGTGCTCGAGCACCTGTCCGAGGGGATCCTGGAGGGCAGAGCCGACGCGGTGCTATGCGCGTCGATCTTCCACTACGGCACCTACACGGTCCGCCAGGCGAAGAACCACCTGCGCAAGGCGGGCATCCCCATCAGGCCGGCGTAGCGCAAGCTGAGCCTGAGGCGTGCGGGCGCGAGACTCCGCTTCGTACCGACATTGCTTGCTTGTCGGCACAACGTGGAGGTATCCACTCTGAGGGGAGGAAGGTCCCCGACCCCTGGGAGGATGCCGGCGGCTGCTTCAGGCGGGGCTGTTCCGTACTCCCCGCCGGTGACGTGGTCGCCCTAAGTCGCGGGCGTTGCCCTACTTGCCGCCGTTTTTCTTCTTGCCGCCGCCCTTGTGGGCCTTCGACGCGCCCTGCTTGCCCTTGCCGCCGTGGTGCTTCGAGGCATGCTTCTTTTGGTTCGCCTCCTTCGTGTGCTTGCGACGGCGCTGGCGTTTCAGCTCGGCCTTGGTCAGCGGCTTGAACGCCCTGATGGTCGAGGTGCCCGTCAGGTAGATCCTCTTACCGTCCGAGATGACCGGGTTGTACTCGCCCTCGCTGTTGTTGAAGACCTCCTGCCCCTTGTTGACGCCGTAGCCGAAGGTGCCGATGTTGGGACCGATCCCCGACACGTAGACGGTCCGGTCCACGACGCTGGGCGAGCCGAGAATGATCCCGTTGATGTAGTGCTCCCAGCGAACCGCACCCGTCTTGGCGTCGAGGGCGTAGAAGTGCTTGTCCTCTGAGCCGATGAACACGGTCGGCGGCGCATGCGGCGTGTCCGCGACGGCGGGAGAGGAGTAGACCTCGGCGCCCGTTGAGTGACTCCAGGCGAGTGCGCCGGTCTTCTCGACGAAGCTGTAGACCCGGCCGTCGAGCCCTCCCAGATACACGCGCCCGAATGCGACTGCCGGGGTCGAGTAGACGCCGCCGCCGTGCAGGAAGCCACCGCCCTGCGTGTGCGCCGTCCACTTCACGTGCCCGTTGCCGGCGTCGATCGCCCAGACCTCGCCGGCGTAGTTGTCGGCGAACAGGGTGCCGTGGTCGAGGGCCAGGGCGCCCTTCACCGCGCCGCCGGTGTGGACCTTCCAGCGCACCTTGCCGGTCTTTGCGTCGAGGGCGAAGATGTCGCCCGACTCGCAGCCGAAGATGACCTTGCCATTGTGGACGAGCGGTGAGGACTCGCTGCGGCCGGGCAGCGGGGTACGCCAGAGCACCTGGCCTTTCTTCTTGGCGTTCAGCGCCACCGCCTGCTGCGGCTCGAGGTTGACCGCGAAGAGCCTGCCGTTCCAGTAGGCGGGAGAGGACGCGTTGAGCGTGCCGATCTTGCGCTTCCACTCGACGTGCCCGCCGTGGACGTTGAGCGCGTAGAAGGTCCCGTCCTTGTCCATGAAGTAGATGGTCCCGTGGACCACGATCGGCTGGAACTCGAGCAGCTTGCCCGCCTGGAAGCTCCACAGGGAGGCGCCGAACGGCGGGTCCAGTCCCTTGACCGGCAGGTAGCGCGTGCGCGCCGGGTCGTAGCCGTACATGGGCCAGTTGAGCGTCTCGGGCTTCTTCTTGACGCGCTTCTGCTTGTGGAACGCCGCGGTGGGATTCGAGACGTCGGCCGGTCGCCTCGTGACCAGGTACGCGGCGACCGCCGCCCCGGCGACGACCGCGACCAAGCCGCCGACCAGCGCAAGCCGGCGGGCGACGCTCCAAGAGCGCCAGATGTTCAGCAGACGACCCATCCGCGAGGCCCGTCATGGTAGGGAACGGTTCCGAAGGGACCTCTAAATCGCAGCCGATGCCGCCTGAGAGAGCCAAGATCGAGCCCGAGCGGATCCCCGAGCGCCTGCGGGCCCTCCCGGGCCTCGATCGCGTGCGCGAGGCGGCTTCCGGCACGGCCACATATCTCGTCGGCGGCGCCGTGCGCGATCTCCTGCTCGGTCGGGACCGAACCGACCTCGACATCGCAGTCGAGGGCGACGCCGCTGCCGTGGGCCGGCGCCTGGGTGGAGAGGTCCGCACCCACGAGCGCTTCGCGACGGCAACGGTTCACACCGCTGGCCTCGAGCTCGATCTTGCCACCTCCCGCAGCGAGTCCTACCCGGAGCCCGGCGCGCTGCCGAAGATCCAGCCGGCGACGCTGAGCGAGGACCTCGCGCGCCGTGACTTCACGCTCAACGCGATGGCCGTGCCGCTCGCGGGCGACCCCGAGCTGATCGACCCGCACGGTGGCCTCGAGGACCTCAGGCGGGGCGCGCTGCGAGTGCTCCACGACGACTCCTTCGTCGACGACCCGACCCGCGCCCTTCGCGCCGCGCGCTACGCGGCGCGCTACGGCTTCGATCTGGACCCGGACACCG
>Ga0105245_10001750_pt1 | contig 19824 bp, 14 predicted proteins | sample KBSM54metaG_FD_81523 | JGI IMG/M metagenome (GOLD analysis project Ga0105245, IMG submission 81523) | Miscanthus rhizosphere microbial communities from Kellogg Biological Station, Michigan, USA - KBS M5-4 metaG | ecosystem: Host-associated > Plants > Roots > Rhizosphere > Soil | place...
CCATCTCGTTCCTGCCGGTGTTCACGCTCGAGGCGACCGAAGGCAGGCTGTTCAAGCCGCTCGCGTTCACCAAGACGTACTCCATCGGTTTCGCCGCAATCTTGGCTGTCACGCTGACACCCGCGCTCGCGGTGCTGCTGATTCGCGGCAAAGTTTCGGACGAGTCGAGAAATCCGATCAATCGCTGGCTGACGGCGGCCTATTCACCAGTCGTTCGATTCGTCGTCGAGCATCGCTGGGGCGTCGTGATCGCAGCGCTGCTCACGATGGGCTTGACCGCGCCGGCCTTGTTGCGGCTGAAGAGCGAATTCATGCCGCCGCTCAACGAAGGCGTGATCCTCTATATGCCGACGGCCCCGCCTGGCATGTCTGAAAATGAAGCCGTGCGCTTGTTGCAAGTGATGGATCGCGAGCTCAAAAAGTTCCCAGAGGTGGTGAGCGTTTTCGGCAAGGAGGGCCGTGCAGAGAGCGCTACTGACCCTGCGCCGCTGGGCATGGCGGAAGTGACGGTCGTCCTCAAGCCGCGTAGTGAGTGGCGCAAAGGGCTAGAGTGGGATGCGCTCATCCGGCAAATGGACGAGAAATTGCACTTTCCGGGCATGCCCAACGTGTGGTGGATGCCGATTCAAACGCGCACCGAAATGCTCGCGACCGGAGTGCGAAGCCCGCTCGGCATCCAAGTGTTCGGCGATAGCCTGGATGACATCGAGAAGGCAGCCATCGCGGTCGAGCATGCGGTGGCCACGGTACCCGGGACGCGGAGCGCCTTCGCCGAGCGTTCGACCGGTGGCTTCTACATCGACTTCGACGTGAAGCGGGAGGCCGCCGCTCGCCACGGCCTCAGCGTGCAGGACGTGAACCGAGTGGTCCTGCAGTCAATCGGTGGCGACAACGTCGCGGAAACCGTGGAAGGGCGCGAGCGCTATCCGATTTCGGTGCGCTATGCGCGCGAATTCCGCGACGACCCCGAGCTGCTTGGCCGGATCTTGATCGGCACACCGGATGGCGCACAGGTGCCGCTCTCGGAGGTGGTCGGCATCCATAGCGCACTCGGCCCACCGATGATTCGCAGTGAAGGTGGCAAGCTCGTGGGCTTCGTGTTCGTCGACACCGATCGCCCGATCGCGGACTACGTTGCCGAGGCCAAGCGCGTGGTCGGCGCCGAGGCCAAGCTCCCCCCGGGGACGCGACTCGACTGGGTAGGGCAATTCAAATACTTCGAACGCGCCAAAGAACGCTTGAAATGGGTCATTCCGCTGACCCTCGGAATCGTGTTCCTGCTGCTCTACTTGAACACGCAATCGGTGATCGAGACGGCGATCGTGATGTTGGCCGTGCCGTTCTCGCTCGTGGGGGCCGTTTGGCTCCTGTATTTGCTCCACTACAACATCAGCGTCGCCGTTTGGGTCGGAGTGATCGCTCTGGCCGGGCTCGACGCTGAAACCGGCGTGGTGATGCTGCTCTATCTCACGCTCGCCTACGACCGTCATCGACGCGAAGGGCGCCTCGTCTCACGGGCGGACCTGCGAGAGAGCATCGTCGAAGGTGCCGCACAACGCCTCCGCCCCAAGCTGATGACGGTCGCCACGATGATCATCGGCCTCGTGCCCGTGCTCTGGAGCACCGGCACCGGCGCGGACGTAATGAAGCGCATCGCGGCTCCCATGGTCGGCGGCCTCGTCACGTCGTTCCTGCTCGAATTGACCGTCTATCCGGCGATTTTTGCGATCTGGAGGGGGCGTGGGCTGAAGGGCACGTCGTCGACGTCTTAGTGCACGATCACGCTAGCCACCCCTTGGACTTGAAAGGACTGCGGCGCGCCGATGGCGCGAACGAGCACCTTGAAGACGTGTGTTCCGAGTGCGGCACCGGTTGAGTTCCACACGTAAGTGCCATTGGCGGCGGAGTAGGCGCTCTCCAGATTGTAGCTGCCGCCATTCACCTGATGATAGACGGTGAACTCGGGAGCGGTGCAGCCCGTCACCGAGGTTTGCAACGTGGTGCTGGTACCCAGGGCGACTGACGCAGGCGTCGCAACGGTCGTCGCGCCGGTGCACGCGGGGGTGGCGTTGAGTGTGAAGGTTTTGGAGATGTAGGCTTGGTAAGCGTTCTCGCTGAGGAATGGCGCGTCGCGGACCAGAGTTTGCACGCTCCAGAATCCCAGCGGCTGGTTCGTGGTGTTCCACGAGAACGTGTTGCTGTAGCTCCAGTCTTGCAGAATCACGAACGGGCCAGTCGGGCTCTTGAACGCGAACTGATACTGAGCGGGCCCGGCGCAATCCGAACTCGCCGTCCACAACACGCTTTGTCCGGGCACCGCGAAGTTGTCCGCATCGTCGGAGACCACGTTCGCGACGGTGCACGCTGCGTACGAGTTGATCGTAAACCCGAGGCTCTTGTACGTCTGATAGGTGCCGGAGGGCTCATCGCGGATCCAAACCTGGATCGAATAATTACCGACGAGTGCGGCTGAAGTTTGCCATGTGTAGACGGGGTTCGTGCTCCAATCTTGTACCGTCGTCCAGACGCCACTCGGATCCAAGATGGCGAATAGATACTGAGGATCACCGTTGCACGTGCCTGCTGCGGTCAATTTCACCGTGTCACCGGTCACCGCATAGTTCTTCACTTTATCGGAGACCAGTGTGACCGCGGAGCAAGTCGATTGAATTTCGGAGATCTGGAGTGCGACATCCGAGGTTCCCGATGTGGCACCGGCAGCGAGCCCCGTGTCTTGCCAAGCGCTCACGAGCCGATGATCGGGCCATTGATTGGAGCTCAGCAGCGCGGGCCCCACTTGGTCGCCGCTGCGCAGGGCGATTTTGCCAACCATCGGCAGCTCCGGGCTCGTGGTGTCGACCAGCAACGTGTTCCCGGGGCCGGGCGACCACTTCAGTTCGCGCGTCCATAGTTCATCGGCGGTGGGATCACCACCCACTGCCGACGAACGCCAAGCCACTAGCAGCCGATCACTGAAGGCAGTGAGTGCCGGCGCGATTTGACTCAGTGTCGGCATGCTGACGTAGGGCGCGACGGTTGGCGCGATGGCAAACGATTCGACCTGTCCCGGATACGCCGAGTCCAGGATCGCGGCGTGCAGCCGTGGCACGTTGGCGGCACCCGAAAGACTCGGATCCGTGCCGATCGTGAAAGCGACGGCGAGATGAGTGGCATCGATGAACGCGAGCGCCGGGCGGTCGGACTCGCCGCCGGGCAAGAAGGGGCCGACGGTCCAATGCGTGGCTCCACTCTGTACTTCGATGGTCTCCTGACCCGCGCTCCCGCTGCGCCAGCCAGCTGCCCACACTCCGGCGGTGGTTGCCAGAGTGACATCGGTTTCAACGGCTGCGGTCGCAGCCAACGTGAGGTCGTCCGAGGTCGGTGTGAGGTCTTTGGCGAACGTCCGATAACGCAGATCCGGACCGTTGACGGGATCACTGTCGTCGACCCACGCGACGATGAGCTGCCCGCCGTCGAAAACCAAATCTGGATCTCGCTGGGAAAAGGCGTGCTCGGCATTCGCAATTACCGCGGGCGCTTGCGTCAAGAGGGTGGGGTCCATCTTGCGCAAACGAATGCCGAGCTCATCTCCCTCCGTGTCGAAGTCGGTCCACGCGGCCACGAACGTGTCGTCGGGCAGCCCGGTGATGGACGGATTGGGCGAGTCGACGCTGGCGTCACCGAACGGAATCACGCCCAGTCGCTGACCGGTGCTCTTGAACATCGAGAGCTCCAACCCCGGCGGCGAGCTCGCGTGGTCGACGTAGATACTCGCGATGCGGTTGCACCCAAGTGCCAAGGGATGACGACCCAGCCCGAGCTCCCGCTCTGCGGGGGGCAACGCGGGCAGCATTCCGTTCGGTGGAGCATGGGTCGCGACCAAGAACGGCTGCACCGTGCACGTCGAAGAACAGGCATCGCCGTCGAGTAAGTTGCCGTCGTCACACTGCTCGCTGCCGGTACGAAACCCATCGCCACACACGGCAACGGTCGGGGGCGTGCCGGGAGGTTGATCGGGGATGCAAGCAGAGCCATTCGAAGTCCCGCCGCCACCGAGACCGGCGTTGCCGCCGCTGCCCGCGCTGCCGCCGCTCCCTGCGTTGCCAGCGCCGCCCACCGCACCAGTGCCACCGCCGGTCGTCGCCGCCACTTGATAGTGGTTCGTCGAAGTCAGGAGCGGTCGCGGTTCCAGCAAATGCCCACCTTGACCTGCACTGCCCGCTGTTCCCGCCGCGCCCGCAGTGCCGCCTCCCCCCGCGCCGCCTTGGGACGCCTGATCGCAGCCCGCGCTCGTGGTCAACGCGAGCAGCAGCAATCCGAGACCCGAGACGCCAGCACCCGTTCGACTTACCGTTGTCATTCGCTTCACTCGACTCCGTCCCCAGCACCCGAATACCGCGGCGGCGTAGCATGTGATCGGGGACATCGATAGCCGGCCGAGCGAACTGACCTCGGAAAATCGCGCGTTGCAAAATGCTCAGTTGTCGCGACGAGGCGAGTTCTCGACACACTGGAATAGCCGGGATTACGGGGAACCGAGAGCGCACCGTTGTGCCGTGGCGTCGCGTTCGCGGAAACACTAACTTGAGGTAGATGAAGTGGTTCGTTGCCTGTTCGCTTTTGGCGGCTGCACAGACTCTGGGATGTTCGAGTGCTGATCCGATATTGCCGGATAACTCGGGCGGTACGGCTGGGGCCGGCGGCGAGGGCGGCGGTTTGGCGCTGGGTGGACAGGCCGGTAGCTCGGGAGCCGGCGGGAATGCTGGCGGTGGCGCGTCGAACGCCGGTGGGCAAGCGGGCACGGCGAACGGCGGCAGCGAAACCGGCGGCGTTGGTGGAGTGACGATTGGCGGAGCGGGAGGTTCGAGCGGCTCTGGCGGCTCGGCGCCCGAGCCCTCAGTTCGTTGGCTCGGACGCGTGGCGCCGAAGGCCAATGGCGCGCGCATGAGTTGGTCCGGCACCGGCTTCGTGGCGCACTTCCAAGGCACCGACGCGCACGCCACGGTAAAGACGGACAACGTCGATTACTTCGAGATCGAGGTCGACGGGGTGCGGCACGTCCTCACCACTCAAGCGGGCAGTCATGACTACGATCTCACTCCGGGTCTCGGCAGCGGTGAACACTCGCTCACGTTCTGGCGCCGCACCGAACCGAACAACGGTGCGGTCGATGTGGGGCCCATTTCGTTCACCGGCACACTGCTCGCGCCATTGCCGGCTCCGACTCGGCGGCTCGAGATCGTCGGGGACTCGATCAGCGTTGGCTATGGCACCGAATGCAAGACCAGCGGTGAAGCCTTTACCTACGCCACCGAGAACAACTACATCACCTACGAGGCGATTGCCGCGCGAACCATGGCGGCGGACCTCGTGGTCGTCGCGTGGTCGGGACTTGGCATGTACCGCCCGTGTTGCAATCAGACGGGCGACGAAATGCCCGCGCGCTATCTGACCACCATCCCCAACGATGCCGATAAGTGGGATTTTTCGCGCTATACGCCGGACGCGGTGCTCGTGAATTTGGGGACGAACGACTTTGGCATGGGGGATCCGGGCGCGCCTTTCCAAGATGCCTATGTCGCGTTCGTGACGGGGGTTCGTTCTCGCTATGCCGCGGCTCACTTGTACTTGGCGGTGAGCCCGATGCTCTCCGGCGACAAGCGCACGCAGCAGAAGGCTTACCTGAACAACGTGCTCTCCGCGCGCTCCAAAGCTGGTGACAAGAACCTCTCGATCATCGAGTTCGCAGAACCCGCGGCAGACGGCTGGGCGTGCGGGCACCCCAATGCCGCCACGCACGCCATCATGGCCACCGCATTCGAAAACGCGCTCAAGGCCGATCTGGGTTGGTAATCAGCACGCGGAGCCGGCCGGATGGTGGCCGGCTTTTCTTTGCACCCGCCGATTGCGGCAACCCCGCTCAGGACCCGTATCCACCCACAGGGCGGGCTTGCGAACCCGGCCGCCGGTTGCGACGAACCGCGGCTTCGCTTCGACAAACGCTGAGATTAGCCGAGGATTTCCCCTGCGTCCGCGAGGGGGATGCAGCGCCTCGACGCGAGCGTCGGTCGCGCGGAGACGACGGCGAAGAAAAATCAACCAGCTGCGCGCTGTGTCCGTAAAGACCGTACAGACACGCCGCATCGGTCGTCGTCATTTTCGTTTTTGACCGTTTTCGCGCGGCACCGATCGCGCTCGCCTCGAGGGATCATCATGCATTTGAGTGCAAGGGCATTGGTTTGGGGTCTGTTCGCTGCCGTCGCGCCGCTCGTGACCGGCTGCAACGAGCCCTCTCTCGTTCTGGAAAAGCCAACGAACGGGGAGGTCGTTGCTTCACCGGTGGCAGCTCGAATCAGCTGGAGCGCGATCAACACGCTGCAAAACGGCATCGATTTTCAAGTGGATGGCGTGAACGCCAATAGCCAATTTCAAATTGGCACCGCCATCGTCACCGACGCCGCGACCGCGATGCTGAACTTGCCAAACGGTGCGCACTCGCTCACGGCCTCCGCGAGCCTGCTCGACACTTCGACGAATCAGTACGTCAGCTCCACCGTGACTTCGAATTTTCAGGTCGTCTCCGGCCTGTTCGACCTGTCGGCGACGCCGAATCCGCTCGTCGTTACCGCGGGCCAGAGCGCGACCGCGACCGTGTCCGTCGTGCGCACGAGTGGCTACTCGGACAGCATCGCATTGACGTTCGTTGGCTTGCCTACGGGCGTGACTTCGGCGGGCGGTAGCATTGCTGCCGGTGAGTCATCGACCACCATCACGCTGAGTGCGGACGCGCAGCAGGCGCAAGCGGGGCAGTTCCAAGCGATGCTCACCGGAACCGGCACTTCACTGCCTGCGCGAACCATCCTGTTCCCTGTGACCGTGTTGCAAGCCGCGCCCACTTTCACGGCCATTTACACGAACTACTTTGCACAGGGCAAAGCGGGGCATTGTTACAACTGTCACTATAGTGGTGGGCCCGGCTCACCCGTGTTCCAACCGATGGGGCCGACTCAGGTCGACTTCTACAACGCGTTGGTCGCCTCGAAACTGATCAACACGGTCACTCCGGCAGCATCGCCGCTGATCAGTCCAACGGCATCGCCACTGGCTTGGTTCAACACCAGCGGGAACATGCCAGCGGACAACCCCGTTCCGAATGCGCCGGCGGCTGCAGACATCGCGGCTTGGGTTGCCGCAGGCGCACTCAATAACTGAGGTGTCGAGGCGCGCTCGGTCATCGGCCGAGCGCGCTCGGCGCTATCTACTCCGCCGCGAGGGTGCGCAACGAATCAGCGCAGGCGTTGTCCTCGCGGCTTGGCTCAGAGCGCAAGCTTCATGATTGCGCAGGTGTCGTCCGTGCGCCAATACACGTTGGTCGCGTCGATCACGAAGGAAGAGGGGGCCTTCTCGTTGTCCGGATCCTTCACGAGGATGACCGGGTCGCCGTCGGGTAGCGAGGCTTTCTCGATGATGCCGCTCTTGGTCTCGCCGAAGTAGACGGTGGTCGCGTTGTTGGCAAAGCCGGTGATGTTGTTCCCGCTGTCGTTCGAGGTGATCGTATGACCTGTACCCTGCATGGTAGCGGGGACCATCGTGTCGGCGCTGTTCAGGGTATTGGAGTTGGCCCAAATGATCTGGGTGCCGGCGAGCGTCAGCGCATTGAACAACAATTGCCCTTGAGATTCGATGAACGCGCAGCCGCCGACGGTGCTGCCCATGGGGCGCGCGACGGGATCGGCACAGCCGCTATTGGCCGGATCGGGGTTGCGCCACTGCACGGCGTTGTCGAGCCCGAGCGTGGTGAAAATGCGCGTCGGCGTGACGACGATCACCGTTGGGTTGCCCTCGAATGAGCCAATTTTGCTGGCGGTCGAGGCGGGCTTGGCGTCAACCTTCATCAGCGTGGCTTGATCGCCGAAGTAGAGCGCGCCTTTGCCGTCGAGCGTGAGGCCGAGCACGGGGGTGGTCTTGCCTGTTTGCGCGGTGCTTTGGTCCACGTCGGTGATTTTCGTCGGCGTGCCTTTGGAAAGGGCCGCCATCATGATCGTGTTGTCCGCGGCGGTGGCAGCGGTCGTGCTCGTGTTGCTCCAGTACACGTTCGTGTCGTCGACGGTGATCGCGTACGGCAGCTTCTGGCCAGAGGCGATGGTGGTTTCAGGGCCGCCGGTAGTCGCAATGCTCTTCACGAAACCGTGCGCGCTGTCCGTGAAATACAAGGTGCCCTTGTTCAGGGCGAGGAACATGTTGCCGCAACCGGGCGCGCGCGTGAGCTCCACGGGTTTCGGCAAACATTGTCCTGCGATGCAAGCCTTGTCCGTGCTGCACGCGGGCGCACACGTCACGGGCGCGCCCCCCGAACCGCCGGCGCCCGCGGAGCCGGAAACGCCGCCCGAAGAGCCAGAAACGCCGCCAGCCGCGGGCATCCCGCCCGAGCCGGACGAGCTGCCGCCGCTACCGGCGTTCGCCGATCCCGACGAGCCGGCCACCGCGCTACCGCCAGAACCGGCCCCGCCGACGAGCATCGTCCCGCCCACGTTGTCGCTACCACACGCGCAGACCAAGCCCAGGGCCGTCAGCGCTCCGAGTCCCCAATTCAAGTACGACATTTTTTACCACTCCTCGGAGTCACGAAGCCTCAGAAAGTCGGATTCAGATTTTCCGGCAAGACGCCGAACGCGATATTGACTGCGTCGTCGTAGCCGCTGGAAAAATCCGAATGGCCCGTCGCGGCGTAGAAACGATGAGTCCCGCCGTAGGGCGCTTTGCCGGTGGTGATGTTGGTGGGCACGCCGACGAAGTGCAGGTGCTCGGCCGCGAACATGATGTCGCCGTACTCGCTATCTTGTAGGCCGGTGAAGGAGAAGAAGCGCTCGATCGGCGTCACGGGCGTCAACCCCTCCCAGTTGGCGATTTTGCTGGCGGGGCACGCAGTATCGTACGGCGGCTTGGCCGGATCGAAATCGGGGGTCTTCGACACACCCGTGCCGCAGACGTTGTCGCGTGGGCCCGACATCGCCACCGCCCGGTAAGAACGGAGCGTAAAGGCGAACACGACTGCGCTCGTCGCGCCGTGCGAGTAGCCCGTCCAGGCCACGTCGGACCAGCGCACCGAATCGTCGTCGTTCAGGAAGTAGCCCCAACCTTGGTCCGCGTGCGCGGTTTTCAGCGCTTTTAGGTTGGTCGCGATCTGCGTCATGATGCTGTCGGCGACGCTGACGGTCGACTCTGCACCGTGCGGTTTGCCGTCGAGCGTGTTGAGGCGGCAGTCGCCGTCGTAGGCGGGCCCTTTGCCCCCAGCGAACAGCGCACCGTTGATCCCGCTGCAAGCGTTCACTTGCAACGCACTCATCGAATGGAAACCGCGCTTGGCAAGATTGGCGTTGAAGTGCCCCTGAGTGACGCCCAAATCGATCACGAGCTTACCGGCCATTTTTGCCGCGCGCGTGTCGACGCCGGCCTCGTTCCCTTTGGCGTCGATCTTCGTGTACTTGTAGAGCGCGGGCGCTGCCGTCACGCTCAACGGATGTGGTGCGGGCGGGTCTCCGTTCGGGTCAGTGCCGCCAGTGCCTGCCGTGACGCCGCCTCCGCTTCCGCCGGCTCCGCCGCTGCCACCGGGGCCACCGCCTCCGCTCGCCCCGCCGCTGCCGCCGCCGGTCATGCCACCCGTGGGGTTCGAACCGCCGTTCCCGACGGAGCCGGCGATCGATGACCCACCCTGGCCGTTGGAGCCGCCCGTGGTTGCCGTTCCGCCCGTATCGCTGCCTCCCGTGTCCGTCGTGGACGGCCCGGAGCTGCTGCTCCCGCACGCCAGCAGAATGAACGAAGAAAACAGCGAAATTGACGCGAGTTTGGCGGTGGTAGCGTGAACCGACATCAAGGCATACTCCTCGCGCCAGCTGATCGTGGCGCGCGGGGTTCGTGTCCGCCCTGGGCGGTTCCCGCGCTTTGCCCCAGCCAAATCGCGAGGAGGCCGCGTTCTACGGTGTTTCGGGGGTTCCCAACGGCAGCACGCAAATAGCCGTGAAGGTTTTCGCCGAAGAGGACAACAACGAGTCAGTTTGCCGGTTTTGCGCAGGGCACGGTGCCGGCACTCGTCACGATCCAATCACTGCCGTGTTCGAAGCAAATCGTGCTGTTGACCAGCTCGCTCGACGAAGACGCTTTGAGGTGCACCTCGACGAGCTCCGCGTGAAGCCCAGTCACTTGCACGGGCCCCGAGCAAGACAGGACGCGAAATGAAGTCGCGGCGCCGTTCACCGAGAACTGCTGGCGTGACAAGTATTGCTGAGCCAACTCACAAGCCGTCGATACATCGAGCGGGAATTGGGCCGCCGCGTTGTCCGGCGCGTTGCCGTTCTCGACGGGGGGCACCGGGTTCGGGGCGACGCTCATCGGCGAGTCGGACGGGGCGTTTGCCGCGAAACTAGACAGAATCAAGACGCCACCCACCACGACTGCAGTGAGTGACACGGCGAGCAGTGCGCCGCCTGTCCTCGAGCTGTTGCTGCTCGTGCTCGACTTATCACTACACCGTGCCGAGCGCGCCGTGTCGGTGCTGTTCCCTAAACACGGAGCGAGGAGACCGACGGCGACGATCGTCGAAACGCCTCCTGCCGCCGCCACTCCGATGCCGACGTTACGGCGCATCGTCGGAGCGCAGCCCGACGTGATCACACACGTGAGAACGACGAAGTTCCGCCAAGTCATGCCCGCCATTTGCCCGGGGTCTTGGATAGCACAAGTGAAGTTGCGATTGCACCTGTTGCGGACCAGTGACGCCTCCGCGGAAATAATCCCACTGACGAACACCGCCGCGCGCGGATTGAACAGGCGACCGACCTGCCAACCCGCGTCTCGGCGATGTTACCGGTTGCCGTTCAGGCGCTCGAATTTCTGATCCAACACTTCGCGCGAGGCTCGGCGCGATTCTTCCGAAAAGCCGTAACCCACCTCGAGCTCGCCGGCCGCAACACGTGCCATCACCGCATCCGCAAATTCCTCGAGCGGCACGCCGTGCGTGTGAAGGCCGGCGCCGCCGAGCTCGGTGTTCACCGCCGGTGGGATGATCTCGATCACGCGCACCGAAGTTTGATCGAGATCGCGGCGTAGTGACATGGTGAATGAATGCAGGGCGGCTTTGGTTGCCGCATAAATCGGCGCAAACACCGCCGGCACGAACGCCAACCCGGAGGAGACATTGATGATCGCGCTCTCGGGTTGCGCGGCCAGCTGCGGCAGAAAAAGTGACGACAGATGCACCGGCGCCTCGAAGTTGATCGCGATTTCGCGCTGTCGCTCCGCCCAACTGGACTTTTCACCCGAGACGCGTCCGCGGCGTTGAATGCCCGCGTTGTTGACGAGCACGTTCAGCGCTGGAAACTCGCTCTGGATACGTGCGGCCAGCGCTTCGCGCTCGGCGGGCGTGGTCACATCGCAGCGGAGCGTGTGCAGTCGCGGACCGAGCGTCGCGAGCTCGCGTAGCCGCTCCTCGCGCCGCCCGCAGACGATGACCTCGCTGCCGGCCGCCAAAAACCGCTCCGCAATGGCGCGCCCGATCCCGGTTGCGCCGCCCGTCACGAGCACCGTATTGCCAGACAAATCCATGGTCAGAAGCTATCCCGCTATTCAGGATTGAGGTAGGCATCGCCTCGGACGCGCTGAAAAATGTCTCACAGTTCCGGCAAAACGGCCCGCGACTACGCGGCGATCAGCCCCTCGGCATTGTCGCTCTTGCTGATGAAGTCGCGCTCGTCCATCGCCTTCGCCAAGCAAGCCGCGGCCCTGCTCTGGGGCGACGCGGTGCCGGAAGAACTCGCTGATGCGACGCGCGCGGAAAACGATCGGCGCCGGCTGCGCCACTTCGAAAACCGTTATCGGAGCCTCGACCGGCTGCTGGCCGAAGCGGGTTGCGCGCGGGTGCTCGAAATCGGCGCTGGGCTGTCGTTTCGAGGGCTCGAGCTCGCGCGCACGAGCGACACGTTCTACGTCGATACAGATCTGCCACAGATCGCCGAGCTCAAGGCCAAGCTCGTGGCCGACCTGCACCCCGGGCCACTGGCTGGCACGTTGCGCGTGCAAGCGTTGAACGCCGTCGATGGTGAAGCATTCCGAGCGGCGGTTGCCGGCATCCCGAGTGGGCCACTCGCGATCGCCAACGAGGGGCTGCTCGTGTACCTGGATGCGGCCGAAAAGGCGCGCCTTGCGGCGAACGTGCGCGCGGCACTGCTCGAACGCGGGGGCTTCTGGCTGACGGCAGATGTGTACATCCAGAGCCCGGGCGGCTCTGCACCCACCGTGAGCTACGGCCGTTCACGCCAGTTTCTCGCCGAGCACCGCGTCGAAGAAAACAAATTCGCGAACTTTGCTGCCGCCGAACACTTCTTCACCAAAAACGGCTTCTCGATCGTGAACAAGCTGGCTCACGAGCACCCGCTGCACATCCGCGAGTCGTGGGCGCTCGCGGTCGCCTCGTAGTCAATCGCCCGGGAAATCAGGGCACGCAGCCGCGTTCGCGCTCGCTTCGTTCGAAGCACGGGAGCCACCACAGTTGTCCACTCGAGTCCGTGCTACGCGCGATTTTCGAAAGGCACGTCGTTTGCTCATCCGCTTGGCATGTCAAACACCGGGGTGCGTGTGGGTCGTGGGGTGGTGGTCAGTGCGGTGCTCTCGTTTTCCTTCGGGCTCGGCTGTAGCGGGCAAGCGTTGGAGGTGAGCGGCCATTTCGAAGGGAAAGGCGGGGAGGCGGGGCAGGGCGAGTCAGTCTCGCTTGCCGGTATGGGCGGAGTCGGTCCGGCCGGCGCAGGCGGTGCCGCTTCGGCGGGTTCAGCAGGCAGTGGCTCGCGGGGCGCGGTCTCGGGTGGTGCGGAACGCGGGGCGTGCCCAGACGACACGCTCGGATGGATTCCGCCCGGCGAAAAGCAGCCGGTTTGCGTCGTCCTCGACGCGTGCACGAGCGGCGAGCTCGCTTACAACGACGCGCTTCAGGCTCTCGTCCACGGACCGCTGAATCAATGTCGAGGAGACGCCGATTGCGTGAACGTCGCGGTCGATAATCGCTGCAACGACTGCCAGAATTTCGTGTTCAACGCGGACCACGAAGACGCCGCGGTGTCACTGCTGAACGACGTAGAAAACGCGCGCTGTTCCTCGTGCCCACGGTCGCCGCTACCGTGTCCCGAAGGGCCCGGGTTGCCCGCGAGGTGCGTTGCGGGCCAGTGCGTGGGGATCTTGCCCGAGCACTGACGATCTAGCGCAGACGCAAGTTTAAGCGCGTGCTGCAGAGTGACTAGTGCCGCTCGCACTGCGCAACTGCATCGCCATGAAGTTCGGGTCAACGTCCGTGGTCGGGGGTTTGTTTTTCGCGCTGATCGGCGGAGCATGTAGCGCGAGCAGCCCTAAGGACACGCCCGGATCCGCAACGGCAAGCGGTGGTGGCCCGACTCAGGTCACGACCAGCGGCGGCGGCCCGATGCTCATCGTCGACCACGACAACAGCGCCGGCACAGCGGGTGGCTGCGCGTCTGCCGGTGGCTCTGGCACGCAGGAAAAGGGCTGTGATGACTCCTGCTCGGCCGTCGGCAAGTGCGACGCCGGCACCTGCCGAGTGACGGACAACACCGGCAAGCTCAGCCCCGAACAGCAAGCGGTGTTGCAAAAAGGTGGCAGCGCAGACGCGCAGTTTCGCTGGCTGTACCCATCGGACAAAACGGTCTTCCCCCGCGGGCTCACTCCGCCCATCTTGCAGTTCGACGGCGGGTCGGCCGACGCCTTCTACGTCCACGTGTCCTTCACCGGCTTCGATTATCAGGGTTTTTTCGGCCCTTCCGACCCGGCGCGGCTCAAATTCTCGAGCGCGTTGTGGACCAGCCTCACCAGTACCGCGCGCGGCACCGACTCGGTCAAAGTCGAAGTCTCCAAGCTGAGCGCTGGCCTCGTCACCGGGCCGATCAGTGAGTCGTGGATCATCGCGCCGGGCAGTCTGCATGGCGCGCTGTATTACGAGTCGCTGCCGAGCGCGGCCGGTGCCTTCGACCGAGCGGTGATGCGGCTCAAGTTGGGCACGACGGCGCCGCAAGTGATTCTGCCCGGAGCCGACGCACCGAACGTGAGCGCAGACGGCTCCACGCTGCTTGCCGTCGGGGGCGCCGAAGGCTTCATCAATTACGATCTGAAGGCGGCCATGACGCGCTTCACGGCGTCCGGGGCTTACGGAGTGGGCGGGGCCCTCTACCCCGATGGCAGTCTCGCGCTGTTCTTCCCGTTCAACGCCGCCACCGTGCTCGTGGACCCCAGGACGGGTGCAAGCGTAACGGCAACCGGTTTGCCGGACGCGCCCAATCACGGCGCAGAATTCAATTTTTCACCCGACGGCAGCCGAGTCGCTTTCAGTCAAGACGAGCTCACCATCAGCCTGTTGGACTTCGTTGCTGCGACCAAAACTTTCAGCAATTTGCGCGAAATTGCGCAGAATCCGAAGGGGTTCATCACGACGCCCGTGTTCACCCCCGACGCGCGCTCCGTCGTGCACAACATCGATCGCGAACTCCACCGCGTGAACACCGACACGCTGCAGGCCTCGCGACTCGACGCGGCTTGTGGCGCGGACACCCCCGCTGGCTCGTGTAGTTCCAGCTACGCGAGCGTGTTGCCCGTCTCCGTCGGCGGCTACTATTGGGTGGTGTTCAGCAGCGGGCGTGCCTACGGCAATACCCTAACAGTGGGGGTTCAGCCGCAACTCTGGGTGGCGGCGCTCGATCACACTGCGGGCGCGACGGACTCGAGCCATCCGGCCCTCTACCTCGACGATCAGGACGCGGAAGTGCTGAACCGGAATGCGAACTGGGTGCTGGACCCATGCCAAGGCGACGGCACCGCGTGCAGCTCCGGCGACCAATGCTGCGGCGGCTACTGCCGCGACTCGGGCGGTAAACAGCAGTGCCTCTCCAAACTTCCCGACGCCTCGTGCGCCGCCGAGTTCGAAAAGTGCACCAAGCCCGCTGATTGCTGCGACAAGACCTCCGACTGCATCAACGATCGCTGCGCCGTGCCGACGCCGATCGTGAAGTGAACATCGCCGAGGCGATGGTTTGAGACGGCGCGCGGCTAAACTGGCTCGCGCGCCCTCTCGCTTCACTCGCTGATGCTGCGCTGTTACGGAGCGCCGGCCGCGCCGCCTGCGCTGGCGCCACCTGCGCCCGCGCCGCCTTCACCACCGCCGGGACCCGAAGGCGGCGAGCACCAGGGGATTACGCCATTGTCGATCGGGGGCAGGGTCGTGATGTAGTAGCCAATCGCCAAAGCATCATCGGCAGTGAGCCCGCCGAATGCGCCATTGGGGCCGACCGGCATGGGCGGGCAGAGCGGGATGCCCGCGTTGTTCACGCCGGTGAGCAACGTCGTGCTGACCTGTTTCGCCGTCCAGCCCTTGATGCCATTTGCGGCGGGCGTTACGTTCGCGGAGTAGATATTCGCCGGAAAAACTGGCGGCAAACCAAGGCTATCGCGAGAGAATGCTTCGTTGCCGGCGAAGAGTTTGTCGAGCTTGAGGGGCACGGCGGCCATGGCGTCGTGCTCCGTGTGGCACTCCATGCAGATGCCGATCGAGCCGGCGAGGTAGCGGCCTGCCTCGGCCTTCGCGTAGTTCGGATCGCTGGGCGGCAACGTGGTGTCGGGAATCGAAGCGGCGGGCACCGGTTTGGCCGTCGTCACTGGGAAGCCGAGATCCTGCCGTTCGGGGATGGTGTGTTTTACGGCCGGGATGCTGCGCAGGTACATGACGATGGAGTTCGCGTCGTCGTCACTCATGTTGTGCAGCACGTAGTACGGCATGATCGAGAACAGCGGCTTTCCGTCGGCATCGATACCGTTCAAAAACGCGTTCTTGATCTGTTCGTCAGTCCAGCCGCCGAGACCCGTATCCGGATCCGGGGTCAGGTTCGGCGTGGGCACGAGACCTTTGGTCGTGCTCGTCGGATCGAGATCCGCGAAGGCCTCGTTGCCCGCGAGCATTCGGGTCAAGTCAGGTGAGCCATCCGCGTTGCGCGGGGTATGGCAATCGCCGCAGGCGGCCACGTGCTGAACGATGTATGCGCCGCGCGCAACGCTCGCGGAAGAAGTGGCGCCGGCTTCGCCTGCCGCGCCTGCTGCGTTCGAGCCACCGCTGCCGCCGCTGCCTGCACTGCCGCCAGTTGCGGGGCTGGCCGTGTCGTCACCGTCACTGGCACACGCGGCAAAACCGGCGGCGCTCAGCAAGCAAAACAGCAACGTCGTCGGACCAAAAAAAGATCTCTTCATGAAAAGCCTCCTCGTTTGGGTCGAAACTTATAGACCGAAGTTCCTCGAACCAAAACCAAAACTCGAACACGGAACAATCCGGCCTTTTTTTTCTGCGCGGCCCCGCGATGACGGAGACCAACACGCGAGTTCGAGTCGGGGCAGTGATGGAAACACCATTGCCATCCTGGGCGAACTGATTGCTGCATTTCGCTGACAACCGGGCTACTTTGAAAAGATGCGCTTGGCGGCTCTCTCAATCGGTCTTGCGGCGGCAGTGGTGGCGAACTCGTGCAGCAGTGACACGCCGACGAACCCTGTCGCGTCCGCGGGCAGCGCGGGTGTCGGTGGCACGACGGGAGCCGCGGCCGGTTCTGGCGGCGCTTTCGCGGCTGGCTCTTCCGGCGTGAGCGGTAAGGGCGGAGCGAGCGGTAAGGGCGGAGAAAATAGCGCGGGAGCGTCCGGTGGCGCGGGCGCGCCTGGCAACGATGCGGGGGCGAGCGGCAGCGGCGATTTCGCTGGTGCCGGTGGAACGCCGAGCGGAGGAAGTGGTGGTCAGGGCACGGCCGGAACTTCGGCTGGAGGGGCGTCGGCTGGGTCGGGCGGCTCCTCTGGGAACTGCGGCGCGGTCAGCGTCGACAAACGCATCTTCGTCTCGAGCGCCTTGTACACGGGCGATCTCGGCGGGCTCGATGGTGCGGACTCCAAGTGCCAAACGATGGCGAGCAAGGCTGGCCTGTGCGGCACGTTCAAAGCGTGGCTGAGTGACGGTTCGGCCAACGCGGCGGACCGGCTGACGCACGCCACCGGCAAATACCTGCTGCTGAACGATCAGCTGGTTGCCAACGGCTGGACCGGACTCACGTCGGGCACGCTTCAGCACGCGATCGATCTGACCGAAAAGCAGGGCGTGGCTCTGGTTGGAACGGTGAAGTGTGGTGGCTCATCGATCGTCCCCGTTTGGACGGGCGCGCCCTCGAGCGGAATCGCCGTCGCCAACGGCAGTTGCGGCAATTGGGCAACGAACGGCACCGGGCCGGGCGCTGCTTTCGGCAGCGCCGTCGCAGTCAACGCTGCCTGGAGCGGACTGTGCCAATTGACGACCGTTTGCGCAGACACCGCCGCGCTCTACTGCGTCGAGCAGTAGAGTCCGAGTGCGGCCAGCGCCGGTGTTTAGAAGAGGCTCTATTCGAGGCTGAAGCGCTCGGTCACTAGCGTTCGATCATTGAGCTTCATCTCGACCGACCAAGCGCCGCTCGGGTCGGCCGCCCCGAAGCGGTGACGGCAGTGGGTTGGCCATGCCTGTTTGTCGATGCCCTTGGTCTGCCAATGGTTTTGGTAACGGAGGTCGCCGCCAGGACCGCGCCAGTCGCACGTGAGGTCCAGCGAATCGCCCTCGGGAGTGTGTGCGAGCACGGTTTCTAAGCTCACTTCGGGCCGCGCGCTCCGCGAAAGCGGGCCCGAAATAGGATTGCCCTCGACGAGCAAGACCGCATGTATGTTCGAGACGTTCGCCCGCGCTCGGCTCGCGAGGAGCCCTCGTACGCCGAAGATGGCCACGCCGGCCGCCAGGATTACCCCGAGCAGCAACGCGAGCTTTACGCGGTTCGCGCGTTCGCGCTGCTCGATGCGACGAACCTGAATCGCTGCGCGCGCTTCTTCGAGCAGCGCTGACGGGAGCTCGAGCTCTTCCAAAACGTCTCGCGCTTGCTCATGATCGAGGCTGCTCACTTCTCGGTCTTGGATGCGCGCTGCTTCCTCCACGATCTCCCCGAGCTCCTGTCGATCGATTTTGCGCGGCACCTGCAGTAGTCTATCGGTCTTGATGCAGGCTTGTCGACAGCGTGGGCCGCGGGCGCGCCGGTTTCCGGGCAGGCTCGCGTGAGTGGGATTTGCGGTTGGGTCGGCGAAAGCGCGCCGGAAACGCTCGCGCGCATGCTCGCCGCGATCGACTATCGTGGCGATCGTCGAGATACGCTCTGCTTGCCAGGCTTTTCCCTGGGATACCGATTTTGGGTCGGGCGCCCCAACAAAGCTCAAGCGATCTTCGAGGACGAGACGCAGGCGGTGGCGTGCGCGGGCACGTTCGCGCCTGCGGTCGAGTCACCCGCCGAGATCGTGGGTGAGCGGCTGCGTGCGAGCCCCGCGAGCATCGCCGAACTCGACGGGGCGTTCGCTTTCGCGCATTGGGACAAACAGGCGCGGGTGCTCACGCTCGGGCGCGACGCGTTCGGTGTTCGCTCGCTCTATTATCTCGAGCACGAAGGCACTTTCTACTTTGCGACCGAGCTGAAGCAGCTCCTGGCCATTCCGGGCCTGCCCGTCGCGATCGACGCGGCCGCCCTCCACAAGTACCTGACGTTCTCGTTCGTGCCCGGCGAAGCCGTGCCGATCCGCGGCGTCCGCCGCTTGATGCCCGGCTCGACCCTACGCTTGGAACGGGGGCGTGCCGTCGCCACTCCCTACTTTCGCTTGCTGGAGAGAGTCGACGAATCGCTGCGCGATAGCAAAGCCGCGGTGCGTATGATTCGCCGTTTGGGGAGGGAAGCCGTGGCTCGGCGGCTCTTGGACCACGAGCAGGTCGGACTGTTTTTATCCGGCGGCCTGGATTCGTCGTCGATCGCGGTTTGGTTGAAGCAGTGTGGGGCCGACGCGCGCGTGTTCAGTTTGGATTTCGGGGAGCACAGCGTGGAACGCGAGCAGGCGAGGGAGGTCGCTCGTGCCGTTGGTTTCGAGCAGATTTGGGTGCCGGTGACGGGCGAGCGCATCGCAGCGGTGTTCGATGAGGTCGTCCACCGGCTCGATTTACCGTTTGGCGATCCGGTGACGGCGCCCCAATATTTGCTCGGTCAAGCGGCGCGTGAAGCGGGCCTCAACGCCGTGTTCAACGGTGAGGGTGGTGACCAGCTCTTCGGTGGTTGGACCAGCAAGCCGATGATCGCCGCCGAGGTCTACGCAGGCCTCTACGAGTCCGACGCGACTTCTCGGGAAGAGCGGTATTTGCGCTCGTATCACCGCTTCTACGGTTTCGAGGAGGCGCTGTATACGGAGGCATTTCGCGCGGAAATCGGCCCGCCCGGGCAGCGCCGAGCACAGCTCACCCCGTACCTTTCAGAGGTGGGAGAATCGTTCTTACACCGCATTCGCCTGGCCGATATTTCGCTCAAGGGCTCGCAAAACATTCTGCCGCGCGCCGAGCGCATGGCCAACGGTTGGGGGCTGGACGTTCGCACTCCATTCTTCGATCGTGAGCTCGCGGAAGCCGCCTTTCGCTTGCCCCCGGAGCTCAAGTTGCATGGGGCGTGCGAGAAGTACGTCCTCAAGCTGGCCATGCAGTCCGAGCTTCCCCACGACATCGTCTGGCAGAAGAAGTTCGGGATGAGCGTGCCCATCACGGATTTTCTGATGACCGAACCGCTCTTGGGCCTCGTCGAGGATCATCTGGGTGACGCTGCCGTGCGCAAACGCGGCTTGTTTCGGCCGGAATTCGTGAGCGCGCTGCGCGCGGGCCAGGTGGCCCCGGGCGAAACCCGGCGGCGCCGTGTGGGCGAGCGA
>Ga0105245_10001752_pt1 | contig 19816 bp, 40 predicted proteins | sample KBSM54metaG_FD_81523 | JGI IMG/M metagenome (GOLD analysis project Ga0105245, IMG submission 81523) | Miscanthus rhizosphere microbial communities from Kellogg Biological Station, Michigan, USA - KBS M5-4 metaG | ecosystem: Host-associated > Plants > Roots > Rhizosphere > Soil | place...
GAGCAGGTATATATACCGCTCCGCCTGCGGCGACTCCTGCTCCTGCGATCCCGGTGCTGCGCATTACGTTGACGTTCGCGACCGTCGATGAGCACGCCCGGTGGCAGGCGTTCATGGATGCGCTCGCGGCCCGGTATCCAGAGGAGAAGACCGAGACGGCGCTGCTGGCCCGGCACCTGTCATGAAAACGCTGGAGACACTGGAGGACTGCACCCCGGACATCGAGAACGCGAACGCAGGGACGCTGCGCGGCGAGCAACTCTTGGAGCACTCGCTCACCAAGTACGGCGCGGCGCGGTCCATCGTCGTGGACAAGTACGGCCGCTGCATCGGTGGCAACAAGACCCTGCAACTCGCCATCGAGGCCGGGCTGGGGATGCGTGTCGTGCAGACGGACGGCAAAACGCTGGTGGTCGTCGTGCGCACCGACCTCGACCTTGCGACGGACCCGCAGGCACGCGTGCTCGCGTACCTCGACAACCGAGCGGCGGAAATGGGCCTCGCATGGAACGTCGAGCAACTGGAGGCGGACCTTGAGAAGGGGCTGCAACTGGGATCGATGTTCAACGAGCGCGAGATCGAGCGCCTGCTCGCGGCGCTCGACGCGGATGGTGTCACACTGCCGCTGACGGTGACGGTCGCGTTCCCGGCGGCGCTCCATGCGGCGTGGCACGCGGCCGTACTGGCGATGCCGGGGGCTGTGTGGGGCGAGCAGTTGGACGCGTGGCTGGCGGCGCAGATGACGACACTGGTAACCCCGACGGCGACGACGGAGGCGGGATGACGCTGCGGGTGTACTTTCTGAAACGCGGGGCACACGTTCATTGCCGGGTGTTCGCCGGGAAGACCGGCGTCACGCTGGCGCACGTCGGGGAACTGGTGTTCGGCGCGGAGGAGTGGCGCGAGGCCCGAGCCGAGCTATCGAAGATTGCCGACCTCCGGGACGAGGGCGCGGACCTTCACGGTACCGTGAACAGTCATGGCTGAGATCCACGAATCACCGCAGGCACCTGACCCACCGGACGGAGACGCGGACGTAGACGCGGACGCGGTCGAACCGGAAGTCGCGGCGGCGGCGACGGCGGAGGAGGCGTTGGAGGCGGCGCTGGAAGCGGAGGTCGCGCACCTCCCGGACCCCATCCCTGAACCGATTCCGCCGTGGGAACAGCAGGCCGGGGAGACAAGCTGGGCCTTCCATGCGTTCACCCACTTCCGGGACCAGAAGGTCCACTCGTGTCTGAACGCCTACAAGACGCACAAGGCCGAGTGCATGGGTATGCCGGTCGGCCATCTGACCGACGCGCCGAAGCACTGGCGGCTCTGGTCGTCGCAGTGGGACTGGGTGGAGCGAGCACGAGCGTGGGATGCCGAGCTTGACCGGCTGGTGCGCGAGCGACTGGTGTCGGCGCAGGTTGAGGCGCGGGAGCGGCACGCGCGGTTTGCGCAGGCGATGCTGACGGTGCTCTCGCTGCCGGTGAAGGCGGCGCTGGAGGCGGCGCGGGATCCGAACCTCGTGCCGACGATGACCGCTGCTGCGACGACGGCCGCTGGCGCGAAGGATCTGATTGCGCAAGTCGCCCGGATCGCGGCGGCGGTCCCGTCCGTGGTGAACATGGAACGACTGGCCCTTGGGTTGACGACCGAGAGTGTCCACGTCGAGGATACGCGAGACGAGGGAATATCCTTTGCTGACCGGATCGCCAACGACCCCGCCGCTACCGAGTTGGCGATCCAACTCCTTGATCAACTCACGCTCCCTCGCGCGAGCACTGCCCTCGGGGCTGGCGTATCTGGCGAGCCGGGGGACGTGGCAGACAGCCCCGCACCTCAACCTCCTGACCCGGAAGCTGGTTGACCTCGAACAGCGCCGCATCACGCGGCTGCTGGTCGAGATGCCCCCACGCCACGGCAAGAGTTTCCTCTGTTCGCAGTACTTTCCGGCGTGGTACCTCGGACGCAACCCTGAACACCGCGTCATCCTCGCCAGCTACGGCGGTGGGTTCGCCCGAGGCTGGGGCGAACGCGCTCGCGATGCACTGGCGCTGGTCGGCAAAGAAGTGTTCGACCTCGATGTCCGTCGCCAGTTCAACCGGCCGGACGACTGGCGCATCACCGGCCACCTTGGACGCATGCAGTGCGTCGGCATGACGGGCGGCATCACGGGGCGCGGCGCGGACCTCCTCATCATTGACGACCCCATCAAGGACGCCATCGAAGCCTCGTCACAGGTCTATCGGGACCGCGCGTGGAACTGGTACAGCGCGACCGCACGCTCCCGGCTGGAGCCGGGCGGGATTGTCATCGTCATTCAGACGCGCTGGCACGAGGAAGACCTCATCGGCCGACTGCGCCAGCAGGCCAGCGTCGGCGGCGAGCAGTGGGAGAGCCTGACCCTCCCGGCGATTTGCGATGCCCCCGATGACCCACTGGGGCGGATGCCCGGCGAGGCGCTCTGGCCCTCCCGGTACAACGTCAAGAGCCTCGACGCCATCAAGTCCACGCTCCCCGGCCACTGGTGGAACGCGCTCTATCAGCAGCGCCCGACCCCGCCGGGCGGTGTGCTGGCGAAGACCGTGTGGTTCCCCATCGTCGCCAGTCTCCCCCACGGCCCGAAGCAGGCGTGCCGGTTCTGGGACATTGGCGGGAGCGAGTCACGGCCCGGATCGGACCCGGATTGGACCGTGGGAGCCAAGATGGAGCGCCACGTCGCGAGCCAGCGGTTCTACCTCACGGACATCGTGCGCGTGCAGGCCAGCAGCGGCGATGTGAACGCGCTGATTCGCCAGACCGCTGTGCGCGACGGCCCCGAGTGCCGGGTGCGCGAGGAGCAGGAGCCGGGGAGTGCTGGCCTCGCCATCATCAACATGCGGCGCAAGCACATGGCCGGGTTCAACTACCGGGGCGTGCCGAGCACCCGCGCGAAGGAATTGCGCTGGCAACCGATGCTGATTCAGGCCGAAGTCGGCGGCATCGAGTTGTTGGAGGGCGCGTGGAACGCCCAGTTCCTCGCGGAGGTGAGCATGGCCCCGCACGGCGCACACGATGACCAGTTGGACGGTGCCGCTGGCGCGTTCGGAGAACTAGCGCGAGGGTCCACGATTGCGGCTACGGACCTCCTGAAGATTGGCGGCGGGGCTGACGAGTCCCGGCAAGCCATCGAGCGCAGAATGTTCTAGGCGAGGCTGCTGGGGCTGTTTTACGCTGCCTCTGCGATGGATCCACTGGTGCCCGACGACGCCACCGACATCTCGCATCTGCCCGAGGACGAGCGCATCCGCGTGATTGGCGAGGAGGCCGAGGCGGGACACGCGGTCGGCTTCGTGGTAGACACGCCGCGTGTGGCCCGGCGGTACATCAAGAAGCTACTGGCCCGGTATCGCGTGCGCGTCATCGAGCAGGCGGCTGGCACGAAGCGCGAGGTCGTCGTGCAGGTTGGCCCGACGCTCCACTGATATGGAACCCGTGGACCCGCGCGTCAACCCCGCGATGGTGCCGACCGGATCGAAGGCGACGGTGATCGCGAAGGACCAGCCGCAGTACGTGCCCATCCCGAGTGTTATCACGCCGGACCATCGCGTGATCACGCGCTGGCGACCGACGGACGAGGAGCGGATGCGGATCCTGAAGGGCGAGGACATCTTCCTCACGATCTTCGGGACGCCGATTCGCCCGGTGCTGCTCTCGGTGGGGCCACTCGACTGGACGCAGATGTAGGTGTAAGCTCGTGTGCGAGTAGGCGACGACGGAGACGACGATGCACATCGTGCGAGCCACCCTGATCAAACTCGCGACCGACGACGGCCTCTGCACGTTCGAGGAGCGCGTCCAGTTGGGCCAGACGTATCTGGTCGATCTCGATACCATTACGCGCGGCCAGACCATGATTCATCGGCACGACAACGGCCAGTGCGAAGCGCACGTGAAGGACATCATCGACGTGGCCGGAACGCGCAACTGGTTGCCCCTCGAATGTCTCCGGCTGGAGGCGTGATGGCGAGAGATGACCACGAGATGCACCGCGAGTGGCTGACGGCGGTGGTCGATCACGGGGCGAACCTGACGCCGTGGGAGCAGCAGTTCATCGAAAGTCTCAGCGACCAGATCACGCGCGGCCACCGGCTCTCCGAGAAGCAAGTGGAGATTCTGGAGCGCATCTACGCCGAGAAAACCCCATGACGCGACAGGAACATCTCCTCACGATTGCGATTGAAGAATGCGGCGAGGTCGCGCAGCGGCTGTCGAAGATTCTGCGCTTCGGGATCACCGAAGTGCAGCCGGGCCAGACGCTGACGAACGAGGATCGCTTCTATGTGGAGTTCTGCGATCTGCGAGCGGTACTGGGGATGGCTGGCCTCGATGCGTGGCTGAACACCGAGCAGTCGAAGGCGATGGAGCAGGCCAAGGTCGCGAAGGTCACGCGCTATCTCGCGTACTCCGCCGAGCAGGGCACGCTGACCGAGGACGTGCGCTGCCCGTCCTGTCAGAGTCTTCGGCAGGAGCGCATCGCGGGACTGTGGCTCTGTCAGGTCTGCGGTCACGAGTGGGACGATGCGCAGCCCGTCATGTCCCGAGAGGAGCCAGCGTGAAGTTCCGGTTTCGGTACATCCAGCGCGGTGGGCACGTGCATGTGCGCGTCTTTCAAAGCACGTCGGGCCTCGATGGGTCGTGGGAGAAGAACGGCGATCTCGTGTTCGATGAACCTGCGTGGCGAGGGTTCTTCGGAGCGTTCAGCGCGGACACCACGGAGACGTTCTCATTCCTACCCGAGGAGCCGACGTGATCGCGGACGACCCGCGATGTGCGCATGGCACGGCGCTCGATGTCCATTGCTGCCACTGTCATTCGGGCTTCCAGTTTGACCCGGACCACGAGTGCCCGACCGAAGCCGAGTACCGGGACCAACTGGTTGAGCAGATGATCGACACAGTGAAGCTGATGATGCACGCCAAGCTGACGAGCGCCGAGGGCCGCACGAAGATGCGGAACCTCCTGTCATGGTGGCATCCGACACCGATGCCGACGGGCACGCTGAGCGAACCCAAGGACCGGAGCAAACTAACACAGTGTGTTAGTTCGACAGTTAGTTCGACAGGCGACACCACATGACGACGTGTCACTGCGGCCAGCCGTTGCACTACAGCAACCCGGAGACGCAGCGATACGTCGAGGCGCTCGTCGCGCAGCAGGGGCCGTCTGTGCCCATCTCCTGCGAGGGGCGGACGTGGCTGGTGCAGCGGCACTTCATCGCGCTCCACGGGATTCGCGGCAGCGACCTTCCGCATCTCGGGTTCCCGGAAGTGGTACATGGCTCCTAAGCCGCTGCCGTCGAACCTGACATGGGACGAAGTTGAGCAGGCCGCGAGCGTCGGTGTGCGCCGCCGCATCCATAGTCGCAAGAAGGGATTGAACGGCGCGGCAGCGGACGCCGAGGGGAACCAAGGACTCGGGGCGTGGGACATCGACATCGAAGCCGCCATCGCGGAGATGGCGGTGGCGAAGGCGACGAATCGGTACTGGTGTGGCAGCGTCGATACCTATCACAAAGGCGACGACGTGCAGTACGGCATTCAGGTACGACACGCGGTGCCGGATGCGTCGTCGCTCATCGTGCGCGTGGAGGACTCGGACGCTGCGGTCTGGGTGCTCGTCACCGGTCGAGCGCCGTCGTTCCAGCTTCGCGGCTGGTTCTTCGGTCACGAAGCGAAAAAGCAGGAGTCGTGGAAGAAAGCGCCGCACAACCGGGACGCGGCGTGGTTCGTGCCGAGCAAGGTCTTGCGGGACGCTCGCGATCTCATTCAGCGTGAAGATTGATGGACGATCTGGACACTCCCCCATCTCCGTCATCAGACGATGCGCCGCGCCTGCCCGAACTGGTGTGCGACTGCGGCGCTCGTCTGCGGTACGCGACGGCGTGGACGGCCATCCAGTGCGGGACGTGCGCAACGGTACTTCGGTTGACCATCGACCGGCGCGGCTTCGCCGTGTGGCGTGCGACTTAGACAACTCTGGGAGTGGGCGATGCCATCTTTCCGCGATCTCAAAGGCCGCGAAGTCGAGGACGTAGTCGATAGCCGCACGTTTCCGACGGCGACACAGCCCGATGCCGGAGGAGCGATGGTCGAGCGTGCGGAGATTAAGGCGGCGATGGAGAAGGCGGCGGCGAACCGGCCGCATCGTCGCGAGCGGTCAGACGGGGACCGGCTCCGGGACCGTGTGCTGGTGCTGCCCGAAGACGCGCGGTTCGTGCCCGACCCTCAGTCCCCCTTGCCCGAAGATTTTGCGTCCGGCCTTGCCGCGCTGGAGGCGACCCTTGATACCCTTGACGCGCTGGCCGACGAAGTCGCAGACGCGACCCGTCGCGCACGCGAGCAGATGGCGGCGTTGCGAGCACGGGCGCAGCAGGACGCGGACAAGGTGGCGAAGTTTTCAGCGGCCCTCAAACTTCTCCAGCAAGCCGACACGTAGGGTCTTTCTTCCTTTCCCCAGCAGGAGGCGTGATGAAGCGACTATGTGGGCTACTCGCGGTGTGCGCCGCGCTCTGTCTCTGGACAACCAATGCTGGTGCCTCTCCGATCATCGGATACACCGCGCCGGATAACACGTACCAGAACACGACCAACAACCCATGCGTGTTCTATGGTCCCGGCGGCAGCGGCTGTAATCAGGATCCGGCGAACTGGCCGACGCCCACGGGCGATACCGGCGGCGGCACCCCGTTCGTGCCGAACCCGCTGTTCAAGTCGTTCGTCGGGGCGGACCTCCTCGCGTTCTCGCAGGACGTGGGGCGGGAGTTCCTGATCGGGTTCGATGTCAACGACACCAGCACGCCGCAGACGTTGAGCGACCTGACAGTGAACTTCTTCAATCTGGGGGGCACGAACATCGGGAGCTTCTCGTTCTCCCCCGCGACCCCCGCGCCGAGTATCAGCAACGGGGTGGGATTTGCCGACTACATCATGGCGGCTGGCTGCGCAGGCGTGACCGCAGGCACGGGGTTGGCCGCGACATGTACCAACTACGCGCCGTTCATCGCGCCGGTCGGCACGCGTCGGATCGACTTCACGTTCGGGTTGACGGGTTTCAACGATGGGCAAGACAAAATCTTCCTGATCAGCGACAGCCCGACGGGAACGCCGACGCAGTTCTGCACCGTGGACCCGTGCGACGATGTGCCTCCCGCAGCGGTGCCGGAACCGGCGTCACTGATTCTGCTGGGCAGCGGCCTTGCCGGGATCGCGGCAAAGATTCGCAGCCGACGACGGGCGCAGGCGTAACATACATACGACCTCAAAGGGGCACCATGTGGTGTTCCCTTTGAGTTACTTTGACGACGGAGACGACGACGATGGAACCACTGGACGACCTCGAACCCATCAAGCGCCTGAATCGCGACCTCAAGAAGGCCGCTGCCACGCTCACGGCCACGGAGGCTCGCTTCCTCGTAGACGCGTACTACCAGATGCAACGCGACCGCATTCGCGCGGCGCATCAGGCACGCACGCTGGAGGAGGCTGGCGAGCCGAACCAGTTACTCGGCTGGCTGTTCGATAACACGGCGGTGCTGGAGCGCAACATCAAGAGCGCCCTCGGCACGTACAGCCAGAACAACCCGGTCGGCAAGTGGGCGGAGAGCATCATCGGGATCGGCCCGGTCATCAGCGCAGGCTTGCTCGCGCACATCGACATCACGAAGGCTCCGACGGTGGGGCACATCTGGCGCTTCGCTGGACTCGACCCCACGGTGGTGTGGAAGGAAGGCCAGAAGCGGCCGTGGAACGGCGCGTTGAAGCGCCTCTGCTGGATCATCGGGGAGAGCTTCACGAAGCAGCAGGCGCACAAGGACGACTTTTACGGCAAGATTTACGTCCAGCGCAAGGCGCAGGAAGAAGCGAAGAACGCGAATCACGACTTCTCCGAGCAGGCCGCGAAGGCGCTGACGACGAAGAACTGGAAGCGCGACACGCAGACCAAGGCCGCGTACGAGCAGGGCTTGCTGCCGCAGGCACGCATCCATCTCCGCGCCCAGCGGTACGCCGTGAAGTTGTTCCTCTCGCACTTCCACGAGGTCGCGCATCGACACCACTTTGGTGTGCGCCCGGTCAAACCGTACGTCATTGAGCATCTCGGTCATGCCCATTTCATCCAAGTTCCCAACTACCCTTGGGCTGACGAAGGTTAGGCCGGTCGTCGGGTTCGACGGCTACGCGGTGGGCGAGGACGGCAGCGTCTGGTCATGTCGAAAGCAAGGCTGTCAGGCCGGACTCACCGACGAGTGGAAACCGTTGCGTCCGGGATTCACGTACGGCTATCCCGTCGTGAACCTTGCGACCGGCGATGGTCGCTATCGGATGCGACGAGTGAACCGGTTGGTACTGGAAGCCTTCGTCGGCCCGTGCCCGACCGGGAAGGAGTGCTGTCACGATGACGGCAATCGCGGGAACAACGCGCTGGGTAATCTGCGGTGGGGCACCAAACTCGATAACAGCGCCGACCGCAAGCGCCACGGGACCGACAAGCAGTTCGACAAGCGGAAGCTGTCGAGCGTGGACGCCGCGCAGATTCGCGCACTGCGAAGCGAGGGCTGGTCGTGGAGTCGTCTCGCGACGAAGTTCGGCGTCACGATTCGACCCATCCGAGCGATTGTCGCCGGGGAAACGTACACGTAGCCAGCGCAGAGCGAGCCGAGCATCAAAGTGTCACGCTGTGACACTTTGATCGCAGAACGAGCGAGCCGTATCCTACGAAGTCCCGGTTGTGTCGAGCGAGCCAGCACGACTGAGCGTACCGAGGGAAGTAAGCGAGCCGTTGTTGATGAGCGCACCGACGTTTTCGAGCGAACCGTCTCGCAGGAGCGTACCGGCAGATTGAGTGAGCCAGCTTGTTAGAAAGCACCGATTCATGTGAGCGAGCCAGCCCTGCCGAGCGCACCGAAGGACAAGAGCGAGCCAGCATGGCTGAGGGTAACTGGAATGGAGAGCGAGCCACGTAGCTAGAGTGTACCGAGATGGTCGAGCGAGCCATCGGTCACGAGTGAACCGTTGCACCGGAGCGAGCCGCTTCAAATCAGCGCACCGTCGAGAGTGAGCGAGCCAAGTCGAGAGGCCGTACCGTTGACAGAGAGCGAGCCGCCCCTTACGAGCGGACCGTGGTGGAGTAGCGAGCCGTTGATCCGAAGTGAACCAAGAGAGTGGAGCGAGTCCTTACACCTGTAGAGGACCGTGAGGTTGCGAGCGAGCCGCGTTCTCATAGCGAACTGTTGACGGAGAGCGAGCCAGTACACCGGAGAGAACCGTTGATGTGGAGCGAGCCGCGAGGTGGTCGCGCACCGTACTACGCGAGCGAGTCGAGGGAACGAAGCGTGCCGTGCATGGTGAACGAACCGTTGATGACTAGAGTGCCGAAGCTACCGAGTAGCCATCACTAGAGATCGTAACGAAGCTGACAAGCGAGCCGAGGAGAGCCATGACCGAATCGAACATCGAAGACACCGAGCACATGCCGCAGACGCCCGATCACTCGTGGGTCGTGGTGGGCTTCTCGGGTGAACCGCAGGGCAAGCTCTGGCTGGAGCAGAACACGCCGGAGTCGATCCTGTCCTTCCTCACAGAAGTGGCGAAGCGACTGGCGGCGGAGGACGAGCACTGGGGCTACGTGCAATCCGAGGGCATGGAACGCGCGGCGGTGATGCTGCCGAACCACCAGCGCGTCTCGGCCGACACGGTGATGTACGACACGACGCATCAGGCGGTCCACATCATCAAGAACGCACTGGAGCACGGCAAGGACGCCTCGCCGCACTGGGTGCTGCTGCCCGGCGTAGCGGATCGCCAGTGGTATCCGACGGCCCCCGAGGGCGACGGCCTGTAAGCTGGTCGTCAGCCTGAAAGGTAGAGGGGACCGAGGCGTTAGAGCGAAGCCGCCTTCATCTGAGAGTACCGAGTTGGGTGAGCGAGCCGTCCACCATCGAGCGCACCGAGCGGCACGAGCGAGCCGCGACGACACAGGGGACCGGAAGCGGGAGCGAGTCGAGTCATGCGACAGGACCGAACCTAGCGAGCGAGCCGCGATGATAGTGAGCACCGGGGATCAAGGAGCGAGCCGCGTATGCCGAGAGGCGACACCGTATACGGTGAGCGAGCCGGACATGAAAGAGTGCGCCGATGATGGCGAGCGAGCCACTGTCGTTGAGGGCACCGCAGGAAGGTAGCGAGTCGAGGTTACAGAGCGGACCATCGGATCGGAACGAGCCATTCACGACGAGCGCACCATGCCAGCAGATCGAGCCGTGACATCCGCGAGGACCGGACCCAATGAGCGAGCCACCCACGGCGAGGGCACCGATGCACAAGAGCGAGCCAAGGACGTGGAGAGCGCCATGCGCTTCGAGCGAGTCGAGGATGGGTAGGGCACCGTTCAACTCTAACGAGTCAAGGGTAACGAGGGCACCGTCGATGTTGATCGAGCCGTGTTAGGCGAGCGCACCAAGCGGATGTAGCGAGCCGTTTGGGTGAGGGCACCGAGTGTATCGAGCGAGTCCTCACGGCTGAGGGAACCGAGATAAAGGAACGAGTCAAGCACTCTGAGAGCTTGCCTCTGGCCGTGACCGGACGACGGAGCGGCCCAGCGCGTCAACAGTCCTGCGATCAGGCTAGACGAGAGGCAGGCGCAGACCGAAGACGAGGAACGAACCGAGTCAGGGAGAGTGGACCGTCACGTCCGAGTGAGCCAGCATTCCAGAGCATCCCGTGCGCCACGAGCGAGCCATGTCCCGTGAGCGGACCAAGCCTTGAGAGCGAGCCGAGGTAGAGCAGTGGACCGAGAGATGAGGAGCGCCGAGCCGGAGGATGAGATTATCCTTGTCTGTGCCACGCAGAGCGTGTTCCTCGATGATCTGCACGCCGCGTGTGCCGATTGCGCGACCGACATCGTGTATCGGCCGCACGCGCCGCAGGCCGTCCGGCTGTGCATGCCCTGCGCGGCTGTGCGGATCCGAGCGCAGCAGGACAAGCAAGAGCCAGTGCAGATGATGATGCCCACCGAGCAGACACGACGCGAACTGGCGGCGTGGGTCGTCTTTCAGCGGCTGGAGGCCGAGATGCGCCGGGGAGGCAAGCCGTCATGACCTCGAAACAGGCGATGGACGCGTTGGCGCGGATGGATGTCGCACCGGGCTGGACGCTGCAATCAATAGAAGACCCGACGCGGTGCTGCACGATCTTTTCGCTGACAGATCGCGACGGCCGGAACGCGCGGCTCAGTATCACCGACGAGGACATCCGGGACGCGCGAAGTTCCGCCGCCATCGCCAGCCGCGTCTTGGACTGGGTGGAGGACACCGTGCAGAGTGCGATGGGACTGAAGCCGATCATGGGCGGTCACGAGCATGCGCTCGCGGCCGACGCGGACTACGTGTACGGCGGTGGTGGAGGCGGAGGCGGAGGTCATGTGGTCGGCGGCAGTGTCGTCAACGAGTGGGGCGGCGGCGGGGGCGGCAACAGCACGTATGTTGGCGGCGGCAACGGGGGCGGGTACAGCGCCGGAGGTGGTGGCGGCGGTGGCGTTATCGGGAAGTTGGACGGCGTCATTGGGGTCGATGTCTCGCACGTCGTCAAGCAGCTTGAGCAGGCGGGGCTGGCGTTCTCGGACCTCGGCATCGCCGCCGCGCAGGCGGCATCTGGGATCGATGGAATCGGACCCGGACTGGCCGCACTGGGCGGACTGGACGCACTCGGCAAGGTGGTCCCGAAACTCACGCCCACGACGTACCGCGCCAAGCTGACGCACATCAAGAAGCCCGAGCCGCTCGTGCCAGCGGTGCCGGGTCAACGACGAATCGACTTAGACGACTAACGGAGGTGACGATGGCGAAGCGCAGAGTTCGCCGGGCATCAAAGGCGAAGGCGCGGCCAGCCACGCCTCGATTCCCGGCCCGGTTGTATGTCACGCGTGCGGGTGAGGACAGCGGGATGTACTTCGATGCCGACACCGACATTGAGGGGAAAGACGCGGACGACGAGGTCGCGATCTACGAGTACGTCGAGACGCGGCGCAAGACGATCATTCACGGGTTGGAGTAGGAGGAGACGACGATGGACGACGCATTCAACGCCCTGCTCGCGCAAATGCAGGAGAGCCTGAACACGATCAACCAGATGAAGGGACTGCCGTCACACGCGCAAGTCCAGATGGACGTGCGAGCACTGCACGTGGCGGCGACGTATCTGGAGACGGCGAAGCTGTGGGTGGCAAATGCCCGACGAGTCGAGTAAGGGACCGCAGGGCTGTCCCGCTGGACCGCCGGGTGAGGAGGGTCCACCGGGTCGTGGGCTGGACTTTCCGGAGATCGTGAAGACGCTATCCGACCTCGCGCTGGTCGCGATGCGGCATGATGCCATCGCCGTGCGCGACACGTGGACGAAAGACATTATCGACGCCGAGTTGAAGCGACGTGTTCCGAGCGCCTGACGAGGGCCGGGTCATGGACGGCAGCGAGTGGAGTTCGCCGCCGGGCGCAGGCTGGGGCGCGTTCGCGCTCCTGTCGCCGGTGCCGGGCTGGGTGCTGGCGATCATCGCGGACGACGGGACCAACACGCTGCCCGACGTGCCGGAGACTGCACGCGGCTGGGAGCACGTCAGCGTTCACGCCCGGAACGCGCAGGGCAAAATGCGCGTCCCGACGTGGAAGGAAATGTGCTTCGTGAAGGACCACTTCTGGGGCGCGGACGACACGGTCGTGCAGTACCATCCGCGTCAGAGCGTGTACGTGAATCATCATCCGTTCGTGCTCCACCTGTGGCGGCATCGCGAGAAGGACTTCCCGGTGCCGCCGACGATGCTGATCGCATGACCGGACCGAATGCACTGCGGCTCGTGCTTGGCTTCCTGTTCGGCGCACTGATCGGTGTCGGGATTCTCATGCTGATGTTCTTGCGATGACGGGGTCCGTTGAACCGGCAGGGGATGCGGCAGTCGCGACTGGGGCTGAATCAACAGCCGCCCTGACCAACTGGAGACGACGATGTCTGACGATGCGCACCTCGCTCGCGTGGAAGAACTGCTCCGTGCCCACGACCTCTGGGACGACACCGACAACCTGAAGCACGCGTTGGAGGACTGGGAGCGGTGGGGCACGGCGATCCGGGCCATCAAGATCGTCCCGGCCGCACCGGAGGGCTACAGCGGCCCGATCACGCCGGGCGATCACTTCATCTGGGAACCGGACAAGCCGACCGCGTGGTGCCACATCGAGGTCATGCGCGTCGAGGACCGAGGGACCACGGATCGCGTCGTCTGGACGCGCGTCGTGCAGAGCAACCGGTGGCACCGCGAAGGACTGGAGACGTGGAACGACGAGAGCCGCTTCCGCGAAGCCTGTCGTCCGTGTGACGCACGCGGCGTGTTACTGCCGGTGCCGTTGCCGCTCGACCAGATGCCGGTGAATTCGTAAGGAGGCGATGATGGCGACGACTGCGGTTCCTGACGATCTGGCCCTTGTGGCCCTCTCCCCGGCCGACCTCGCCCCGACGCAAGCCGCCCTCGGCGGTTGGTGTGTCGAGAAGGTCGCCGCCCTCCAACGCGAGCAGACGGACTTGGAGGAGCATCTCCTGATCGCCACGGCGAACGGCTGGAAGCTGGCCGGGCTGAACTCGGCGCTGAACCGGGTCGCGAGGCGCATTACGTACTACGAAAAGATCAAGGTCGCCGTCGAGGCTGGCTATCTCGTGGTGCCGAACTTCCCGGTGACGACGCTGGCCGTGCGCGTCCAGCGCGAGAAGCCGCCGCACGAAACGCGCGACTACAAGTACAGCCACTTCGGTGCGAAGGCCCAACTACTCCCGGCTGGCGAAGGCCGCTACGTGGACGACACGCTGATCCACCGGGACGAGAGCTACACCGTCGAGAAGGACGGCAAGAAGGAACACAAGACGCTCCTCATCTCGGACTCGTACGACGAGCCGGACTTCCCGTTCACGCTGGTGAAACCTGCGGTGCTCGACGCGACCCAGCGTGCGATGGCGCTCAGGGTGTTCGATGAGATCGGCAGCGTGACGCATCGGTCAGGCGACCCGATCATGGTCGGACGCATCCTCGACCCGCGAGGAACTGGGCGGTGCATTACGTTTTTCATCGCGTGGTGGTTGTCAACGAGCCAGCTATGACGGTGCATGCGATCTTCACTGGGCTGTGCGTTGTCTGTCAGGCTCGGTACGACAGGACGCATGGCACCTGTACCAATACGACGGTGCGCGAGGGCAGGCTCGACATCTGTGGCGGAGAGATACGGGAATGCCCGGAGTGCGACGGGCAGGGCGAGGTGCTGGATGCCCCGGACCGCGTGCTCGACGGCCGTGCGTATATGACCCCCTGCCCAGTGTGCCGAGGAGGCCAGTGATGTCGTGGACGTATCGGGTGGTGCGGCGGGTACACGAGGGTGAGGTGTCGTTCGGGATTCATGAGGCGTTTGACGACGGCGACATCGAGAAGCCGCACTCGATCACGACCGACCCGGTTGCGCCGGTCGGTGACACCGTCGAGGAACTGGCGGAGACGCTGGGACGGATGCAGTCCGCGCTCGCCAAGCCCGTGCTGGAGTCGGACGCCTTCGGGAAGGACAACCGCGTTGGCCGACTCTGACGTGCTGAAGCGCCGCGTGGACCGCTTGGAAGCCGCGCTCGCGAAGGCTGAGGAAGATGTGGCCGAGTTGCGCAAGGAACTGGCCGAGGCCCGTCGCGAGATCAACGGCCTGCGCCTGCGCACGCAACACCCGGTGGATGCCGTCGGGAAGTCCTACAAGCCGTTCTGAGAGGAGCCAGTGATGCCCGTTCCCGAGTCGCAGTTGGTGCAGTGGATGATCGAAAGCAATGCCGAGGGCCAGTGGGCGCTGTTCGTGCGCGTGGCGGGGGTTGGCACCCAGTTGACCGAGTGGTGCCCGACGAGGGAGGCGGTGATCGCGGCGCTACGGCGCGTGGTGGTCGGGGAGTAAGTGCCTGACGACGCGCCGTGTGCGACTGGGCACACGTGGACCCATGAGTACGGTGAGGACTACAAACCCGATGTCGGCACACCGTGCGACTGTGGACAGAAGCGGTGGGGCATCCCGCTCGTCGTCGCGCGGGAGCACCAGTGGCAGTGGTACATGAACGGCACCTTCTGCTCGCGGTGCGGCGCACAACTCGGTGATGGGAAGACGTGTCGATGAGCATCCTCGATCATCCGGAGTGGGCGCAGATTCGGCTGTATCTCCGCGTTGAACGGTACGACCGCGACACGAACGCGCACGGCGATGCGCGACATCGCATCGAGGTGAATGCGCCGGAGGATCCGGGAACTCGCGCGTGGCTGCTGGCGATCACGATGCCATGCACGCGTTCGAGTTGCGCGTTTACCCATCATCCGGTGCGCGTGCGCGGAACGTGGACGACGTGGTACTACTCGGCCTCGTGCGGCGCGGTCACGTGCCGGAACAACAAGGCGACCGCCATCGAATACCGGGCGATTCGCGCGGACCTTGAAGGCCATCCGCCGCCGGGGGCGACTGCGCCGTTGCCGTTGTTTGAGTGACCGTGCGCGACCCACGGGCGGAGCACTGGCTGGGATTCTTTGTTATCCTCGGCCTCTCCATGTTCGCCACCGGCTTCCTTGTCTGGCTGCTCTTTCAGTTCGCGTGACGCAGCGCCAGTCGGAACTCTGGCTCCTGTGCGCCGCAGCGGCGTTCCTCCTCCTCGTGATCTGGACGGTCCTCTGGGTCATGGCTCCGTGGACCACCTAGATGCCCATTTTCGAGTACCTCTGCACGGCCGGTCATCGGCATGAAGTGATCGACCTCACGCGCCAGTCCGACACGACGCGTCCCTGTCCCACGTGCGGCGGTCCCGCCCAGCGCCAAGCCAGTGCGGCGGCGTTCGCGTTCGCGGAGACGGGCGCGAAAGAATCGAAGGTGAGTCAGGCGATTCGCCGCGTGAAGAAGGCCGAGCGCGAGGGACGCGTGTAAATTCCGTCACAATTCCAACGGCTGGACACGGGCTGTGCTTTCTGCTACAGCGCGGTCGCATGGTGCATTTATACTAGCCATGCACTGGGAGGCCACCACGTTTGGTGGCGCATTTGCAACCTCACTGTTTGGTGTGACTGGAGACGATGGAGCACGACCATGATCCGGCGATTCGTGCGACTCGTGCGCCGCTTGCCGCGAGCGGGGGATCTGCGCCTGTATGTCCCGCCCGACCGGCCCTGCCTCCTGCCCGGTGAACGGCTGATTGCCGATCTCCCCGAGGCGGGTCTGCCTCGTCACGTCTCATGGATTGTCGAACCCGTGCCCGGCCGCGCCGCCGCCGTCGAGCGCCAGTACTGGCACCTCGTCGGCCGCTGGGTCTGGGCGGCGCAGCATCTGGCCGGGCGGTGCGAGTGTGTCGTGTCGGCCAGTCACGTGGAACCGTTGATGCAGCGCCGAGCCTGATGGCGAAGATTCCCAGCGTGACCGTGGCGCAGTTGCAACAGGTGAAGCACGGCCCGGACGAGGGCATCCCGGTGCCCTTCCGGGCGGTGTGCGACGTGAACCTGACGGACCCGAAGGCGTCGATCCCGGTGGAGGTTGAGTCGGAGCCGGAGCCGTCCCCGCAGGATCCGAACCCCGTGAATCCCTGCTGACCTCCGTCCGTCGGGGTGTTATCGTACGACCCTTTGCGGACATCTGCCTTGAAGGAGGCGATATGACATTGGACTTGTTGCCCGGTGAAACGGGCTTGGATCTGAAGCCCGATCCCTACTTCGGGATGGTGGATGTCGGCGCGGGTGGTCCCGTGAAGCCGAAGGCCGAGTCGCCACGCGCGACGGCGTACCGTGAGCAGCGTGCGATTGACAGCGGACGCAAGCTCCTCGACGGCGACGAGCAGAACCGCGTCGAGGTGCTGACGGGCAAGCGCCTCCAGCAGCGACCCGCCCCCGAGCGCGGCGATCTGCCGCCGGTCGATCTGCCTGCGCCGACGCTGACTTCGCTGTCTCCGAACACGGTGGCGCTGGGCCAGCCGGACTTCGATATTCACGTGATGGGCACCGGCTTTGCCGAGGGTGCGGTCATCGTGTGGAACGGCGGCGACGAGCCAACGACACGGGTGAGCGAGACGGAACTGACGACGGGCGTGAACATGGCGACGGCCCAGAACGCGGTGACGTTACCGGTGCTCGTGCGCAATCCGGACGACCAGATCACCGAGCCGATGGACTTCACGTTCACGGCGGCGGAGGGTGGCGGCACACAGGCCGCGCAGGGCGGTCAGACCTCGCACGAGGGCACGGGCACGGTTGCCAGCGGCGCGATGCTGGGCGGCAGCAAGCCCCCGGCGGCTCCGGCCGCGCAGGGTAAGCCGGTCGAAGTCAAGAAGTAAGACCGAAGGCGGGGCAGACCGAAGGCGGGGCGGGGGTTAGTGCGCTCCCGTCCCGCCTTCGTCGTTCAGTTCGGCGTCCTCGTCGTCCGGTGGGCACTCGACGTGCGCCACGGTCGTCAGGTCGCGAAAGCCCTCGCCGTCGTAGTCGCCATCCTCGTTGACGACGACCAATTCCTCCGCGCTTACCTCGCCCTCGCACTTCGTGCAGAAGGTTCCCGCGTAGCGCCAGCCAGCTAGTTGCGTGTCGTTCGTTGCCATGTCCGGTTAGACGCTGATGACAGTGTCAATGTTCCCGAGGTAGGCGCAGTAGGCGTCGAGCGTCTCGATGCCCGGCACGTGCTCGACGCGTGAGCGCCCGGCCGGGTCGATGAGGACGAGCGGCAGCTTGCAGCGCCGGGCGTAGCGGATGGTGGCCCACGTCCCGGAGCGCACGCGCTCGCGAGCGCCGTCGGGGGTGGTGAGCAGGACGCTCGACGCGTGGACGATGTCGCGGTTGCGGTCGAGGAAGAACTTGACCGGCATGACCTCGTCGCACGTGACGGTCGCGCGACGGTAGACGGTGCCGGTGTTGGTCACGCCGGGCCAGCCGACCAGCCGGAAGCCGAGGGACCGGGCCAGTGCGTGGAACGCTTCGTCGGCCCCGATGCACATCCCGTGGTTAGCGGTGGACGCGCCAGCGCCCCGCAGGGCGGTCAGCGCCTGCGTGACGCGGACCGACTGCGAGGCGGTCATGCCGGACGAGGGGCCGGTGAAGCCCACGTGCTGCACCGGCCCATTGTGGCTCATCCGCCTTAGCCCTTGCGCGAGCGGCGCTTGGCCTTGCGTGGCGACTTGCGTGCCTTGCGCAGGGCGTCCGGGTTGCCGAGGACATCGCCGCGTGCGATGCGGGTCGCCACGGCCTGCTGCGCCCCACGCTTGCGGTTCACCGTCGTCGCGCGGTCACGCTGGCGCGAGATGGCGGCGGTCACGGCCGGGGGCAGCACGAGGCGAATGCCACCAGCCGCGTCGATGCGCTGGAGCAGGACCGTCTCGTCGCCGTCGTGGCGGAACGTGTCCACGACCCACGTCTCGGAGTTGCCGTAGAGGTCCGTCAGGTCCACCTTGCTGGACGAGCGCACCGCGCCGGGGTTGCGGGTCAGGTCGCGCAGCGCGGTACTGAACGCATCGCGCGGGAGGTACTGTTCGGGAATCGGGTCAGGTGTCGCCATCGTCGTCGTCTCCGTTGAATGAGGGACCGTCTGATGACGGCCCTCGGTTGCCAGCTTATTACCGCCGGGTCCACGCCACCGTGGTGCCCCGGCACACGACCGTCCAGCCGTTCTGTCGCAGCGTCAGCATGACCTCGCGACGGGCCGTGCGGCTGACGCGTGCCTCTCCCGGCTCCGTCACGTCCTGCGCCCACTGAACCTCCGCGATGGCGTCCTCGCACACCGGGCAGTCGGCCCCGTAGTGGACGCGGTGGAGTTGGCAGTAGGAGCCGAACGTCTCCTGCCGGTAGTCGTAGCGTGCGCTGATCTCGTAGTCGCGGTCTTCCTGCTCGTGCGTCATCGTCGTCTCCGTCGTCACCGTCACACCGATCTTACACTACCTTGGACGCGAATGCTAGTGCCAATGTTCCGCGCGTCAGCGGTCGTTGCCGTTGACGCCGAACTGGTGGAGCACTCCCGCGTGAACAAGCTGGCACTGCCAGCCGCCCTCGTCGTAGTGCCGGTCGCTCCAGTCGTTCGCGAAGGCGACCGCCGCCTCGCGCGTGCGGAATTTCCGGCTCTTGCGGTAGTCGCCGTGCTGGAACACCTCGACCACGTAGGGGTGCGTTGCCGTCTTCGTCGTCGTGCTCGCCATGCTTGGTTAGACGCGAATGACACTGCCAATGTTCCATGCCTGTAACCTGTTGATTCTAAAGGTGTTCTAGCCTCGCTCTGGGAACAAATAAATTACCATTGAGGGAACCTTTTCCCGTGAACGCCGTCTAACTCTATGAACGACGACGGCGCGGGTGGCGGCAAGCCACCGGGAGCGAGGCGGCTGGACCTGAGCGGACCAGCCAACGGAACGGGCGGCACAGCGACCGCCCGGCACAGCCGGGGGCGGGGGATGGACCCCCGCCGCCAACGCGGTGGAGACGACGACGGTGACGACGGTGACGACGACCCCAGACCTTGCGAGCTACGACATCATTCTCGTGAACTCCTCGGGTGGCAAAGACTCACAGGCGATGCTCGACCGCGTGGCCGAACAGGCGACCGCCGCAGGCGTGGTGAAGCCCCTCGTGGTCGTCCACTGCGACCTCGGGCGCGTCGAGTGGCAGGGCGTCAAGGCGCTCGCCGCTGAACAGGCCGCGCACTACGGTGCTCGCTTTGAAGTCGTGACGCGTGCGAAGGGCGACCTCCTCGCGCAAGTCGAGTTCGAGCGCGGCAAGTGGCCGTCGAACA
>Ga0105245_10001754_pt1 | contig 19777 bp, 20 predicted proteins | sample KBSM54metaG_FD_81523 | JGI IMG/M metagenome (GOLD analysis project Ga0105245, IMG submission 81523) | Miscanthus rhizosphere microbial communities from Kellogg Biological Station, Michigan, USA - KBS M5-4 metaG | ecosystem: Host-associated > Plants > Roots > Rhizosphere > Soil | place...
AATCGACAGCGGGAACGAAATCTTCGAGAATGGGCGCGCGGCTGACTTCTACTACTACTTAGTCACTTGCGTCCGACCTGAAGCGTTTCGGCGGCGCTGAGACATTTTCCGGGGCAGGCGCGCAGCACGGTACAGTCGACTCTCGCGCGACGCGAGGTAGCCGGGCGCCGGTTTCGCCGGTTTTTCGTCTCGTGGCATATCGCGGCTCCCGCCGATCGAGATCTGCCCACTGTAACTGATCAAGTAGTACTACGCCTGGCGGTGAGCGCCGCCGAATCGGCCGTAGTTCGACCTTGGGGGCTACCGCTGCTGAGCGTGATAGGCTGAGCGCGCCTCGTATCGGGCTGAGCGGTGGGCGCAGCAGCTGGGCGGGCAGGAGGAGTGAGACGTGTCAGTAACGAAGCAGAGCGGATGGGTTGGAGTTGCAATTGCGGCATGCGTGGCCGGATGTTCGGGGACGGACGGCGCGGGGCCTGCCGGTTTCGAGTGCAGTGACGGCGTTTGCAAGCCGGGGGCCGGCAGCGCTATCACCGAGCAAACAGGAGCGAAATGGACGCTCACGAAGGCAGACGTGGGGCTCTCGTGGAGCGCCTACGACAGCGGTCGATTGGCGCTATTCGCAGGCGGCGCCGGGCTCGAGGTGCTGGTAGGCGATAAAGACCGAGCGGTCGCCGCCTACACCTCGAGTGACGGCTCGACCTGGTCCGAGCTCAGTGCCGACGTGGGTCTCGCTTGGAGCGCTTACGACGATGGCCAGCTGACGGCCTATGCGCACGGCGGCAAGCTCTACGCGCTCGCCGGCGACAAGGATCGCCCCGTGGCCTGCTATACGTCGAGCGACGGCACGAAATGGTCGCAGGTGAGCGCCGACGTTCACCTCACCTGGAGCGCCTACAACGACGGCGTTCTCGCGGCCTTCTCGCACGGGGGAATGATGTGGGCTCTGGCCGGCGATAAGGATCGCGCGGTCGCCGTGTATCGCTCCTCCGACTGCGTCTCGTGGGACTTGGTGACGGCAGATGCTGGCATTAGCTGGAGCGCCTACAATGACGGCCAGTTCACCGCGTTCTCGCATGACGGCGGGATGTGGGTACTCGCAGGCGACAAGGATCGTCCCGTTCACACTTACGTCTCCGCCGACGGCGAGCACTGGTCCTTGTGGAACGAGGATGATGCCATCACCTGGAGCGCTTACGACGACGGCGTCATGGCCGGAACGTCATTCAACGGCGGGATTTCGGTGCTGGCGGGTGACAAGGACCGGCCCGTTCGACTGTACACTTCACGCTGAGAGCCAAAGCCCGGGCAGTGTGCCGGCGGTCGAACCCCCTCGGCCGCCCACGCTGCCGCGCCTTCTCCCGACTGATGACGGCATCCTCAATGTGAGCGCCGGTGAAATCTGCGACGACGGCAAGAATAGCGGCGTCCGCGGCAGCTGTCAGGCCGACTGTGGAGGCTTTGCACAACCAGCGAGCGGCCTGCGCGTTCTACTCGCTGAGTCGCTCGGCTCCCGCCGCATTCTCAGCCCACGTGCCCGTTTCCAGGATCTCCCGTGACGGGTCGAAACCGTGGAAGCGTAGTGGCAGCGCGCGCGGCAGAAAGCGCGCGGACTCGACCTCGAAAGTGAGCAGGCGCTCGGCGCCTTCGAAGGCCTCGAGCTCGGGGCCTTCCCAAATGGCGTGAGCCGAGCCGGTGAGGGAGAGCAGGTCGCCGCTGGCGAAATCGGCGCACACGATGCCAGCGTGCGGATTCACTTCGAGGTTGCCCAGGGTGTTGAAGATGAAGTTGCCCCGGAAATCTGGGAAGGTGAGCGTTGTCCTCCCTGCTCGCGATTGCACGCGGATGAAGCCGGGACGACCGCCGCGATGAGAGACATCCACGCCTTCGCCCGCGGCGTTTCGCTCTGCCGAGGCCGACGCGGTGGCGATGAAAAACGTGTCGGTCTTTTCCAGCAGCTCGCAGGATCGGGCAGAGAGCTCGGCACCTTCTACGATAGCCGGCTCGGCAGCGCCGAGCAGGGCGGGATCGAACGCGGGTTCGCGCGCTTGGATGTACTGCCTGCAGTTGCCGAAGCTTTGCTCGATTTGAACCGTGAACGACGCCGAGTCGCGCGCCACGATTCGGCCGTTAGCGCGATTGCGGCGCCGCGTCTCCAGTTGAATCCCGAGCACACCGAGCGGCGAACCGACGACGAGCTGCTCGGCGAGCGGATCACCGAGCGCCGGCTGCGCGTGGATGTGCAGTAATTCTGGGCTGGGCGAGCGCACGAACCCGGGCTCGCCGCAGAGCCAGGAAGCCCACACAGCGCCGCTGCTATCCCTACTGCCGACGATCAGTAACGGGAGCGCCTCGAACAGCTGACGATGTTGGTCCGGCATCTGCTCACGGATCATGTTGCGGCCCGCGCGCTCGACTTGGTCGCGCACCCCGACACGGCGCTGTACCGCCTGCTCGCCCGCGTGAAAGGGCGACTCTTCGTGACTCCAGCCGCGCTCGATCACGCGGGGGCTGCGGCGCGGGACGGGCGTCGTCATGACTGGCGCAGAGTCCGCTGCATGGGGATGAAGCCGGGCAGCGCTTCGATGCGGCCGAGCCAAGCGCGCAGCGCCGGGTAGCCTTCGATCGAGACGTCACCCTCGGGGGCGTGAGCCACATACGAATACAGTGCGACGTCGGCCAACGTGGCGCTGCTGCCGACCAGGAAGTCGCGCGCGCCGAGCTCGGCCTCGAGCAGCGCGAACAGCGCGTGCGCTTTGCGCGTCGCCAACGCATGATCGAGCGGCGCGCCGAACAGCCGCGCAGCGCGTGCGCCAGCCGGGCCGGCGGCGAGCTGTCCGGCCGCGACCGAGAGCCAGCGCTGCACCTGGGCACGGCCTGCGGGATCGGCCGGATAGTAGCGGTGCGCTTCGTCGTAGCGCTCGGCCAAGTAGACCAGGATAGCGTTGCTATCGCTAATGGTGAGTGCGCCGTCCTCCAGGACGGGCACTTCACCGAAGCTATTTTTGGCGAGAAAGGCGGGTTGCTTTTGCTCCTGCTTCGCCAGGTCGACCGTGATGAGCTCGGCGCGTAGGCCAAGCAGAGAGAGCATGAGCTCGGCGCGGTGCGCGTGGCCCGAAAGCGGAAAACGGTACAGGCGGAGGCAGCTGGATTCGCTCATGACCGGAAGATGCGGCCCCGAGTCGGCAGAAACAATACCCGCGATTGACAAAGGATTATTCCCCAAATAGGAATAATCCGTGGATCGCTGGTTGGCCATGCGCGTGTTCGTCGCCGTCGGCGAAGAGCAAAGCTTTGCCGCTGCAGCAAGGCGTTTGGCGCTCTCGCCACCCGTGGTCACACGCGCGGTCTCGGCCTTGGAGCACAGTTTGGGAGTGAAGCTGCTGCAGCGAACGACGCGCATCGTGCGCCTCACCGATGCCGGCGCGCGTTACCTGCTCGACTCCAAGCGCCTGCTGGGCGAATTGACGGATCTCGAGCAGAGTTTGTCCGGTGCGCAGGGAGAGCTGCGCGGCACGTTGGCCGTCACGGCGTCCGTCATGTTCGGGCGTTTGTTCGTCGCGCCGATCCTGCTGGAGTTTTTGGACCGACACCGCAAAGTGAATGGCCGCGCCGTGCTGGTCGATCGCGTGCTCGACCTGATCGAAGACGGGCTGGATGTCGGCGTGCGCATCGCGCACCTCGCGGACGCTTCCTTCACCGCCGTTCGCGTGGGCGCGGTGCGTCAAGTGCTGTGTGCTTCGCCCGCCTACCTCAAACGTCATGGCGTGCCGCGAGCGCCCCGCGATCTGCGCGACTTTTCCACGATCAGTTTTTCCGCCGATCGCGCCGCACCCGCCTGGTCCTTTCAAGTCGGCAAAGAGACGCTCTCCGTGCGCCCGAACTCGCGGCTCGTCGTGAACAGCTCCGAGGTGGCCATGCAAGCAGCCATGGCCGGCGCGGGCATCACGCGCGTGCTTTCATACATGGCCGCGTCCGAACTGAAAGCAGGGCGTCTACAGGTGATCTTGCGCGAGTTCGAAGCCAAGCCCATTCCCATCCACGTCATTCACCGCGAAGGAAAGCACGCCGCCGCCCGCGTCCGCGCCTTCGTCGACTTCGCCGTTGCAGAGTTGCGAGGAAACGCGCTCTTGAAGGCGTGAGCTCGCTCGGCGAATGGGAGCCGCTGCCGCTCGCGGTATTTCGCCGAAGAATTTGGTGCCGAGTCGACCCCCCGTCACTGCATCACGGCGCGAGCACGACGAAGCGAACACGGCGCGCATTCAGCACCGGGTCGGTCGCTTGGAACGCGAACGCCGTGTGCTCGTGATCGTGCGTTGCACCGTAAAAAGCCTGTTTGAAGTCTTCGAGCGAACGATCGCCGGCGAGGTTCCAGTAGTGCGGCGTGGAGGCGAGGAGCGCGCCCGAGCGATCGCAGAAGCGGTACGTGGTTGGCGTCGCGTCGCGCCCTTGGCTCCAACCGAAACCCGAAACCGCCCAGCACCCTGATTGGAGTTCCAGCACGCTAGGCGGCGTCTCGCTCATCCACTCCAAGGGTTCTAGGCTCTTGAGCGGTGCGCTGGGCCGAGCAGCGTTCGCGAGGCCCACGAACGTCGTGCGGTCGTACGTGTCGTCCGAAATGTAGAGGGCGTTGGGCGTCGAACGGCTGCCGACGATGCGCAGCCCGGACACGGTTTCGTTGCAAAAAAAGTATTGCGCAGGCCAGTGCGTAGCGAGCCCTTGCGAACCCAGAAGCTGCAAGTTCGAGTCGTAACCGCCGACGTGCAACGTCGACGCTGGCCAAAGCCCATCGCGGCCGCCTTCCCACCAGGCTGCGGCGTAGCTCGTGCCGAGCGGCGCGAAGGAGGCGCCAGTGACCGCCAGACCATCTGCGGAAAGGCGTCCTGACAGCGCGAAGCTGTCCGTGCCGGGGTCGAGTGTCGCGACGCGAAACCAAGCTTCGGTGTTGTACGCATCGAGCTTCTTCGTGCCCGGTTCGATGAGCGTCACCCAGGCGCGCGCGCCGTCGCTCATCAATTCTTGAGGGGCCATCGGCACCTCGGTCAGTGCTTGGACATGACTCAACTGGCGCGCCACCGGGTCGAGAACAGCGGTCATCGCGACGGGGTGAGTCGTGCTGCTGCTGAACCACCAGAGCGCGAGGTACCGCCCGTTCGCGTACGCGAGGTGAAACAAATCGGGGACGGCGTCGTCGCTGTTCGTGAGTTGCCAGGGCGCTTCATCGAGGGGCGTCATGTCCGGTCGGAAACGCCGAAACCACAACTGATCGCTCTCTGCCCATGCAACGAGATACGTGGAGCCATCGCTGGCCAGTGAGCGCAAGGCCTGCTCCGTGGCTTCGCGCCCCACGTCCGTGCTCACGCGCTCTGTGGCCCGCGTGAGCACGTGCACGTGCACGGCGCCAGTGCTGCGAAAATGGGCTAATATCGCGCTGTTCTGCGGCGTCGCGGCGATGCGCGCACCGTGCCCGCCGTCATTCGCTCCTGGTGTCGGGAGTACGGTCAGGGTCGCAGGATCGAGGCGCAAGCGATCGTCTTGTTCGTTGACTCCGAAGTACACGCCACCGCTGAACGCGAAATGGGCGGCGGACGGCGCGAACGCGCTACCCATTTGCCAAGTGCCGTCGTGCACCTTGCGCGTTGCGAAGTGGAGGGTAGTGTCGCCTCTCTGAATCCAGCTGAACAAGTATTGATTCGGCCCCGCGTCGAGCCCTGAACCTTCATGCTGTGGAGCTGCGGGCAGCTCGAAAGCACTCGCCGTCAAAGCGCTGTCGCTGTACGTAAAGAGTGAACCGCTCGCGCGCCCCGGCGTATCCGCATAGCCGCGCCAAGTCGCGGCAAAGCTTCCTTGCTCCACGGAGGTCACCGAGAGCTCCTGGAAGTCTGAAGCGAGCGATAGTTGTGTGCGCAACCCCGGTGCCCCCTGCAACTCTGCATCGAGCAGAAGCACGTCCGCGATGTGTCCTCGAGGCAACACGGCAAGGTAGCGGGCCCCATCCCACCCGAGCGCGACGGTCTCCGCTTGCGGTACGTTCCAGTCCGACAAAGCGACGGGCTGCGGATCCACGAGTTCGCCGCTCGTGGCCTGCACGCGCTGAATCACCCAACGCCGGCGATCGTTGCTAAATTGGGGCCAGAGGAGCGCGAACTGCGTGCCATTCGACGCGCTGGCAATGCCGAGTCGGATAGGAAATTCCGGGAGTTCCCCGGTGCGCCCCAGGTAGCGTCCTTCCGGCGGATCGAGCCAGGTGCCATCGAACGTCACCCGTGCGAAGCGAGCAGACAGCTTCGAGATCCAAACGACCAAACAGTTGCTTGCTGAACACGAGACGGACAATTGAGAGTTGTCGTCGAGACCTGTCGGCAATCCCTCCGGATCGGGTGCACTCACGGGCTGATCGTCGACGAGCAACGTTTCAGGCGCGCCGCCCTCGCCGGCAGTTCCTGCGGCGCCAGAGTCGTCGCTCCCGGCGGCTCCCGCGAAGGTGCAGCCCGAGCAGATACCCCCTGTGCCAGATGCTCCACCAGAGAACGCGCCTCCGGACGACGCCCCGCCGCTCGGCGTCCGCGAAGCGGAACCTGCGGCATCACCCGTTGGCGGCACCCGTTGGCGGCACCACGTCGCCCCCATCAATCGCCGTGCGACCGCCGCACATCGACAGCAACAGCAAAGCACCGAGGGCGAACCCCGCGCGACCGTGCGCCGTCACGGCGTCAAACCGTCGCTACGCGTAGTGCGGGTGCTGACCGCGCTCGTCATTGTGGCCTCTCCCATGCAATATTTCAGGATCGCCCTCAGCAACACGCATGCCAAAAACCAAACCTGAAGACCGGACCATTTGCCGGCGATTTGGCAGCTCGCCGGCCAATCCTCCGTTGATGTAACCAGCCCCGGGGTTTCAGTGAAACTCAGAAATCCGGTTACCTCTCGTGCGGTGAATTGCGATTCAAGTCCGAACCGACACGCTTGCGCGGCGACGACGGCGTAGGGCGTCGTCGCCGCCGCGCCGCCCCCCTGGGCACCGTAACGCCCGCTTGGGCGCGGTGACGCCCAATTGCACGCCGGACGAACGACGCGGAAAACATCGCGCGCTGCGAGGTGCGATGCCGGATCGCGTTCGCCCCCCTCGGTCGAGGAATCCTGCAACGGGCTCGACGATAGCGCTTGATGCCGGCGGCGGTCGTCACTTGACGGGCAGCCGCAAAGCGTCACAGCCTCGCGCAAATGAGGGAAGAGCTGGAGCTCAATCAGGCGCGGTGGGACGAAGCGACGCGCCTACATCACCGGGGCAACGTTTACGGAATCGAGGACTTCAAAGCGGGAGTTTGCCGCCTGCACCGCGTGGAGAAGGAAGAGCTCGGCGACGTTCGAGGGAAGGCGCTGCTCCACCTGCAGTGTCACTTCGGGCTTGATACGCTGTCTTGGGCGCGGCGCGGCGCGGTCGTCACCGGCGTGGACTTTTCACCCGAGGGTATCGCCGCAGCACAGCAACTGAGCGCCGAGACTGGCGTGCCGGGGCGCTTCGTGTGCAGCGACGTGTACGCCCTGCGCGACCATCTCGACGCAGCGGCAAGCTTCGACGTCGTATTCACGTCCTACGGTGTGCTCAATTGGCTGCCCGACTTGAAGCCCTGGGGCGCACTCATCGCGCACTACCTGAAGCCGGGCGGCACGTTCTACATCGTCGAGGGGCACCCCACCGCACGAATGTTCCCGACGGATGAGGACACCCCGAAGCACCCCGCGATGCGCCCTTTCATTCCGTACTTCCATGACGCCGCGGGCATCCGCTGGCCAGCCGGGCCCGACTACGCCGACGCCCAGGCCATGCACGAGGTCGGCGCGCACGAGTGGCAGCACTCGCTCGCAGATGTCGTCACCGCTCTGCTCGACGCCGGCCTCGTGCTCGATCACCTGCATGAGTTTCCCTATTGCTCGTGGCAAGTGGTGGCGGGATGCCAGTTGATCGAGCGCTTTGGAACGACCCATGGCTACTTCGCACTGCCGGCGTCCGAACCCCAATTGCCGCTGATGTTTTCGCTCCGGGCCCACCGTCCCTAATCTCGAGTGGGATTAGGCGACGAAGCGCGCTTGTGGCAGCGACTGGTCACCTGCCTCGGCCAATTCGCCCGGAGCGAGCGGTCGGTGGCCGAGGTCTCGGACGCGGGCCCATCCCTATCAGCGAGCACGGCCAGCGCGCCATCGGCGGCCGCAACACCGACAACCATCGAGTCTCACGGGCCGGCCGACTGCGACCGACTCGTCGCAAAAACGGCGATCGCCGGCTTCACCCGAGCCGTGCTCGCAACGTGGCCAGTGTGCGCCGAATGGTGTCTTCCACCTGCTCTTGCCCGATCGAGCTCAGGAACGCGACATACTCGGCGAGCCGGGCACGGACCGCTCGCCCCGCATCGGAGTCGTCGTCCACCAACGCGGCGTCGCGATCGGTCAGGTCGAAGTTGATGAACCCACGGCAACGGGGAGCACCGCACAGGCACGGGTCGCGGCCGGGCTCGTTCTGGGTCACCCAGCCGTAGAAGATGGTGACTTCTTCCCCAGGCGCGATGGCTCGGGTGCACTGGATTCGGCCCTCGCGGTCGGAGTAGATGGCCGCGTTCGGATTGCAGCTGTGATTGCAGAGCCAGCCCCCAGGCACGCTGGTATCGGGAACAATCACGGTCCACTGCTCGGAGAGCAACGTGAGTTTGCTCTCCGCAGCGAGCGTCGCCTCCGGATCTTCCACGTCGAGTCGGCGCTGTTTGGGCGCGTACGGCGTGATCACCTCGCCCGGCTTGAAGCGGCGCTTGGCGAACACGCCGCGGCCCGCGATGCTGCGCTCGCGAAACTCCACCGGCGCGAGGCTGAACTTGGGCTGGTGAGGCTTGGGCATGATCTCGAGATCTAGCAGTTCACAACACCAGACCGGTACCGAGCTGCAAGCCGAGATCCAGCCAATGGCCCGAGGTATCCATGGCGTGGCGAGTCCCCATGTCGAAGCTCAGGCGCGCGTCGACCACACGCCACGAGAGCGCATCACTGATGCGTAACTCGTAGCCAGCACCCGCAAACAGTCCGAAGCGAACGAAGCTGCCGCCGTATCGCTTTCGACCGAAGGTTGCTCCCACTGGCGAGCCTCCGAAACGGAGATAACCCCCCTCGAACAGACTATCCTCGTTTCCCAGCGGGATCAGGAACGACAAGGGAAAGGTCCAATCGAACGCGTGCGTCGTGCCTCCGTAGAGGAGTTGCGTTTCCATCTCGAAGGTCAACGCGTCGAAGCGAAACGAGACACCGGCGCATCCGCCCCCCTTGAACCCCGACCAGATCCCCAGGCGCACGATCGGGCAGCCGGAAACGCCGACCCCGAAGCGGCCATCATACCCGCGGTAGGAAGATCCGCCCCCATCCGGAGGCTGGTAGCCGTTGGCACCGCCATTCGCGTTGCCACCGCCATTCGCGTTGCCACCGCCATTCGCGTTGCCACCGGCATTCGCGTTGCCACCGGCATTCGCGTTGCCACCGGCGTTCGCGTTAGCGCCGGCGTTCGCGTTGCCTTGCGCGGTGGCGCTTGCGCCGTTGGGGGTGGCTTGGGCGCGACCGCTAGCATCGACGCGAACCGCACCGTTCGCATCGACCACCGCGCAGAGTGGCGTTCCGGGAACACAAATGGGCTTACCCGATTGTGCGCTCGCGACTCCCGCTGAGAGAAACAAACCAAGCGCAGCCAAGGCGCCAAGCCCAAGTCTCACGAGGTGTTCGCCACAGCGCGCCCAGAGCCAGGGTCGTCCCGAGTGGATGCCGCTCATCGTCAGAGCATCGCACAGAGCGCGGTGACTCCGCTTCTGCGATCGGCTCCAGACGCCGCCAAAAAAGCGCACTATTTGAGCTTGGGGTCGATTGGCGCGGCGTCGCAGGCATCGCCGGCGCCGTCACCGTCGGCATCGGCCTGCGTGCCGTTGTCGAGCGGGCGAATCGGGTTGAACACCTTGGGACAGTCGTCGGCGCTGTCGGTGATGCCGTCACCGTCGCGGTCGCTCTCGCTCGTCGTCCCGGTGTAGACGGTGGAGCTATTGACGGCCACCGGGCGCGACGGAATGCAGGTCGGCTCGTTGTCGGGCGTCCCACAGAAGAAGGCGGGGTAGAACGTGTCGCCCACTTTGCCCTGCAGCGTCGCCAGCGTCTCGGAGATCTCGCTCATGAGGCAAACGCTCTTGGCCGCACCGCACACGTCGATCGCATCGCAGCCCTCCGCGGCCATCGAAGTCAACAGCGCGGCGTCGCCGTAAAGTGGCTTGCCAGCGCGCAACACCAACAGCACATCGGCGGGGCCGGCAGCCACGACGGCGCGGTGATCTTTGTGATTGCTGCCGTCGAAGATCGCGATGTCGCCGACGAGACCCTTGGCCAAAGTGCCGAGATACGCGTCGTCGTGGGTGACGCGAGCGGCGTTGCGGGTGACCATGAGCCATAGATCTTCGTCGCTGAAGTAGCTGTCGAGGTAATTCGCGTTGAAGCTGTCCGCGCAGGCGAGCTCGCGCGCCATATTCATCGAGCCCGAGGGTAGCCAATCGGTGCCCAGCGCCACGTTGACGCCGAGACGCCAGGCGACCTGCGCCATGGCCGTGTTGCCATACAGGCGAATGTTGGAGCGCGGCGACCAGATGAGGGACGCCATGTGCTGCGCCAGATGCTCGTAATCGTCGGCGCCGAGGCCGACGCCGTGAATGTAGCCGCTCTCGGGCAGCGCGATGTCGACACCGCCCAGTTCACCGTCGAGACACAAAAACTCATTGTGCGCCGTGTCGTCGACGCCCTCCGCCACGTGCGGCTCGTAGGCGGAGTAGCCCATCACGGTGGCTACCGCCGGCAGCGAGGGATAGTTGCAACCGCTCATCAGCTGCGTGCCGCTGGCGTCGCCGAGCGGGAACGTGTCGAAGTCGACCGCCGGCTGACTCAGCGGTAGCCCTTCTTCGTTCGCCTCATCGAGATTGCGCACGAGGCCGATGGCGCCGCCCGAGCCCACTGTCGAGGTGGTCCCGCTCATGAGAAAGCGCAGCTCGCCAAAGTGCACTTGATCGGCGCCAGCGCCGCCGAGGGCGGTGATCTTGGTGTGCCCGCGCTGCCCCTTACGCCAGTCGTGACGCTGCTCGTAGCGCTCACCCGAATCGACCTCCGGCGCGTCGTTCGTATAGGTGATGTGATCGTGCGTGTTGACCAGGCCCGGCGAGATCACGCCATTGGGGCAAGAGACGGTGGTGGCGCCCGACGCGCCAGCCGAACAGTCGCAGCCCACGCATTGGATCACCCCCGCGTCGTCGACGAGCACCTGACCACCGCGGAAGATCTCGCCCGGAACGAGGACCGTGCCGGTGAGCAGCAGTGCCGACGAGCCAGCACTCACGCTGCAAACGCCAGCGGCGGGCGCCGGATCACTGGCATGCGCGCACATCGTGATCATCGGCCCGGTCGTCCCCCCGTCGTTGTGAGAGCCGTCGACGGCGGACGGACTACAGCCGGCGAGGAGGACGAAGAGAAGAAAAGCTCTCGCGCGCATGCGCGCGGACTATAGCGGTTTTGTCGGTCAAAGTGACGGGCTTGCGCTCACGCTCTCGCCGGACGCCGCCACCGATACGAACAAAAAAAAGCCGACTAAAAAGTCGGCACAGGTCGAAAAAAGGCCGACTGGAAAGTCGGCGGAGGTCATCAGAGCTCGGGGCGTAGACCGTGACGCTCGAGGGAAATCAGAAGCAGCAGGCCGCAGAGCACTGCTACGCGAGCCGGCGGAGAGAGCCCCTCGGCCGCCCCTGAGATCTCGACCTTAAGGGCGATGGCGTAGAACAGGTGGACTGCCCAATCGACGCGGGCGGCAATCCGACGGAAAATGCCAGGGGCGGCAATGGGCCCGTTTGGCGTGTCCGTTTCGGCAACCTCCTCGGATTCGCGCACCGAAATCTCCCGAGTGGTGACGATTTCCTCGCGTATCGTCGTCTTACACGTCCGGGTTGTTCTTTCGACAAGTTTTTTGCGTGTCTTCATCAACGCTCCGAATCTGGCGAACCGTTCGCCCACATGGAAGTATTGCGCAACAGCTGGATCGCGTCATGAATCAATTGCGCAGAGCCGGAAGCGTAAAGAAATCGTTCGCTTCGACAGTTCTTGTACGCATTGCGTCAACAGTAGCTTGACTGCGACCATCGACTTCGAGCCGCCTCAGACTTCAGCACCTCGGCGGTTGCGGTCGAGACCATTGCGACCCAATTCGGTGCGCCGCCGATTCCGACGATCGACGGCCAAGTGCGCCCCTTGTTTGAGTGCAATCAGCGAGTGGGCGCGCGTTCGATCCGCTGATTCGGGTAACCCGAGCCCGGATAGCTCAAAGTTCGGGCGCGCTCGCGTGGGGTGCGGCCAGCTCAACTGCCCGGGCGCGGGCGCGGCGTTGTCTCAGCCATTGGAGGTCGCCGGTGCGAATGGGATAGGCTGGTGTGGATCGGGAATCACGAGAGGTTTGGCATGACGGATATCAGCAGCGAGCCGCCGGTCATCGACCAGGGCGGCGAGTGCGATTGCGCAACTGCAGAAGAGTTTCTCGAGAAGCTCAATCCGCTTCACCGGTTTTGGAACGGCGCTCCCGATAGTTGGGTCTACCGAGGTCTCAACGACACGAAGCACAAGCTCGTTGCCAAAGCCGACAGGCCTGGCGCCTACGCCCCGTACACTGTCCTCCAGGGCTCGATGAGATTCGGAATGCGCGACAGCGTCATGCAGGGGTTGCTGGACCGCTTTCGCGAGTGCCTCGATCGCGCCGGCCTCGCCATCCCTGCCCCTCCGCCAACTCGGCGAGCCAACACCATTAGCCACAGTACGATTGAACACACAGACCTGCCGTTGATGGCTCTGGCGCAGCACTTGGGGCTGCCCACGCAGCTACTCGACTGGACGACGCAAGCTCGAACGGCAGCCTACTTTGCGGCGGAACCTGCCGCTCGAAGCGCCGACACGCACGGGCGCCTCGCCGTTTGGGCGATCCGGCGAGAATTGGACGACGATATCGGCGTCCAAACCGGCTTTTGGGAAGGCACAACGCAGCAGACACGGGCGACGCTCACATTCGAGTCGGCGCCGCGGGCGAGCAACCCGAACTTGCACGCTCAATCGGGACTCTTCACTTGGTTGCACGGCGAGAAGGCCCATGACCTGTGCCTCGAGGACTACGTGCAGCTGGTTCAGACCCAATACGAGCCGTCCGCCCTTAACTATCCCGCGCCACTTTTGCGACGCCTTACTGCCCCGCAGTCGTGCGCCCCCAAACTTCTTCGCCTGCTCTCTTACCAGGGTGTCGACGGCGCTTCGATGTTTCCGGGGCATGATGGAGTCGTTAAAGCGATGAAAGAGCGGCCGCTGTGGCACAAGTGAGAGAGTCGAGCCGATGACCTCAAAAGCCGACCAAGCCGAAGAGTTGGGCATTCCGATGTACAGGAGCCCTTACGCCTACTCTCCCATCGAGCACTGGCAGCGCATCGAGCGGTGGAACAAGCGACTGAGGGCTGTGCGTGAGGACGATACGCCGGACTTTCTGGACTTCTCGATCGTCGTGCTGATGCACTGTTTCGCGATGCGCGACTGGCTCCTGGCGAGCGGGGTCGAGCGCGAAAAGGTGAGTGGGTTGTTCAGCTCGACGGAGCTGAAGGTCTGTCGTGACTTGGTAAACGGTTCGAAGCATCTCCGCCTTCACAACGCGAGCGTCGACGAACACCACGAGATTGTTCGGGCTTGGCGGCCCTGGCAACGCCCGGGGGAGAGCGAGAGTGAGCTGAAGGTTCACGCTGGTGGGGTTTCTTATTCCCTTCGAAGCCTCTGCTCCACGTGCGTTGACCAGATCGGAGCTTTCATGGCCGAGCTCCCGCCTGGGCCACCTGAAGGTGAGAACGTGACGTGAAAAAGTCGGAGTCGGAAAGGGTGGCACGTGTTTTCGCACACCGAGGAAGAGCGCGTCACCCACCAGGCCGTGAAGCTCCCCCGCGCGGGGACCATCGCACGAGGCGAAGCTCGAGACTGCTTCCGCCAGCGAATTCGCACTCGTTCGCGCGGTGACCGAGTTGGTCGCGCACAGGATCGTTTTCGCTCATGATCCGCCTTTGGATAGTGCAGACGGCACTGCGATTTGCGCCCACTTCTTACGCTATATGCAGCGGGTCGATGCTTCGTTCAACTCGTACGCAACGCGGAGAGCCTCGCCTCGGCGACGAGCCAGTCCTCCAGATCCGCGCCATGAGCAGTGCCCCGACCGAGCCACCGAAGATAGGCGGCTTCCGCGATCTCTTGGGTCGACGGCTTCGAGGGCGGGACGGTGGTTTCGAACGCGTCCAAGAAGTCTTCGAGAAGATCATCTGCAGTCAATCGTAGCGGGCCGACCATGTCGCCAACAAGTTCTTCTTGCGACCTACCAAGAGCGTCCAGATCAAGGTCTCCGTCACGGATCGGCATGGTTTGCAGAGCTGCGGCAAGCTTCTCGACGGAGCGGCGCTGGTACGCTTGGGTGAAATCGTGAAGAGCCTGCTCGACAGCCTTCTTCGGGCGCCCACGAGCAAAGGCGGCGAACCGCTTCTCGACCCGCTCGACTCTTGTTCGGACGATACCTGCGCAATCGTCGAAGTAGTCAGACGCCGTGCGGCTCGCTAGTTTCACCTGAGGGGCGAGGTGCAACAGGAAGGAGGGGATCGCGGATATCCCGGGAGCCACGATCTCTAGCTTTCGCTCGGAGCTAAACGACAGCCAATCCGCAAGCACCTGATTGACGTGGACGTCTCCGAACCCGTACCCGACACACACGAGAGTGGTAACGTGATTGAGGTGCGAACGAAAATGCTCAAGCAGACGTTTGGGTAAGACTTGACTGCGATGAGGGTCGAACTTGTAGGCACCTGCGAGCAAAGATCGACGAAGAAACTGCATTTCGCCGCTGTCATCGGCGTACGTGATCTCATTCGTGGTATGCACCCTCCCACCTGGCGCATTGGGATGCGCGTAGCGAAGGTCTTCGTTGGCAGCTCGAAGCGCGTCAAATACTCCGTCAACGCTGGAGTCAGTTGGCAGCAGCCTGAGTTGGAGCTTCGGGGTTTCCGCGCATTTCGAGGCCGCCGAGCGGACTAGCCACTCGCGTCCTCCGTCTGTTCGGCGCGCGTTTCGACGCCGGTCGCCTCCGCGTCGAGTACGCGAGCGGCGAGCTCGGTCGCGCGGGCGATCTGGTGCTCACCGTCAGACAGAACTTCGACGGCCAGCCTGGCGCCGGCGGCGTCGACCACCGCCGCGGCTAGGTCGCCGCATGGCGCGCCCAGCGCGCACGCTTTGAGGAAGAGTTCAGCGAGCACCCGAGGTGCTTCGGCGTTGGTCCACGCGCGATCCGGTCGGATCGCTAGAGACGCATGTTTTCTACGGAGCCGATTTCGAGACTTGAACTCGAGACCTGCGGTTTACGAAACAGAACGATACCAAGCCAGGCAAGGCCAAGCAAGCACATGAGCCTTCAACGAGAGGGGCTCGTGCACATGCCTTCGTCAGGCAAGACCAAGTGGGTACGGTTCAAGGGGCTGCATACCAAGGTCCCTATACCAAGGCTTGGTTTGTGTCAGATTTCATCTGCATGGCATTGATGACGAAGGGAATGTTCTCGGCGTTGAGCGTCGTGCGCAGACCCTCGAACACGCCGTTCAAGTCGAAGCCATCCCATTCATCAACCGGTACGCACAACTCTTCCAATATTCGGGTCGACCCACTGATCTCTAGCCGATGGCGGCCTTCGGGAAGCGCCGACCAAACGGGCACGCCGACCAACGCCACGCAGAAACAGACGACGTGCTTGTCCACGATTACGTAGGGTGCCGATATTACGGCAGCACGCTCCGCTTCAGGCAGCGTCGCCCGTTCCAGCATTCGCACATCGGTACGAAACCGTGCCGTCTTGTTCGGGGCATCCATCGACGATGCGAGGAAGCGTAGTCCCTCACTTTGAGCAACGAGAACATTTGCGTCGACAGCCGTGTCCGGGCTCAAACGGAACCGTGATGCGAGGCGAGCAGCAAAGTCAACCATTGTCCAATAATGTAGGCTGTCAGGATCGATGCCCGCATCAAGGCTGACGTCGTGCTTCGAGAAAGCCAGCCCGCCCTCCATTCTCATCTTGATCGGTTCGGCTAGAGATCCGTGCATCAGCAGTGCTGCTTGAGCGGCTACGCCCAGATCCCGCAGGGTGACTCTTTCGTCAATCTCTGGGCTGGTGAACTTCCATTCGAACGCTACAACCAGTTGGTCAGGGGCCAAATCAGGTGAGCGCTCAAAGCGCACTAGCGCCGAGAACAGCTTACCGACCAGGCGTCTGAAGCGAAATCCTTCGGGCAAGTCCGAGAACACGGCCTCAGCGGCGTACCCTTCGCATGCAAGCTCAACCGATCGAGTATGATCGCTCCGCGCAAAGGTAACGACAGCGCGGAAATCGGGCTGTCGATCGATGAGCTCGAGCGTGCAGCCCTCTCCTTTGGACTCGTGAACAAGCTTGGTGATGCCAAACCTCACGACCTCCGCCCGAATCGCCGCAAGGTGCAAAATCGGCGCAACGCCAACGGCAAACTCTGCCCTCTGCCTGTTGGCCTCGTCTTCCTCCGTTGCCGCCAACGCTAGGTGCACCACGTGACTGTCAGCCTCGTACCCAGACTCGGTGATCCATCTGTGCTTTCGCTTCGTGTACGAAGGCAGGTCTGCACCGACATGAAATCGGATGCCGATTTCAAGACTTTTCCCGTGGAGCCGAGTGAAACGTTGCTGATCGTTCCAGCTCACCTCGAGCATTCGGTGATGCAGGCTCTGCGCCTCGCTTTCGGGAAGTTCTCGCAAGCGCTTGAGCACTCGCCCACACCAGGCCTCATCAACGTGAACGAGGTAGGCATCGCAGGCCCGTTCCTCATCGTTGAGCACGATGACCATCACGAACCAAGGGACCGGATCCTTGACCATCCGGTTCCAATTCGAGAGCGCAATCTGAACTCGGCTGTCGGGCGATGTAATTGTCTTGACCTGCACGAAACAGTGCAACTCGCACGGCATCAGGTCCAACGCCCCCCCACCGGCGGTCAAGCTCCCGCGGGACAGCTCAACAATGAAGTCCCAACCGTGTTGGTCGTTCTCGACCCTACTGGCGACGGCATGGGCTTCAATAGCCCACAACCTAAACTGAGCTTCGCCGAGATCGCCGATCCGTTGGGCATCACGCCCGGGCTGGTCGGTCATGCTGCCTCGACACCTAGCACGGCACCATCCGGAAGGTTCTTGTGGTGCACGAGGAGGTGTCCATTTGGTCCATCGCGAAAGGGCACGGACCTCCCCCGACGCCCTACAGCACGCTCAGGGGTTCAGCCGACCAAGACTCGGAGAGTGAATCCAATTCAAAAACCCTTTGTAACCAGCGGAATGCTCCTAGGCGTCCATGAATCCGCTAAATTATGCGAGATGTAGCCCGCTGGCACTCCGACGACTGCGCCTGCAGCCATGCGTTTCAGAACTCGCATGAGCTGGTGCTCGGTCGCCTTCTCGGGTTGTTGGTCGACTCCCTGAGCGTGCTGCTCTGCTGACCGACGAAGGCCCTCGGCGACCTCGTTCATGCGGGTGGCTCCGTCATATGCGACCAAGCTGGTCACGGCCACGCTGTGCATCGTCGAACGGTGATGACTCGACGTTGCCGGCTCGAACAAATCGGGCAGGGGCGATCCCAGGTAGCGACCGCTCAGGTACCCGCCGAATGCCTCGGCTAAAAGATCGATCGGCTGAACGGGACCCGACCTCACCAAAGCAAACCCAATCGCAACCGCTGCACCGGCTAGCCCTCCGTACGCATCATGCTCTTTGCGGCTCGACATAACGTAATGCTCTGCTCGTCCCGTTTTTCTGACAAGAAAATCCTGGGGAGCTAGGACATTGTTTGGCGGAGCGTCGCAAGCGCCCGAATTTTTGGGCGAAAACTAGCCCCGCTTCTTCGGCCGCCCCGTCTTGGCCAGCTTCAACACGCTTCGGACCACCTCTTCGATGCCCTCCTGCGTAACTTCAGATTCGCCTTCCAGGAGCGCAACCACCCTACAGATGGCGGCCGCAACCTTCACGGGGCGGTGGGGAGGCTTTTGAAGCAGCTCGGTCATTGATACTCCAAGGGCAAGAGCGATCTTCTCCAGGGTGTCGATAGTGGGCACCCTTGTCCCGTTCTCGATGCGGTTCACGGCATCCATAGAGACCTCGGCTCGCTCCCAAAGCACTTCCTAGGCAGCAATTTGCCTCGCTCGTCATCGAAGGCATCGCGGACAATGCGCGATGGATCTTCCGCCCGCTTGCGCTCGGCCGAACGGGTCGTCATCCACTCGTGCGCCTGCCGATTCAGATCGTCGAGATCGGTGTAAGTCCTGGCGGCGAAGAAGGCGTCTCGGATGTAGCGAATGGCGCGCTCGACGCGACCTTTCTCGTTTCCACGCGCCACGGCCACGGGCCGTGCCTCGAACCTGTAGTACCTGGCGAGCTCGAGCAGCTTGGGATTGAAGCGCACGGCGTCGCCGTGCCGCTCAAGCACGGCGCTCTTGAGATTGTCGTACGGCAACACGCGCGGCACGCCGCCAAAGAAGCCAAAACCGTCCACGTGCCCACGCAGGAAGAGGGGCGTCGAAGCGCCCAGAAAGAAGCGCAAATACACCCGTCGCGAGAAGCTCAGCACCATCACGAAGGCCCACAGGACACGCTCAGCGCGGCCAACCAGCATCTTTCCGAAGTGCGCCCAGTCGACTTGGGCTTGCTCTCCCGGCAGCGTCTTCAAACGCTGGAACGCCTCTGCCGGTTTTCGTGGACGGTGGCGCCCCACGACGCGCCGGAAGTGATCAGGTCCACCAGGATAACCTCGCGCCTCGACCATCTCGAACAGCCGACTCGCACAGAGCCGCGGATACTTCTCGAGCTACTCGACGATGAACCCGACGAATGGATCGGCCATCGTCGGACGCGTCGAGAGCTCATTTGCCTGAACGCCGGTCTGGCGCAGAACCCGCTGTACCGTCGTGTGGTGCAGCCCGAGCTGCTCGGCAATCGTCGGTACGGATGTATTGGTAGGCAAGAAACATCCGAAGCTCGTGCACGTCCTCGTCGGTCAGGTTCGCAAAACGTGCGGGGGCAAGGTCCCCAAGAAACGAAGCCATCTTGGCTTCGCTATCAGCGAACGACTTCTCCATGACGTTGTCGCTACCGTGGAAGTAGTCCCCATAGCATTGCTTCCCGATGCTGGCTCCGTCGATGCGTTTGCCAGCGACGACGAGCGAAATGCGCTTACCATCCTTCGAAAATCTACGAAGGATCATTCTCGGCACATAGTGCTGGCGTTTGGTCTCGCCAAGCTTCTCCATGGGCTGGTTCATTCTAGCTGCCTATCGAGCGAGGGGGCGCTTTCCGTACGGCGCTTGTAGTCGGTCTGCACGCAGTCGAAGAAGAAGCTGACCTTCGTGAGCACTACAGCAAAGTGCTCGGGGTTGAAGCCATCGGGAACCTTTGCGAGCGACTCGATCAAAAAATCCGGGGTTACGCCATCTGCGTACCGAGAGCCGGTCGAGTTCGGATCGGCGTCTGCGAGATCATCGACTATCTGGGCTACAGCGTCACATGTTGCTCTAGTCTCACTGCTTTGTGCTTCCAGCTCAAGCAGTCGTCGAAGCTCACGCCAAAGACCCGGAAGCTTGTGAATGCGGGCCGTTGTCCCGGTCTC
>Ga0105245_10001756_pt1 | contig 19765 bp, 26 predicted proteins | sample KBSM54metaG_FD_81523 | JGI IMG/M metagenome (GOLD analysis project Ga0105245, IMG submission 81523) | Miscanthus rhizosphere microbial communities from Kellogg Biological Station, Michigan, USA - KBS M5-4 metaG | ecosystem: Host-associated > Plants > Roots > Rhizosphere > Soil | place...
CAGCCCGAGCAGCCCGGCGCCCAGCAGCAGCAGCGATGCCGGTTCCGGCGCGGGCGTGAGGATCTCCGTCTGCCCGCGGTTGAGCAGATTGGCCCCGGCGGTCAGCGTGCCCGATATCTGCTCCGTCATCGAGAACGGCGACAACAGGCTGATCGCCCCCGCCCCGTTGTGGCTGAAGCTATCCGCCGGCCCGACCGCGGTGCTGGTGAAGCTGTCGATGAGCGTGCCGGGCGTGTCGGTGGCATTGTCCGCGCCCTGTGCGTTGGCCGCATCCGCCCACCATTTGAGCGTGGCAGTCGAGCCGTTGGCGGTTTCCCAGGTGCCGCTGCCCGAGGTGTTGAACGAGGCGACCGGCGCCGCGAAGCTGGTATCCGAGACGGCGACGGTGACGAGCACCGACGTCCCCAGGGTGTTGATGACGCTCAGCGACGACGTGCTCAGGATGTCCAGCGGGTTCGGATTGGCCGGCGTGCCTTGCGACCGTTGCACGCTGCCGTCCACCTCGACGCCGCCGATGACCTGGTCGGCGAGCTGGATCGTGCCGGTGGACAGGTTCAGGTCGCAGGAACTGTCGTTGTCCACGCAGAGGAACGACGTGCCGTTGAACGTGCCGGCGACTTGCAATGTTGCGTGCGCCGGGTTCGGCGATAGCGCGAAGACGGCCATGGACGCCGCTGCTGCAATCATGCCGGTGACGAGATGCGTTCGCATTCGATCCTCCCTTCGGCGAGCCGATCGAATCCATGCAAGCCGCGCACCGGGCAGGCGGAACGCAGCACGAACAAAGTCCTGGCGGCCGTTCTTGCGCGCTGCGCCGGGGCAGTGTCGGAATTCTTTACGCATTGCCGCAGCGACTCGGCGGTGGTTAGATTCGCGCATGACCCTGTTGCAACGCCGCGACGCAGAACGCCGCATGGCCCGCTTTTATCGGCTATGGGCGGATGCTGATTTGTGGGGCCGCGTGACGGTCGTTCGCGAGTGGGGCCGGATCGGGCAGGCGGGCAAAGTGCGGGTGGACTTCCACGACAACCCCGAGGATGCCGCCGCGTGGCTGGCGCGCATTGAACGCACCAAACGCCGCAAGGGATACGCCGCGCCGTAAGCCTTGACAGCGTCGTAAGACATGATTACATCCGCGCCATGGCAACCGAAAACATCATGACCCTGCGCGTCCCGGCAACATTGGCCGAGGCGATTGACATCTACTGGCATCGGGAGCGGCTACCGAGCCGGTCGGCCGCAATCCGCGCGCTACTGGACGAGGCGCTGGAGCAGAAGCTGGCCGAGCAGCCCGCGAAGAAAGCCCGGCGGTGAGCGATGCGGACGAAACCGAACGGCAACTGAAAATGGATCTCATGATCGCAGACATCGCCAACAAGAAAGCCGACACGGCCTACAAGGATGGCCTCGCCAAATGGGAGCCATGGAAGGTGCTCGCGACTGGCTTCGCGGCGGGCGCGGCAACGCTTACTGCGGCAGTCGGTGTGATGGCGCTCATTGTACACTTGCTCGGTGCGAAATGATCGACACATACCGGCTTCCCGCCAGCGTGGCCAAAAGCCCCACCCTCAAGCGGATGCGGGAGGACTATCACCGCTCGGTGCGCTCGCAGCGCCCGACGATAGGCCAGGAGTTCCGGCAAGGGATGCGCGCCATCGGCGGCTTCCTGGGCGGTCTCTGCGTGCTGGCGATGCTGTTCTTCAGCCTCTGGCTGTTCGTCCAGTTTATCAAATTCCTCTGGTATTTCTGATCAGGGCGACGGCGCCACGGTATAATCATATCGCGGCACCGCCAGCCGGTTCGGCGGCCCTCGCGGAAAGTCCAGGGGCGCAGCCGGCCGGGTGGCGTCGCTTTCCCCCTGCCGCACGCCCGTCCGCGCCGTTGCCTCGGCCGTCGCAGCCCTGAGCCGTTCCCCCATGGTCTTCTCGACGTAGCCCAGCGCGCGCCGCATCGCCTCGGGCGAGCCCTTCGTGAGCAGCGCCTGGGCGAATTGCGGATTGACCATCGCCTCTGTCAGCATCTGTCGAATCGCGGCTTCCGGGTTTGCATAAAGCATTTTCATCACCGGCCCCACGCCAAAAAACGTCTGTGCTACGGGGCTGTTCGGGCTGATGATGCCGCTCGTGACGCGGCTGATCATATTTGCGACCGAGAGGTTTTGCACTGTGGGCGATCCGGCCACCTTGGCCGTCGCTTGGGCCATCGAGGTCTCGGCGAAATCGGCCGCTATCAGATCTAGGTTGGCGAGTTGCCTGGAGTCGAACAGCTCGGAGGCGATGGCGCGGTTATCCTTCAGGAATTTGGCGAATTGGTGCGCGGACAGTTGCGTCGAGACGTTGCCCGCCGCGTCGGCGATCTGCCCGGTGGTCTCGGTGGTCTTCGTCAGGTTGGCGACGAACTGCCCCCGCAGCGCCTCGCGGGTGGCCGCCGCGTGTGCCTCAAGCTCCGCTATCCGCTCCGCTGGCAGCCCGGCCGCGCGTCCATCGGCGATGGCCTTGTCCACCGCGCCCAGCGTCTGGCGCAGATTGCCGACGCTGGAGATCGCCCGGTTCGCCACGTTCTCATCCGGCATGATGGGACGGCCAAATGTATCCCTGTTCAGGATCTGGCCGGTCGCCGAGGCGCCCGTCGTGCTGCGGTCCAGTGCCGCCCCCATCTCGGCTCGCGCCTTGATCGCCTCCTGCCAAGCTGGCGATTGCGCCTCGTCCTCTAGCGCCTTCTGGATGCTTCGTGCCGCGCCCGCCAGCGAGGTCTTCCCCTTGCTAGCAGCCTCGCCGGCAATCTCACCGAGGCGGCTGCGGACATTCTGGATCTGCTCGAAATCCATCACGCCGCCTTTGGCTCCGGCGATGTCATCGATCACCGCCTGCAATTCCTCCGGCACGCCGCCGCCCATCCGCTCCTTGCTGAATTTCGCCGTCGCCGCTGCTGCGGCCTGTTTGATGTTGTCGATGGGGTAGGCCCCACCGCCCTCGGGCTCGGCCGCCGTGAATAGCTGGCCGACCCTGGTGGCCATTGTTTTCTTGCCCTCGGTCAGGGCACCGCGAACCTCTACCCCGCGCGAGCCGGGGTCGCTGGCATCGCCCATTTCAGTCAGGGCCGTGTCACGGACGACGTTGCGCCGTGCATCGACGTCGCGGAACCTTGTGCCGGGGGCGATGCTGCCCGGCGCGCCGGACGTCTCCGACCGCTGCCCAGACTCGACCACGAGCAGCCCCGGATCGCGCGCCTGCTGCGCGGTGGTGACGGGTGCGCCTGGCAGGCGTGGGTTCTCGACGCCCTCCTCCAATCGCGGCAACAGCGTCTTCGGCGCGCTGGAACTTTGCAGCAGTGCGTTGCGGGCGATCTCCTCCTGTCCGGCCTGGCGGAACGGCGCCAGCAGGGCGTTGACCCCGTTCCACCCGCCCTTGATCAACTGCGCAACCCCTGCGGTCCCAAGCCCTGCGAGCAGCCCGGCGGCCTGTTGCGCCAGAGGCCCATAGCCGGCCTGCCGTGTTGCCTCGCCCGCGCCGCCGGATGCCGCACCGGCCGCGACCTGCGTGGGAACAGCGGTGGTCAGCAGGTTGGCAAGATACGGCGCGTTCGCTGTCATTCCTGGAAGAAGCCCGGCGGCGGAACCCGCCAGCGCCCCGGAGGCGCCTCTGATGATGCCAGAGCTTAGGCGTTCCGTGTCGGTCTCTGGCTCGGGCAGCCCGATTGCCGTCAAGCCTTGCGACAGCAGGGTGGTGGGTGCGGTGACCGGAACGCCAGCAGCGCGCAGCCCGACACGGGGGAGCCATGTCGCAGCATCGATTGCCATGCCCGCCGGCGCCGCCGTGCCCTCGATCACGTCACGGGTGCCGAGGCCCAGGCCGCGCCCGAACCCCGTTGCGGTGGCGGCACCCGGCACGACGATGTTGCCCTCAAAGCCCGGCGTGGGCGGCTGGGCATCGGCGGGCGTGGCCTCGGCCTCGCTTCCCGGCACCGGCACCCATTTGCCGTTATCCAGCACCATCTTGCGGCCGCCTTCGCCTTCAGCCGTTGGCGTAGGCTTCCACTGGCCATCTTCGCCCAGCGTTACGAAATTGCCCTTGCCATCCGATGCGAGTGTCATGGGACCACCGTGTATCCTGCGGGCGGCGGGGGCATATCGCTCGTCTCGGCCTTCGGCAGCTTATATCCAGAGCCGGCGCTGCGCTGCATGCCCTCCCAGACGCTTTTGCGAAATTCCTGCTTGAGTTTGATCGTTTCCGGAGCCTCGCCGGGCTGCGGGAAATACGTGCCCTTGTATTGTTCCCACTCACTATCGGTAGCGGCGGCGCCGCTTTCAGAGTGCAGGATAGCCCCCAGGAATATCTTCTGGGCCGTGCGGAGTGCTTCAAAGTCCGGGGACCTAAAGCTATAGCCGGCATAATTGCCCGCCTTCTCCTTGACAGTCTGTGCCCACGTCAACGCGGTGTTGTCGAGCTTATCCATGAGCGGGTTGGCAATCGCCAAGCGATCGGCCCATGTAGCGGCTTTGGTTTGAGCTTCCGTTTGCGGTTCTGGCTTGCCCGCACCGGGTTGAGCCATCACAAGCGGCAAGGCGCCGCCGCGGGGCTCGGGGAGTGATGCCGGCAAGCGCCGGGTAAGCATCGCCGGAATCTGGCGGCCCGGATTGTTCGGATCGGTCATCGTCACCGGCTGGCCGCCCGTTTGCTGCAAGGCAGTATAGGCATCGTCGTAGGCCGTTTCTTCCTCCTCGCTAAGCGTCTCTCCGCGTTTCTTCCTGGCGGCCAGCGTCTGCAAGGTGTTTCGTTGCTGCGCTTCTATAGCGTCGCCACGAACGACTTGCGCGGCCTTCTGCGCCGCGTCGGCCGCCTTCCTTGCCTCGTCCGCTGCGGCGCGCACGTCGGCTTCCGTCTGGCGACCGCGCTCGAACTGGCGTTGCGCCTCGGCCAATCTGTCGTTGGCGACGTTGCGGTTGAACTCGGCCTGCTGAACCAGCGCGGTGCGGTTTGCTGTGGTGGCGGCGACGTTCGCTGTGGCGCGGCGGTCGATTTCGGCCTGAAGCAGTTGCGGCCCGTTCGGATTGCCCGTCCGCCTCAGCGCGGCTTTGAGTCCTTCGATGGCGGTGTGATCCTGTGGTGTCAGGCCCTGGGCATCGACGTTCGGGGCAGGCGGAACGGGCGGCAGGGCCGGGGCTGCTGCTGCGGCCGCTGGCGCTGCAACCGCTGGCACCGCTGGTGCCGCAACACCCGGCGGCGGCGTCACGCCAGGTGGCACGACGAGGCCGGCAGTCTGCGCCGGAACGCTGCCTGGGGGGACTAAGAGAGGATTCGCGTTTGGCGGTCGTGCTGCCAGGGCGGGCGCGGGCGGCGCTGCTACTCCGCCGGTATCCAGCCCTTGCGTCAGGCGTGAGGCAATCCCAGCGCGCCGGACCTGTTCACCGGCGACATCGCGTGGGCGCAGGTAGCCGGCGCTGATCACCGCCGCGGCCTGTCCCGGCGTCGTCGCGTTGCGGATCGCATCGGCCGAGCCTTTCTCCGATCCGCCGAGTTCATCGTTGGCGAAATCGAGCTGCTGGTCGAGCGTGGCCGCTCCCGGCAGCACGCCATACTTCGCCTGAAAGGCGGCGAGCCGGTCGCCGTTCCACTGGAACAAGCCATGGCTGCGCCCGCCGTCGCCGGCCGGGGGGTTGGGCAGCGCGCTGCTTTCCTGCACGGCGTTAGCGGCAAAGCCCCAGGCGGCGGTGTCCGACCAGCCGCGTTTGACCATGCCGTCATGGACCGCCGTGGCGCGTGCCTGCGTATCGCCGCTGAGAACCGGCGACTCTGCGGGCGCGCCGGGACCTGCGGGGAAGGTCGGCGCGGGTCGGGTCACGCCGGGGGCGGCGGTGGAGGTCGAGGCGCCTGGCACGGCTGGCGTCCCGGCTGCCGGTCCCCTGCCGGGATATACCGAGTCCAGGGCGCCCGCAGCGCCCGCCATCTTGTATTGCTCCGCTGCCGGGACGCCCATGGCTGCGAGACGCTGCGTTGCCGCCAGCCCTGGAAAAGTCGGCGGCGCGTTCTTGGCAAAGCCGAGCGACTGCAAGTATTGCACCGCCTTGGGATATTCCGTGGCCATCTTTTGTTCATCGCCCAGCGCTAGCAGCCCGCTCGCAGTCCGCGACATCGCCTCCATCTCGCGCCCGGCCGCCTCCTGCGTGGCCGCCTGCACGAACAGCCGGTTGCGCTCGGGCGCGTAATAGTTGGCGATCTCCTGCGCGCTGTTCGCCAGCAGGTCGTTCTGGTTAGGGAATGGCGAAGTCTGTGCGCCGGACATGGCTTAATACCACGTATTCGCTGGATACGGACCCATCGAGCCTTGGTTCACCCCGGCGGGATTGTATGCAGGCTGAGTGGCGTCGGTGCCGCCCCAGAGGCTTTTCACGTTGCTCTGGAAGCCGGGATTGCTGAGCAGCCGGTTAGCGGCGGATGACAGACCCGACGCCTCGTTCGCCGTGATGCTGTTCTGCGCGTTGGCGCCGCCGAGGGCCGCCGTTGCCGCGTTGCTGGCGTTCGTGGCCCCGCCGGTAGCGACATCGGCGCCGAGCTTCGACAGTCCGAACAGCCGGTTGTAATAATTGGTAAAATCCTGATTGGCCAAGCCCTGGCCGAATGCGATCTCGGCCTTGCGCGTGGCCCCGGAGCGCAGCATTCCCTCGCCCGCCTTGCCCGCATCCAGCGCCCGCATCCCCTCGTCGAACTGGAACTGGTAGCCGGGCGAGGTCTGGAAGTTGCCCATGGCCGCCTGCGCCGCCTGCGGCCCGTTCAGCCCGAGCAGATCCGCCGTGGCCGGCAGCGCCTGTTGCCCGGCCGTGCGCCACGGTGCGACGTCCGTGCGCTGCTGCTCGAATTGGTGCTGCGCCTGGTCCTGCGCGGCTGCGGCAGTGTCCGACTGCATCTTGCTGCTGAGTAATCCGGCTCCGGCTGTTATGCCTGCCGCTGCTACCGCCCACGGAATGACACGTACTCCTAACGAACTGCCGGCATGGCGGCAGGGCGCCGCTTGCCAGCAATGATGCGAGAAACGGTGCTCGGGTTCACGGCCATCAATTCGCCGATCCGCTTAGAAGTCATCCCCTTGGCTCTCATTGCGTGGATCTCCCTAGCCTTCTCGTGGGTAAGTTTCTTCCTAGCTCTATCCTTTGCCACCTTGTCAGCAATATTTGCGGTGTTGTCCCCGAGGAACAGATGCGCCGGATTACAGCAAAGCGGCACATCGCATTTATGAAGAACATGCATTCCGGCGGGGATTGGGCCATTGAAGAACTCATGGACGACGCGATGGACTTTCACCATCTTCCTGCGCAGCCGAATTGCTCCATACACTGAATTAACCGGCCCGCGATTATCCTGCGAAATCATCCCCTCCCACAGCAGACAGCCGCTATTCGGCTCAGGAATGCTACGTTGCTCTATGGTCGCGTGAACCTCGGCCAATGTCAGATGGCGCCGATTGTCTGCCATCTCAGTCCTCCATTTCTACTATGTGATGCTCATCCTTCACCGCCGGCTCGCCATCCTCCAGCCGATCGGCGTTGTGGATGCAGGCGAAGACGGTATGCGCGTGCAGCGTGGTGAACGAATGCTTGCATCCGGCCGGGATCTCGATCGTCGCCGGCGCCTTGTATTCCACCGGCTCGCCGCCGTCCCGCGATACCAGCACGATGCCCGAGAGCACGGCGGTGATGTGGTCGTATTCGTGGGCATGGGTCGGGATGATCGTGTCCGCATCGCGCACGTACCACACCTTGTAATAGATGCCGCCGTAGATCGTGACGCTGATGGTGTCCGGTTGGTGTGTTGCGGCCTTCATGCCTCAACCCTCATGCTTATAATGGCGACGATCCGATCCTCATCGCCCTGGTTCGTCACAGAGTGGACGAGTAAGTTGTCAAAGGTCCAGACGGTGCCTCGGGTGAACGCGCACGCCTCGTCCGCGCATGTCACGACTGCCGCGCCCTGCACCGTCCAATGCGCCTTCGTGTTGTAGTATTCGGCGCTCCAGCTTCCGGCGTCGCTGTGCGGCTGGATGCTTTTGCCCGGTGGGAGCCGAGTTACGATGATGCTGCCCAGTTCCACCGCCTGCACCCGCGCCATCAGGCCGAACACCACCGGCCGCAGCGACGGCAGGGCGTGCCAGGCGGGCCAGAACACGTTGCGATGCTCGCGCCGCCGCGTCTCGGGATCGGCGTCCAGCTCGGCCTCGGGCATGTAGCGCGCCGTAATGTCCACCATGGCGGCGTGCGGGGATCCGGCATAGATGCGCCGGTCGGGCCGCGCGTCCCACAGATGCTCGTTGCGCGCCAAGTCCAGCCGCAGCGGCAGCGGCTCGATGCCGTCAGCGATCTGGACAAACCGTCTCAACGCATCCTCCGCGCGTTGATGGTTCCCGTCGCGAACACCGTCCCCGTGAATGCCGCCTGGCCCACCACCCAGACGGTCGTGCCTGCGCTGACGTTAAACCGATGCACGGTGGTCGGCATGGTCTGGGTGAACGCCCCGGTCGGATATGTCGCGAAGCTGCCGTTGTCGATGGTGCTGATGCCGACGCCGAAAAAGCTATGCGTGCCCGCGCTGGCGTTGAACGTGACAGATCCTGACACATCCCAGTCGCCCGGCGTCAGCGCGAGCGAGGCGAGGTTTGTCACGACGGCATTGACCAGCCCGACCGCGCTGCCGGTGGCGGTCATGTATTCGCCCACGTCGCCGGGCTGGGCGTTGGAGCCGTCCGTTACTCCGGCCTCGATCGTGCCCAGCCGGTCGGCCACCGCCTGGTGGTATTCCGTCCACGCCTGCGAATGCTTCGCACCCGATGCATAATCGGCGATCGGCGGGTCGTAAAATGGCGGCTCGACGGTGCGGGGATTGCTGGGCATCACGCCGCCGCCTGCGGATGCACGGCGAGGTCAGCGTCCACGGCGTATAACCTCGTAACGCCCCCGTGTGTGGTAATCCTGAACGTCCGCTGCCTGAACGATCCCAGCCGCGTCGTATAGACCCGGTGCGTGTAATCGCCCGGCGCGCCCGCCGACATGGTGCGCGGCGTCTTCCACGTCCGGGCGCCGTCATCGGACCATTCGAGCGTCACTGGCCCCGGCGAGTTCGTGCCGCCGGACTCCATCTCGATCTCAAGCCGGGCGCAATATCCCCTGTTCGTCGCGGCCCAGATCGTCGGCAGCGTGGCCTGGCGCATGATGGTCACGCCCGCATCCGTCACCCACATGGACAGCGTGTAGAGCATGCCCGTGGTGCGGTCGCCGAACAGGTGAATGGAGTTGTTGTCCGCCGCCGCCGTAGCCGCCTGCCATGGGCCATTGCCGTCCGTGCTGGTGCTGCGCTCGTGCCATGCCCCGGTAGTCACGTCATAGCTCAGGGTGCGGCCGCCTGCGGTGGTCAGGCAATAGAACCAATGGCCGCGATAAGGGTGGGTGAAGGCGTACAGCCCGACCGTGCTGCTGCCGACGATCGCCTCGATGGCATACGTTGACACCCGCTTGGGCGTGTAGCCCTCGGAGCGCCAGACCAGGCCGTCGATGCCGAGCCACCACACGCCTTGGTCGGCCTTGGCAACGGACATGGGGGAGGATGTGCCGATCGGGATCACGCCGCCGGAGGCCCGCCGGAACGGGAAGTCCGCCTTGCCCGCGTCATACCAGACCTCAAAGCCGCCCTCGCCGATGGTCCAGATCTGCCCGCGATGGCTGATGACGCGGCGGACGACATTGGGGACCGCATCGGAGAAGACGAAGTCCAACGCGGCGAAGCTTGAGGGATCGAGGAGTTCGCTGATAAACCACATGCTGGTGTTGCCGGTGGCGCTGAAGCAGAAATACCCGTCGCAGTAGGCGACCGAGGTAGCGCCGGGAAAGTCCGGGTCGGTGATCAGGTTGAGCGGCGAGCCGACATTATGGCCGCAGGTGTATGCCCTCGGTGCCACGCAGACGACGGCGGCGGTGGGGCCTGCCGCGATGGTGACGAAGCTGTTGCTGGGGCCGGTGCCGCTATCGGCGGTGCCGACCGATCCGAGATCCTCGACGGTAACGCCGCCCGCCAGCGGGAAGGACAGCCGGTAGAAATGGCTGCCGCTGACGATGTAGATGCGCCCCGGCATTTCGTCGTTCATGGCCAGGATCGGGCCGGTGCCGATGGCGCCCGAGCCGCCGACAGCAGAGTCCCAGACTTGCAGCGTCGGCGTGGAGACGAGCGCGGCGGCGGTGCGGGCGTCGGCCGGCTGCTGCTCCGCCATCAAGTTGATGAGTCGCTTCGCCGACAGCGGCAAGCTCGGGTGCTCGTAGCTCTCCAGCGGAAACGGAATGCGGCGCATCCCCGCCTTGGGCGCGAGCGCCGTCCGTAATGCGGAGAGCGCGTCGCTCATGGAGCGGCGGCTCCCTCAAGCGTGGCAATGCGGGCGGTCAGTTCCTTGACGGCGTTCACCAGTATCGCGGTGATGGTGTCCGCGGTCAGGCCCAGTGTCGGCTCGCCTGACTCCAGCCCGCCCGTTCCGTCGCGCAGCGGAATGCCGGCGGTCCATACCGCTTCGGGCAGGATCGGCTGTACGTCCTGGGCAACGAAGCCGAGTTCCTCTTGGGCGCCAGTGCTTGCATCGGCGCGGGTAAACGATACCGGCTGGAGTTGCAGCACCTCGGCCAGCCCCTTGGTGGTGGGTGCAATGCCGGTCTTGCCGCGCCGGTCGGATGAATTGATATACGCGCCGACGCCACCGACGGGGCCTTGTGCGTTGAAGCAGAAATCGTCGGAGGCGCGCATGACCCAGAGCGGGCCGTTGCTGACGTTCCATGCCAGTTGCCCATCGGTGGCGCCGGCGGCAGTCGAAAAGTCCAGATAGAAGCTGCTCCGGAACTGGAAGATCCGGCCACTGCCGCCCGCCGTGAAGCCGAATGTGCCGACGGCGGCGGAAGAACTCCAGAACTGTGGCGCGGTAACGTAGCCTTTCGCCGTCAGGTTGCCGCCGCCGCTGAGCGACATCAGATCGCCGGTCGGGCCGGTCCAGACCCGTTCTCCGGTCGATGATCTCCACCGCTGATACCATGAGGCACGGTCCTGCTGGATGTGATCGCCGGTTCCCGCCTCAGCCGTGAAAAACCATTCGTAACCAATGGCCGACGAGAGCTGCCATGATTGAGCATAGACGGCACCGCCGACCGTAAGGTTGCCGGTGGTGCCGAGATTGCCGCTGATGGTTCCGCCGGTGACCGGCATTACCGGAACCCATCCTGCGCTGCCGCGACCGTAGATCGAGCCGGTGAGCGGCGCTTCGGGCACCACCGGGGTCCAGGTCGCGTTCAGCCGCGCATAGGGCAGCGAGTTGCTCGGCGCGTCCGCCAGCACTGGGGTCCATGCGCCATTCATGCGGCCATAGGGCGTATTCGTAGACGGCGCTTCCGGCAGCGTGGTCGTGGCGCAATAGGTCTTCACCGCCAGCGCTGAGAACCGCCCGGTGGCGGTGGCCTTGTCGATTACGAAGGAACTGGCGTCGGTGACGGTGCCGAGGTCGGGAAGGTCGATTACGCGGATGTTGGTTCCGGACATATCAGGATGTCTCCAGTTGCCGCGTGATGTCGTTAGACATGACGATGGGGTGCAGATCGTCGGTCAGGAGGCCGACCAGCGAGGGCGGGCCGGGCGGGGTTGGGTCGATCGGCGGCACGGGGATGATCGCGGTGAGCTTCGTGCCGGTGAAATGCGGCCGCAGGAAGCTGGCGATGCCCTGCGCCAACACCGACGATTTCGCGCCATCGGCCCATAGCAGCAGGATCGCCCAGCCGCAGCGCAGCGGGAAATCCGCGAAGGTGCCGGTCGGGATGTGGAAGTCCCAGCTTCCGGCAGCGCTGCCAGGCGTGCCTGGGATGGATTGCAGCAGCGCTCCGGGCGTGAATGCCCGTTCGTAGTCGCCCCAGGCGTGGCCGTAATCGGCGTCGTCCCACAGCACAAGCTGCATGGCCGGGCCGTTGGCGTCGGTATGCAGGATGAGCGTCTGCGCCGATGGGTGGTCGGTTTCGACGACGATGACCTGAAGCAGCAGGCTATCGGCGGATGACAGCACCAGGTCGCTGCGCGGGACATGGACCGGCGAGGTGCGGCGATAGGGCAGGGTGATGGAGTGTTGCATTCAGCCCACCGTTTCCCGTGACGTCCGTTGGATTTCCTGCGCCCCGAGCGACAGTTGGGCGTTCATGTCATTATAGATCGCGTTGACGTGGCGCCGCTGCCCTTTGTCCAGCATGGCCATAACGACTTGCCACGCCGCTACCGGCAGCGTGACGGTGAGCCGCGTTTCCGGCGCGAGCGGTTGCGGTTGGGTGGGTGCCATCTGGTTCATGCTGCTATGTCCGAAGGCGGGCCGGGATGGAACGGCGGGTAGTTATTCAGCACCCAGGCGTAGAGCGTGGCGATGGCATCGCGGGCCGCTGGATCGCGGGTGGCGGCGAGCATGCCGACGACCTCGGCGTAGAGGGCGTGGATGAACGGCGGCGCTTCGGTGAGCGGGGCTTTGCGCCAGACCGGGCCTTCGCGGTCGAACTCGCTCATGGCGTGCGGACCTTGGCGACATCTTCCTGTAGCCGTTGCAGCATGACGCCCTGCGATTGTTGGGTGGCCTGCAAATCGGCAAATCGCTGTTGCATGGCGAGCAGTTCGGTGAGGATGCGGTCTGCTCTGGCGATGACGGCGTCCACTTTGGCGGCGTTGCTCTGCACTGGCCCCGAGCCGTGGGTTTCCAGAGCCACGATCCTGATTTCCTGGTTCGCCGTTTGCTGCCTCATCGTGCCTATCTCGCTGCCGATGAGGAACACATAGATAACGATCGACGCGGCCGCGCCCGCGACTGACAGCGTGAGCCATGTGGGTCGCTTTGGCGGTTCATCGGCCATCTCACGGGAGCCATCCGGCGGTGTAGAGGGCGAGGAAGGTCATGCCGATGGTGGTGTAGTAGAGCGCGCGGGGGCTCATGGCGGCAATCTCCATGGCCCGCCGACGAAGCGCCCGCCCATCAGGATATCGAGCAGGCACAGCACCAGCACCAGGGCGAGAATGACTTGCGCGATGAGTGCAAAGGGCGGCGGCAGCGGCAGTAATGTTACGATGTAGTAGATAACGCCGAATACGAGGCAGAGTATCAGGATGTATATCAGGATGCTGATCATGTCATAGGTCCGCCGATGCAGTGTAGCTGGTGTTAATTCCGGTCTGAGCGGTAGCGGTTGCGCTGCCCTGGAACAGAAAACCGGCTGTAGTCGCCTGGGCCGAAATCAACGCCCCGCAGTTGGTAAGCCCGCCAGATGCAATAGTGATCGTCGGCGGCGGGACGCGCATTGCTGTCGGGAAAGGCGCCCACCCGCCGAACGGACCGCCAGCGATGCCCCCGCCGCTCATTACCAGCGATGATGTGCAATAAAACCGCTGGCACTGTTGCAGTTGCGTAACCGGGTCCAATTTCTCTAGCGGCGTGGCGACGGAGCCGATTTCAAGCTGGACGCCCCAGATGTTGATGGTGCCGGACTGGACGCCGACGCTGCCCGACAGTGCCGCGTTGGTCGTGCCGCAGGAATACCAGAGGTTGAGCCATGTGCTGCTGTCGTTGTTGGTGCCAAGCGTCTTGCCGCTGATGCTGGGCAAGGTGAACGTCAAGCTATAGCGCGCCCAGGTTGTGGTCAGGGTGACACTCTGGCCTGGCAGCGTGACGATAGCAGAAGGCGAGCCGCCAGTGCCGAAGCCCTGGTAGAGGTTTACGCCGAATTTGAGGGCTGCACCCGCCAGCGCATAGAAGCTGACCGTGACGTTTTTGCCCGCCAACCGCCGCACATTCTCGATCTTCTGGCCGATATAGTGGTACGCGCCAGCCGCGGCGTTGCCGACGAAGTTGATATTGACCAACTGAAACGACGCTTCCTCGTCCCCGATCTGTGCGCGGCTGGCGTCGGATATTGTCGTCTGACTGAAGCTGAAGGAATCGCTGCTAGCGCCGGGTATCCATCGATCCAGCGTGTAGGCCGCCGTCGTGAACGGCCCCGCCCCACGCTGCGCGATGTTGAACATGCTGTTGTGGATGAGGTTGCGGCCTACGTTCACCAACGCCGTGGCCGTCGAGGCCGCGACGAACGCCGTGGTGGCAATGCTGGTGTCCGCATCCCCGGCTGCGGGTGTGACGGCGCGGGCATCCCCGGTGAAGACGGGACTAGCCAGAGGCGCCCGGCTAGTATCGGTCGGGTGGATGTGATCCCCGCGGCTATAAAGCGCCGAGGTGCCCGCTGCGGCCGTGCCGTCCATCGCCGGGGCGGTGTCGGATGGCGTAGCGGCGGATGCGGCGCTGACGCCGTTGGCCCATTTGGTTCCGTCCCAGGTCCACACGACGCCGCCGGGGCCGGTGTAGGTCTGGCCGTTGCTCGGGGCATTAGGGAAGTCCAGGGCCATGGCTACGGGTTCCTCACGCGAGCACCATCGCGCGGGCCTGCGCGGCGGCCGCGGCTGCGGTGCCTGGGAACCCTGACGCAAAGCCGGCCGGCACAACGCCGGCGAATGCGCTATCGCCGAAATTGGCGGTGACCAGGCCGGTCGGGGTCGCGTTGTTGGATGAATAGAGGGCGTAGGCTGCAACCCCGGCGCCGACAAACGATACTGCATAGCCGCCGGCACCTGTGGCCGGGTTGGCGGTGCCCGATCCGTTCCAGTTGCCGGCGGCGCCTTTGCGGAACCAGATCAACTGGCCGGTCAGGTCAAGGGCTATGCACGCAATCTGGCCAGCAGCAAACGCGCCCAACACTGCCAAACCTACGGTATTGACAAAGATGGAGCCTCCGACCCCGTTTATATAGGCGGCAATGCCCGGCCCGGTGGTTCCTATACTGGTTAGGGTGGTGGACAATGGCGCGATGCCGCATGCGGAATTGCTGGTATCGTTAAACGTATACTCCCAATAATATTTTCCTGTCGCAACGCTATAGGTGCCACGCACGCATTGGTTGCCGAATTGATTGGAGCGCGCGGTGAGGTTGCCGTTGCTGAGGACGCAGTCGACGGTCTTATCGGCGGGGTTCCATGTCGTTGGCATCAGACGCGCGCCGCGAGGATGGTGATCGACACATCGGACAATGTTGCGTCCTGCGTTGGCGCAACGATTTGCAATACATCTCCTATTGCTAAACTGCCGCCCGCGCCTGCCAGGGTCGCACTGATCTTGCTTGCGGACGTGATGGTGACGGTGCCCAGCGCCGTGGTGGTCGTGCCGCCTGCAATCTTGTTCACCTGGAATACCGCATTGGCCGTGGCTTGGGTGCTGTCGTAGACGGTTGCGCCAGCGAGCGACGCCGGGATTGTGAGCGCCATCACCATCGGGACATTGATGAGCGCGCCGGTGGCCGGTTTCCCCGCGAAGGGAAACACGATGGGCACCTTCTGCACCTCGGTCGGTAGCATCGCGTAAGTAATCACCGGCACCACGACCGCATTGCCGACGACCCATTGCGTCGAGGTGCCGTCGTCGTAGCCGATGTAGAGCTGGCCGCTGACGGTATCCCACCAGAGTGCACCGTTGGTGAGTGCGGGCGGGGTTGCGGCGACCGTGGTGGTGCCCGCCGCGCCGGTGGCACCTGTTGCTCCTGCCGGCCCCGTGGCACCTGCTGGTCCTGTTGCGCCTGTCGCTCCGGTTGGCCCGGTCGGCCCCGCTGGTCCCGTCGCCCCAGGCGGCCCAGGCGGCCCAGGCACTGCCGAGCCTTCGCCGGGCGCTCCTTGCGGTCCCTGTGGCCCCGGCGGCCCCTGCTCTCCCGGCGGGCCGCGCCAGTCCTGGCCGGTAGGATCGGGCGGCACTACCGGCGGCTGTGGCGGCGGGCCTTCGAAGTCCAGCCCATCGGTCGGCGGCGGGGCGGCGCCGGCCCCGAAGTCCAGCCCGTCGTCGCGCTGGTCGAAGCCGTCCGCGGGCATCTAGAAATACTCCACCCGGACACGCTCGCCGCTGCTGTCGAGCTGGACGATCTGCGCCAACTGGCGGGTTGCGATCATCTCGGCGCCCGGATCGGCGGGCTGCTCGAACAGCCGTGCGAGGCGGTTGGCGGCGAGCAACTCATACGGCATTTCGGCAGCGGGATGAATGTCGAATACGGAAAAACGCGCCAGGCCCCGCGCCACCATGGAGTCATGCACCGACATGACCGCCTCCTCGGCGTCCTCCGGTGCGCGGGCAATCCGCGCCGCCCGCTTCACGCGCTCCTCGTAGAACATGACCTCTTTCGGGTCGGCCTGCTTGCCGAACGACGACGACAGCATCAGCGCCGTCAGCCGCGTGTATGCCTCGGCCACGGCGGTCGGCACGCCGGTGTTGTCGTATCCCACCAGCCCCTGCGAGATCAGCCCGGCCTGGACCTCGCTGACCTTCGTCAGTGCCAGGTTCTGCGCCCGGATCAGCCGCGCGACGGTGGCGATGCGGCCCTCGTAGACGGCGGCGCTCTGCAAGTCGCCGGTCTTGCCGAATGACGGCGCGAGGTGGATTGCCACCAGCGCCGCATACTCCTCGCTGACCGCGTTGGTGATCGCGGTTGCGGTCCAGTCGGCGTGTCCCTGCGCTACGAGGTTGGCATGCACCGCCGACACCGCGTCCCGCGCCAGCGTCATATCCGACGCCAGCGGCGTTTCATCGGAGGCGATGACGCCCAGCTTCGTCAGCGCCAGCGTGGCGATGGCATCCACCGTCACCACCACGGCCTGCGAGAGCGGCGGCGCTCCGGTGGCAATGACGCCCAGCTCGATCAGTGCGTTCGTCGCAATCGTGGCCGGCGGCACCGCCGTGTTAAGCGCGGGCCGGTCCGCCGCCGGCACGACGACGATGCCCAGACGCCGAAGCACGCGCTCGGCGATCTGGGCGACCGTGGCCATTACGGCGAGACGATCTGGGCGAGAGCCTCCGCGCGCACCTCGGCCGGCGTCTGTCCCGTGGCGGGCGGCTCATACCACGGCACCGGGCGGTGCAGTTTTGGCGCGTCCTTCTTGCCCGTAACCGTGCCGCCGACCGTGTCATGCGACAGTCCGATGATGCGCGGCAGGGCAGCATTACGCACCGCCGTGTTGTCCTCGATCGAGCCTGCGGCCCCGCCCCGTGCGGCGAGGGCGGCGTCGGAGGTCGGATCGAGGATCACCTGTGCGCCGACGCTGTCATTAGCGCGGGCCTTGTCGTTCTCCTCCTTGGCAGCGGTAGCGGCGGCGGTGTCGTGCGTTGCCCGTGCTCGCGGCTTGGCGTCGTCCTTTGCCGCCTGCGCCTTCGCTGCGGCCTGGGCCTCCTCGGCGGCGTGTGCCCGTGCCCGGTCGTCCTTGTCGTGGTTCTTGTCGTCGTGTTGGCTGGCCATGTCGTTATCTCCTTGTGCGGGTCGCGCCCGCCGGATCGGTGATGACCACCGGGTTGCTGGCAGGTGCGGCCGTAGATCCAACGGCGTTGGTGGCGGTTACGACGCATGTGGCCGTCTTGCCGACATCGGCGGCCTGCACTGCGTAGTCGGCCGCCGTGCCCGCCGCTGCCCCGTCCACCGTCCAGGCGTAGGCGTAGCTGGTCGGCGTCTGCTGCCAGTTGCCCATGGTGCAGTTGAGCGCCGCGCCCGACTGCGAGGCATACGGCACGTCCACGTTGACGGGTGCGGACGTGGGCGGTGCGCCGGGGATGTCGGCGAGGTCGGTGATGATCCCGGCGGCCAGGCTGGACATGCGGGTGGCGCGGCCCTTGATCGGCCCATCGGCGGAGCGGACTGCGCCCGCTGGATCTGGCGCGGTAGGCGGGCCGGTAGGCGCCGCAGGGTCATATCCCAGCGCGACCAGGTGCGCGTCCCTGGCCGCCGTGTTCTCCTCGATCGAGCTGCCAGCGCCGCCGCGCGCCCCGATCGAGCCGGCGCCGTTGAAGTCGAGGATGACCTGTGCGCCGACCGACAGCGCCGCCATCTCGGCCAGTTCCTCCGGCGTTCGCGGGGCGATGATGGTCGCTGCGGCCGGTTCGGGCGACGCCCTCGGTTGGGTTGCCATTCACGATGCTCCGTTGGTTAGAGGAGGCGACCTAGCCTGCGCGCGAAGTCGATCGGGTCGGCGGCGCTTTTGCGGATGTTGCAAGGGCCGCAAGCCAACTGAAGGTTAGTGATCCAGTTTGAGCCGCCCTTGCTCAACGGCTGAATGTGATCGACGTGATAGCCCGGCTTCAGCGACACGCGGCAATAGGCGCACTTGCCGTTCTGCTGGTGATAGAGCGCCCAGATTTCCTCTCTGGTGTGGCTCCCATCAGCACCGCGAAGGGACGCCTGATAGTTCTGGGTCCGCGCACGTTGGCCAGCCTTTCCCTTGTCAGATGCAAGATATTTGGCGATGCGCGCCTTGTATGCTTCCGGATCGCGCAGGCGGGCTTCGCGCTCGGCTGCGTTTACCTTGTCCCGGTTCGCGGCCTTCCAGGCATCCCCATCAGCCCGGCTGGCCTTTGCATAGGCCCTGGCTTCAGCCCGAACCTGATCCCGGTGGGCATCCTTCCACGCCTTCGTCCGCGCGTTGCGGGCGACGCGTTGCTCTGGCGTCTCGGAGTAATAGAGCGCGGCGATGCTGATGGCGTTGCACGCGATGCACCCGCCATTGGCGGACGTACGTTCGCTCAGATGCCCATGCTTGCAGGGTTTGCCTGTGAAGAACCGTGTTAGGCCGGCGGCTTTGGCCTGGGCGCGCGTGATTACCCGACCGCTATACGGTATGTAGGGAACAGCCATCGATGTGGTCGCCTCATGTCGGTGGTTAGAGGCCGGCGGGGTGTTACAAGCACCCCACGGCCTCGCTTCAGTATAGCACTGAATGCCGAACATCGGCTACCGCGCTTTTCGTTTCGTATCGTTAAGCATCGGCCACCGCGGTTGTAAATATCGAAACAACACCAGCGTCTACCGGTTTCGTCGTATCTACTGTGGGGTCCGTGCCGAATCTCAATTTTCCGATTCCTCTCATTTCCTGGATCCCGACACCATGCATATAGCCGTAATCCCTTGTATTTGTTGTACTTTTCGTCCGCTGCGCCCATGCGATGCCCAGCGCCTGCGCGCCGCAGAGTGCCGACATGGCCACATCCGTCGTGCCGCCCGCGCCGGCGCCGGTAATGATCGGCATCTCGGGCACCTCGCGGATGATTATCCCGTTCCACAACAGGTCGCCGGCGGTGAACAGCGGGTTATCCCGGCCGCGCTCCCAAGCGTATTGCAGGCTGTTGATGATGACCGGGTCCTGCGTGAAATCGCGGAAGACCAGGGATGGCATGAAACATACGAACCATTCCTCGTCGTCGTTGACGGAGATCGGCCGGATGCGCGGGTTGGCGGTGCGGGCGATGCGTTTGGCAAGGGAGAGGATGGCGGCGCTCATTTTGTCGGTGGGCGCATCGAGCGTCGTCAATGCCGTTGCCATCACGTTGGATACGGCGTTCGCCTTGGTGACGCCGAACAACACGCGGTCGGCGTTGTTGGTGAGCCATGTGTTGCGCTGCGCCGCGCTGGCGGTGCTGTAGGGGATCTGGACCGAGCCGTCCGCCGTCATCGCTTCCAGGCTGGTGATGATATCGGCGCGGATCTTTTCGAGCGACCAGTTCTGGAGCGCATCGCGGGCGGCGTCGCGCAGGGCAATGACGGACTTCTGCTCATCCCAGTCGCTGACGGCGACGGCGTGGCGGATGGCCGAGACGACCAGGTTCAGCGAGCGCGCGTTGAGGATTTCTTCGTTGCCCTCAAGCACCGCGTTGCCGGTGA
>Ga0105245_10001757_pt1 | contig 19756 bp, 16 predicted proteins | sample KBSM54metaG_FD_81523 | JGI IMG/M metagenome (GOLD analysis project Ga0105245, IMG submission 81523) | Miscanthus rhizosphere microbial communities from Kellogg Biological Station, Michigan, USA - KBS M5-4 metaG | ecosystem: Host-associated > Plants > Roots > Rhizosphere > Soil | place...
CACTGGAGAGTGTCACAGCGCACCTGCGTGCACTGAGAGTCACGGCGCTGATCGCCAAAGAGAAGCCCCTCCACGCGGCGCCGGCGGACTGGCGCGCGGTGGCCGGATCTTCCGGTTATAGCGTCCTGAGGATTTCGACGGCGTTCTGACATAATGTAGTCGGCTATGGCTGCCTGGCTCGAATCACCGGACCACCTTGTCGTCGAGCTGCGAAACATCTCGGCGGCGGAGATGGCTCCCCTGCTCGATGAAGAGACGACCGTGTGGAGGGCGGCGCTTGATTGGGACTTCGAACCCTCTGCTGAATTAGTGCGGCGTTTCGTGGGGATGCAGGCGCTGAACGGGTTCGCGCTGCTCGAAGGCGAGCGCATCATCGGCTATTCCTACTACATTCGCGAAGAAAAGAAGGGGCTCATCGGCGACTTATACGTGAGCCAGCGAGAGCGCACCCTTGAACGCGAGAATGCGCTGATCGAGGCTACACTCGAAGCACTATGGCGCTCCCCCGGCGTGCGCCGCGTGGAAGCGCAGCTGCTATTGCTCGATTCGCCAATGAAGCGCAAGGTGCCGTTCGCGTCGCGATTCAAGCCCTATCCGCGCCGCTTCCTGGAGGCCCCGGCGAGGCAGGTTCTGGAGCTCGAAGCGCGCGAGATAGAAGGCGTCGCGATCACGCCCTGGACGGAAGCGCAGCAGGACGATTCGGCGCGGCTGGTGGCGTCGTCCTATCGGGGGCACATCGACAGCGAGATCAATGACCAATACCGTTCGCCCAGTGGGTCGCGGCGTTTCTTGAGCAACATCGTGCAGTATCCGGGATGCGGGAACTTTTTCCCGCAGGCATCGTTCGCGGCGTTTGCTTCGAATGGAGCCAGGGGCGAGTTGTGCGGCATTTCGCTGGCGAGTCTGGTGGCCAGCGACACGGGACACATCACGCAGATCTGCGTGGCGCCGTCGCAGCGCGGCAAGGGGATCGGATACGCGCTGCTGCGGCGATCCATGCTGGCGCTGGCGGCGCAAGGATGCCGCACCGTGGGCCTGACCGTGACGTCGAAGAATACCAGCGCTATCCGCCTCTATGAACAAATGGGCTTCAGCGACCGGCGTGAGTTCGCGGCCTACGTTTGGGATTCGTGGTAGGCGTGCCGGCAGGCGGTTAAGGTTTCCCGGATTCGCCGCCGATTAAGCTACTGTCCGGCCCATCAGGTCCCTTATGGCGCGCACAACGATTCCTCGGCCTGTGGATACACTTGAGCTCATGCCGCAGAATTCGGCTGCGCGGGTTGGGAAACCCAAGCCTTTGGCGCACCGGGTTCATCGGGATTTTCGCCTTCCCGTTCTGCTGCGCCGCTATTCGGAACGGCGGCGGTTGTGGTGGAGCGCGCTCGCGCTGGGGATGATCGTCTGCCGGGTGGCGCTGCTGCCGCTTCTTCCAGTGCCGGAGCCGGTAGTCCATGACGAGTTCAGTTATCTGCTGTCGGCAGATACCTTCGCTCACGGGCGCGTGACGAATCCCACGCCTCCCGATCCGGAGTTCTTTGAATCGCCGCATATCCTGGTCAAACCGGTCTACGTTTCGAAATATCAGCCGGGACAGGGCCTGATTCTTGCGCTGGGGCAGAAAGTCGCAGGCCATGCTTATTGGGGAGTGGTTCTGAGCTGCGCGCTGATGGTTTATCTGTTCTGCTGGGCGGCGGATGCATGGCTGCCTCCGCAGTGGTCGCTGATCGCCGGGGGACTGGCGGCCGTGTTGTTCTTCATCCCGAGCTATTGGTTCACCAGTTACTGGGGCGGCGCCTTGGCGGCAAGCGGAGGCGCGCTGGTAGTGGGCGGATTGGGCTACCTTCTTCGCGGCTGCCTTAAACCTGCACGTTTCAGCCTCGCGGCAGGAGCGTTACTCCTTTATGCGACTCGCCCCTACGAGGGCGGAGTATTGTGTGCGGCTGTGCTGGCGATTCTCGCGATTCAATTCTTGAAATCGGACGCCCTCGTCAGGATGCATTGGCTGCGAACCGTGATCCTGCCGAATGTCGCGGTACTGCTGGTGGCGATTCCGTTGATCGGCTGGTACAACCTACAGATCACCGGTCACGCGACGCGCCTGCCATATATGGAACACATGCAGCAGTACGATCCTGTTCCGGTGTTCTGGCCACTCGCGCCACTGCCTCCCAAACAGTACAGCAACGCCAATCTGCGCGCGGCGCATCAAACCGAAATCGACGACTACCGGCGATTTCACGATGCCAGCCTTCCGCTGACGCTGGCGCTGCAAGCCGTGAATATATTCCTGAATGGGGTTTGGCTCCAGTTTCTGGCTTTCGGCTTCTTGCTGCTGGCGGTTCCATGGGCGCGGGCGTGGAAACGCAAGAAGTGGCTGGTGCTGCTGCTGGCGGCAGGTCTGGCAGCGCTGCTTCCCGAAGTCTGGATGCGCGGGCACTACACGGCGCCGTATACGATTGTCGAGCTGATTCTAATTGTCGCCGCGGCACGGGCGCTGTGGTATCGCATCGCCGCTTCGCGGGCACGCGGGCTGGCGTTCGTTTCCCTGCTGATCGTTTTGCTAGTTCCCTTGGCGATCAGTTACGCCGGCGCGATCCAAGCGCAACCGAACGAGCGGGGGCGTCTGGTTCAAAAGCTTCGAGCGGAAGGCGCGCGTCATCTGGTGTTTGTCGACTACTCGGAGAACTGGGATGCCGTCCACGAGTGGGTGTATAACGGGGCGGATCTGGACGCAAGTCCGGTGATCTTCGCACACCTGCGCTCGACCCGCGAGAATCGGGATTTGCTGAATCATTTTCCGGGCCGCAAGACGTGGCTGGTGCGCTTGGGCCCAAAAGTGACAGACGTGCGTCTGGAACTCTACGACGGATCGTTCTGACCTCAGCGGGCGTTCTTTACTCTGCATTCTAAATTCGGAGCGCTCCTAGCTGGTTTGTAACCCTTTCCAACCAGGGATGACGTTATGGCTCGCCACAACCACCACGCTGATTTGTGCGTCCGGCGGGGTAGCTGCAGACTTCCGCCGAGCGCGGCCGGGTTACCCAGTGGGAGGCGCCGGCTCTTACGGAATCAAGATGCGGCACGTCAGCCGCGCCGGTATACGGGCGAATGCGACAAGTGGAAGCAATGGCTGGAGAAGCTGCGGGGTGCAATACAGTGACCGCAAATTGGCTTCCGCCCGCGGACGCCTGTTAACCTAGGAAGAACTCACTATGGCGTGGTTTTCGCGTGAACGTTCGGGGGCAGAGGGGCAGGGCGAAGGCGAAAAGCGCGTCCGCACCGAGGGGTTGTGGCTCAAGTGCGAGGGTTGCAGCCAGATTATCTGGAAGAAAGCTCTGGAAGAGAACGGGCAAGTGTGCCCGCAGTGCGATCACCATTTTCGGGTGGACGCGCGCGCGCGGCTGGCTCTTCTGTTCGACGGCGGCGCCTATGAGGAAGTGGACGCCAGTCTGACTTCCACCGATCCGCTGCGCTTTTCCGATTCCAAAACCTACGCCGTGCGCTTGAGCGAAATGCAGAAGGCGACGTCGATGTCGGACGCGCTGCTGGCGGGATGGGGGAAGCTTGAAGGGCGTCCGGTGAACATCTGCGCGATGGAGCTGAAGTTCGTCGGCGGCAGCATGGGCACGGTGGTGGGCGAGAAGATCACGCGTGCGGTGGAGCGGTCCATGGAGCGGCGAGCGCCGCTGATCGTGATCTCGGCGTCGGGCGGCGCGCGTATGCAGGAGGGCGCGATCAGCCTGATGCAAATGGCCAAGATTTCGTCCGCGCTGATGCGTTTGGATGAGCAGCGCCTGCCCTTTATCAGCGTGCTCACCGATCCGACTACCGGCGGCGTGACCGCAAGTTTCGCGATGCTGGGCGACCTGAACATCGCCGAGCCGGGAGCGCTGATCGGTTTCGCGGGACCAAGGGTCATCGAGCAGACCATTCGGCAGAAGCTGCCCGCCGGTTTTCAGCGCAGCGAATTTCTGCTGGACCACGGCTTCCTCGACGCTGTGGTGAAGCGCGGCGAGATGAAGGCGTACATCGCGAAGGCGCTGAGCTTTTTCTGCGATTGATCCAGAGTCGCGTCACGCTCGATGTATCGCTCGCACAGCCACCCGCGGCTCCCGCGCGATGATGCGGAGTAGAGCCGCAGCCGAAGTCGCTGGCCTAACTGAACCAAGGCGATTTGGATTTTGATTGGCGCCGAGCGATTTCTTCATCGAAGGCTCTGGTGACCCGCTCCACTCGGTCAAACAGGCCGCAGAAGGCGACTTTCGGATCCATCCCGCGCAGTTCCTCATCCGAGAGCATTTCCAGATGCGTTTTCCATTCGGCTTCGAATTCGGCGTTGAAGATATCACGTTCCAAAATGCTGGTGGCGCGTTGATTCAAGTCACCTGGCACCATCAGGCGCCACACCCGGGGCGGCTTTCGGGTTGGGGGTTTTTCCTCCGGCGGGTCGGAAAGATCCAGATAACATGGAATTCCCGCGGCCTCTAAAGCGTCACGAGCATTCGCGATTTCGGGCCCCGTGGCCGCCCCGGCTGCTTCGTATTGCGAGAACACTTCGCTGGCTTCGTCCTGCCACTCAGGTTTGTTCTCGAAGCCGGGCACGTGGCTCTCAAGATCCGCGGTCTGAACCAAGGATTTCGTCCCCCCGATCGGCTTTCTGCGGACGACTTCCCCGTCGTAGCACTTCTGCGCGGTTTCTACGAGCTCCGATCGGTCGAGTGCCAGGAATGCTTCATCGGAGAGCGACGCATAATGGCGGCGTAAATATTCGAGATCAACTGGCATGGTTTCGATTAGTCTAACGCGCTGCACTTCCCAGCGTTTTATTCCCGTCGTAATGCCAGCGCAGGATCGATACGCGTGGCTCTGCTTGCCGGTACCCAAATTGCGGCTAGCGAGACGAGGGCCAGCACCACCGGAACCGCCGCGAAGACCAGGGAGTCGACCGGCTTCACTCCAAATAGAAACGCGGTGAGTAGCCGGGTCAATCCATACGCCGCGGCCAATCCCAGCGCGATTCCGATCACCGCCAGCAACATTCCTTGCCTCACGATCATGCCGCGAAGGGCTGCGGCGCCTGCTCCCAGAGCCATGCGGATGCCGATTTCCTGAGTGCGCTGCTCGACGGTGAATGCCATCAGGCCGTAGATGCCGATGGCCGCGAGCACCAGGGCCAGTCCGCCAAAAATGGAGAGCAGCAGCATATTAAAATCATTCCGGGCGGTGGAGCGCACGACGATTTCGTCCATCGAGCGGATGCGTCCCACCGGTAATCCTCCGCTGGCTTGACGCAATTCGTTTTGGACCACCAAGCTCAGCGAGTGGGGTTCCACGCGGGTACGGATCACCCAGGCCAGCGGATAGATATCCGAGTTCAATTTAGTGATCGCGTCGGGAACTTGCGCGTTAGGAATGTACATCGTCGGGAACGGATCGGTATTCAAGGAATCGCTGCGGACATCGCCGACCACGCCCACGACCTGGCGCGCCGAATCCAAAAAATCCGGTCCAACGTATTTGCCGATGACGATCTGGTCACTTAGCGGGTCCCCGTCTGGCCAATACTTCTTCGCCATGGCCTGATTTATGATCACCACCGGAGCGTCGGCGGCGTTATCGCGGTCCGTAAACGTCCTTCCTCGAATAACCGGGATGCGGAAAACTTCAAAGTAGCCGGGGGCGATGGTCAGCCAGTGCCCGCCAGCTTGATCAATGTGCGGCCGGCCGACGATGTCGAACGGAAGTCCGTATCCTCCCTCCAAAGGGACGCAGCAGGCAGCCGACGCTGTCTCAACGCCCGGCAAATTGCGAACCCGGTCGAGACCCTGCCGCATGATCTGCTCCACCCCAGCGGTTTTCTGAAATCGTTCGCCGGTGAGAGACATTCGCATGGTGAGAATGTTATGGGCGTCGAACCCCGGTTCGACCGATCGCAGCGCGAGGAAGGTCCGGATCAACAAGGCGGAGCCGATTAACAAGACCAATGCGAGGCTGGTTTCGACGATCACCATCGTGGCGCGTGCCTTGTTTTGCCGGAATCCGGAGCCGGTGCGGCTGGAGGATTCCTTCAAGGGAGTATTGAGGTCGGCTTTGGAGGAAGCGAGCGCGGGAACCAATCCGAAGGCGATCCCGGTCAGCACCGCAATTCCGAGCGTGAATAGGAGGACTCGCAGATCTGGGCTCACCGCTACACCGTTCTCGCCGATGCGAGGAATGTTGCCGGGACTCTGCGCCAGCAAGGCGCGGATGCCGAGTGATCCGATCATCAACCCCAGAACCGCTCCGGCGAGGGAGATCACCACGCTCTCCGTGAGTTGCTGACGAATCAAGTCCCACCGTCGGGCACCTAGCGCCGCTCGAACCGCGATTTCGCGGCGGCGCACGGATGCCCGCACCAACATCAGGCTGGCCACGTTTGCACAGGCGATCAGCAGTACCAGTCCTACGGCTCCGGCGAGAATCAGCAGCGAAGGGCGGACGTTGCGCACCATTTGCTCCTGCATTCTTTCGACAGCAAAGGTATCTTCCTGCCATAGTGGATACTTTGCTCTGAACTCGCTCGCGGCCAACTTAAGGCGCGCGTTCGCCTGCTCCAGGCTGACGCCGGGTTTCAGCCTGCCGGACACTCGGAAGTAATGACCTTGGTTGGTGCTTTCCGGATCAATTTGAAACGGCTCCAGTACGTCGGGAGCCTGATCGATGCTCTTATCCAGATTGGGACCCAGAACGCCAACGACGGGCCGGGCCTCACCATCCAACGAGATGGTCTTGCTTAGGATGTCAGGAGGCGCTCCCAATCGCCGCCACAAGCCATCGCTAATCACCACCACTTTCGGGCCGTTCGGCCGGTCGTCTTCTACCGTGAAACCTCGACCCATAACCAGCGAAGATCCGAAGAGCCGAAAGAAGCCTTCCGAGACTTGCGCGGATGGGACCTGCTCGGGTGTCTCTCCGCTGGTCACGTTGATTGCGCGGAAGTCGTAGGCGGTAACGTCCTGAAGTATGTCGGCCTGAGCGCGCCATGCGTTAAATTTTGTCGGGGAGCCGCCGCGATTCGGACCGCGCTTGGAATTGCTCATCAGGGAAACCATCCGGTCCGGTTCCGGGAAGCTCAGAGGCTTGAGGAGCACGGTGTTGATGACAGAAAAAATCGCGGTGTTCGCGCCGATGCCCAGCGCCAGAGTGAGGACCGCTATCGAGGTGAAACCAGGAGCCGCCCGCAGCGAACGAAGAACGTAGCGGAGATCCTGGAACAGCCTGCCCATGCCTCAGGATAAGACGCAGTTTAAGGCGCAAAGTTTCGCGCGCCGGACTTTTTCTGCGACTAGGGGCGGCAGCATGCCCGGTTATCGTGAACGGCCGATGCGCACCCAGTGGATGATGGATACCGTGCTCCCAATGACGCAGAGCGCGATGAAGCCCCCCATAAACCACATAAATTCGGCCGAGTCCGCAATCCGAAGAATCCGGCGGCCGAAATAAATTGCCGTCCAGCCAACCAGGGAATATCGAACCGCACGGGCCACGAATACTAGCATGAGCAGGCGCACCCGCGGATACTGAAATGCGCTCGCGGCAGCGATCGAAGCGCCAAACGGAAAAGGCGGAGGCGCCAGACACGATATGACCAGCGCAACGGCGGCACGTTTCTTCATCTGCTGTTTCAAATAGTCGAGCAGTTTTGGTTTCACCAGCCGTTTGAGACCTTCCTCGCCACCTTTCCGGCACACCAGGTCCAGAAGGAAGACGCCGATGGTCGATCCAGTGGCCGCCGCCAGCACGTAGAAGGGCAGTTGATCGTGATGCCGGGCAACCAGAATCACCGTGAGCAAATCGCTACCGACCGGAAGAAAAAGGAAGGAATCATCCGCGATGGCAAGGAGCAGGATCCCGAACCAACCGAATTGAAGAAAAAAACTGAGCAGATGGCGGATCGATAGGCTCACGGCTGCTACTGTGAGTGTAGTCGATGCCATTCGATAGCCAGTGTGATTTACGCTATTCTAACGAGCACTTCATGGCCCAGCAAGAAACCGAACATCTCCGCCGCATCGTGACCAGCCGCGCCGTCAGCGACATCGCCGAGCCTGGCGTTGCGGCTCTCATAAAAAGCGGTCAGCGTCAGCCGGTCGAACGTCTCGCGAGCGCTACCAAGCCGCATGAGTCGTCGCTCGATAGAATTCTCTGCCGCATGGCCGGCGTCTAAGGGCAGGCTCCCACCGTCAAATGTGGCTCTATGCGTCGACGGTCTTCCTGAGCGCCTTTCTCCTGTTTCAGATTCAGCCCATGGTTGCCAAGTGGCTGCTGCCGTCGGTGGGCGGCTCGGCCGCGGTTTGGACCACCTGCATGCTGTTCTTTCAGGCGTTCCTGCTGCTTGGCTATCTCTATTCCGATTGGCTGGCGGGGCGGCTGGCCGTCAAGATCCAGGTCGCGGTGCATACTTGCCTGTTGGCCGCTAGCGCCCTGATGCTCGGGTTGGGCCTGAGTCTACAGTCTGGAATGGTCTGGAACTCCGCGGGCACGCATCATCCGATCATCGGAATTTTGACGGCGCTAGGGCGGTCGATCGGGATTCCCTATCTCGTTCTCGCGACGACGACGCCCCTGATCCAGTCCTGGTATGCGAGTGGGCACGAAAAAGTTTTGCCCTACCGGCTGTTCGCGCTATCGAATCTCGCTTCCATAGTCGGGTTATTGGCTTACCCGGTGCTAGTCGAACCGTACCTTTCGCTCCGGCATCAGTTCCAAGCCTGGTCCTGGGCCTACTTGTTGTTTGTTCTGTTGTACCTGGTATCGGCACTCCGTAGCTGGCAATCCGCGCGCGGACCCAGCGCATTGCCGCCGTCCGATCGCGACCGTGTGGCACCGGAGCCAGGTTGGGATCTGAAGCTCCTCTGGATGTTGTTCGCCGCATGCGCGTGCATACTCCTGCTGGCGATTACCAATTACTTGACCCAGAACATCGCGCCGGTGCCGTTCCTCTGGGTGTTACCGCTGGGAGTCTACCTGCTGACCTTCGTCCTATGCTTCAACGACGACCGATCATCCAACACCTACTGGTGGAGGTGGCTGGCCGGCCCCACGTTGGCCGTACTTGGCATTGTCCTGTTCATGGGTCGTTTCGGCGGCCTGATCCTTACCGTCTCGATTTTCGTCGTGGTGCTGTTTCTGTGCTGCATGTTCTGTCACAGCGAGCTGGCACGGCGGAAACCGGACCCGCGTTTTTTAACGTCCTTCTACCTGATGATCGCGCTGGGCGGCGCGCTGGGCGGAGTCTTCGTAGGGCTGCTCGCGCCGCTGATTTTCAATGCCTACTTCGAATTGCCCGCCGGGATGGCGCTGTGCGCGCTTCTGGTGCTGCACGTCCGGCGGGAATCGGCGTCTACGCGCCACCTTGTGAATCTGGCGCTGGTGGCCTTCGCCGGTTTTCTGGTATGTATGCGAGTCTTCTCCTACACGTCCGGGACCCGCGTGCTGGCGCGCAATTTCTATGGCAGCCTGCGCGTTAGCGATATGCCGATCCCCGGGCCAAAGCAGTCGCTGCGCCTGCTCTATCACGGCTCGATCGTACACGGAGCTCAGTTTCTGTTGCCGCAATTCCGGCGCCAGGCGACAGCATACTATGGACCGGGCTCGGGAGTTGCACAAGCGATCGAAAGCTCGCGCCGGAGCGGCGCCAGAGTGGGCATCATCGGCCTGGGAGCGGGCACGCTTGCGACTTACGGAAGGGCGGGAGATTACTACCGGTTCTACGAAATTAATCCGTTAGTCATCCAAGTGGCCCACACAGAATTCGACTTTCTGCGCGACTCGGAGGCTCGGGTGGATGTGGTCGAAGGCGACGCCCGCCTGGCGCTCGACCGCGAACCGGACGAGCAGTTCGATGTCCTGGTGCTGGACGCCTTCTCGGGCGATTCGATACCGATTCACCTGCTGACCCGCGAGGCGTTCACCACCTATTTCCGCCATCTGAAGCCGGATGGCGTGCTGGCGGCGCATGTCTCCAATCAGTACCTGGATATTGGGTCGGTAGTCGAGCGGATGGGGCTCGTGTTCGCCAAACAAGCGATTGTCGTCGCGAGTGCAGGAAATAGCGGGGCGGGGAGCCTGCCGGCGACCTGGGTGCTGCTCACCAGCAGCCGCGTATTACTCGACAATCCACGCTTGAGGGCGTTGCCCGGTGGCACGGCATCCAAGCCCGCCACGGATGTCTGGACCGACGATTACAGCAACTTGTTCCGCGTGTTGAAGTAGCCGGCTCCGCTAAAATACTAGTGACACCTCCTCAATGATTCAACTCCAAGGGGCCGGGAAACGTTTCGGCCACAAGCTCCTCTTTGAAGACTGCGACTGGCTGATCACGCCGCGCGAGCGCACCGGACTGGTGGGCGGCAACGGCACCGGCAAATCCACGCTGTTGAAGATTCTGTGCGGGATGGAGACGCTCGACTACGGATCGCTCAGCATGGCCAAAGGCTTGACCATCGGCTACCTGCCGCAGGATGGGCTGACGCTCACCGGCCGCACGGTGTTTGCCGAGGCCATGTCGGTGTTCGATCAGTTGCGGGAAATGGAAAAAGAGCTGGAGGCGCTGCATCACAGTTTGGGCGAGCTCGACCCGGCGAGTCCTGAATACGCGGCGGCCGCGGAACGCGCGCACGATATCGATAGCGAGTTCAGGAATCGCGACGGGTATGCGATCGAGGCGCAGGTGGGTACGGTGCTGGATGGGCTCGGGTTCCGCAAAGAAGACTGGGCGCGGCGCACGGAGGAGTTTTCGGGCGGCTGGCAGATGCGTCTGGCCCTAGCGAAGCTGCTCCTCGAAAAGCCCGGCCTGCTGCTGCTGGATGAGCCTACCAATCACTTGGATCTGGAAGCTCGCAACTGGCTGGAATCCTATCTGACGAACTACCCCGGCGCGTACCTGCTGATCTCGCACGACCGCTATTTCCTGGACGTGACGGTGAACCGCACCGTCGAGATCTGGAACAAGCGTGTCCAGTTCTATAGCGGCAACTATGATAAGTACCTGCTGCAGAAGACCGAGCGGCGCGATCAGTTAACGGCGGCGTATCGCAATCAGCGAGAGCGCATCGAGCAACTGGAGGCCTTCATCAACCGCTTTCGCGCGCAGGCGACTAAAGCCAAGCAGGTACAGTCGCGCATCAAAGAGCTGGACAAGATCGAACGCATCGAGATTCCGCCGGAAGAGCAAACCATCCACTTCAAGTTCCCGCAGCCGAAGCCGAGCGGGCGGATCGTGGCGGAGTTCAAGGGCGTCTCGAAGAGTTACGGGCAGAAGTTCGTGTTCGGCGATGCCGATTTCGTGATCGAGCGCGGCGATCGGGTGTCGCTGGTGGGCGTAAACGGCGCGGGGAAGTCGACCATGATCAAGTTGATGGCGGGCGCGGAGCCGTTGACGTCGGGTTCTTACTCGCTGGGGCACAACGTGATCCCGGATTATTTTGCGCAGGACCAATACAAGGAACTCGACACGGATGCGCGCTTATTGGACGATCTAAGCGCGTCCGCTCCGCGGCATTCACAGACCCAATTGCGATCGCTGCTGGGGTGCTTTCTTTTCAGCGAGGACGACGTGTTTAAGAAAATCGGCGTGCTGTCGGGCGGCGAGCGCAATCGCTATGCGCTCGCGCGGATGCTGCTGGCGCCGTCGAATTTCCTGCTGCTCGACGAGCCTACAAATCACTTGGATATGCGGGCCAAAGACGTGCTGCTGGAGGCGCTCAAGGAGTATAACGGCACAGTGGTGTTCGTGTCGCACGACCGCTATTTCATTGACAACCTGGCGACGCGCGTGTTCGAAATTCAAGAAGGCCACGTGCATGTGTACCCCGGGAACTACGAAGACTACTTGTGGCGCAAGGCTGGAGGTCCGGAGGCGATGCAGGCGGAGGCTCCGGCGACAGTGACCGCCGAGACGGCGCCCGCGGCGGTTGTCAAGAAGGAGAAGCCGCGGGTGAATCCGCTAAAGGAACAGAAGATGCGCGAGCGGCTGCGGGAGGTGGAGCAAGAAGTGGCGGCGCTCGAATCGGATATCCAACAGCACGAGTCGGCGCTCGGCGAGTTCAAGAGCGTGGAAGAAACGATGCGCTTGACGGAGCAGCTTACGGCGCAACGGAGTGAGCTGGAAGCGCGGGTGGCGGAGTGGGAAGAATTGACGGGTGAGCTCGAAAAATAGCGAAAAATAGGGGCGGAGCCTATTTATCGCGCACGCCGGCTTGCATGCTGCCGGTTTGCATGCCGCCGGTTCGCATGCTGAAGGATCGCATGCTGAAGGATGGGAGCCGCGGATAAATAGGCTCCGTCCCTAATTTTGCGGCGTAGTCGACTGCTTCCAGATTCTTATAAACGTTCCCCGCGACACCTGCCGCGGCGGGGCCGCTCACGCCGCGTCCACCAGTCAGTAGCACCGTCACGGCAATCTTGCCGCGGCTGGTTTCAGAGAACGATCCGAACCAGCCCAAGTGCGTCGGCGAGCGCTCATCAGTGCAGGTTCCGGTCTTGCCAAAGATGGGCTCCGCGGGATCAAAACCGATGCGCCGGGCAGTGCCGTATTCGACCGCGCCTGCCATGCCGGGCTTGATCTCCGGGATCAGGTCTTCGATATCCAGGTGGCGCTTCACGCGCGGCAGCAGAGCTTGTGCTTCCTCTTGCGTGCGCGGGTATTGCAGATAATACAGCGTGCCGCCGTTGGCAACGGCGCTAACCAAGGCAGTGAGCTCAAGCGGGGTCAGCGCAATGCCGTCTCCGAAGCTGGTCATCATGCCCATTCCGTTCTTAGGTGGAGCAGGCGGCAGGAGGCCGGCTTGTTCGCCTTCGATATCGAGTCCTGCCTTCTCGCCTAGACCGAATAGGTGCGCATAGTAACTGACACGCTCGAAGCCCAGCTTCTGTCCCAGGCTGGCGAAGTACTGATTGCTGGACTTAGCTAGCGCATCGGTCATCGTCATGGTGGTGCGGCCATAGATGCGGATGCGCGTGTCGCGTTCGACAACTGATTCGCTTAGCGCCGCCAGCGCAACCGGCACTTTAACGGTGGAGCAGGGCTGGAAGCCGTCGCGGAAAGCGAGCCGTTGATTCACGATGGTCAGGATGCGGCCGGTTTGCGGATCGGCCACGACTACGGTTCCGTTCAATTTGCCGAGCGCGTCCAAAGCGGCGCGGCGCACGGTGGGATCTTCGCCTTCGATGCGGTCGCCCTCGGAAGAATCGGCGTAGGTGGGGACGCGCCACGGTCCGCTCAGATACTTGCCCTTGGCCGGTGCGGATTTCACGGTGGCTTTTGTCGAGGTCGCATTGACCACGGGAACAATGGTGGCGGAAGGTTTATGAGCTCGAGCGGCCTTGTGTTTTACGGGTTTCTTGGTGATCGCCGCGGCGGGCAGGCTTAGGAGCATCAGGATACCAAAGCCGCGCAGGACTCTATTTGCTAAGAAAGACAAGACTTCTCCTCAAGTGCCGCAACACTTGCTTAAAATGCCAGTTTGCAGGATAAGGCGGTGCCAGGTCAAGCAAAATCCACCTTAGACTGCGGTCAACTCGACCTTAGGACCTCCAAAACCCTTCTAGCCGCTCCGGAGCACCGGGGCGGACCGGCCGCTAACGCAACACCACCCTTCCTATCGGCGGTTTCGCGCGCGCAGTTGAATTGATATCCTGTAGCCTATGCAACGCGGAATCATTCGCTCGATTTTACTGGCTCTGACGTTATCGGCAAGCTGGGCTCCGCTACTGGCTCACCACTCATTCGCGGCGGAATATGACGACACCAAGCCCATTAAAGTGACTGGCGTCATCACCAAAGTGGAATGGCAAAACCCGCATATCTGGTTTTATGTCGACGTGAAGGGCGACGACGGCAAGGTCACCAACTACGCCTTTTCGGGCGGCGCTCCAGGCCAGTTGATGCGGCGTGGCGTCATGAAGAGCTCGCTGATCATTGGCTCAACCATTACGGTCGACGGATTCAAGGCCAAGGACGGGTCCACCAATGGCTTCGGCGCGAAGGTCACGTTCCCGGATGGGCGTATGGTTTTCACTTCCAATCAAGAAGATCAGAACAAGAAATAGCAAGGCGCGAGGATAAGGTTATGAAGAGGACAATGTGGTACGCTGCGCTACCGGGCGTGTTGATGATCGCGGCGGCCCTGGCGTTTGCTCCCGCGGGCGGCGCTCAATCCGGCGCTGCGCCGGCGGCGAAGGGATCGTCCGCCATTCCACGCATGCCCGACGGCAAGCCCGATTTTACCGGGATCTATCAATGGCCCAGCTACATGCCGGGCGACCAGCGCGGCAAAGGCTCGGCCAGCATTTTCGACCGTAAGTATTTTGCCCCGCTGAAGCCTGGCGGCGAGGCGTTTCTGGAGCCGCGCACCGGCGACCCGCGGCACGATGAGCCGCGCGATTTCTGCATGCCCGCCGGCTTAATCGCCGGAATGCTATCCGCCAATGCCATGCAATTCTTCCAGACCAAGAACTACCTGACCATCGTGCACGAATTCCAGCGCATGTCGCGCATCATTCCGCTCGACGGGCGCCCGTTTCGTAAGGACATCGAGCCGACCTACTATGGCGATTCGGTGGGGCATTGGGAAGGCGACACTCTGGTGATTGTCAGCACCAACTTCAAGCGCTGGGTGTTGGATGACTATTTCTACACCGACCCCAAAGAATACCGCATGCACAGCGATGCACTGACCACTACTGAGCGCCTGCAATGGAAAGATAAAGACACCATTTCCTACGTGATGACCATCGACGACCCGAAGATCTTCACCAAGCCGTGGTCGCAGGAATTTCAGATCAACCCCAAGCCAGAGTGGGACAAGGTGGGACTCTTCGAATACGTTTGCGAGGAAAACAACCGCTGCCCCGGCGGCAAGTGCGCGGGGAACTAAGCCCGGCTTTGGTCAGTTGACCGCGTACTTGGCTTTGAGCGCGAAGGGCGCGATCTCGATATCGAACTGGTTGCCGTCCGCGCGCGCCATCTGATAGGTGCCGTGCATACTGCCGGTGGGAGTCTTGAGCGGACACCACGACGAGTATTGGAAGGACTCGCCTGGCGCCAGCACCGGCTGTTCTCCAACGACGCCCGGACCTGTCACCTCTTCGGTGTGGCCCAGCCCATCGGTGATGATCCAGTGGCGGCTGACCAGTTGCACCGTTTCGGCTCCCTGATTGGTGATACGGACGGTGTACTGGAAAATCCAGTTGTCCTCCAGCGGGCGCGAGTTCTCAGCCGAGTAGCGCGATAGAACTTCGACCCGAATGTCATTAGTGACTGCTTCGGAAATAGGCGACGGCTGGGGCCGCGGATCAGGCATGGTGGAATGCTCATGATAGCAAGCGGCGATTGCGAAGGAGGTCCACCGCAGCGGAACGGGACTCGGTTATTGGCCCGTCTTGAAGCCGATCCGGCGCTTATGTGGCTCCGGCAAGCGCTTCATTTCGTCGATTTCCTCAGCTAGGACGCCGATGATGGACCCGTGCTTTTTCTGAGCGCTTTCCAACTTCTCCACGCGTGCAGCGAGATCTTTGTTGCTAGCCAGCAGTTCGCGCATTTTGACGAATGCCCGGACGATCAGAATGCTCATTTGGACGGCCCGCTGGCTGTTGAGTACCGCCGATAGCATGGCCACGCCATGTTCAGTGAAGGCGAAGGGCGGAGTCTGCCGGCCGCCACGACCAGTCTTTGCTCTTGCAAATTGCAAGAGCAAAGTGGTGTGCTCTTCCTTGGTCAGTTGAAACATAAAATCATCCGGGAAGCGTTCGAGATTGCGGCGAACAGCCAGGTTGAGGTTTCCGGTGGTCACTCGGTAGAGACCCGCCAACTCCGAGTCGAGCATGACCTTCTGACCACGGATCAGGTAGATCCGGCGCTCTATCAACTCCACGGGCACCAGGATTCCTTCCGGGGCCGAGGGCGGAGATTTCCTGGACATTTTCCGATTTAGAGAAACGCTGTCAATGCACGAATTGTCTGGTCCGGTTGCTCCTCCAGCAACCAGTGTCCGCTGCCTTCGACCACGACCGCCGTCACATCCGAAGCCGCCAACTTCATCTGACGGCCCAGAAACTCGCCCAGCGACTTATCGCCGCCGATCGACAGGACCGGCATGGTGAGCTTGGTCTCGGCGAGACGGGCGAAATCCTTCGCGGTCTGGGGGAACGAATCAAAGTATGCCCATCCGGCGCGCATGCGTCCCGGTCCCGAATAGGCGTCGACGTAAGCTTCCCGTTCGGCTTCAGGAATGGACTTCCATTTATTTGCGGCTAAATCATTCCATAAATACTCGAAGTAGATCCGTTCACGCCCGCGCACCAGCGCTTCCGGAGTCGGCCCGTGGAAGCGAAAATGCCAAAAGTCGGGGTGGCTGTAAATCGAGTCCCATTCGCCCACGCCGGGCAAAAAGGCGTCCATGACTGCCAGTTTTTCCACCTCGTCCGGAAACTGAGCCGCGTAGGCATAGGCAACCATCAAGCCGATGTCGTGTCCCACTACGCGCGCCTTCTCGATACCGAGGGAACGCGCAAGCTGGTGGATACGAACCGCGGCGCTCTGCATGTCCAAGCCGTCCGCCGGGATGTCAGATTCTCCAATGCCCGGCAGATCCGGCGCCACTACCAGGAAGCGCTCCGCGACCGCCGGAGGCAGCGATCGCCACATGGACGAGGTCTCGGCATAACCATGCAGGAGCAGAAGCGGAGGTCCGCTACCGGCCGTCAGGTAATGCAGCTTGGTGCCGTCGATTTCGGCCGTACGCGATTCGAATGCAGGTTCCGTCACAGAGACCAGTATAGACTTGGTTCCAGCCGTGCCTTATTAACTTGATTTTAACTTGCTTCCGCTCGTCTCCCCCCTCTACTCTCAATAAGTACGCATGCGTGGCGATGTCACAACTCCGCGGTCCGGGGTTCGCAAGAGGCCCAATCTCTCGCTCGTCAAATTCCGGCTGATGGCGTTTCTGGCGATCCTAGGCCCGGGCTTCATTACCGCCAATGTCGATAACGATCCGGGCGGTATCCTCACCTATTCGCAGGCCGGGGCGAAATACGGCTACACGCTGCTATGGACGCTGATCCCCATAACCATCGCCCTCATCGTGGTCCAAGAGATGGCGGCGCGCATGGGCGCGGTCACCGGCAAGGGCTTGTCCGATCTGATCCGCGAAGAGTTTGGGCTGCGCGCCACCTTCATTACCATGGCGATTCTCGCGGTGGCCGATTTCGGCAACATCGCGGCGGAGTTCGCAGGCATTGCCTCCGGCATGGGAGTCTTTGGCGTCAGCAAATACTTCGCGGTACCGGTGGGCGCGGCATTGGTCTGGGTCGTGATCGTCAAGGGCCGATACAAGCCTGTGGAGCGGATGCTGATTTTGTTTTCGCTGATTTATTTCACGTATCCGATCTCGGCCTATCTGGCGAAGCCGGACTGGAAATTGGCGCTGCACGATACGCTAATTCCACAGTTTCATGGCGATTCGCAATACCTGCTCATGGTCGTGGGGCTAGTTGGGACGACCATCACTCCGTGGATGCAGTTCTACCTGCAAGCAGCCATCGTAGAAAAAGGCGTCGACCGGCGGCATTATGCACTCACCCGCTTAGACGTCATCCTGGGCTGCGTGGTCACCGACGTCATCGCCTTCTTTATTGTGGTTGCCTGCGCTGCCACCATCTATAAGGCTGGAGGCGGGACAATCGGGGGCGCGCAAATTAATGACGCTGCTGACGCCGCCAAGGCGCTAATACCTTTTGCCGGGCAGTTCGCCAGTGCACTGTTCGCCGTGGGATTGGTGAACGCTTCGCTGCTGGCGGCCGCTATCCTGCCGCTCGCCACTGCCTTTAACGTTTGTGAAGGTCTGGGGTTCGAAGCCGGCGTGGACCGGCGCTTTTCCGAGGCACCCATTTTTTACTGGCTGTATACTCTGCTGATCGTGGGCGGCGCGGGTTTCGTGCTGATCCCCCGCTTGCCGCTGCTGAAAGTAATTCTGTTCTCCCAGGTGGCCAACGGCATCCTGCTGCCCTTCGTGCTGTTTTACATGCTGACGCTGATCAACCGCAAACGCATCATGCAGGAGTACGTCAACAACTGGTGGCAAAACGTGGTCGCGTGGTCGACCGCCGTGATCATGGTGGTGGTCACAGCCGCGCTGGTGTGGACTTCGCTATAAGCGGCGCGCCACAACGACCGTAATATCGTCCGCCGGCGGCGCGCCTTGCGTGAAACGCGCAACCTCGGCGTGCACGGCGTGTACGATATCCCGGGCCGGCCGGCCTTGCAGCGAGGCCACCAGTTCCGCCAGCCTCGTCTCGCCGAAATCCTCGTCCGACGGGTTCACCGCTTCGGTGACACCATCGCTGAACAACACCAGCGTGTCGCCCGGCTCCATTTTGGCGCGCACCTCGGTATATTCCGCCATGGGCAGAATGCCCAGAATCATGCCGCCGCCGGCGAGGAGTTCGAAACCGCCTTTGGCCCGCACCAGCACCGGTGGGTTGTGACCCGCGTTAGTGAACACCAGCTCGCCGGTGACCGGGTCCGCTACGGTCATGAAGAACGTGATGAAGCGGTTGTCGGGAGTGTGAGCGGTGGTGGCCTTGTTCAGGCGCGTAATTTTCTCAGCCAGCCGATCGCCTTCTTCAAACAGTACTTTGACGCGCGCCTGCAAGCTGGACATTAGCAGGGACGCTGGCATGCCTTTTCCTGCCACGTCGCCCACCAGCATGCCGATCTTGCCATCGGGGAACTCCAGGTAATCGTAGTAGTCGCCGCCCACGGTACGGCAGGGCGCGGTGCTGCCGAAGATGTCCATACCGGGCACTTTGGGTGGTTCCGAGGGCAGCAGTCCCATCTGGATGTGCGCGGCCTGGTCCAGTTCCTTGGACATGGCGCGCTCCACCAGCTCAATTTCATTCAGTCTCGCGTGTTCAATGCGGATGGCGGCCACGTTGGCCATCACTGTGAGCAAGCCCAGATCCTCGCGCGTGAATTCGCGGATCATATCGGGCGAGTCCACGTAGATGAGTCCGATGACGCGATCGTTGGTCTGTAGCGGCACCGCGATCATGCTGCGCACCGACTGCTGCACGATGCTCATCTGCGCCTTAAGCGCGTTGTCCATCTGCGCGTCGCGCACCAGCAGCGACGACTTCTGCTTGATCACGCGATCGCGCACGGTGTTGGAAATTTTGAAGCCCGCGCCGCGCGCTGCCCGCGCCTTTAGTTCATCGCCCTCCAGCGTCATCAGCACACCGCGTCCCGCCAGCACCGCTTCCATCGAGAGGTCCATGATGACTTCGAACAGCTCATTGAGCGGGCGGTGCCCTGCCAGTTCTCGACCGGCGCGGATTAGGGCCCCCATCTGCGGATTCCCGCGAATGATCGAAGTCTGGTCCATTTCACCGGATTGCGTTCCCAGCATCTCGTCCAGGCTGGCGACCAGGGTGGTCGAGCCGGCTGCTGAACCTTCGGGCGCCTCGACGAACTCCACTTTCTGAATGGCAGCGCCCGGCAGCGCGGCCGACAACTCAAGTTCCAGGTGCCCAGCAGCAATCTTGTCGCCCACGCCTACGGGAGTGGCGCCTTCGATCCGGCGGTCATTGACCAGGGTCCCATTCTTGCTGCCCAGGTCTTCGGCAATCCACTGCCCGTTTACTTTCGACAGCGCCATGTGCTGCCGCGAGAGTCCGGAGTCGTCGGGATAGCACAGCTGGCAGGCGCTGGAACGCCCCA
>Ga0105245_10001760_pt1 | contig 19740 bp, 13 predicted proteins | sample KBSM54metaG_FD_81523 | JGI IMG/M metagenome (GOLD analysis project Ga0105245, IMG submission 81523) | Miscanthus rhizosphere microbial communities from Kellogg Biological Station, Michigan, USA - KBS M5-4 metaG | ecosystem: Host-associated > Plants > Roots > Rhizosphere > Soil | place...
CCCAAGTACTGGCCGATGAAGCGCGCCTCTTGCCCCACACTCAAGAACTCCGTGGCATAGGCGTGGGATTCTTCGTCCGGGTAACCCCAGCCCCCGAAGAGAGGCTCGTTTTGCGCGGCAACGTAGTGAACGGGGATGCCAACGGCCGCGTAGCGCTGGATGAATTGCACGAAGTAGCGCGCGAGCGCGTCATAGTAACGGGCGTCGAAGCCGCCGCCTTGCAATGAGCCGTTCGTTTTCATCCACGCGGGCGGGCTCCAGGGTAGTGCCATCACCGTCGCGTTCGGGTTCAGCGCGAGTGCTTGCCGTAGTACCGGGATCACGTACGCTCGGTCGTGGTCGATCGTGAAGCCGTGCATGCGCGGATCGGTCGAGCCCGAGGGCAGATCATCGTACGTGTAATTGGACAGGGCTAGATCGGATGTGCCCATCGGTTGGCGCAGAAAACTCAGGTGAATCCCGTCTGCGCCGAACAGATCGGTCATCAGTTGTTCGCGCGCGAGTGGGCTCAGCTGCGTCTGCACGAGCCACGCGGAGGAGTCGGTGAACGAAGCGCCGAAGCCGTCCATCTGCTGGTAGCGCACGCCGTCGTCGACGCGAATGGTGAGCGGGAGTTCGCTCTGCGATGCGAACGAAATCGAAGGTTGTGGTGCCAGCAGCGCGGACTGGTCGGCATTCGTCTGCACGATCGTGACCGCTTGCGCGTGCGCCGTTTTCGGTAGCAACGCACTGCCCGACAAGGCGCACAGGAGGGCCGCGCAGCTGTGGTGAACGCGCCTCAGCCCGACACGCCTGGAAGATGGAGAACCGCCTACCAACGCATTGAAAGTGACCATATCTACCTCGTGTGCCCCTCGAGGAATGCCTAGTCCGACTTCAACCTACTGGCTCGGTCTCCACGTAACGCACGGCAGCAAGTGCCCGGCCCACCCAGCGCACGTCCCTCTATCCTGAGCTGTCAACGCACAGTTCGAACGATGAATGTACAGAGCAGTGGCGTGAATCGTCAAGGCTTAACGCGCTCTCACCCTCAGCAAGGTGCGCACGGATGAGAGCCCAGGCGGCCCCACCTTACGTTGTATGTAAACGCGCGCTCGTCGCCTACTCGCTTGCTCTGCAATGGAGCCTGCTACGAGCATCAACCCGGCTGTCGCTTGACGTTTTCTGTCGCTCTGCCCTAGAAACGCAGGCGTTTCGGAGATGGCCGAAGCGCGTGTCCGGTTCGCAACTAGTTGGCGGAGGTTCGTTGTGTCGAAGCGCGGTTTGGCGGTGATGTCACTCGTGTTGGTGCTCGGTGCTTGTGGGTCACCTTCGCATGCTGGCGTGCTATCGCCCAATGGCTTCCAGCAAGACGCCTATGGCTACCGCATCGGAGTTGCCGAAGACGGACGGCTGATGCCGAAGGGCTGGAAGCTCGACAACTACTACCGCAAGCATGACGGACAAACGAGTGCGCTCACCCTGAAGAAGACCCCGGAATACCGAACGACGCTCGCGTTCGACTACGACGGTGACGGCAAGCTCGACGGTCAACGAAAAGCGTTTCTGGAGGAGCTGCGCTGGGTGCATGGGCGCACTCAAGCCGTCGTTTGGGTGCGCTCGGTGCCTGTTTCGCGTTCCCTGCGCCACGTCGATCTCGACGTGCTCGTGGCCAACTACGTGGACGAAGCTTCGGGCGCGGGTTACGAGAGCATCGCCTTCGGTTCGCAAGCGGCGTCGGTCGAGCATCGCTATGTCGCGAAGTTGCTGAGCCAAAGAGTCGGCACGCTCGCTGGTCAAGAAGCGATCGATGCGGAGCTCGAGATCGCCAACTCCGAACAACTCAAACTGGACCCGAACGCACGCCGCGAAAAAGTGCGTTTAATCTTGGCTCGCGGCCCATCCGACGACGTCGAGTCTTGGGGCCAGAAGGAGTACAAGTTCCCGGTCGTGGTGGTGCTCGGCTACGCCAATGGTCCCGAGCACTACGCGGAGGGCGCGCCTGACTTCGAAGGCTTACTGTCGCGCTTCGAGATTGCCGGGCGGCGCGGTTTCGTCCCAGCAGCGGGTGCGAGTGCAACCCAAACTCCGCCGGGACCGGCGAGCGTTGCTGCGCCCGTGCCAGCTCCGCCGCCGTCGAGTGCACCCGACGCCGGCACTCCTTCGCCAGCCGACCCGACGGCTGCGCCGAAGCCCGGCGATCCCGCGACCGCCGATTGAACTCAGCGCGATGCGCTCTGCGCGCGCGTGTCGGGTGCGGGGTGGTCATCGCCTTCGCGCAAGCAATAGCCCGTGATCTTCATGCGATTGGTGTACGCCAGAAAGCCGAGGCTCGTGCTGTGGCGCGCTTCGATACCGACGACACGGCCTTTGGGGCAGCGCGAGGCGAGCAAGGCCAGCGCGCGATCCGCGAAATCGGTGTTCCCCGCGGCAATGAAGGCGTGTTGGTCGACTTCTGCTTCGATCGGGTGCAAGTGCGCGCCGCTCGGGATGTCGTCCAAGCCGCCGACGGAGAGTTGATGCACGGTGTGCGTGCAGCCGAAGGTGAGCGAGCCAAGTACGGCGAGAGCCAGCTGGAAGCGGGTGATCACGAGCTACCTCCGTTCGACTTGGTTTCGACCGCAGAGTCGTGTTGCTTGGTCAAAGCGGAAGAACGATCGGAGGCGCTCGGTTTCGCCAAGCTCGCGGTGGGCGGCGGCGCCGCCGGCGGAACCGGCACGACAGCGGCCGTCGGCGGCGTTTCGCGGGGTACGCAATAGGCTTTGACCGTCACCGCGCGATTTTCGACCAGTACGTACCACGTGGTTTCGTATTTGGCGTAGACGCCGGTCACCTTGCCGTTCGGGCATTGCCGGCGCAGTTCGTCCGGTACGCCGTCGGCAAAATCATTGTCGAAGTGAATGCCGAGGAAGGCCGGGTTGTTGGCAGTCGTCTGAATCGGCCGCGCGCGCTCGGTCGGGATGTTCGTGACACTGACTGACTGAAGTGAGGCGCAGCCAACGCAGGAGAGGAGAGCGCCGAAGGTGACTAGAATGCCGAAGCTGTGCGTGTTCATAGGATGCAATAACCTTTGATGGTGACGATCTCGCCGCTGATGACTGGGTATTTCATGGCCTCGCGTCGTGCGCTCAAGCCGGTGATGCGTCCGCTCGGGCAACGCGCGAGCACCTCGCTCACGAGTCCGTCGGCCCAATCATCGTCGAACGTCGGCTCGCCGGTCTTCGGGCCCATTTGTGTGAGCGCGATGATGGTCTCGACCGTGCTGATTTGCTTGCGGGCTGCCTTGTCCGGTGCCGCGGCCTTCATGATCGCCGCGCCATCGCGAACCGAGACGCCCGTCGAGCTGGCCTGAACCTCGAAGGGTTGGAGTCGGCCGCGCGTGCTGTCGATGTCCGAGATTTGCTCGTTGTACATGCTGGCGCAGCCGGAGCTGAGCAAGGCGATGGGCAGCACGGCCAATGCCCCTCGTCGCAGCAGAAAAAGTCGAAGAGAGCGTGTCATGCCCTCACTCAGTGCAACCGACATGCCGCGCGAATTGCCCGACATTCGCCGCCGTTTCCGCACGAGTGTGACCGTCACTTCACGCGCTCTGCGTTCACACCCCGCGCGGCGAGTTCGATCGCGACGAAGCGCGCGAGAAACCGGACAAGTGTCCGCTCGCTCGCGCCCCGAATTCAGTGCGCGTCGGTCACGGGTTGTTCTGCAGCAGGCTCTCCAAGAGCTTCGTCCCCAGGGCTTGGATTTCAGCGATATCTTCCATGTCCTTGGGCTGCGAGCCTTCGCCCGTGAACGCGATATAAGTCACGCCGCTGCCCACGCCGCCGCTCGCTGGGCTCGCGGGAATGCCGAGCCCTTTGGCGGTGCGCACGGAGGCTTCACCGATCGACTCACCCGAGTCACCCTTTTGGTATTCGATCTGATCGCCGAACACGGCGAACTCGATCTGATCCTTGTAGATAACGGCCACGATGTTGCCGCCGTTCTGCTGATCCACGTTGCTGATCTCGTCTGGGATGACGACGTATGGCGTCTTCTCGGCGGAGAGCGCGGGGCCGTCTTTGCTTTGCGCGCTGTGCGGTCCGGCGAACGAAGTCTGGTAGTAGTAAGATGGGTCTTTGTCGGCGCCGGTGCCGGGGCAATTGGCCGTGGTGATGCCGTCGCAGTCGATATCCATGTCTGCGTTCCAGAAGATCGCGCCGCCAGAGTTGGCCGTGCCGGATGCGCCCGGTAGTGCGCAGACGTGGACGGTCTTCCCGCTGTCGGTGGTGAACTTGCCGGTGTCGCTCGGGATCTTGTTGGCTGCGCTGCAATTGGCGGTCAAGGCGAGCAGTTTCTGGACCGCGGGCGAGCCAACGATGGTGCCGTAGGAGTTCGTGTTCCCTCCGAGGCCGCTGTTGCCGCCGGAGCTGCTGCCGCCCGAGCCGGTCGCGCCTCCACCGCTCATCCCGCCTGCGCCGCCGTTGCCGCTCGTCCCGCCGGAACCCGTGGAGCCCGAAGTGCTCAGTTTGAAGAGCTGATTCGAGCCACTGCCGCACGACCACTGCTGAATCGGCGCGCCGTTTGCGGTGCTCACGCCCGTGACGTCCAAGCACTTGCCGCTATTCAGCGACTTCACTTGGTAGGTGTCCGTGCCCCGGCCGATCAGGCTCCACAACTGATTCGCGCCGCCCCCGCAGGTCCACTGTTGAAGCAGCGCGCCGTTGGCGGTGCTCACGGAGGTGACATCCAAACACTTTCCGCTGTTGACGTTGATGAGCTCGTATTGGGCATTGCCCATGTCTTTGAGCGTGAAGCGTTGGTTATTGCCGCCCGAGCACGTGTACTGCTGAATGCCCACACCGTTTGCGGTACTGCTGCCCGTGACGTCCAGGCATTTTCCCGAATTGACGGCGGCGAGTGCAGTCACACCGCTCAAGCCGAAGGCGCTCACTTCTGCTTCCTCGCTCGGATCTGCCGCGCTGCACGCAACGATTGCGAGCGCGAAAGCGAACCATGCAGAACCACCAGACCTCAAATGCCTCAGACTCGAATGACGGATCATGGCCGCTCGAGAGCAACTCGCGTGCCGCTAGCCACGTTTCGCGACCCAACACGAGTCAGCCGTACTCGATGCGCACCGGATGACCTTCTCGCGCGCCCCGCGGCCACGCACTCAGGCGCCGATCACACGAGAGCTCCAACAATCCGGTCAACTCAAAACGCCTCACCGGCCGGAGCCTGACGGCTTGCCAAACTTGGACACCAAGCTTGCGCGGCTCGGAGACGGTTCGTGCGTGGGCAGCACATTCGATCCCATCGACTGCGCGTTTACTCGCGCAGAGAGATTCGCTCGATCGCGGACTGTGTGGCGCCGGATGGCTCTTGCATGGCGAGCACCCACAGCTCGTCGTCGTGAATCAGTAGTGGCGCCCTGATATTTCGATGAGCTCCGGGGCTGATCGAGTGCAGGACGCCGTCCTGGGCTCGAACTACGCGCACGGACGTATTCTCCGTTTGAAAGGCGTATCGTCCTTCGAATGCGATCGCTCTGGCCGGGAGATATTGATTCGCCGCCCGCGATGCGTCGGCGATCTTGTGTGCGGTCGCCGCAAGCTCGCTCGGATCCGCCGTAAACGGCGCCGACCAGATCTCGAGCGACGGCTGCCACCAGGAGCCCGCATCGCCGCCAAACGATTCCGTCCAGAACCAGGTGGCGCCATCGGTTGCCATGGCCGCGATGTGGCGCCCCTTCCTCCCGCGCAGCAGCACGAGGGTTCCGTCCGGATCGAGGCGATACTCTTGGGCCCAACCGTCCGACCCGTGCTCGCTCGCCACGAACACGTTGTCGCCCAGCACGAGCGGCGACGAGACTTGGACAGAAGCTGGCGTCGAAGCAATGAAGGCCCCCGAGCCGCTGGCGGCGCGCGCGACCCGTCGCAGGGCGCCGAGTTCCAGTGCGATCGTCCGATCGGAAGATGCGACAGCCGACGTGATCGCCGAGCTGGCTTCTCCGCCGAGTGCCGTAAACGTCGGCGTTGTTAGGGCGCGCGACCATGCGGCGGGGTCGACGACCGCGAGCGTGTTGTGATTTCCCCAACGGCCCAGCGTGCTGATTGTGTTTTCACCGAGGCTGACGACGACGGCACACTGAGAGCGCAGATCGTAGCGCCACGCCGCGGTCGTCGTCCCTGACTTCAGATCGAGCACGACGTCCTCGAAAACGCCCGGCGATCGTTTGCGTTCGAACCTCAGGCGGCGGGCTCGGTGCGCGGCATCCCGAGAGGCCTCGTTCCAGCCGCCAAAGGTGTCTCGGTTGCCGTCGGTGCGCCAGTCGGCCTTCATCTCCTGACAGCCGTGGCGTCCGTCTCGGCACGGCATCCACTCGACTGGATCGATGTCTCGCTCCGGGTTGCGAGGGACCTGGATCGAACAACCTTCGGGCGTTCCCGGGAGCGATAGCCAGGCGTCCGCTCCGCTCGACGGCGCGTTGGTCGCGAGTGCCGCCTGGCCAGCTCCGACGCGCGGTTCTTTCTGCGCGCGCGGGGAAGCCATCGCGAAGCCACAAAAGATGCCGGTCGCACCCAGCGCGAGCCCCGCGAGGTGGCGCTTCATTGCCCGCCCTTTCCACCCGGGCACGACGGAGTCGATGCCGTTTGCAGGCAATGCCCGACAGCACCCGCGAGCTGAATCGTGTAGTGAGCGGCGGTCATATCGGCTTCGAACGCGTTGCGTGACGGCCCGGGCAACGGAGCGGCGATGTACGTCGCGTACTGTCCGCCGAGCAGTGTTTGATTGGCGATGAGGAGCAGCGTGCTCTGGATCGATTCGGCCGTGGCGCGATCGGCGGCAGTCAGCCCGCTCGTGGCCAAGGATTCGCGTAGCGTGGCGAGCTCCTGCAGGCTATTTTTCGCCGAGTCGAAATCGGCCTGCGCGTACTCGTCCGCGCCTTCGCCGGGATTGGCGTCGAGCTCTGCTTGTTCGTACGGGAGCACGCTCGTCAGCAGTGAGGTCAACGGATCGAGCGCCTCCGGCCCGACGCCGAAACACGTTGCAGGCACCGCAGCCGGCGGTGGGGCGGAGGTTTCGGGTGCCTTGCCTTGCGTCCAATCCCACCACGAATCGGGCGGGTTGCCGTAAAGATCCAGATCACAGCGCCCGCCCTGAGTGCCCAGCTCGTTCATTCGAAGGGCCGCCTGGACGAGCAGATCGAAGGCATGGCTGGCGTCGGAGTCGCTGGCGTTGGCCGCGATCTCCACGGCATCGTGCGCTGCTTCGAGCGCGACGGCGATGGCTTGATTCATCCCCACGAGCACGTTGCTCGCCAAGCTCGCGTTGGTCCCGTCGAGGTTCACCGAGCGCATCCAATCTGCGGAGGTGTTCACCTGCTGTACCGTGCGATCGATGGCGTCGAAGAGCGCCTTTTCGTCGCCAGTGGGGGCGGCGGTGAGGTGCGCGGCGGCGCTCTCTTTCGCCTGTGAGAGGAGAGTGAGGATCGGGTCGAGCGCGCTCGCGGTGACGGCTTTGCATTGCTCCGTGCCGCTGCCCGGTAGAGGCGCCGACGCGCCCGTACCGCCGAGCCACTTGGCGCCGCTATCGCCGATGGTCAAACTTGAGCGCTGCACCTGCGTGATGAGCAGCCCGAAGCTGCCGTCTTTCTGTGCGTTCGATGTCGGAAGCGAGAGTGTCCCCCCGCGGACGATCGCGCCGCTCAGTGACGTGCCTTCGAGATCTCCTGACGAAACCGGTTGCCCCGAGGCATCGAACACGATGACCTCCGTGCGGCCGTGCGCCGGAACACCCGTCAAGGACAGCACGATCTCTGCCTGCGCGTCGACGGTCAGGAATGCTCGCTCCAGCGTGGCATCGATCGAGGGTACCGCGCTCCAGAGTGCCGTAGCTTCACCGTTCGGCGTGATCGCGAGGAGCCGCATTTGGTTTCCGCCACCGCACAGTGAGCCGGCAGAATCGAGCACGAGCAAGCGTTGATTGAGGCCATCCCAGGTGATCGCTTGCGGTGCGATGGGCGCGTCGCCGGTGATGAGTTTGCGATCAGGCGAAGCGGTTCCCGCGAGGGCGCCCGGCACGTCGAGCGAATCCAAGAACGCACTTCCAGAGTCGAGGTCCACGGCGAACACTCGGCCGACAAGCGCGCTATAGGCGAGCAACGGCTCTGCGGACGCCGAAGCGGTCACGGCCATCGCCTTCATGGTCTTGAGCGGCGCAGTGACGCCCGTGAGGCCACCCTTGGTTAGAGTGAGCGCGCCCAAGATCTGCGCGGCGCCGCGTGTGACGACGAGCGCGAACGGCGCCGCGGTCTTTGCCGCCGCCCCGTTGCTCAAGTCGGTGGCGTGGAGCACCGAGGCCGCACTGGCAGTGACGCCCTTCAAGAGCGTCGACGCCGCCGGATCGAGCGTGACGGTTTGAATGCCCGGCATGATCTCGCCCGCGTGTTGCAGGACGAGGACCGGATCCGATGAGTCTGGCACTTGCGCCCAGCTCGCCCAGCCCAGCGGGTCCACGGCGTCCCACGGGTGCCACTCGACGACGGCTCCCGGCAACATGCGAATCGAACCGAGGCCTTGGTCGATGCGAGCCCAATAAGTCATGTAACTATTGGAGATATTGGTGTCACCGGTCTGCATGGCGTGCTCCGAGCCGCGCGGAACGAAGCTCGTCACGTGGCCCCAAAGGATCGCGGCAAGCCGCGTCTGATCCGCGGGCAAGCCCATACGTGTCAAATCGTGCGTGAAATCCCAATCCGTCACTACGCTCGCGGGCGTGTACGCACCCGAAGCTTCGAGCGGATCACTGTCCTCTTGGAACTTGGTCGCGATGGGCAGGTACGGAGCCCATGAAGCAGGGAACTTCTCGACCGCTGGCGAGTATTGAGTGATTGAATACCAGTTGCTCCCGTTCATGTTGTCTCTGCCGGGAGTAGGGAAATCCATGTCGCGTCCAACGGTGCAATTGCCTTGGGGCAATTTGCAAAAAGCGTCCGTCGAATCGGTGCAGGGGCAGGCGGCCGGTACGGTCGTGCCAGTCGCCGCGGCTGCGTTGCCCTCGGCGTTGCCGATGTACGAATCCATTTTGAGCGCCGACCAGACGTCCATGAGGCAGGGCTTGTCGGCGGGCCCATCGTTGATGGTGCACGAGCTCGGTGGCGAGCAGACGAGCTCTTTGCAGGCCGCGGTGCGACCATTCGTGAACCGCCCGCCAAAGTCGATCGCGGTGGTCGGGTTGTCGTCGCAGGCGTCGCCTAGAATCGGTTGGTTCCACCAGGCGAGTTCGTTGTCGAGGTTCGAGTCGCGTTGATCGCGGTTCGGCACTTTCTTGCAGTTGTCGTCTTCATCGAGCACGCCATCGCCGTCGAGGTCGTCGAAGTGCGGACACGACCAGCGCGGATGCTGCCAATCGCGCATGTCGATGATGCATTTCCCGCTGAAATGCGGGCTCACGAGCTCCATGTACCCGGAGTGACCGTCGGATTGGATGGGGCCTTCGGCGAGGGGCCAATCGTGGAAATTGCCTGGGGCTGGATAGCCGGCATTGGCCGATAGGATCTGCGAGATCGAGCCACCGCCATGCTCGTCTGTCTTGACGAACCCGAAGTCGATCACAGAGCCGTCGACACGCACGTAGTGTCCGGTGATCAGGGCGCCGTTCGAACCAAAATTGGTGTTCGGGTTGAGATTCTTCACGCCGTTCTTGAATGCGTCGAAGTCCTCGTGGAAGTTCGCGGACGGGACGGCTTCGAACATGCCGAAGTCCTGCTCGCGTCCCAGCATGGCAACGTACGTCCAGCCGTCGACGGCCGGCACTTTGACGAACGACCACGGGCCATCATCGCAATTTCCTTGGCACAAGTAGTCGGGGATCTTCGGGTGAGCGCCGCATGCGAAGCCATGGCTGACGCATAGGGTCGAGTCGCTGTAGTGGCCGAAGCCGTCAAAACGGACCAGATCGTCCCGGCTCTCTTGCAGACCATTTGCGGGGCCGTTTGGCATGAGCACTGTCGGTACCGTCGCGCCGACGTCGTCGAGGCTGCTACTGTAGAGCGTCGTCACGTAGAAAGGGCCCCAGTAGACGGGAGCGCCGAGGCCGTTGTTGGCAGCAAACCCGCCCGACGCGATCATGAATGTCCCCTCGTTGTCGTAGATCTCTCCAGTGCCTTCGGCCGTTGACGCGAGGTAGTTCGGCCCGCCTGCGAACTTTTGGGTATAGCGGATGTCCTTGCGCATCCCGAGATCGAGGATCAGCGGATGAATCCGGTACTTCCCAACGGCGCGTCGGACCAGGTTGCTACAACTCGGTAGCCCTCCTTGTGGAAACAGCGCGGTTTGCCCGGAATAGAGGGGGAATGCGCACGCGTAGGTATCGCCCTCGAATGCATTGGTCCAACCAAAACTCCCCCCGCAATTGACCTGATCGGCATTGCAATCGGGTGGCAGCATGCCGGAGTAATGGGGAGTGTCGTGATCGGCGCGGCGGCGAAAGGGGGAGTTCCGGCGCGCCCAGCTGCTAGAGGTGGCAAACTTGGCTGCTGACCAGTGGAGCACCATCTCGGCCGCGGTGCGCACGTCGCCGTCTTTGGCGAACTCGGCGAGGTTTTGGATCGCGCCGAGCGTGTAGCCGCCGTACGCGTTCGAGTTGTACTCGTGAAAGTCGGTCTTGAGGATGCCTTGCAGGTTCTGCAAGATCCAGTCACGCATGCCGTTCCTGGTGTTGTCATACGCGGGGTCGGACGTGTACGCGGGGTAGTCGGTGCGGGTCGTGAAGATCAGCTGATTGATCAGGTATTTGCCCGCTTGAATGTTCCAGATGTGGTTTTCGCTTTCGGGGATGTGCACATGTCCGGCGCCAAACGGCAGCATCCACGGCTCTTTGATGGCCAGCAGGATCATGTCCTCGAGCGATAGGCTCGCGTTCATGGTGATCTCGGAGTTCGGACCGCTGTCGGCGGTCTTGAGGAAATCCAGGATGTGCGGGTACGATTCCTTCAGCCGAAATTTGCGATTCGTGCCTGCGAAGTCGTCGGGATAGGTCAGGTTGGTCGGCCCAAACATGAAAGCGATCGGCAACAAGGGGTTGAGGTCGAAATCGAGCTCGCCCGTGCGCTCGACGCCAACGCCCATCCAACTGCCGCCGAAGTTGCTGCCGAGCTCCGCCTCCGGGCAGAAATTCGCGATCCGGGTGAGCTTGTCGTCGATGTCATGTTGCCGCGCGGCGGACGCTGTTTTTGCGTCCAGGCCGTTGTCGCTGTCGCACGCGCCTTCGTAACTCAAGCGACCGATCGCGTTGTACAACCAGTCCTGGCCGACGTTCGTGTTGTACTCCTGCTCCGCAGCGTGATCTTCGCACGCCGACCACTTGATCACCGACTGCGCGCGCTGATCGAACGCCGCTTCCGCTGCGCGAACCGACTTCGGTCCGTCGTCGTCGCTCGAAGGCCAGATCGGTATCTGTCCGGGCCGGTTGAAGCCGCTTCCGCATTCGTCCGCGAGTGAAACCGAAGCCGTGTGGCTGGGTTGTTCCGGAGCGGGTGCTGCACTGCAGCCCAAGATCAGGAGAGGGGCTGCGCTGGCGAACGAGAGCGAGAGGCGAGAGGTCATTTTCATGGCGGCTGAGCGCGCCCAAAGCACGAAGCGCGCCAGCGAAGCGCAGGCCGAATCGACTGAAAATCACGCAGCGAAGCAGCCAATGGGCGCCCGAATAGGCGCCCGTTTGGGCGCGAGTCCCGGCGCGTGAGCGGATGCACCCGAGTGTGACCACCCGAGCGGAGCCACAATGATGGGTAACGCAGGGCCCGAGTTGAGGCGAGCCGAGGCTCGGAGCAAGCTCCGCGATGATGAAAGCTAGTGAAGAAGACGTCGACGACAGCAGCCTCGAACCGTCTCGCCGTACGCCCGAGCAGGTGGCAGCAGCCGAAGCGAACGTGCGCGGCATTCTCTCCTTCTTGGGTGAAGACCCGACGCGTGAAGGCTTGCTCGACACGCCGGCACGCGTCGTGCGCTCGTACGCAGAGCACTTCTCTGGCTACGCCCAAGACCCCGCGCAGTATCTGGCCAAAACATTCGAAGAGGTCGAAGGCTACGACGAGCTCGTGCTGGTGAGCGATATCGAGCTGTTCAGCCACTGCGAGCACCACATGGTGCCGTTCGTGGGCAAGGCACATGTGGCCTACATTCCTGCTGGTCGCGTCGTGGGATTGAGCAAGATCGCGCGCGTGGTGGACGTGTTTGCCAAGCGTTTGCAAGTGCAGGAGAAGCTCACGAAGCAGATCAGTGATGCGATTCAAACGCAGCTGCACCCGCAGGGCGTCGCGGTGATCCTGCAATGCCAGCATTTTTGCATGTGCTACCGCGGCGTGAAGAAGCCCGGCTCGTGGACGACCACCAGCAAATTGCACGGTATCTTCTTGAATGATTCGGCCGCGCGCATGGAGCTTTTGACGTTGATTGGGCTCAAGCGGCAGATCGGCGGGCAGGGCTTTTGAACGGCGTTTCGGGCGTTGCTGCTGCCCGAGCAGCGATCGACATCGGCACCAATTCGGTGCGACTCCTGATCACCGACGCACAGGGGCGCGAGCTCGTGCGGCTGATGCGCATGACGCGTTTGGGGCAAGGGGTGGACGTGACCGGAAGCCTGGCGGACGACGCCATCGCACGCACCGTCTCCGTGCTCGCCGAGTATGGCGCACTCGTGCGCCAGCACGGCGTATCGGGGCTGCGCGTGGTCGCGACGAGTGCTGCGCGCGATGCCAAGAACGGATCACTCTTCTTCGATGCCGCACGGTCCGCGCTGGGCGTGCGGCCCGAGCTCTTGAGCGGCGATGCCGAAGCTCGGCTCTCCTTCGAGGGCGCGACGTCCGAGTTGCCGCAAACGGACGGCCCGTTTTTGGTCATCGATCTCGGCGGCGGCTCAACCGAATTCGTGCTCGGAACGGCACGGCCAGAAGCTGCTCTTTCCCTCCAAATGGGCTGTGTGCGCATGTCCGAACGTCATTTGCACTCGGACCCACCGACGCCCGAGGAGCTCACTGCTTGCGAGAACGACGTGCGAAGTGCGCTCGAGCCGGTGCGCCGAGCGATCGCAGTAGAGACGGCTCGCACCGTGGTCGGGCTCGCCGGTACGGTGACCGCGCTGTCGGCGATGGAGCTCGGCTTGACGCACTACGACGCCACTCGGACGCATCACAGCCGGCTCCGCGCCGATCGAATATCCGCTCTGACGGCGCGCCTCGGCCGAGCGCCGCTCGTCGAGAGGCGACGCTTACTCGTCGAACCTGCGCGTGCAGAAGTGATCGTCGGCGGAGCGATCGTGCTTTCGACGATCATGAACGTGCTCGCGTTGAGCGAGTTGGTCGTGAGTGAGCGCGATATTTTGGACGGACTCGTTCTGTAATCCACCTTCGTTGAGGAACTTGAACGTGGTTGCAATTCGCGAGCGCCAGTTGGCGCCAACCCGCGTCGACGCCGCTTCAAAGCTCATTTCTCGACTTTCACCCGACACGGTGGCGGATTGCGTCGCGCGTGCTCGTGTTGGTGCAACTTTCGTATCCGTGCGGCAAAGTATCGATTTTGCACATATTAAAGAACGAGGTCTGAAAACGCGCGAGTGCGTTCGATGTGGTTCAAAGAACTACACGCCATGCACACCACTCGTCGTTTCGAAAAGTCCGCCGCTCGTTCGCGCTCGCTGCGAGGTCGCTTCGAACTCGTGAGCCTCGCTGCTGCGCTCGTCACCACGGCTTGTGTCACCGGCTCCGTCACCGGTGAGGAAGGCGGCCTCGGTGGTTCGTCGATGATCGGCGCGGGCGGTTCACACAACATCGTCGGTAGCGGCGGGTCGGTCGCCAGTGGCGGCTCCGCTCCCACGACGGGTGGTTCGACTGCAGCCGGCGGCTCGATCGCGAGCGGCGGGTCGGTCGCCAGTGGCGGCTCCGTTTCGAATGGTGGCTCGTCCGTCACGATGGGCGGCGCCGGCGGCGGAACCACGGGCTGTTCCGTGCCGGCTTGGATGCAAGGCGCGCACTACACGCAAGGCAGCAAGGTTTCCTACAAGAGCAACGTGTACATCGCGCTGCACGACAACGACGGTTTGGATCCCACGGTGAGCACCTGGTACTGGGGGCCCTCTACGTGCGGTGATGGCGCGGGCGGCAGCAGCGCTGGCGGCTCCGGAGGTTCGGGCGGTTCGGGTCCGGTCAATCCCAACGATCCGAAGCTCAACGTCGCGCCGGGTTCGGTGTCGGAGGCTTACGTGCCCGCGTTGCGTCTAGCCGCGGGTCGCTGCGCTTTCATCGATGCGGCCCACCTCGCGGCACAGATCGATCAAGAGTCGCGCTGGGATCCGAACGCCGTCTCGTCGATCGGCGCGCAAGGGCTCACGCAGTTCTTGCCCGGCACTTGGGCGGCATACGGCGTCGATGGTGACGGCGATGGCAAGGCCGATCCATTCAATCCGATCGACTCCATCGCCTCGCAGGGCAATTACATGTGCGAGTTGGTCAACGAGATGGGTGCCGGCGTCACCTGGATCACCTTGCTCTGGGCGTACAACGCCGGGCCCAACGCGACCAAGGCGTCCGGCGGCAGCGCGCCGACGGCCGAAGCCGCGCAGTACGCGGATCTGATTTTGAATCAGCTGCTCCCGAAATACATGCCCTGAAGCCCTCGAGCCTCGCTCGGGCCGGATCCGAATTCCGGCCGAGCGGTATCAGTTCGAGACGGCCGGCCGCGTGGCTGCAAACGCGCTCGAAAAAAATCACGGCTGTGGCGCGAAGGTTGGGGGGAGGGCCAGCTCTAACTGGAGGTCCATCTCCAAGGAGCTCTGCCGTTGAAAAACCTATTGGGTCATTTACTCAGTCCTGCGCTGATCGCGTGCGTTTCATTATTGAGCGCCTGCTCGGGTCCCGGCGGCTTGGGCCGGGAAAGTGCGGCGGATACAGATAGCGTCGCTCAAACGAGCGAGGCGTTGGTCGTCGAAGATGGCCTCGCCGATGCGTACACCGTGTTCAAGACGCAGGTGGCTTCGCTCGGGTTCGATAAGGTGTTCCCGGTTGGCTACGGCTATCACCCCGGCCTGAGCACCCAGAAGCTCGTCAACGCCACCGGCCAGGTGCCGAAGGGCCAAGCTCACATCACGTTCGCCATCCGCAACGCTCAGGGCGTGATCACCACGCCGGGCCAAATCGTCGCCACGTTCGAGGATTTGCCCGCAGGCAAAAACTTCGATCTTTGGTTCGTGAAGAACGTCGCGGGCACCGGCCGCACGGTCAAGCCCGAGACCGGCGATTTGCTGAAGAAGGTCGGCTCGTTCAACGCAGCGAGCCCCAACGGCGGCAAAATGCTCACGGTTCCGGTCAGCGCGACCGTGAACAAAGATTTGGACATCTTCGACTTCGACCTGCTCGTGGTCACGCTCGCCGGGCAAGACCCGACCGTGTCGCGCATCGCGGTCGGCTCGCGGACGCTGCTCGAAAAGCGCTTCTTCCGCGAACGCAACCTGAAGACGACGCTCGACCCGGTGCCCGCGGGCGCGTCGCTCTCCAATAGCGTCGAGTCGAACGATCCGCTGGTGAAGCGTGGCGCATTCCTGTTCACGAGCGAGACCTTCGGCGGCAACGGCCGCGTCTGCGCGACGTGTCACCGCCTCGAGAACAACCTGACCATCGATCCGGCGTTCATCGCCACGCTGCCCGCGAACGACCCGCTGTTCGTCGCGGAATTCAACCCCGCTCTCGCAACGCTCGAGGATTCGAACATGCTGCGCACGCGCGGCCTGAATCGCGAAAACCTCGACGGCCTCGACAAGCCGCCCGTGCTCCGCAGCGTGCAACACACGTTCTCGCTCAGCACGACCATCGGCATGGAGCAGGCGAACGCGTCGTTCCCGCTGTCTTCGCCGGATCATCGCTTGGGTTGGAGCGGCGATGGCGCCCCCGGCCGCGGCACGCTGAACGAGTTCAGCTTCGGCGCGATCATTCAACATTTCCCGAAGGATTTGGCGCGCCGCCCCGGGGTCGATTTCCGGATTCCGACGCAAGAAGAGCTTGATTCACTGGAAGCCTTCCAGCTGTTCAGCGGCCGGCAAAAGCTGGTCGACGGTCGTCCGTTGCAACTGCGTGACACGGGCGCCGACACGGGCCGCACGCTGTTCCTCTCGGGCGGAAGCGGCGGCAAATGCGTGAACTGCCACCTCGACATGGGCATCTTGGATGGTGGCTCGCCGCCACTCTTCATCAACTTCGTGCTCAGCACCGGCGTCCGCGCACTCACTCCAGAGTTGCCGTTCGACGATGGTTACCAGTCGCTGCGCCCGATCGATCCGGCCACGGGCCAACCGCCGCCTTTGATGGGCGATGGCAGCTTCAACGTGCAGCCAGTGATCGAAGCAGCCGATTCCGGCCCGTTCTTCCACAACAACAAGATCACGACCATCGAGCAGGCCGTCAATTTCTACACCACGGATACGTTCCGCACCGACCCGCACGGCTTCGATATCCAGCTCACCACGACTCAGGTCGACCAGATCGCGAACTTCTTGCGCGTGATGAACGCGGCAGAAAACATTCGTCAGATCCGCAAGCGCGTGCAGTTCGTGCATGACAATCGCTCGACGGGCAACACGGATCTGCTGACCGTCGCCATCGCCGATACCCAAGACGCGATCGACGATCTGGCTCCGAAGGGCCTCGATCCGAGCGGGGTGCAGGCGCTCCAAACGGTCAAGCTCACGCTCAGCACCGCCAAGGCCAACGCGGACGCCAATCGCCCGTCGTTCATGGATTCGGCGCTGGTTTGGCTCAATCTCGCCAAACAAGATCTGTTCACTCAGAATCCGAACAACGAGTTCTGAGCACGGGTGCCGTCGCAGCCTTCGGGTGGTGACGGTAGAGCTCACGAAAAGTGCGGGCAATGGGACGCGGCTCCCGTTGCCCGCGCGTGCATTTAGAGTCGAGTTTTGGGTAGCTCGGCGAGGCTCACGCCGAGCACTTTTTGCGCGAGGCCGTCGAGCGCCTCACGTGGCCCACTGAAATGAAAGATCTGATGCACGTGGGTTAGCGATTCACCGGGCGCGAGTGCGGCAGCCGGTGAGCTCGACTCCATCTCGTAGAAGCCTCCCAGGGGCGGCTTGCCAGGTGCAGGCGGGCCATCGTTGTAGGCGTTGATCTCGTCCCCGCCGTACGGCTCTTTTTGCAGTTCCCACATGCTGTTCACGTAGCGGGTCGCGTGGCTCGGCTTGGTGTACAAAACCAGCGTGAGGAGCCGTGCGGGCTCGCTGTAGCTGCCGAGCGCGGCGCGGGCTCGCTCCGGGCGAAGGCCGATCTTGCTGCGGTATTTGCCGTCGCATTCGAACAGCAGGTAGCCCTTCTGATCGTCGACGAGGAGCCGCTCGGCCGGCACCTTGCCGAAGTAGCGGTCGTTGACGACTTCACCCGGGCCCTGGGGGTCGAAAGGGATGAGCACGCGCGTGCCGGGAACGGGTGCAAACATGCTCAAAATCCAAACACTGAGCAGCCCGCTCGCCTCGCTCCAAGCGTCGCTGCCCGCGTTGCTCAGTCGGTTGCTCGTGCTGAAGCCCACCCAGCGCACGCCCTCCGGGATCGGCATGCCCAAGCGCTCGCTGGCTTGCGCGCTCGAAAGGATCGAAATCTCCCGCTCGATGGCGACCTTGAATTCACGCTGCCCGTAGTTCGAGACCGTCATCGAATGCGAGTACGTGATGCTGGTCGGCGTTTCGTGGAGCACGGACCAGGTGCCCTCTTGAAGCGCATGCGGCGTTTGCCAGTTGTCGAAGGTGAACGGCTTTTGGGCGGCAAAATACAAACCGAATTGCCCGCCCTCGGGGCCCAACCAAAAGCGATCCTCGCCGCCGTAATTGTCGAACGGCGTGCCTGCTTTGCCCTCGCTGATGAATGGGCGATTGATGAAGCCGAGGCTCTGCCCGCCCTGCTCCACCGCGCTCGTCATCACGCGCCCTTGGTATTGACCGGACACGGCGATCTGCCCGCCGTCTGCCGACTTCAGGATCTTGACGCTGCCGTGCTGCGTGAGAAAAGCAATGTCTTCCTCGAACGTCGCAGCGGACTTCGAGGGCGAGGGCGGTGCAGTACCGGGCATGGCACTAGCCATAGCACCGGGAGTGCGAGCCGCGGAGCCCGGCTCGTGACAACACGCGAGCAACGCTGCCGCACCCAAGCACCCCGCATGGCGAGCGAACCGCGCAGCGACCGTCGGTGATTGAACGTTGGTCATCACTACAGACTACGAAGGCCCACCGCTCGCGTCTAGCACCGCTACGTCCGGGCAAAGCGCGCGAGACCCCGGGCTTCGCCCCTTCGCGCGGCATGGACCTTGTCGGATTTCGGACAAGCCCCCTTCGCGCGGCATGCCCTTGTCGGATTTCGGACAAGCCCCTTCGCACGGCGTGGACCCTTGTCGGATTTCGGACAAGCCCCATCGCGACGCTGACCCTCGTCGGGCTTCGATTAAGGCCTTTCGCGATCGAACCCGCGCGTTACGGGGATCTCGCTCAGCCCGACATGCGCGGCAAGCCGATTTGCAGCGAACCCGCTGCGCCTTCGTGTGCGAGCAGCCAACGTTTGCGTTCGATCCCGCCAGCGTAACCGGTAAGCGATGCGTTGGCGCCAATCACCCGGTGACAAGGCACCACGATGGCAATCGGGTTGGCACCGTTCGCCAAGCCCACGGCGCGCACTGCAGCGGGGCGACCGATCTTTGCGGCCAACGCGCCGTAGCTCAGCGTGCGCCCGATCGGGATGCGGCGGAGTGCACGCCACACTTCGCGTTGAAATGGTGTGCCGCCGGTTTGGGTGGTGAGTGCGCCGATTGCCGCGAGCTCACCCGAAAAATACGCGTCGAGCGCGCGCCGCGCCGCCGATGCTCGCGTCACTTCGCGCAGCACCACCTCGGCGCCCTGGTAACGTCGCAAAAGGTTCATCAGGCGCGGCTCGTGATCTTCCCAATCGAGCGCGCGCAGGCGGCCTTGGTCGTCATTGACGATCAGCATGCGCCCGGTCGGCGTGTTGCAGCGTTCGATCTGAAAGACTTCGGTCGGCATCGGTCACCTCGGGGTTCGAGCGAGCAGCGTTAGTACTACTTGATCAGTTACAGATGGCAGATCTCGATCGGCGCGAGTCGCGATAGGCCACGAGACGAAAGACCGGCGAGCCCGGCGCCTGGCTACATTGCGTCGAGCGAGGGTCGACTCCACCTTTCCGGCGCGCCTTGCCCGGGCAAATGTCCTTGCGCAGCACAAAAGCTTCGAGTCGGTCACAAGTGATTAAGTAGTATTAGGCGCCGCGGGCCACCCCGGCTGGCGGAATTCGGACTCACACAGCCCGTAATGCCCATGTCCGAAAACCGCTAGTGCGAGCTCGCTTCGCATGGCAAGTACTAGCCGATGGACCTCGATCACGACGCCTGTTATCGCGTGATTTCGCAACGTGACGCGCGTTTCGATGGTCGCTTTTTCACGGCCGTCAAAACCACCGGCATCTATTGCCGGCCGGTCTGCCCGGCGCGCACGCCACACTCGAAAAACGTGATCTTCTTTCCAACGGCTGCTGCCGCGCAGGAAGCCGGTTTTCGTCCCTGCTTGCGCTGTCGACCGGAGACCGCTCCGGACATGGGCGCGTGGCGCGGCACTTCGAATACCGTTTCGCGTGCGCTTTCGCTGATCGAGCTCGGCGCGCTGGATGAAGGCAAGCTCGATGCGTTGGCCGATCGCCTGGGCGTGGGGGACGTGCCTCAACCCGGG
>Ga0105245_10001761_pt1 | contig 19733 bp, 15 predicted proteins | sample KBSM54metaG_FD_81523 | JGI IMG/M metagenome (GOLD analysis project Ga0105245, IMG submission 81523) | Miscanthus rhizosphere microbial communities from Kellogg Biological Station, Michigan, USA - KBS M5-4 metaG | ecosystem: Host-associated > Plants > Roots > Rhizosphere > Soil | place...
AGCGCCGCACGGTCCACCGCGTACAGGCCGCTCGTGGCGTCCGAGATCGTCTCGCCCAGGCGCAGCCGCATGAGCAGGCGCAGCAGCGACGTGCCCACCACGCGCTCGACCGGCGGCTGGTAGCGGCCCTCGTCCGCGCCGGACTCGGGCAGGAAGCGCGAGCCGATGGCGACGTCGCACTCGCCGGCGCGCACGCGCTCGAGCATGCGCGCGAGCTCGGCGGCGGGGTGCTGGCCGTCGGCGTCCAGCCGGCCGCAGTACTGGTAGCCGCCGTCGAGCGCCGCGCGGTAGCCGGTGGCGATGCCCACCGGCAGCCCGCGGTTCTCGTCGAACCGGACTACGCGCGCGCCGCCCTCGCGCGCCACGCGCGACGTGTCGTCGGTGGAGCCGTCGTCGATGACCAGGAGGTCGACGTCGGGGAGGTCGCGTCGCGCCTCTTCGAGGACGTCGGGCAGCGACGCTTCCTCGTTCCACGCTGGGATGAACACCAACGTGTCGGAGGCCACGCAGCCAACCTACTGCGTCCGGGCGTTGACGGCGCGCCTCGCGTCCGGGCCAACGCGATCGCTTGGGTTCAGGCAGGGGGCAGAAGGGAAGGAACCAATCCTCGTGCACGCTGCTCCGCTCACCGTGCAGGTCGCCGGCGAGGGCCGGCCCGCCCTGATCCTCCACGGGGGCGGGGGCCCGCTCACGGTCCTGCCCATCTCCGAGCACCTCGCGGACAGCATGCGCGCGATCACCCCGACGCTGCCGGGGTGGGACGGCGAGCCGCGGCCCGACGCGATCACGGGCGTGCCCGACCTCGCCGCCGCCTGCGCCGCCTACCTCGAGCAGGAGGACCTCACCGACGTCCTCGTCATCGGGTCGTCGGTCGGCGGCTGGATCGCCGCCGAGCTCGCAGTGAGCGATCGCAACGGCCGGATCAGCGGGGTCGTGATCCTCGACGGCGCCGGCATCGAGGTCGAGGGCGAGCCGATGACCGACGTCTTCCGCCTCGATGCGCGCGGCATCGCCGAGAAGTCGTTCCACGACGCCGACCGCTTCTACGTCGACCCCGCCACGCAGTCGCCCGAGGAGCGCGCGACCTTCTCGGCCAACCTCGACACCCTGCGGGCGGTCGCCGGCGACCCCTACATGCGCGACCCCAGCCTGCGCGACCGCCTTGGCGACGTGCAGGTCCCGGTGCTCGTCATCTGGGGCGACAGCGACGGCATCTTCACGCCGGACTACGGGCGCGCCTACGCCGCGTCGTTCCCCAACGCGACGTTCGCGCTCGTAAAGGAGGCCGGGCACCTTCCGCAGCTCGAGCAGCCCGCGGCGACGATGGCGCTGATCGACCGCTTCGCAGCTTCCTAGCGCGCCGGCCGCCACATGAGCCACATCGTCGGGCCGTCGGGCAGGACGTGCTCGGCGATGACGGCGAAGCCGTGACGCTCGTAGAGCGGCACGTTGCGCTCGTTCGAGCTCTCCAGGTACGCGGGCAGGCCGAGCGCGTCGGCGTGCTCGAGCCCCGGGCGCAGCAACGCGCTCCCGAGCCCCTTGCCCTGGTGTTCGGGGCGCACGCCGACGGTCGCCAGGTACGCGTGCGGCTCGCGCGGATGGCGCGCCTCCAACGCGAGCAGCCCGCTCGTCACCACGCGCGGGCGCGGCCAGACGCCGGGCAGCGTGCGAACGCCCAGCCGAAGGCTGTCCAGCGGCGACTCGCGCCACCGGCCCGGCGCCGCCCACAGGGCGCTGCCGCCCTCGGCCTTCCAGGCCAGCCCGCCCGGCAGCAGCCGCCGCGCCTGCATGGCGAAGAAGTGCCCGCCGTAGCGATGTCGCCGCCGCCGGTCGGGGAAGACCCAGCTGAGGACAGGGTCGTCCATGAACGCCGCGAGCAGGTCGGCGACGACCGTCGCGCGGTCGCCGGGTCGTGCGATCTCGGGTGCAGCTGTCATGCCTGGATCATTCCGGGGATACTCGCGGGGTGACCACAGGCGACGAGCCGACGGTCCGTTACGGCGAGCGCCGGATCTCCCAGGCGGCGCTCAAGCAGCGCGCCGCGCAGGCGGCGGGCGCGCTCGCCGACGCGGGCGTCGAGCACGGCGGGCGCATCGCCATCGTCATGCGCAACGAGCCCGACTTCGTGACCCTCAGCGCTGCCGCCGGGCTGCTCGGGGCCGTTCCGGTGCCGGTCAACTGGCACTGGCGCGGCGACGAGCTGCGCCACGTGGTCAGCCACAGCGGCTCGCGCGTGGTGTTCGCCCACAGCGACCTCGTACCGGTGGTCGAGACGGTGCTGCCCGACGCCGTCCCGCTGGTCGAGGTGCCGGTGCCGGACGAGATCGCCGCGGGCTACGGCGCCGCGCCGACGACCGGGCGCCACCAGCTGCTCGACGACTGGCTCGCCGGCCACGCGCCGCCCGACGTCACGAGCACGGCCGCGCCGCTGAGCCTCATCTACACGTCGGGCACGACCGGGCTGGCCAAAGGCGTGCTCCGCGACCCCGTGACGCCCGAGCACTCGTCCACCCTAGCGGCCGCGACGCTGGGCGCGATGGGCCTGCAGCCGGGAATGAGCACGCTCGTGACCGCGCCGCTCTATCACGCGGCGCCCAACGCCCAGGCCCTGTTCGCGGTCGCGCTCGGGATCGACCTGACGATCATGCCGCGGTTCGACGCCGAGGACATGCTGCGCCTGCTCGAGCGCCACCGCATCGCCCACGCGCAGGCCGTCCCCACGATGTTCGTGCGCCTGCTCGAGCTGCCCGAGGCGGTGCGCGAGGGCTACGACCTCGGCTCGCTGCAGGTGGTGGTCCACGCCGCCGCGCCGTGCCCGGTGCACGTCAAGCGGAGGATGATCGACTGGCTCGGCCCGATCGTGCTCGAGTACTACGGCAGCAGCGAGACCGGCGTCGTGACCAAGTGCGACAGCGAGGAGTGGCTGGCGCACGAGGGCACGGTCGGCGCGCCGGTCGGCGATGCGGAGATCCTGATCCTCGACGCCGACGACCGCGCGCTGCCGCCGGGCGAGACCGGCACGATCTACGTCCGCAAGCCCAGCTTCTTCCCCGGCTTCACCTACCTCGACATGGAGGACGAGCGGCGCGCGATCGACCGCGGTGGGGCGGTGACGCTCGGCGACGTCGGGCGCCTCGACGCCGACGGCTTCCTCTACCTCTCCGACCGCGCCCGCGACATGGTCATCTCGGGCGGCGTCAACATCTACCCGATCGAGATCGAGGCCTGCCTGCTCGAGCTCGACGGCGTGCGCGACGTCGCGGTCTTCGGCGTGCCCGACGACGCCTACGGCGAGGCGGTCGCCGCCCACGTCGAGGTCGACCCCGCGGCCGGGCTGACCGAGGACGCGATCCGCGACCACGTGCGCGGCCGGCTCGCGGGCTACAAGGTGCCGCGCGTCGTGGCCTTCGACGACGAACTCCCCCGCGAGGACTCGGGCAAGATCTTCAAGCGCCGCATCCGCGACCGCTACTGGCGGGAAGCGGGCCGCAGCATCTGAGGCGCGGGCCGAGCCGCCCGCGGCGATCGTTGTACCGCATATTGCTCGAATTCGGTGGTTTGATCAGTGACTTTTTATCGTTGACGCGGCTCAACTTTTGTGGGACGTTGCGACGGATCTCGCTGGGGAGGTGGGCACATGCGGTCGGTGCCGAAGTTCGGCGCTTTGTCTTGGCGTCGTCGCGGTCTTCTGACGCTGCTTGTTGGTCTCGCTGTGGCGACATTCTGCGCCGCTCCGTCACGGTCACAGACCGTCACGCAGGGAGCCGGCGCGCCGGACACGTCGTCGGCGGCAGCGCCGTTCCCAACGTTCGATCCACGCAGCCTCGATGGCGGGGGCAACAACCTTGCCCATCCGACTTGGGGCCAGTCCGGTACCGCCTACAGTCGCGTGGGGACAGCGCACTACGCCGACGGCGTGAGCGTGCCCGTCGCCGGCGTTCCGCCGCGCTACACGAGCAACCGTGTCTTCAACGACCTCGGGCAGAACGTCTTCTCCGAGCGCAACCTCAGCCAGTGGGGTTGGACCTGGGGCCAGTTCATGGACCACGTGTTCGGACTGGCGGCCGCGGGCAACGAGCAGGCCAACATCCCGTTCGACGCGGGCGACCCGCTGGAGCGCTTCACCAGCGACACGGGCAACATCGCCTTCACGCGCGATGCGTCCGCTCCGGCGACGGGCACGAGCCCCGCAAACCCGCGTCAGCAGGTCAACACCCTGAGTTCGTACATCGACGCGTTCAACGTCTACGGGGGCACGAGCGCGCGGCTCGAGTGGCTGCGCGAAGGCCCGGTCGACGGAAACATGTCGAACAACGGCGCAAAGCTGCTCATGACGCAGAACCCGCCCCCGAGGTCGAAGACCGATGGCGACTACCTCCCGCGGGCGACCACACGCGGCGATGCCGCAAGCGCGCCGACGATGGCCACCGACGGGTTGCTGGGCTCGCACCCTCAGGACCGCGCCGAGGCGGGTGACGTACGCGCCAACGAGAACATGGCGCTGACCTCCGTACACACCCTGTTTGCACGCGAGCACAACCGCATCGTCAACGCGCTGGCTGGATCCGGCCTCAGCGAAGAAGTCAAGTTCCAGATCGCCCGCAGGGTGGTCGGGGCCGAGCAACAGTTCATCACCTACAACGAGTTCCTGCCCGCAATGGGTGTGGGTCTCCCCGCCTACACCGGCTACCGCCCGGATGTCAATACGACCCTGAGCACCGAGTTCGCAACGATCGGCTACCGGGTGCACAGCCAGATTCACGGCGAGTTCGAGCTTGACGCCAAGGCAGCGGATTACCCGCCCTCGCGTCTCAGGCGGCTGAGCGACATGGGCGTCGAGGTCACCGTGACCGGGCCCGACGTCTCCTTCGTGGTTCCGCTCGACGTGGCGTTCTTCAACCCTGACCTCGTGAACCTGATCGGTCTGGGGCCGATCCTCAAGGGACTCCAGGGCGAGCCGCAGTACAAGAACGACGAACAGATCGACGACGCGCTGCGAAGCGTGCTGTTCCGCTTTCCCGGTCCAGGAGCGCAGGACCCGGGCGCGTGCTTCGAGGATCCCTCGACGCCGGGGTGCTTCACCGGCGTGACCGACCTGGGAGCGATCGACATTCAGCGCGGCCGTGACCACGGAGTTCCGAGCTACAACCAGCTGCGTGCCGACTACGGGCTGACGCCGAAGACGAGCTTCAAGGACATCACCGGCGAGGCCACCGAGGAGTTCCCGACGGGCGACCCGGAGATCACCGGAAACCCCATCGACGATCCGAGCATCCTGGACTTCCGGCAGTTGTTCGACCGCAACGGCAACCCGGTTGCGCTCGGAAGTGAAGAGGGCGCGGTACGCGCGGTGCGGCGCACGACCCTCGCCGCACGGCTGAAGGCGATCTACGGCGGTGACCTGTCCAAAGTCGACGCGTTCGTCGGCGCGTTCTCCGAGCCGCACGTCGCGGGCTCGGAGATGGGCGAGCTGAACCTGGCAATGTGGAAGAAGCAGTTCGCCGCGCTTCGTGACGGTGATCGCTTCTTCTACGCAAACGATCCGGTCCTCCAGGCGATCGACTCGCGCTTCAAGATCACGTTCCGCCACTCTCTCGCCGAGTTGATCGCACTCAACAGCGACATCCCGCGCGGGAACCTGCCGACGAACGTGTTCCTGGCACCGTGAGAGGGGCGCTGTCGGTGCCGGGCGGGCACCGGCTCGAGACCGCTCACACCGGCGCCGCGGTTTCCGCTTGAGCGGATGCGGGCCCTGAGGAGGGGAGGGCTCGCTGGGCGACTGTGCGGCGACCGCAGCACTGGCCCGGTAGGGTGCCCCAGTGAGCACCCCGTCCCGCGCCGCCGGGCCGCCATCGGAAACGCCGGTGCGGATCGGCCCGCTCAGCGCGAAGACGTTCGGGGTCCTCGCGGTCGTCGGGTTGGTGGTCGCGTTCTCGCTCAGCTCGACGCTGGGGAAGCGGGCCGAATCGCCTGGCGTCCTCGTGGCGTTCTGGAGGATGGTCGTGGTCAGCGTGGTCTGGAACGTGCTGCTGTGGAGCACGGGACGGCGGGTCACGATGCGCGACGTGCGTCAGGTGTTCGTTCCGGGGATCCTCTTCGGCCTGAACCTGGCGGTGTTCTTTGCTGGCGTGACGCACAACAGCGTGGCCAACGCCGCGCTGATCGGGTCGCTCGCCCCGTTCTTGATCGTGCCCTTGGGCGCCTGGCTGTTTCGCGAGTACATCGATCCGCGTGCGCTGGTGTTCGCGGTGGTCGCCGTCGGCGGTCTCGTCCTCGTGCTGTTCAGTGCACCGCCTCTCGGTGACGCCTCACTGGAGGGGAACGTGCTGGGCGCCGCTGCGATGTTGCTGCTGGTGGGATACGTCGTCTCGACCAAGCACTATCGCCGCAGGATGGACGTCACCACGTTCATGGCGACGATCTGTCCGATTGCGACCGTCGCCGTGCTTCCGCTGGCCATCGCCAACGGTGACGTGTTCGGGCTGAGCGCCACGGGCTGGACCTACACGCTGATCCTCGTCTTCACAAGCGGTGTCGCCGCGCAGGGCCTCCTGGTCTATGCGCAGAGGACGATCCAGATCGGCACCATTTCGATCTCCCAGGTGGCGCAGCCCGCCCTCGCAGCCATGTGGTCGTTCGTGCTGCTCGGCGAGGTGCTCAACATCCGCCAGGTGGCGGGCATCGCGATCGTCAGCGCCGGTCTGCTCGCCTTCGTCGCGCTCAACCAGCGCGGCGGCCGGCCGGCGGTGCGATCTCCCTGACCGCGCGGGCGTCGGTCCGGTCGCGCTCGGTGATGAAGTGCGAGGCGGTTTCCATGCGCTGATCGGCGGCTTCGCACAGTTCGCGCGCGGTGGTCACGTCGCCGGCTTTCACCGCGGTGTGTGCGAGCGCGTCGAGGGCGAGGACCTCGACGGGGGCGTCGTCGTTGCGGCGGGCGGCGTCGAGGATCGCACCGAGTCGCTGCTCCGCGCCGGGCACGCGATCCTCCGCGTCGAGCGCCGCCAGCAGGCAGTCACCCAGCGCGGCCTGCTCTCCACCCCCGGCGTCGCGGTGCCACTCCGCAGCCGCTTCGAGCGCCGTCCGCGCCGGCGCGACGCGCCCGAGCGCGCGGAGGACGCGTCCGAGATGGACTCGGGCAAGTGCCGCCAGGCGGACGTCGCCGATCGCTTCGGCCTTCTCGATGGCGAGCTCCAGCGTGGCCGTGCCCTCCGCGTAGTCACCGGCCTGGCACTGAGCGCGTCCGAGGCTGGAGACCTGGTAGGCCTCGGTCTGCAGAAAGCCGAGCCGGCCCGAGATCTCCGCCGCCCTGGCGATGTGCTCAACCGCAGCGTCGAACCGATGGTCGACCCGGGCCAGCTCGCCGAGCATGGCGTCGCGGCGGACGTGGAGCCACGGGTCGTCGACGGTGCGTAGCCAGTGCTCGACCTGATCGCGGCTCTCGGCCGCGCGAGCACGGTCACCTGCGGAGATCGCGGCTCTGGCGGCGAAGAGCGCGTTCGCGGCCTGATCCCACGGTCGGTCCAGCCCGTCGTACAGCGTCCGGCTGCGGGCGGTGAGCTCAAGCGCCTGCTCCCACTTGCCGTCGTGCGAGACGACGTACGCGAGGTAGTAGGCGGAGCGCGCCTGAAGGTCGGCGTCGTCGATCGTGGCCGCCAGGTCCGCCGCGGCAGCCACGTGCCGGCGTGCGGGTTCGAGGTGTCCCGTCGAGGCTTCGATCCATGCCGCCAGCAGCAGTGCGGTGGCTCGGTCTCGGACCGGCGCCGTTTCGCCTGCGGCATCGAGTGCGGCAAGGATGCGTTGTGCGCCCCTGCTGTCCCCGAGGACGATCCAGGCCCAGCCGAACCCGTTGACCATGTCCAGCGCGCGGAGCGGGTCGTGCACTGCCGCCCAGCCCAGTGCGACGTCGATGTTGGCGCGCTCGGTGCGAGCGAACGACAGATGCTCGGCTTGTGCAGCGCTGCGTACGCCTGGCGTGGAGGATCGGGCGGCGGCAGCGAACCATGCGGCGTGGGCATCCCGCCCGCGATCGGTCAGCCCGGTGTCCGTCATCGCGTCGAGCGCGAAGGCGTGAATGCTGTCGAGCAGCCGATAGCGGTTGCCGTCGTCGACGATGACCAGCGAGCGGCTCGTCAGTCGCCCGACCACGTCGATCGCCGCGGACCGCGGCACGTCGAGCGCTTCGAGGACGGACTCCACCGCCGGCAGGGGCGCGCCGCCGCTGAAGGTGGCCAGAGCCCACAGGCCCCGCTTGTCGTCGGGAAACAGCAGCTCGTAGCTCCACCGGATCGTTGCCTTCAGGGCGCGGCGGCGCTCCGGCTTGCGGCTGCTCGGGTCGCTCAACACGCTGAAGCGATCGTCGAGGCGACGGGCGATCTCGGCGACGGACAGCGTCTTGGTTCGCGCCGCGGCAAGCTCGATGGCCAGCGGCAGGCCGTCGAGCGCCCGGCACAGGTCGTTCACCTCGCTCAGGTCACGGTGTCGTGGGGCGCGACGGGTGAACAGCTCCACGGCGTCGGAGAGCGCGAGCGGAGCGAGCTCGAATATGGCTCCGCCGTCGAGGCCGAGCGCCACCTGGCTCGTGCAAAGGATCCGGAGCCGCGGGGCGGCGCCGAGGAGGCGTTCCGCCAGCGCCGCGGCCGCGTCGATGACGTGCTCGCAGTTGTCGAGGATGAGCAGGGCGCCGGCACCCCTGAGCCGCTCGCGCAGCGCGGCCTCGCCGCCCGTGACGTTCAGCGCGGCGATCACTGTGTCGAGGACGTCGTCTGCGGCCTGCGCGCCTTCGAGGCGGGCCAGCCAGACGCCGCCGGGCATGCCGGACAACCTGCGGCCGGTCGCGATGGCGAGGGCCGTCTTGCCGATGCCGCCGGGCCCCACGACCTCGACGAGCCGCGCGCTCTCGACCAGCTCGGACAGGGAGGCGATGTCGTCGTCGCGTCCGATGAGCTCGGCCGAAAGGGCCGGGAGGTTCCCGGTCGGCGCGTGAGGATCGGGAACGAGGAGTCCCGGGTCGTGGTTGAGGATCTGGCGCTCGAGCTCCTGCAGCCGCGTTGAAGGCTCGAGACCGAGCTCGTCGGCGAGCCGGGTCCTGACCCGCTGGTAGGTCGCCAAGGCGTCGGCTTGGCGGTCGGCGCCGTAGAGCGCGGTGATCAGCAGCTCCCACAGCCTTTCCTGGTAGGGGTAGGTCGCCACGGCGGCCTCCAGTTCGCCGATGGCCGCGTCTCCGAGTCGCACCCGCGCGGAGAGCTGCGTCTCGACGAGCGTCATGCGGGCCTCTTCGAGCCGTGCCCGGTGGGGCGCCGCCCAATCCCCGGTCGAGGGCAGCACCTCTCCCCGGTAGCGCTTCAGCGCCGCCGCGCTCAGCTCGGCGGCACCGCGATCGTCCTCGGCGTCGAGCCGCTGGGACGCGGTGACGGCGTCGCGCAGGACGCAGAGCGCGTCGACGGCGTCGGGCTCGACCGCGAGCTTGTATCCGCCGTCGCCGCTGGCGATCGCCGAGGGTTCCCCCAACGCCCGGCGCAGTCGGGCGACTTTGGACTGCAGCGTGTTGCGGCGCGTAGCGGCCCCGGCCCACAGGTCATCGACCAGCCGGTCGGTGCGCACGAGGACGCCGGCTTCGAGCGCGAGGCGCACCAGCACCTCGGAGGTCTTGCCGCCCGGCACCGACAGGAGCCGGCCCTCGCGTCGGACCTCGACGGGGCCAAGCACCGATACATCGAACACGGCCCGAGTCTACGGCGGTGTCAGCGCGGTGTCAGCGCCGCGTCAGGGCGGCTCTGAATGGTCACCCCCATGCCGTCCGCCGACCATGAGCGAGTGCTCCGCCTCGTCACGGCGGCATTGGTCGCACCCGACGGAGACGGACTCCTGGCCCGGGCGCACGGCATCGCGGCGACAACCCGCGACCGTCAGCTCGTGGCCATCGCCACCGCGTACCGGCGCGGCGACCGCGAGCTCGTCGATGCGCTGGCGCGCGATCACCTCGTCGACCATCCGGACAACGTCCTCGTCGCCCGGATCGCCGATGCCAGTCACAACCACACCTCGATCAAGGAGGGGACATGAGCCCCAGACGCACATCGTTCCTGTTGATCCTCGCGGCGGTCCTGGCCAACCTGGCCTTCACCGCGCTGGGCTCGATCTTCAACTACCCCAGTGTGCTCGACGAGCCCGCGGGCGCCGTGCTCGCCTCGTTCCGCGACCACCAGGGCGCGGTCAGCGGCTGGTTCGGCGTCCTGGCGCTCTCCTCGGCCCTGCTCGCTCCGATCGCCATCGGCGTCGGGCGGCTCGCGAAGACCCGGGCCATGCGCGTCGCGGTGTGGGTCGGGGTCGCGGCCGCCGCCGTGCAGGTCGTCGGCCTGATGCGCTGGCCGATCCTCGTCCCGGGCTACGCGTCCGACGCGGTCACCGGCTCGCCCGGCGTTGCCGCCTCGGCCCGCGACTCCTTCACCACGGCGAGCGACATCCTCGGGACCGGCATCGGCGAGACGCTCGGGTATCTCCTCACCGCCACATGGACGGTGCTCGTGATCGGCGCCCTCGGCCGGCGGTTCGCCGGCCGCTGGTTCGTCGTGCTGGGCGGGGCTGCGGCGGGGTTGGTCGTCGTCGGCGTCCTCTCGCCGCTGAGTCTCCCGGTGGTCGACACCGCGAACTTCTTCGGGTACGTCCTTTGGAGCTTGTGGCTGATCGCCTTCGGCGTGGTCCTGCTGGTGCGGGAGCGCCGCGCTGCCAACGCGCCGGCGGCCGCGAGCCGGGATGCCGTGACGTCATGAACGGTGCGAGCAGGCGCTGGCTGGCATTGGGCGTGCTGTGCCTGAGCCTGCTCGCCATCGTCATCGACAACACCATCGTCAACGTCGCGCTGCCGACCCTGGCGCGCGACCTTGACGCGGACCTGAGCGAGCTTCAGTGGGTGGTCGATGCGTACACGCTCGTCTTCGCGGGGCTGCTGCTGCTGGCCGGCACGCTGGGAGATCGCTTCGGGCGGCGGCGGACGCTGCTCGCAGGGCTCGCGGTGTTCGGACTGGCGTCGGCGGCCGCCGCGTTCGCGGGCGGCGTCGATCTGCTGATCGCCGGTCGCGCCATCATGGGCGCCGGGGCCGCTTTCATCATGCCGGCCACGCTCTCGCTCGTTACCAGCGTCTTCACCGACGCCCGCGAGCGGGCGATGGCCATCGGCATCTGGGCGGCGACCGCGGGCCTCGGCGTGGCGCTCGGCCCCGTGCTCGGGGGGCTTCTGCTCGACGACTTCTGGTCGGGCTCGATCTTCATCGTGAACGTCCCGCTCTGCGTGCTGGCGATCGTGGTCGGGCGCAAGGTCATCCCCGAATCGCGTGACCCGGTCGCGCGGCGCATCGACTGGACGGGCGCTGCGTTGTCCGGGGTTGGCCTGATTGCCTTCGTGTGGGCGATCATCGAGGCGCCCTCGCGAGGTTGGACGTCCGTCCCGGTGATCGGGGCCGGAGCGCTCGCCGCGGTCGCGCTGACCGCGTTCGTCGTGCAGCAGCGTCGTGCGGCCGAGCCGCTGCTCGACCTCGCGCTCTTCCGCAACCCGCGCTTCACCGCGGCCAGCAGCACCATCGCGGTGCTGTTCTTCGCCCTCTTCGGTTTCCTCTTCCTCGCGACGCAATACCTGCAGTTCGTCCTCGGCTACTCGCCATCGGGCGCCGGCGTGCGCGTCCTGCCTTACGCCGGAGCGATGATCGTGTTCGCAAGCGTCGCCGCGAAGCTCGTCGCGCGCTTCGGGACCAAGGGAATCGCCACCACGGGCATGGCCCTGTTCTCGGCGGGCCTCGCCGTCGCTGCGACGGTCGGCGCGGACACGGGATACGGCCGTCTCGGAATCGCGTTCGTCCTCATGGGCGCGGGCATGGGACTGGCGGGCGCCCCGGCGACCGAGTCGATCATGGGGTCGCTTCCGCACGAGCGGGCGAACATCGGGTCGGCCGTCAACGACACGACCCGTGAGCTCGGCGGCGCGCTCGGCATCGCGGTCGTGGGGAGCATCGTGTCCTCGCTGTACTCGACCCAGCTCGCCGAGGGGCTCGCAGACAGCGTCCCGGCGCCCGTCGCCGCGGCCGCCCGCGACTCGCTCGGGGCCGCCGTCGGAATCGGGGGCGCCGTGGCGGACCAGGCGCGCGAAGCGTTCGTCTCCGCGATGTCGCAGGCGTCGCTCGTTGCCGCGCTCGTCGCCGGCCTCGGCGCCTTCATCGCCTGGCGCTACCTGCCGGCCCGCGGCGGCCCTCAGCGCGAAGGCTCGACGGGTCCAGACGCATCCAGCCCTTCAGCGGTCCTTGCCCCAATCAATGCGAAGGAGTCAGATATGTCGATTTTCTCGCCGCAGCGGCCACGCCCGACTGGCCCGTCGGGTCGTGCGGTCTCCGAGTCCGGTCGGCTTCCATCGCGGCGTCGGACCTTCCCCGGTTGGCGGTGGGTCGCGGTCGGCTTTGCCTTCCCCGTCGCCGGGCTGATCGGTGGAGCGGTCAGCGGGCCCGTGGATGCCCCTGACGCCGCATTGGTGGGTGGCGCGCTCACCGGGGCCGGCCTCGGCGCGGTCGAGTGGTGGGCCGCCAAGGGTGCGTTCGGCCGCGCGGCAGCCTGGATCAGCTCCAGCGCCGTCGGCTACGCCGTCGGGCTGGCTGGCGCAGCTGCGCTGGTGGACTATGGGACGGACCTGAGCGCTCTCGCCGCGATGGGGGCGGTGAGCGGGCTCGTGCTCGGCGCAGCCCAGGGCGTGGCCCTCGCTGCGCAAGGACGCAGGCGTCTCGCGGTGGCCTGGGCGGCCGCGATGCCGCTGCTGTTCGCGCTCGGATGGAGCGTCACGACGGCGCTGGGCGTCAGCGTCGAAGACCAGTTCACCGTGTTCGGTGCGTTCGGCGCTGCGGTGTTCATGGTGCTCAGTGGGCTGGTGCTGGCGCGCTTCAGCCGCGTTCGCGAGCAGGTCGCGTGATCGACGCGCTCGACCGTGTCGTGCTCGGGCGCTGGTTGGCCGAGTCAGCCGAGGCTGTCGACGATGATGCGATCGATCGCCGCGACTGCGGACATGTCGCCGACGATCCGGTTGCGCATCACGGCGACGGCGACGCCTGAGTCGATGTCGGCGTACGCGGCGCTGCCGTTTGAGCCGATCATGCCGAAGGTCGATCCGGGACGCGACTCGACGCCACCGGGCCGCGCCGGGCTGTAGCCGAGTGCCCAGGTGGTGGGAATGCCCACCACCTGGTCGGTGCCCGAAACCGTCGGCGTGGCCATGGTCGCCAGACGGTCGGGCGAGACGAGCTCGATGCCGTCGATGTGCCCGAGCAGGGCGGCGTACATCCGCGCCACGGCGCGCGCGGACATCGTGCCCTGCGAGGGAACATCGGCCCGCAGGACGTCAGGGCGGTTGGCGAACGCGGCGGTCGGCTGCACACCGGACGGGATCGCGCGGTCAAGCGGCGAGCCCGGTGCGGGCGGCGGCGGCGCGACACCGTCGGGCCCCTGTCGGGCAACCCGCGCCAGCAGCTGCGCGGGAACGCCGAAGTGCAGCTCATCGGCGATGCCGAGTGGCGCGGCGATCTCCTCCCGCAACGCAGCTGCGAGCGTGCGCCCGGTCGCGCGGCGCACCAGCTCGCCGAGCACGAACCCGAACGTCAGCGCGTGGTAGCCGGTCCGCGTGCCCGGCGGCCACCATGGCGGCTGATCGGCGATGAACGCGCAGACCCGGTCCCAGTCGCCGAGATCTCCCGGCGTGATGTCCGGCCACAGGCCAGGAACGCCGGCGGTGTGCACGAGCACGTCGCGCAGCGTCACGCCGTCCTTGCCGTGCGCGGCGAACTCCGGCCAGACGTCGGCGACGCGCTGGTCGTAGCTGAGATCGCCGCGCTCGACGAGCACGTGCGCGACCGACGTCGCGACGCCCTTGCCCGTTGAGGCGGCGAAGAACAACGTGCTCGGGTCGACCCGCTTGGCGTCGTCCGCATCAGCGGCCCCGGCGACCGCGTCCACCACGAAGCGACCCTCGTGCAGGACAGCGACCTGGAGCCCGTCCTCGGCTCCCGACGCGACGAGCTCGTCGATCGCCGCCTGGACCTGTTGCTGCACGTCGACCACGCGCTAACCGGGGAAGCGCCACGTCGTCTGGCTGAAGATCGCGCCCTTGCGGAACCCGAGGCCGCGCACGGGCCGCACGCGGAACACCAGCGCGCGGCTGCCCGCATCGTGATGGGCGAACGCGCCGTCGCGGACCACGAAGTGCCACGTGTCCGTGCCGTACTTCGCCGCAAACGCCTCGGCGACCGGCTGTAGCGCGGCGTCGTCGGTGATCTGCTCGGCCGCGCCCTCGAGCACGACGTCAAGGCCGGCTCCGCTCAGCTCGCTGCGGCCGGTCGTGAGGATGCAGGCGGCGTTGTGCGACAGGTTCCGCGCCTTGCGCTCCTCCGGCCCCGTCGTGAACCAGATCGCCTCCTCATGCCACACCGCGATCAGCGGCGTGACGTGCGGCCTGCCGTCAGGCCGGACGGTCGAGATCCAGAACGTGTCCGCGCCGGCGACCAGCTCGCGCCCCACCTCCCACGGCGTCGGCGTCGCATCGGGCTGGCTGTAGCCGTGGATCTCGGCAGTCACGTCGGCGGGCATGAGGCTCCATCGTCTCCTTGATCGTGTGATCGGGGCTTCACTACGAGCAGAGACCCCACGGAACCCGCGAACTCATCGCTCCGATCCGCGTCGAGCCGGTACGTGGCGGTTGCCCCTCGCGGCCGTGTCCGTTCAAGCCTCGCCGGCGAGGAAGCGCTCGGCGTAAGGAGTGCCGGCGAACCGCTCGCGCAGCAGGCGGGAGAAGAACATCAGCGAGCTCAGCGGCCGGTAGTGGGCGGCGACGTGGTGCGTCTGCCCGTCGGCGTTGAAGGTGACCAAGTGGAAGCACCCGAGCGGCCTGCCGCGAACCGCGGCGGTGTAGTCCTCGATGAAGCTGTTGTCACCCCAGGGGCCGGCGAAGTTGAAGTCCTGGCGGTCGTAGAGTGCGCGGACGCCGCCGATGACGTCCGGGCCCTGCAGGGCGCCGTCGAGCATCGACCCCTCCAGGGTGACGTCACCGTCCAGCTTGTCCACCCAGGCCGGGTAGTAGTCCGCGAACCTGCCGGCGGGATCGCCCCTGCCCAGGTACGTCGGGACGCCGTTGGTCGCTTGGTTGGCGGACATGTCGGTCATGCCGTCAGGGTCGCCTACGGCGGCGGCGTGTCGCGCCCGTAGACCCCCTGGCGCTGGACCCTGGCGTTACCGGAACGCGGCATGGACGCCAGAGCGGGCGAGCGGAGGGCAGATCTGCGACAGCGGCGCCCCAGCGCTCATCGGCTGCTCGAGCGACGTCGCGCCAGCGCAGGCGCGGCGCTTCGCAGCGCGACATAGGCGCCCAACGCGCCTACAGCGGCCAGGCGGCCCGGCCGCGTCCCCCTGGCCCGTCCGTTGCGGCTGGCGCGCTCGGCCGCCGCCAGTTCGGCCAGCCCGTCGATGATCGCCGCGGCGAGGACGCTGACGGCGATGCGGTTGCCGAGCCGTTCGGCACGCGCCATCAGGGGCTCGAGCTCGGCTGCGCGGAGGTGGACCTCGAAGCCGCCGCCTGCGACCACTTCGAGCGCTCGGCGCAACTGCTCCGGCAGGTCGCCGGCGAGCTCGGCGAGGTCGATGCCGAGCCGCTCCAGGCGCTGGCCGAGCGCGGTGGGGGCGAGCTGCGCGAGCAATTGCCGACGGGCGTAGGGAGCGAGCGCCTCGCCGATCCGGAAGTCCGGATCGAGCTGCTCGGCCACCCCCTCTTCCATGGCGATCACCTTGACGAGCAGGGCAAGGTCGCGGGGAATCCGCAGGCGGTGGCGGCGAACGACGTCCATGAGGGCAGCGATCGCGGCGCCCAGCTCGACCTCGCCGACGGCGCGCCCGCCGTACCGGGCCATCAAGCCCGCCAGGTCGTCGCGCAGCCGCGCCCGGTCCACCGGTCCCGTCGAGGTTCCCAGCGCGATCAACGCGCCTGCCATGCGGTCGGGGTCATCGCGCATGACGGCGACCAAGAGGGTCCCCAGGCGCTCACGCATGCGGTCGTCCAGCGTGCCGACCATCCCGAAGTCGATGATCCCGAGCCGCCCGGTCGGCTGGACGAAGAAGTTGCCGGGATGCGGATCGGCGTGGAAGAACCCGTCGTCGAACACCATCTTGGCGGTGATGCGGGTGGCCCGCTCCGCGAGCGCGCGCCGATCCACGCCTGCCCCCTCGAGCGCGGCGAAGTCGGTGACCTTCATTCCCCGCATGCGCTCCAGGGTGATGATCCGGGAGGTCGTCGTCTCCCAGAACACGCGTGGGATCTGCGCGTCCGGCTGATCGGCGAAGTTGCGCGCGAAGCGCTCCGCGTTGCGCCCCTCGGCGAGGTAGTCCAGCTCGGCGCGCAACTGCCGCGCGAACTCCTCGGTGACGCCGACCAGGTCCAGCTGGGCCGCCGGCTCCCACAGGCGAGCGGCACGCGCGGCGAGGTTCTGCAGGATCTCCAGGTCCTGCTGCACTTCCTCCACCACGCCCGGGCGCCGGATCTTGACCACGACCTCGGTCCCGTCATGGAGCGTCGCTGCGTGTGCTTGCCCGATCGAGGCGGCCGCCAAGGGTTCCGGCTCGAACGAGGCAAACGCACCCTCGATGTCGCCGCCCACCTCGCGCTCCACGACCGCTCGGATCTCAGCCCCGGGGACGGAAGGGCCCGCGTCCTGCAGCTTGGCCAGCTCGCTCCGGTACTCGGGCCCCAGCAGGTCGCCGCGTGTGGAGACGATCTGGCCCAACTTGATGAAGGTGGGCCCGAGCTCCTCCAGGGCGAGGCGGAGCTCACGCGGCGACGAGTACGGCTCCTGTTGCGGCGCCCGGCCCGCCACCCCGCGCAACCGCTCGAGGCCGAGGACGCCGACCAGGTGGCTCATCCCGTGCCGGGCCAGCACCTCGGCGATCTGCCGCTCACGATGGCTACGGCCGCTCATCTCGGACCGATGCCCTGATCCATGCCTTCAGTATCGCGCCGCACCGCACGCGATCGTCGAGAGTGAGGGACCGGTCGCGTATCGTCGCTACGCCGGCAGCAGCCCCACCTCTACCGCCTGATGACCGCGACCCCTTACCGCGCGCGCTGTGTGCGCCCGGCGCCGACGACCGCCCCCGCGAGCACAGGCCTCGACGCGTTCCGCCGGGGCCTCCGATGACCGGGCCCGCAGGATCGGCCGAGTACCTGCGGAACCTGCTCGTCGGCCACATCCCTGTCCAGCTGGCCTGTGCGATGGCGGGCCTGGGCCTGGCCGACCTGCTCGCTGACGGGCCGATGACGGTCGACGAGCTGAGCGCCGCGGCCAAGGCGCGACCGGACCTGCTGCGCCGGCTCGTGCGCGGCCTGGCCGACATCGGGCTGGTGACGCTCGAGGACGATGACCGGGTGTCGGCGACCGAGATGGGCGCGCTGCTGCGCTCGGGGACGGCCGGGTCGATGCGCGACCTCGCCCTGTACCGCGGGGGCCCGTCGTATACCTCCTGGGGCAAGCTCGAGCACACCGTGCGCACCGGCGAGCCGGCCTTCGAGGCCGCCCTCGGTGCGCCGTTCTTCAGCTACATGCGTGACCACCCCGAGGACGGCGCCGCCTTCGACGGGGGGATGACCCGGCTGTCGCTCGACATCATCGACGAGGCCCTCGCCCGCTACGACTTCTCCGTCGCGAGGCGCATCCTGGACGTCGGCGGCGGCCGCGGACACTTCGCGGCCGCGGTGCTCGAGGCCCATCCGCAGCTCGAGGGCGCGGTGCTGGACCTGCCGGAGCGGATCGCGGCGGCCGACGCATACCTACGCGGCCGCGGCTTGGGCGAGCGGTGTGCAGCGATCGGGGGCAACTTCTTCGACTCGGTCCCCGTGGGCTACGACGTGCACATCCTCAAGTGGATCCTCCACGACTGGAACGACGCGTCGTGCCGGCAGCTGCTCGCCCAGTGTCGCGCGGCGCTGCCCGCCGACGGCCGGCTGCTCGTGGTCGAGCTGCTGCTGCCCGATGGAGCGGCCGCCGACGGCCGGCTGCGTCCCGCCATCCAGACCGACCTGTTCATGCTCGTGAACTTCGCCGACTCCCGCGAGCGTTCGCTGGATGAGTACGAGCGCCTGCTCGGCGACTGCGGTTTCGCGCTCGAGCAGGCCACCGCGCTTCCCTCGAGCTTCAGCGTCCTCGACTTCCGCCCGCACTAGGACCGCGGATGTGCCCGACGCCCGGCAGCGTCAAGGCCCAGCCGCTAGCGCCTACCCCGCGGCCGTAGGGGCAAAGAACTCGATGAGCAGTTGGTTGACCCGTTCGGCCTCGTCGTGATGCACCCAATGCGACGCGTCGGCCAGGCGCTCCACGCGGTCGAGGTTGGGCACGTCGTCGTGGTCCGGCTCGGCGAGGTCGGAGCCGAGGTAGGAATCACGCTCTCCCCAGATGACCAGCGTCGGCGCCGCAATCGGGCGAAGCTTTGCTGCGGCCTCCTTCTGGGACTGTCGTACCGAGGCGCGGTAGTAGTTGATCATCCCGGCTGCTGCCCCTGGCTGCGACCACGCTTCGACGTAACGTTCGAGTTCCTCCGGCGTGTAAGGCGGGTTCGCGTCACTCAGGAAGTGTCGGAAAAAATGCCAGTTTCTGGCGTGCACCACGTCCTCGGGCACTCCCGGTACCGCAAAGAAGAAGAAGTACCAGGATTTCCTGAGCTGGTCGGGGTGGTGGAGTCCCTCCTGGAGCCGCCGCGGATGGGCCGCGTTGAGGATCGCGAGTCGGTCGACCACCTCGGGGTGGTTCATCGCCACGGTCCAGGCGATGCTTCCGCCCCAGTCGTGACCGACTATCAGCGCGGACTGGGCACCGAGTTCTCCGATCAGGCCGCGGATGTCCGCGGCGAGCAGGTCGACGGCGTAGCCCTCGAAGCCCTCTGGCTTCGATGACAGGTTGTAGCCACGCGTGTCGGGCGCGACCACCCGAAACCCCGCCGCCGCGAGCGGCTCGATCTGCAGCCGCCAGCCGAACCAGAACTCGGGGAAGCCGTGGAGCAGAACGATCAGCGGCCCCTCTCCGGCCTCGACGTAGTGCAAGCGCTGATCGCCGACCTCGGCGTAGCCCTCCCGAAGCTCGATCCCGACGTCAGGGAGCGGGCTCGTGGTCATCAGGACCTCCGTGCATAGGGGACTTCGGCGCGAGACTACGCGTGCGGGTCTGGATCAGCAACAACGTCGATCGCGCTTCTGGAGCGGTGCAAGTCGCGCGGCGCGACGCAGACCCAGATCGCGATGCTTGCGTGCGCGAGCGCCGCCGCCGGGCCGGTGCGCCCGCGGGCGGCGAGCCCACAGGCTTTGCGCTCGCTCCTGGCCAGGACGGCGTGTAGCGGTCGTACTCGCACGACTCGACGGGGCGCGATGGCTCCGCGAGTCGCGGCCAGAGCGATTCCACGTGCGCCACGCGGGCGTCGGCCGCGGAGGATCGAGTTTGGTCGCGTGGAGTAGGGTCGGCGACGCGACCAACAACGAGGGGAAAGCATGATTCTCATGACGACGTACAGGATCAAGCCGTACCTCAGCGACGAGGAGACCAAGAAGCTGTTGGAGGTCTTCGCCAAGGAGGGTCCCGGACCCGGCACAATCGCGCACTACGTGGCTGCGGACAGCAGCCATGGCGTGGTCATCGCCGATACCGATGACGTGGCCGGGGCCTACCGGAACCTTGTGA
>Ga0105245_10001762_pt1 | contig 19728 bp, 16 predicted proteins | sample KBSM54metaG_FD_81523 | JGI IMG/M metagenome (GOLD analysis project Ga0105245, IMG submission 81523) | Miscanthus rhizosphere microbial communities from Kellogg Biological Station, Michigan, USA - KBS M5-4 metaG | ecosystem: Host-associated > Plants > Roots > Rhizosphere > Soil | place...
AATCACGGCACGCGACAGCACGTACGAGGTGGTGTCGGGGCTCCTGCAGAAGCGTCTCGATGGATTTGGCGAGCTCTTTCGCATGCTGAGCTTTCAGGAGATCGGCCCAGCCGCGATGATGAGCCGCGCGTGCGCCGGCATTGCGGCGGGACACATCGTCGTCTCGCTGCCGGGATCCGAAGCGGCTGTGCGGCTTGCGCTCGAGCGCCTGCTGATCCCGGAGCTCGGGCACCTCGTCGAACAGGCGGCGCGATGAACAATCCAGCCGGGTTCGGAGTTCAAGGTTCAGGGTGCAGCGTTCGTTCATGGTTCGGCCTTGCAGAACACGGAACCAGCACGCTGAACTCCGCACCAGGAACCCTGAACTCGGTGGGGTTCTGATGCGCCCCTTTGCTTCGACGATTTCTCTCGAGGAAGCGCGAAGGCGCCTGAGGGAAGCCGTCCGCCCGATCGAGCGCACTGAACGCGTCCGCATCGAGGAGGCGGCGAACCGTGTCGCAGCCGCCGACATCACGTCGCCAATCGACGTGCCCCCCTTCTCGCGATCGGCGATGGACGGCTACGCCGTCGTGGCCGCCGACACCGTGAGCGCGTCACGCTCGACGCCGGCGCGTCTCCGTCTGCTGGATCGCATCTACACCGGGCAACCATCGTCGGCCACGATCGAACCCGGCACGTGTGCGGAGATTGCGACGGGGGCTCCCCTTCCGGCGGGCGCCGATGCGGTCGTCATGGTCGAAGAGACCGGCAGGAACGACGGCACTGACCGGATCGACGTGTTTGCTCCGGCGACAGCAGGCCAGCACATCGGCCGCCGCGGCGGCGACATCAGCGCAGGCGACAGGATCATCGCCGCCGGCGACTTCCTGTCTCCAGCCCGCACCGGCGCCATCGCCGCGATCGGTCGACGAGACGTCGAAGTGTTCGCGATGCCGCGCGTCGCCGTTCTGTCCACCGGCAATGAGGTCATCGAGCCTGGCAGCACGCTCGCGCCTGGCCAGATCTTCGACGTGAACCGTTTCACGCTCGGCGCCGTGATCGGTGAACACGGTGGCGTCGCCGAACCCCATCGCGCCGCGCAAGATACCGTTCACGCGCTCATCGCCGCGCTCGACGCGTGCGCCACGGCCGATTTGATCGTGTTTTCAGGCGGAAGTTCGGTCGGCGAGCGCGATCTCGTCGTGGACGCGATCGCGGCTCGCGGCGAGATGGTCTTTCACGGCATCGCCGTGCGGCCGGGGAAACCGACGGCGTTCGCGACCATCCGCGCGAGCAACGGGAGCACGCCGTTTTTTGGGATGCCTGGCAACCCGACGTCGTGCCTGTCCAACGCCTACATCCTGCTCGTGCCGTTCCTGCGGGCGCTGGCGCGCCTGCCGCCGCACAAACCGCACACCGTCAGCGCGCCACTGGGCCGGCGCATTGCGTCGGCGTTCAACCGCCATCAGTTCTACACGGTGCGCCTGCAGGATGGCGTCGCGTTTCCGGCGTTCAAAGGATCGGGCGACATCACGAGCCTGTCACAGGCCGACGGCTACATCGAGATTCCGGCGGACCAGAGCGTGGTCGAAGAAGGGGCGTCGGTAACCGTGACGCTGTTCTGAAATTCAGTTATCTGGTTATCGGGTCATCTGGTTAGCTGGTTATTTCAGCGTCTCCCGATCCGGCGCTCGTATTCCATTTCGAGGACATCGGCCGTGTGCAGGTCGAACGCGACGGCCTTGTGCTCGAACTTCCCGCGGAACTCACTATGACAGCGGTAGCAAACCGTCAGATCCTTCAGGCGCCCGTAGATGGCAAGGTCGATCAGCGTCGCCGCGCCGAGGATGCTGTAGGCGATCAAGTCGCGGCCGTACCAATAGAAGCCGGCGCTGATCAGCGCGCCGATGATGACGACGGTCAGGCCGATCTTGGGATCGAAGTCCTTGCGGATGTAGAAGTCGCCGCCGCGGCACACCGGGCAGATGTCGACCTCACGGTCTTCACGCAGTGCGTCTGACACCGTCAACGGAATCTCGCGGCCGCACGCGCCACAGGTGATCGAATCTGGCGCGCCGGTCGCGGAGACAGGCAGGCCGGCGTCGCATTTCGGACACTTCGCGAGAAATTCCATCGGTCTTTGAATTATGTCACGGCGCTCGGCTGAAGCCTTCGCGCTACATTCGACGTCGCCCGGCGCGTTCACTGCGCTCGGCTGAAGCCTTGGCACTACGCTCGACGGCGCCGGCGCGTTCATTCAGGTAGCGCGAAGGCTTCAGCCGAGCGGCCGAGCGACTACTTCGCGTCGACGTCGTAGATATAGAGCGTCGAGCGATCGTCTTCCGGCATGAAATAACCACGCAAGCCTGCGTCGCTAGGCTCGATCCACACCGGGTTGTGTGTCATGTCCAGCCCGCTGGCCGTCCAGAGCAGGACTGGAACCTGATGGAGAGGACGGACGTCGCCGAGATCGACGAGCTCGAGTCCGCCGAGCCGGAAGAGCGGTCCACCAGGCGCGGAACGAATCTCCGTCACGCCCGTGCAGAGCATCTGGTGGCTGCCGACGTATTTGCAGTCCTGGTAATCGAGATAGTGCGACGTGTTCAGCGATCGGCGCGTAACCGCGCCACGCTCGGTCCAGCGATAAAAGCGGCGCGATCCCCAGCTGACGCCGTGCAGCGTGCTTTCGTCGGTGTCGTGAACGATGGCGCCAATGTGATCGTCGACACGAAACACTTCCTCGGCCTTCATCGTCCCGGGATCGACGCGGTACACGATCGAGCGGCTGTCGGGACGGTACTCCGCAACCGGCACCCAGATGCTGCGACCGTCGTAGTCGATGCCGCCCGGATGGTAGATCGCACCCTCTCCCAGTTTGAGTTCGCCGGCAAGATGTCCTGACATGTCCATCTTGAACAGGCGACCGACGCCTTTGCCCGCGTCACGGTCGATGACCTCGACGGAGGAAACGAACACGCTCTCGCCGATCTTCACCATGCCCTGGGGATGAAACGTGCGAAACGTGACCGGCACCGACGCGACCAGCGTCCAATGCGAGCTCCGTGTGAGACTTCGCACCCGCTCGGCGACGATCGACCGGGCATCCTGCTGAACGGCGGAGACGACGATGGCGGCTGCCGCGAAGATCGCGATCAGGAGCGGTCGCATCGACGCGAGTATGGCACGCGCCGCCTACTCCTCGCGCAGCGCCTCCGTCGGTTGGAGGCGAGACGCGCGCAACGCCGGCACGTAGCTGGCGAGCATGGCGACCAGGCCGAGTCCACCCGCCGCCATCGCGAGCGTCACCGGATCGCCGGGATGCAGGCCGAACAGCAGCGTCGCCGCGGTCCGCGCCGCGGCGATCGCGAGAGCGGTTCCCACGAGCACGCCCGCAACGAGCAACACACCGGCCTCTCGCATCACCATGCGGACGACGTCGCTCCGCGCGGCGCCGAGCGCCATGCGGATGCCGATCTCGTTGCGCCGGCGCGCGACCGTGTAGGACATCACACCGTAGAGGCCGATGGTCGCGATCAGCGCCGCCAGGGCGCCGAAGAAGCCGGACAGCGTCGCCATCAGCCGCTCGCGCAGCAGCGACTCCTTCACCAGTCCCGGCAGCGTCTGGAACTGCACGATGATGTTGCTGTTCGCCTGGCCGACCACCGACGTCACCTGCGGTGTGATGGCGCCAAGCGGTGCCGACGATCGCATCACGACCTGCAGCAGCGGAAAAGGCTTCTCCTCCTGCGCGGCGGCAAGGAAGACCAGCGGCGTGAACTCCTCCCTCAGGTCGGTGTACTTCGTGTCTTTCACGACGCCGATGATGCGATGGATGAAGTGCGGCTGATCGGGAGGTTCGTCGAGCTGAAAGGTCCTGCCGATCGGATCCTGCCGGGGAAAGAACGTCCGCGTGAACAACTCGGTCACGATGGCTGATTGCTCGGCGCCCGGGCGATCGCGGCCGTCGAAGTCCCTGCCGGCGAGCAGCGGCGTCCCCATCGTCCGGAAATATCCGGCGCTCACGCGATTGAAATTGACGTTCTGCTTGTACTTCACGCCATCGACGATGATCGTCTCGTTCCATCCGCTGCCGCTGACCGGCACGATGAACGCCTGAGCCGCGGACTCGACGCCTGGCAGCGAGGCGAGCCGCTCCGTAATCTGCTCGTAGAGCGCGGGCCGCCGCGCTTCGGCCACGCCGGCACGGCGCATATCCATGTTCACGACGAGAATGCCGTCCTGTCGGAATCCGGCGTCGAGCGTCATCAGGTTGCGGAGGCTGCGGACGAACAGCAGCGCGCCAACGACCAGCACCAGCGAAAGCGCCACCTGTGCCACCACCAGCGCGCGGCGCATGCCGAACCGTTCCCGCGTGTCGGTCGATCCCCGGCTGCCGGCCTTCATCGCGATGCCAGGCGCCATGCCTGTCGCGCGCACCGCCGGCACGAGGCCGAAGATCAGACAGGTCAGGACGCCGAGCGCCGCGGTAAACGCAAAGATGCGCCAGTCGACCGAGAGCTCGACGAAGATCCTGTTGTTCTCGGTGGTGAGAAACCCCACCATGAAGCGGCTGAGCCACTGTGCGAGCACGGCCCCCGCGACCGATCCGATCGCGGCGATCAACAAACTCTCGGCGAGCAGCTGGCGGACGATCCGGCCGCGAGAGGCGCCAATCGCGAGCCGGACGGCCAGTTCGCGCTCTCGCGCCGTCGCGCGCGCGAGCATCAGGTTCGCGAGGTTCGCGCACGCGATCAACAGCACGAGCCCTGTCGTCGCCAGCAGCAGCCAGAGCGGCGATTCATACTGGCGCCGCAGCTGAGAAATCCCGGTTCCCGCCGGATACGCACCCAGCCTGAACTGCAGGTAGTGCTGCTCGTCTTCGGGCCGGTAAGTCGGGAGCGTCGCCCGGAAGATTCCCGATGAAATCGACGCGAGCTGGCTGCGCGCCTGATCGATGGTCACACCCGGCTTCAGGCGCCCCATCGCGCCAAGAAACCAGACGTCTCGCTGGTCCAGATACGTTCGCGCACCGCGCGTGAACGGCTCCGCGCAGAGCGGCACCGCGACGTCGAACGACCGGCCCACCTCGACGCCGAAGAAGCTTGCCGGCGTCACGCCGACGATGTCGTACGAGTGACCGTCGAGCATGATCGAGCGGCCAATCACCGAAGGGCTGCCCGCGTACTCGCGCTGCCAGAATCCGTAGCCGAGCACTGCGGGCGGCGCCGCGCACCCGCGTCGATCGTCGTCTGCGGTCAGGGTTCGGCCAATCAACGCGGAGACGCCAAGACCTTTGAAAAAACCACCGCTCACCCACAGGCCCTGGGCAGACCGCGCCTCGCCGCCAGTGGTGAGATTGAAGCTCGGCGCGCTCCACACGAAAATGTCGCTGAACACCTGCTGGCGATCGCGCACCTGCTCCCAGAGCGGATTCGTGAGACTCGGGCGCCGGCCCGTGAACTGCCCCGTGCGTCCACCGACGGGGTCCGCGATGCGCACCTCGGCCAACTCCTCGGCATCGCGGACCGGAAGCGTTCGAATGCGGACGGCGTCGAGCAGTTGAAAGATCGCGGTGTTCGCGCCGACGCCGAGCGCCAGCGACAGGATGGCGACGATCGCAAAGGCGGGGTTCAACCGCAGCAGGCGCGCGCCGAATTTCAGATCGCGCCAGGCGCTCTCCACGAGCTTCACGGTGTTCATCTGATAGATCTCCTCGCGGACCAGAGTCGTGTTGCCCAGCTTTCGCCGCGCCGCGTCCCGTGCGTCGCGCGGACTCATTCCCCGGGCGATGTTGTCGTCGACCTCAATCGCCAGGTGCGCCTCGAGCTCACGCGCGCGCTCGTCGTCCCATCGGCCCCGGCGGAGAAAGCGGGTCAGGCTCATTCCTACTCTTCGCGCAGCGCTTCGATCGGAGACAGCCTCGAGGCGCGGACCGCCGGCACGCAGCTCGCCAGCGCCGCAACCGCCGCAAGCAGCGCCGCCGAGGCGACGAGCGTCGAGGGATCGTACGGCGAGAGCCCGAACAGCAGGGCCTGCGCCGACCGGGCGGCAGCGAGTGCCGACAGCGTGCCGATGACGAGACCGGCGGTGAGCAGCCGACCCGCCTCGCGCATCACCATCGCGACGATCTCGCGCCGATCGGCACCGAGCGCCATGCGAATGCCGATCTCGTTGCGGCGGCGCGCCACCATGTAGGACATCACACCGTACAGACCGATCATCGCCAGCAGCGCCGCGAGGCCGCCGAAGAGTCCTGACAGTGTCGCCATCAGCCGCTCGCGCAGCAGCGAATCCCTGACCTGCGACTCCATCGTCCGGAAGATCGCCACGCTCGACGGGTGCAGATCGCGCGCGAGCGCCGTGACCGCAGCCGTCACGTCGCCCACCGGCACGGTCGACCGGATGACGACGCGCGCGATCGTCGCGATCAGGTTGTCCTGTGCTACCGGCACGTAGATCAACGGCTCGAACGGATCGCGCAGGTCCTCGTAAGTCGAGTCGCGGGCGAGCCCGATGATCTCGTACGCCGGCATTGGCGTGCCCGGCGGCTGATCGATCTGAAACGTCCTCCCAATCGGGTTCGCGCCATTGAAGAAGACTCGCGCGAACGACTCGGTCACGATCGCCACTCGCGGCGCGGTGACGCTATCCTGCCGCTCGAAGTCGCGCCCGGCGAGCAGCGCCGTTCCCATGGTCGAAAAGTAGCGATTGCTGACGGAGTTGTAGTTGACGTTCTCTGTCCGCTTGACGCCGTCGATGACCACGTTCCGATTGGAAAACGAGCCGCCGATCGGGACGTTGCGGACCTGGGCCGCGTCCTGCACGCCGGGAATGTGTCGCAGGCGATCCAGCAGGTCGCCGAATCGCGAACGCAGGCGCTCGTCGGACTCGCCGGATCGGCGGAAGTCGAGCGTGGCCGCGACCAGGCGTTCCTGCTTGAAGCCGGCGTCGAGGGTGAGGAGATTGCGGAGGCTGCGGACGAAGAGGAGCGCGCCGACAACCAGGACGAGCGACAGCGCGACCTGGACGACGACCAGCGCGCGGCGAAGGCCGAAGCGCTCGCGCGAGTCGGTGGCTCCGCGGCTGCCGGCCTTCATCGCGGCGCCGGGACTCATCGCCGTCGCGCGGACCGCAGGCAGCAGCCCGAAGATCATGCAGGTGGCCGCCGCGACGAGCGCGATGAACGCGAACACGCGCCAGTCGGCGGACACTTCGACAAACACGCGCTGGCGCCCGGTCGCCAGCGATGCGACCAGCATCTCCGAGAGCCACTGGGCCAGCACGGCTCCCACGCCGGCGCCCGCCACGGCAATCAACGCGCTCTCGGCGAGCAGCTGGCGGACGATGCGCGGACGGGACGCGCCGAGGGCCAGGCGCACGGCGATCTCACGCTCCCGCGCGCTCGCGCGCGCCAGCATCAGGTTCGCCAGGTTCGCGCATGCGATGAGCAACACGAGCCCGGTCGTCGCCATCAACAGCCAGAGCGGCGATTCATACCGGCTGCGCAACTGCGACACGCCGGTGCCCGCCGGGACCGCTTCCAGCCGGAAGTTGAGGTAAGTCCGCTCGTCCTCGGGGCGGTAGGTCGGGAGCGTCTCGCGGAAGATCGCCGGCGACAGCGCGTCGAGATGCGCCGTCGCGCGTGCGATCGACCATCCCGGCTTGAGGCGGCCGATTGCGGCGAGGAACCAGCCGTCTCGCCGATCGAGCACGCTCTGCGCGCCGCGCGTCAGCGGTTCGGCACAGAGAGGCACCGCGACGTCGTAGCTGCTGCCGACCTCGACGCCGAAAAACGGTGCCGGCGTGACGCCGACGATGTCGTAGGCGTGACCGTCGAGCGTCAGGGACCGGCCGAGCGCCGACGGGCTGCCGCCGTATGCCCGCTGCCAGAAACCGTAGCTGATCACCGCGGGCGGCGACGCGCAGCCGCGGCGATCGTCATCCGCCGTCAGCACTCGTCCGATCACGGGCCGGACGTCGAGGGTGCGGAAGAAGTCGCCGGTCACCCACAGCCCCTGCGCGGTGCGGCTCTCGCCGCCTTCGCTCAATTCGAAGGCCGGTGCATCCCAGGCGAACACGCTCGAGAAGGCCTCCTGCCGATCGCGGATGCGCTCCCATTGCGCGTTGGTCAGGATCGAACGATTGCCCATGAACGCGCCCTCGCGTCCGCGGCCGCCGCCCTGGAAGCGGATCTCGACGAGCTGCTCGGGATGAGAGACCGGCAGCGTGCGCAGCCGCAGCGCGTTGAGCAGCTGGAAGATCGCGGTGTTGGCGCCGACGCCGAGCGCCAGCGAGAGGATGGCGACGGCGGCGAAGCCGGGATTGAGCCGCAGCAGCCGGACGCCGTAGCGCAGATCCTGCCAGATGGTGTCGAGGATGCCGAGGGTGTTCATGCGATAGATCTCCTCGCGGATCTGCGTCGTGTTCCCCAGCTTCTGCCGCGCGGCGTCGCGCGCGTCGCGCGGGCTCATGCCCCGCCCGACGTTCTCGTCGATCTCGATGGCGAGGTGCGCCTCGAGCTCACGTGCGCGCTCGTCGTCCCAGCGGCTACGTCGAAAAAAACGCGACCAAGACATTTCAGATTTCGGAGTTCAGATTTCTAATTTCCACTTCTAACTTCTAACTTCTAACTTCTAACTTTCTAAGCGGGCCTGAGAATCCTGTTCACGGCCCGCACGATCTCATCCCAGCGGCTCGTCTGCGCGGCGAGCTGCTTTTTTCCCGCCGGCGTGAGCCGGTAATATCTGGCTCGGCGGTTGTTTTCCGACGTCCCCCAGAACGACGAGATCCATCCACGGTTTTCCAACCGGTGCAGCGCGGGATAGAGCGAGCCGTGCTCGACCTGGAGCACGTCTTCCGATCGGTGCTCGATGGCATAGGCGATCGAATGACCGTGAGCCGCGCCGAGCACGAGCGTCTGCAGAATCAACAGGTCGAGCGTCCCTTGGAGCAATTCCCCTTGAATAGGCACATTTCCGCGTTTCGGCATGATGTGACGATGATACTCCCATAGATCATCTACCGGAAGGATTGGACGGAATTCAGTGCCCGCCGGTTTGCAGGCTCGGGCGCTGCTCAGCCTTTCGCACATAGCACCTAGTACGGACCTTCAGGTCCGCCGTGATGCGACGGCAGGCCTACGGCGTTTTTTTTCCAGAACTGTGTAGTGTCCGCCTTTAGGCGGACCGCCGAAAGTCCGGCTGAAGCCGGACACTACCGACTACACGGAAACGGCCTAGCGCCCCGGGAAGAACGACGGCAGGGCGAGATCACGCATCGTATGCAGGCCGGGAGTTGCCTGCAGGACCTTCGGGATGGAATTGACGACGATCGACGCCGTGGCCACGTCGCCGTGGATGCCGCCGGCAATCTTGGACGAGATGGACGGCGATCCGTCGATCTCGACCGAGTCGTACGACTCCGGCGCGCCGAGGTACGCCTCCATGTGAAGGCGGATGACGGGCTCGTTCTTCCGGTACCCCACACCATCCTGGATGATCCCGCAGACATAGCCGGGATCGACCGCGAGAAATTCGCTGGAAATCGTGACCGCGGCAATCTTGGGCTGGATGTCGTCGGTGATGCGATCGAGCGTCCAACCCATCGCATCCGCGATCATCGCGATCGACTCGGTCAGCCCCACGTGCCGCACGCTGCCATCGTCAACCTTCTTCTGAAACTGTTCGGTGGTCAGGCCGGCGCCGATCTTCTGCTGGAACGGCAGACGGCGAATCCTGGCGTCCTGGACCCGGTGGACGGCGATGCGATCGACGCGCTCGCAGACCGCAGTCAATGCAATCGGCAGCGCGTCCATGGCGAAGCCGGGGTTGACGCCGGTGCCGAGCACCGCCACCTTCGCCTTCTTCGCGAGCGCGTGAACCTGCCGGGCCAGCCGGATATGCGTGTAGCCGGGGTACGACAATTCCTCGGTCGTCGAGACGATCGCCGTCTTCGATTTGAGGATCGTATCGATCTGCGGCATCACGCTCTTCAGCGACGAGCTGGTGCACAGGATGACGACGTCGGGCTTCGCCGATTTGAGCGCCTTCGCCGCGTCGCCCGACACCTTCGCGCCAAGGCGCTTGGGCAGGCCGACGACGTCGCCAAGATCGCGGCCGACCTTCGCGGGATCGATGTCGATCGCACCGACGATCTTGAATCCGGGGCGCGCCGCGACTTGTTTGACGATGGCGGCGCCAATCGGGCCGAGCCCGAAGTGCATGACCTTGATGTTGGGCATAACCTTCGGATTATACGCAACCCCAGCTGCGGCGCGCCACTCGGCCGATGGTACGATGCCGGCCATGTCGCCAGAACATCCCGGCGGATTGACCCGCGATCATGTCGTCTGGGCCTATCGGCTGCTGCTGGATCGCGATCCCGAGAGCGAGGACGTCATCGGTCCCAAGCTCGCCGGTTCGAGAAATACCGCGGAGCTCCGCCACCACCTCATCACCTCGGCCGAGTTTCGGGAGAAGAATCCCGACTTCGCCCAGACGAACGATTCGACCGTCGTGATCAAAGAGATCGCGCCTGGCGTCCGGCTCTTCATCGATCTGTCCGACCACACCATCGGCCTGAACATTCTTCGCGGCCACTACGAGCAGGACGAGATCGGCTTCGTTCGCACGCTGTTGAAGCCCGGCGACTCCGCCGTCGACGTCGGCGGACACATCGGGTTCTTCACGATGCAGATGGCGGAGGCTGTCGGGCCCGAAGGCCGGATCTACGCATTCGAACCGTTCGATGCCAACGCCGATCTGCTGGAGCGATCGATCGCCGAGAACGGCTTCGGCGATCGCGTGATTTTTCAGCGCGCCGCGGTCGGCGCGGCCAACGGAATGGCCACACTCACCTTTCCAGTGGAAACGCTCAACTCCGGCGGCGCGTACCTCCTGCCTGACGGCGGCGCACCGCTTGCGGGCAACCTCAAGAGACAGGTGCCACTCGTCGCACTGGACGCGATGAACCTTCGCCGCCCGATTCGGTTCATCAAGATGGATGTCGAAGGCGCCGAGCCGCAAGTCCTGCGCGGCGCACACCAGATCCTCAGAGACGACCGCCCGGTCATCCTGTCGGAGCTGCATCCGACGCAACTCGAGCGCGCATCCGGCGTCAGCGGCGATCAGTTTCTCGCGCAGGTCGCGGCGCTCGGCTATCGGGCGCACCGCCTCGAGCATTCGACGGTCGCGGCTCCGATCGACCATGCGCCGAGCGACGCACTCGTCTCCATCGCGCTGATGCCGGCATGATGACAGTGCATCGTGCGCCAGATGTGCTACAATGTGCTACATAATGATCGAGATGGACCAGGTCGGCGTGCGTGAGCTGCGGCAGAATCTGAGCGTGTATCTGGCGCGCATCGCGCAAGGCGAAACGCTCGAGGTCACCGATCGCGGCCGGGCCGTCGCGATCCTCGCGCCCCTGCCGCCGGCGGTGGGCATCCTCGATCGGCTGAAGGCTGAAGGCCGTCTGATTCCGGCAACCGGCGACCTGCTCACGCTCAAACGGCCCCGGAGAACCGTGTCGCGCCGAGGGACCGAGGCGCTTCAAAAGGTCCGCGCGGATCGCCGCTTGTGAGCGAGGCCGTCCTCTATCTGGACTCGTCGGCCATCATCAAGCTGGTGTTCGAGGAGCTCGAAACTTCGAGTCTTTCAGACTTCCTGCAGGATTGGCCGACCCGCGCGTCGAGCACCGTCGCCAGCGTGGAGGTTCTTCGCGCCACAACACTCGTTGGCGACGATCTCGTCACTCGTCACGCGCGCGCGATCCTCACCCACCTGCACCTCGTCCGTCCCGACGACGGACTGCTGGCCATCGCGGCCCGAATCGAACCGCCACTGCTTCGAGCGCTCGACGCCATTCACCTGGCCACGGCGCTGTCGCTCGGCCACGACCTCGGCGGCATGGTCGTCTACGACCGGCGGCTCGCCGACGCGGCACGCGGGGCGGGTCTCACCGTCTGGTCGCCGCGCTGATCGCGGTGATAGCATGCGTCGGATGCGCCGCCGCCTGCTGACCGCTTTGCTGATTGTCGCGGCTGCGATGGCTGCGCCGGCGGCTCAGAACGCCGACGTCCGCGGCAGCGAATCGCCGGCCACCTCCGGAATCATTTCACCGCCGCTCTCTCCGCGGAATGCCAGCTACACGATCGCGGCGCGGCTCGATCCCGCGACTCGTACGATCACGGGCACCGAGACCATCCGGTGGCGAAACATCACGAACCGGCCGGCCGCGGATCTGCAGTTCCACCTGTACTGGAACGCCTGGAAAAATACGCGTTCGACGTTCATGCGGGAGCGCGCGCTCAGCGGCGGCGGAGACGATCACCGCCGGCCTGACGAGTGGGCGCACATCGACATCACGTCGATGACCGTGGGCGGCCTCGAACGCACCGCATCCAGGCGCTTCATCGCGCCGGACGACGAGAACGCGGACGACGAGACCGCGATGTCTGTCCCGCTCACTCAGCCTGTCGACCCAGGCGGCAGCGTCGAGATCGTCGTCTCGTGGAACGCGCATGTGCCGCGGACGTTCGCGCGCACCGGCGCCATCGGCAACTTTTTCTTCATCGCGCAGTGGTTTCCCAAGCTCGGAGTGCTCCAGGACGCCGGCTGGAACTGCCATCAGTTCCACGCAGGCACGGAGTTCTTCTCTGACTACGGCGTCTACGATGTGTCGCTGACGGTTCCGGCCGGCTGGCCTTTGGGCGCGACCGGCGTTCAACGCGAGCTCCGCGACAACGGTGACGGCACCGCGACGCACCGGTATTACCAGGAAGACGTCCACGACTTCGTCTGGACGACGAGCCCCGACTATCTCGTGCGCACAGCGCACTTCGATCATCCCCGGCTGCCAGCAGTCGAGATGCGGCTGCTGCTGCAGCCCGAACACGCGGCGCAAGCCGACCGCCACTTCGACGCCACGCGCACCACGCTGAAGTACTATGGCGAGTGGTTCGGCCCGTATCCGTACGGGCACATCACGATCGTCGATCCCGCGTTCCAGAGCGGCGCCGGCGGCATGGAGTATCCGACGCTCTTCACCGCGGGCACGCGCTGGATCGCTCCCGCCGGCGTGACGACGCCTGAAGGCGTCACGGTCCACGAAGCCGGTCACCAGTTCTGGTACGGCATCGTCGGGAACAACGAGTTCGAGGACGCCTGGATGGACGAAGGGTTCAACACGTTCTCGACGGCGCGCGCAGTGGCGCAGGTCTACGATCCGAATTTCCTCGCGCTTCGCTACTTCGGCGGCTTCGTGCCGTGGGTGGTGCGGGACATCGCGCTGAGCCGCGAGACCGAAGGCAACCGCCTGAGCGGGTACCGGCGCGATGCGAAGAGCGACGTTCAGGCGACGCCGTCGTTCCGGTACTTTCCGTCGACCGGCGGAAGCATCACGTATAACAAGACCGCGCTCTGGCTGAACACGATGGAGCGCATGCTCGGCTGGACGATGGTGCAGCGAATCCTGTCGGCACATTTCGACGCCTGGAAGTTCAAGCACCCGGCGCCCGCCGATTTTTTCGCGATCGCCTCAAAGGTCAGCGGCGAGGATCTCAATTGGTACTTCGATCAGGTGTACCGCAGCTCGAACGCGTTCGACTACGGCGTCCAGGAGCTGAGGAGCCAGCGTGAAGGCGACCACTATCGCGTGAGCGTGGTCGTGCGCCGCTTCGGCGAGGCCATTTTTCCGGTCGACGTGCTCGTCACGTTCGCCAATGGCGAAAAAGTGACCGAGCGCTGGGACGGCAAAGACCGGTGGAAGCTGTACACGTACGAGCGGCCGGAAGCGATCCGCTCCGCCCAGGTCGATCCGAATCACGTGCTCCTGCTCGACGTCGACTACACGAACAATTCGAGAACGCTCGAGCCCAAAGGCGCGGCCGCGGCTGCGAAGTGGTCGACGGCCTGGATGGTCTGGCTCCAGGACTGTCTGCTGTCGTGGGCGGCGCTCGCATGAGCGCGTTTTCCGCCTGGCTGGACGGCGCCCGGCGCGTCAACCGCGCGCCATCGATCCTGATTGGTGTGTGGGCGCTCACGCTCCTGGTCAGCGTACCGCTCACGCTCGCCTTGCGGGGAATGCTGGCACAGCATCTTGGCTCGAGCCTCGCGGCGGACACGGCGGCAAGCGGCGTGAACTACGACTGGATGCAGGAATTCAGCGAGCAGGCGGCCGGGCTCGGCACGACGTTCAAGCCGACGATCATCGGCTTTGCCGCGGTGCTCGACAACGCGAGCGCCTTTCTCGATGCCACGCCGCGCCCCGTGGTCATCGCGGGCGCTGCGCTTGTTTACGTCGTGCTCTGGGTCTTCGTGGCGGGCGGCATCATCGATCGCTACGCGCGCGACCGCTCGACTCATGCCTTCGGGTTCTTCGCCGGCGCGGGAGAATTCTTCTTTCGATTCCTGCGGTTGGCCGTCGTCCAGGGGATCGTGTACTCGGCGCTGTTCGGCGGCGTGCACCGGTGGCTGTTCGATGTCCTCTATCCGCGCCTCACGCGCGAGATGACCGTCGAACGAACGGCGTTCGAGGTGCGAGTCCTGCTCTACCTCGTGTTCGGCGCGGCCGTCGCCCTGTGCACGATGATCTTCGACTACGCGAAGGTCAGGGCCGTAGTGGAGGACCGCCGCAGCATGCTGGGCGCGATCGGCGCCGCGGGCGCATTCATCCGCCGCAACGCCGGAGCGGCCGTCACATTGTTTCTGCTGAACTTCGCGGCCTTCATGACGGCGATCGGAGTGTTCGCACTGGTTGCGCCAGGAGCAGGAGGCGCAGGGCTGATGATGTGGCTCGGCGCCGCGGTTGGACAGGTCTACGTGCTGGCCAGGCTCTGGGTGAAGCTCACGTTCTGGGCGTCCGAGACTGCCCTGTTTCAGGGCCGGCTCGGTCACGCGGGGTATGTGGTCAGGCCGCAGCCGACGTGGCCTGAATCGCCGGCCGCGGACTCAATCTGAATTCTGGATTCAAACCGTCGCGGCGATGACGGCCTTGATGCCCTGCGCGTCGAGCGACTCGACCACCAGCAGTTCCTCGGCCATCGCACGCACGGCGTTGCGGTTCTTCCCGATGATCAGGCGCGCAGTCTCGTAACCCCGCATCACGAGCTCATGGACTTCATCGTCCACGCGCTGCGCGGTGGCCTCGCTGATGCCGACTCCCTTATCGGTCTCCCACGGATTTCCGGGCGTGCGATAGGCCAGCGGGCCCAGCGCGGCCGACATGCCGAACTCGCAGACCATGCGTCGTGCGATGTCTGTAGCGCGCTCGATGTCGTTACCGGCGCCGCTCGTCATCTGGCGAAGGAACAGCTCCTCGGCGACGCGGCCGCCCATCAGAATCGCGATCTGCGCCTCGAGAAACTCGCGCGTGTGCGTGTGCCGATCGCCCTCAGGCAGCTGCATCGTCACCCCGAGTGCGCGGCCGCGCGGGATGATCGTCACCTTGTGCAGTGGATCGGCGGCGGGCAGCAGCGCGGCGACCACCGCGTGACCCGACTCGTGGTAGGCGCACGTAATGCGCTCGTGCTCGGTCATGGTCAGCGACTTGCGCTCGGCGCCCATCAGGACTTTGTCACGCGCCTGATCGAAATCGTCGTTGGTGACCAGCTCGCGTCCGCTGCGAACGGCGAACAGCGCCGCCTCGTTCACCAGATTGGCCAGCTCCGCTCCGGAGAAGCCGGGCGTTCCCCGCGCGACCTGCCGAAGATCCACGCCGACGCCGACGGCAACCTTGCGCGCGTGGATGCGGAGAATCTGCTCGCGGCCTTTCACGTCCGGCGCGCCGACCGTCACGTGACGATCGAAGCGGCCTGGCCGCAGCAGCGCAGGATCGAGGATATCGGGGCGATTGGTCGCGGCGATCACGACGATGCCGGCATTTGGCGCGAACCCGTCCATCTCCACCAGGAGCTGGTTCAGGGTCTGCTCGCGCTCTTCGTGGCTCAACGAGCTGCCGCCGCGGCTGCGACCGACCGCGTCCAGCTCGTCGATGAAGACGATGCACGATGGATGACGGCGAGCATCCTTGAACATCTTGCGGATGCGCGACGCGCCGACCCCGGCGTACATCTCGACGAAGTCCGATCCGCTCGCAAAGAGGAAGGGGACCTTCGCTTCGCCCGCAATCGATCTGGCGAGCAGCGTCTTGCCGGTGCCTGGAGGCCCGACCAACAGCACGCCTTTCGGGATCCGGCCTCCGATCGCCTTGAACCGCCCGGGGTCACGAAGGAAGTCGACGAGCTCTTTCACCTCTTCCTTGGCTTCGTCGACGCCCGCCACATCCTCGAAGGTGATGGTCATCGTCTCCGCGTCGGCCTCGCGCATCTTGCTCTCGAGCGCGGGAATCCGGCCCGAGGTGACGCGATACATCATGAACCCGAGACCGATGATGAAGGCGACGCCGAGGACGGGCGCGATGAAGTTGTAGGCGGACGGCTCGGACAGCGGCTGCACTTCGATCCGCACGTTCTTCTTCGCAAGATCAGCGACGAAGGTGGGGTTGGCCGTCACGTAGTTGCCCGGAGCGGTCGTGCGGAACGTCTGGCCGTTCGAAAGGCTGACGTCGAGGCTGTCGCCCGCGACGAGAATGGCCGACACCGTGCCGCTCTCGAGGTGCCGTAGCAAATCGGAGAACGGCGCCTGGACGACCGGAGGCGTGTGGCGTTGACGCAGGAAGAAGAGACCGCCCGACACGGCGGCGACAAGGAGTATGGCCGCGACGACAAGCGTGCGACGCTGGGACCAGCGGGAAAACACCTAGAACTCCGTTGTCCGGCTCTGGCCGAACCCGTTTGCCTATCAGTTGGAAGAAGGATGGTCCACGTTGGGGGGCGCGGAACCTGGACTCATCTTAACCGAGACGGGCTGGAATGTAAACTGTGAGTACTCAGCAATTTAACGCCGCGTGAAGCGGGCGCGTTAGAATTCAGTCCACGTGCCAGCAGCTGAACGAATCGCGGCGTGGATGCGGCGTCAGCTGACCGCAGCGGGCGGACGTGGATTCGTGGTCGGATTGAGCGGTGGAGTCGATTCCGCCGTGGTCGCCAGACTCGCGCAACTCGCGGCGCCCGGGCACGTGGTCGCGGCGATCCTTCCCACGCACAGCGATCCCAGGGACGAGCAGGACGCGGCGCTGATCGCGAAGCATTTCTCGATGACCACGGTGCGCGTGGATCTCTCCGCCACGTACGACGCCGTCATCGGCGCACTACTGCCTGCGATCCAGGAACTGCCCGCCGCCACCCGCCCGGTGGCCGACGATCCAGTCCAGGTGAGGCGGCCGCTCGCGAACATCAAGCCGCGCCTGCGCATGACGGCGCTCTACTTTCTCGCGAACCGCCTGGACTATCTAGTGGCGGGGACCGGCAATCGAGCGGAATTGTCGATCGGCTATTTCACGAAGCACGGCGACGGAGGATCCGACCTGCTGCCAATCGGCCGTCTCGTGAAGAGCGAAGTGCGCGCGCTTGCGAGGGCCCTCAACGTGCCCGCGTCAATCACCGAGCGAACGCCGAGCGCAGGGCTGTGGCTTGGCCAGAGCGACGAAGAAGAAATGGGTTTCACCTACTCGGATCTCGAGCGCTACCTGGAAGAAGGTCCGCAGGGCGTTTCACCGGCGCTCGCGATGAAGATCGAGCGACTGATCCGATCGAACGAACACAAACGCGCGCTCCCGCCGATGCCGGACGACGAATAAACGAAGAAGAAGGAACCGCGGTTTCTTCTTATACGTCAGCGAACTTGTAGCCCACGCCCCACACAGTCAGAAGAAATCGCGGATTCGACGGATCGCTCTCGATCCGCCGCCTGAGACGCTTGACGAGCGTATCGACGCTGCGGACGGTGACGTAGGTATCGCCGCGCCAGATCCTGGTCAGCAGCGCCTCGCGGCTGAACACGATGCCGGCGTGCGTCGCGAGCAGGTGAAGCAGCCGGAACTCCTGATCGGTGAGCTCGACGTCGCGGCCGTCGATCCGCACCCGGCGGCGGGCCATGTCGATGTCGATGCCATGAATATGCACCGGCGGTCCCGCTGCGTCATCGTCGCCATCGAGGGTGGGCACCGGGACGCTCTTGCGCGGCCGCCGCAGCAGCGCGCGCGCCCGGGCGACCAGTTCGCGCACGCCGAACGGCTTGGTGAGGTAATCGTCGGCGCCGCTCTCGAGTCCGATCACTTTGTCCGACTCCTGATTGCGCGCGGTGAGCATCAGAATCGGGACATCCTGGTTCATGCGGCCGCGGCGCACGGCGCGGCACAGCGAGACGCCATCGAGGCCCGGAAGCATCACGTCGAGGACGAGCAGATCGAAGCGCTCGGACTCGGTGCGCGCGAGCGCGTCCTGGCCGTCGGGCGTGCCTTCGCAGGCATAGCCTTCGAGACCGAGATGGAGGCACACGAGCTCGCGGATGTTCGGCTCGTCTTCGACGACGAGCACGCGAAGAGCGTCGGTCACAGTTTTTTCACCGTTTGTCCATGTCGGGTTCACTGGGCCACAGTCCAATCTACTAGAAGGAGACGCGAAATGACTGCATCCGTTAAACGCATGGCCCTCACTGTCGGTGCCGGCCTCATCGCCCTGGGCTTCAGCGCCGGGGCCTACGTGCACGCTCAGGATCAGAATACGAATCCACAGCCGCCGCCGTTTCGCGGCCGCGGGATGGGACCGGGCCGAGGGGCGGGCGGACCGATGGGCATGCTGCCCATGCTCGGGCCACGCCTCGCATTGACCGACGCGCAGAAGGATCAGATCAAGGCGATCGCCGACTCGCACAAGGTCGACTGGAAGGCGCTTGCCGATCGGGAACACGCGGCACGCATGGCGGTCGACGCCGCCATCTCCGCCGACACGATCGACGAAGCGACGATTCGCCAGAAGAGCGCCGACGCCGCGGCTGTCGATGCTGACGTCGCCGTCGCGCGCGCGCATGCCCGTGCCGAAGTGATGCAGATCCTGACGACCGATCAGAAGGCGCAGCTGAAGACGATGCAGGCCGAGATGCAGAAGCGGATGTCAGGCCGGCAGGGCGGCAAGAGCGGATTGTAAGAGCACGCACCCGCCAAACCCGAAGAGGCACAGCGGGGAACACTTACTTCCCTCCGCCTGTGCCTCGGTAGAGATTCTCTCTCGTTCGATCGTTACTTGCCCGCCATCACGGCTTCGACAGCTTCGGCAATGTGCGCCGCTGAAATCCCGAAACGCTCGACGAGCTCCTCGGGTTTGCCGCTTCGCGGAATCTCGCGGACCGCGAGACGATGAACGGTAAGCCCCGCGTCGGCCACGGCCTCGGCGACGCTGTCGCCGATGCCGCCGGCCGCGTAGTGATCCTCGACGGTGATCAGGTGTCCGCCCGTCGCCTTGCCCGCCGCGATGAGCGCCGCCTTGTCGACCGGCTGAACCGAGTAGAGATCGATGACGCGAATCGAAGTGCCGGCGGCCTTCAACCGATCGTACGCCTTCAATGCTTCGAATAGCGTCACGCCGGCGCCGATCACCGTGACCGCATCGCCGGCGCTCTGACGCAGCACCTTCAAGCCGCCGATCGGAAACTTCTCCTCGTTGTCGTAGATCACCGGAGTCTTCGGCCGGCTCGTACGCATGTACGCCGGACCGGCGTGGTACGCCATCTCGACGAGGAGCCGTTCGGCGCAGACGGCGTCCGACGGGTACAGCACCGTGTAGTTCGGCTCGGCGCGATACATCGCCAAATCTTCGAGCGCCATCTGCGAGGGCCCATCCTCGCCGATCGA
>Ga0105245_10001765_pt1 | contig 19710 bp, 14 predicted proteins | sample KBSM54metaG_FD_81523 | JGI IMG/M metagenome (GOLD analysis project Ga0105245, IMG submission 81523) | Miscanthus rhizosphere microbial communities from Kellogg Biological Station, Michigan, USA - KBS M5-4 metaG | ecosystem: Host-associated > Plants > Roots > Rhizosphere > Soil | place...
CAGCTTCGTGATCACGGCGGTCCCCGGTTTGGTGATGAGGAGGTACGCGGTGCCGTCGCCCGTGATCGCGACCGGATTTTCGACGTAGCTGTACTGCTCCGTAAGCGGAATGCGGCCGATGCCGAGGAGCTGACCGGACCGGGCGTAAAGCCGCACCGTGGCGTCGACGGCGATCACTCCGGAGTCAGCGACTTCTTCAGCCAGCACGTACAGGCCCTTGTCACTCTCCGCGAGGATGCGCAGACCGCGGATGACGCCGCGCGTCGCTTTCACGTCGATGCGGCTGTTGTCGCTGACGAGTTGACCGTCCGGATCATCGTCGGAGCCGGCCTGCAGTCGCCAGCGATCGAACGTCGTCTGGCCGGTCCACTCGAGAGAGAGGGCGGAGGAGGCGAGCGGCTGCATCTGCTCATTCGTGCTCTCGGTTGCGGAGCGTCGCAGCGCCGGCAGCGTGGAGCGAACCTCACGGCGCTCGCGCACCGAACCGTCAGGGGAGACGGTGAGGATCATCGGCGTGGTGGCCGCGCCGTCGAGCACCGTCAGCTCACCGTTTGCCTCGATGCGGACGTCGGTAATCCCGGATACGTCGGCCAGATGAAACTGGGCGCGGAACCAGCCGTCCTTGTCGATGTTGGTGAGCGTGTTGTCGGAGGGGTTGGCGATCCACAACGAGCCGTTCGGGGCGGAGCGCAGCGCCGAAGGACCGTAGGGCGGCTGTTCCGGCCCTCCGGCGAAGTACGACGCCGGGACTTCGATCCGTTCCTGCGCACTTACGGATATGAAGGGGAGGAGGGCGAGCAAAACCGCCAGACCCACCAGATGCCACTTTCTCATTGAACTGTTCATCGCAACTTCCTTTCGTTTCGACTGCTGGTTGCTGTTTCCAGGGTTGCGCGCCGCCACCATTGAAGGCGTGCGCGAGCAGCGTGCATGCTGCTGCCCGCCCCGTCGACGACGATGATCCCGTGACGCGACCCTGATGAAATCCTGATGGATGAATGGCATGATGCTGAAAGAGGTCGGGATGGATAAGGACACCCTTACGCCGCTGCGAATCGCGGAAGCGACACGCGCGTACTACATCCAGCATCACCAGGCCGCGAGTGCGACCACGATCGCCGCGGTCATCCTCTTTGACAATCTCATTGCGGATCTGCGGAACGGGCACCGGTATCCGGTGACATTCGTGACGCGTGAACAATTGACATCCCGGATGACCAAGCACCCGGACTGGGGCGGCCGGGCGATGGAAAAGTCGATCGGGGATGTGGCCGACCTCGTGAAGACACAGTTGAAGAAATACCGGAACAAAAAAATCACGGTCGATGGAATGGAATGGATCGCCTCGGTCTACGGTCCGATCGCGGCCGATCGTCCGCACACCGCGGACCGCCCGGATCTGGCGCTGGAAATCGAATATCGTCCTGAACGCCGGCTCGTAGACTCAACGCCACGATGGCCTCTGTTGATTGGGCGGTGCGTGTGCTGCACACGGGAGACGCCGTTCAACGCCGACAAGCGGTACTGCGACTGGCCTGAATGTCCGAGCCAGGAGATGGTTCGTCACAAGCAGGACCGCGACCTGCTCGTCACGATCATCCCGCAACGCGACGCTGATTACAGTGCGCTTCGCGACGAGACGAAGAACGCCTTCGTTCATTTCCTGGGCGACCCGCTCACGTCCGATGTCGCGCCGGCGGAGTACCTTCCCTATGAGCAGGACCATCTCGCGGCCATGGGGCTGGTGCTCGGCAAGCCGCTCGTCTATCGCTGCAAGCGGATTGAGAATTGGAGTGATTTCGAGACGGTCTACGTGCTCGATCTCGCCGGTTACCGGACCAGCAACACGCTGAAGGATCCGAAAAGCTGGGCCGTGGTCAACTGCGCAATCGACGCCGAGGTTTCGCTGCTGGCGCTCTACACGGCGGGCAATGCCGGCATCAGTCTCGCCCGCCTGCTCTATGAGGCTTCCCGCCTCGGCGAGCGGCACTTTCGACTATTTTCTCTGATCGAGCATTCGCTGCCGGCGGCGATTCAAATGGTCCTGCGCTCGTGGGACTGCACCGTGGTGGAGGCCGAGGAAACATCCCGTTACCTGCTGGAGCCGAAAACGATGTGGAAGCGCATCGAACGGTTTCTCGAGGACGAGCAGTCGCAGCACGACCGCAGATGGCATGTCACCGATGGCTGGGACGGTGTAGGAGTGACGATGTATCGCCTCATGTTCATCGAGGTACTGAGGCGCCTCAAGCCAGACTTCGTCGTGTTGCCGGTCGGTACGGGCAGTCTTTTTACCGGAGCATATCTCGCGCTGACCGATCTGTACGGGCCGCAGTACAAGACTCAGCTCGTCGGCGCCGTATCTCTCGGCGAAAACGTCACGCGCCCGTTCTCACGTCCCGTCCGACTCAGGAAAGCTTCCCGGCCCGTCGCTCCGAAACTTGTCGGCCGGTATTCGCCTCTCAGCCGAGTCCTCGAACACATCTCGAAAACGAAGGGTGGAATCTTCATTGAGGTCTCAAAGGACATGCAGGAAGCGGCGGGAAGGGCCTTGCTGGAAGGAGCGCGCCGCGATCAACTGCCTATCGCCAGCGAACCCTCCGCTCTTGTCGCGCCGGCCGCATTGAAGGGCGATGGACACTACCCTGGTTTGTGGGAAGAACTGCAGGCGCCGAATAGCGAGACGCCGTTCAACGAGTCCGATGCATGCGTTCTCGTGGTCAATTCAGGGTTGGGGCTGCTCGGCGAACAAGACGTGAAGTTTCTTGCGAAGTTGTTGTAGCACCCGTTCGCGCCTGGTTCAGGATGCCGCGGAGCAACGGTCGGCGTCGAGCTCGAAGGCACCGGCAATGGTGGACGTTCGACGACTAAGCGTTTCGTCCCGCCCTGTACAACATCGCGCACACCCCGATCACGATGGCGATGCCGCCGATCACCGCGGCCGATCCGCTGATCAGCGTCTCCTTGCTCGGCGTGAAGTGCATCAGGCCGACGAGAATGGCGATGGCCACGCCGGCCAGTCCTTCGCCGGCGATCATGCCCGACGCGGCGAGCACGCCGGCGTCGCTCTCGCTCTTCTTCCCTTCGCGTTTCTTCTCGACGTAGTGGCGGATGATGCCGCCGACGAAGATCGGCGTGAGGCTGGCGAGCGGGAGATAGATGCCGACGGCGAACGCGAGCCCGGGTAATCCGGCGATGAGCGCGCAGATCGTCAGCGCCGAACCGACGCCGACCAGTCCCCACGGCAGCGATCCGGAGAGCACGCCTTCGATGACGGTCTTCATCAGCGTCGCCTGCGGCGCGGGGAGGGCGGGCGATCCGAACGTGAACGCCTTGCCGAGGAGCAGCACCGTCGCGGCGACGGCCCAGCAGGCGCACGCCGCGCCGATGAATTGGCCGAACTGCTGCCGCGCCGGTGTCGCGCCGACCAGGAAGCCGGTCTTCAGGTCCTGTGAGATGTCGCCCGCCTTCGACGCCGCGATGCAGACGACGGTGCCGACGGTGAGGATCGCCGCGCGCGCCGACGGATCGCGCCAGCCGAGGAGGACGAAGACGACCGAGACGCCGAGGAGCGTCACCAGCGTCATCGCGGAGGTCGGATTCGAAGAGACGCCGATCAGGCCGACGATGCGCGACGAGACGACGACGAACGCCACGCCGAAGATCGCCACGCCGATCGCGGCGACGAGCCGCGGTGCGAACGCCATGTTGCCGGCGAAGAGGCCGGGGACGGAGACGAGGGTGATGATGACTGCGAGGGGAACGACGAGCACGACCCAGGAAGGAAGGTCGCGATCGCGGCGGTCGGTCGATTCCTCGGTGACGCCCTGCTCTTTTCGCAATCCCTTGATCACCGCCGCGAACGAGCTCCACATCGTCGGCAGCGCGCGCGCGACGGCGAAGATGCCGGCGGCGGCCACCGCCCCCGCGCCGATGTAACGGACGTAGCGCGACCAGATCTGGGCCGAGGTCATGTCGTGGATCGACAACTTCATTTCGGGGAAGAGCGGCGCGGCGAGGTTCGCGCCGACGAGCGCGATGACCGGCGTCAGCACGAGCGCGGAGATCAGGCTTCCCGACACCATGATCGCCGACTGCCGGTAGCCGAGGATGTAGCCGACGGCGAGCAGCGCCGGCGCGATCTCCAGCGCCAGCTCCGCTTTGGTCAGCAGCGGCACGGCCATCGAGAGCGTCGACGGCATCAGCGCCAGCGCCCCGAGGCTCAGCTTCACCACGGCGCCGACGGCGATGCCGATGAAGATCCACCGCCCGCCCGACGCCGCGCTCGTGGTCGCGCGCAGCACCTCGGCGCACGCGGTGCCTTCGGGATATGGCAGCTCGTCGGCGGAGCGGACGATCAGCAGGCGCCGCAGCGGGATCATCGCCGCGATGCCGAGGAATCCGCCGAGGAGCGCGAGCAGCGCCACCTGCATGAACGGCGGCGTCATCCCCCAGAGGAACAGCGCCGGAATGGTGAAGATCGTGCCGGTGGCCAGCGACGAGCTCGCGGAGCCGATCGTCTGCGAGAGGTTCGCCTCCAGGATCACCTCACCGCGCTTCGGCATGATCGACAGAAAGAGAACGGTGAGCACCGCGATGGGGATCGAAGTCGAGACGGTGAGTCCGACGCGCAACCCGAGGTAGGCGTTCGCGGCGCCGAAGACGATGCCGAAGACGATGCCGGCGGCGACGGCGCGGAAAGTGAACTCGCGGAGATCGGACTGATACGGCGTAGTGGTCATTTCTTCCGTTCCGGACGGACGGTCACGCCCGTCACTTCAGCGACTGCCTTCATCACGGCGTCGAAGCCTTCGATGTCGCGCTTCGACACGCGCTTGTTGATATCGCGCTCGGTCTGCTCCACGAATTTCTGCACCTCGTCGGCGGTCGACTTTCCATGCGCGGTGAGGGAGACCATGAACGAGCGGCGGTCGTCGGGATTGAGCTTGCGCTCCGTCAGGCCGAGGCTCTCCAGGCGGTCGAGCATGCTGGTCATTGTCGACGCTTTCACCCCGAACACGCGCACCAGATCGCCGATGGGGGCCGGGGCGTAGACGCGGAGGTAGGTCAACAGATGTCCCTCCTGCGGCGAGAGGTTGCTGTCCTTCGCGCGGCGCTCGAAGTGCAGGCCGATCTGCCGTGTGGCCTTGTGCATGGGCGAAAGAAAGCTGTGTTTTTTCATTACGATATCGTATTATCCGACAACGGAGGAAGTCATGACGTTCAACGAGACCATTATCAGGCAGCTGCAGGGCGCGCACGGCGCCGCCCTCCGCAATCTCGACAGCGTGACCCACGAGGACAGCGTCCTCCGCCCCGCCAGCGGCGCGAACGACGCCAACTGGGTGGTCGGACACATGATCGCCGTGCGCAACCGGTTCCTTCCGGCGCTCGGCGAGTCGCCGGTGTGGGACCAGGCGCGCAACGCGCCGTACGTCACTCCGTCGACCGGCGACACCACGGCGCGCGTGCCGTTCGACGAGATGCGCGCGGCGCTGGCCCTGAGCCACGAACGCCTCGTCGCCGGCATCGCCCGGCTCGACGACGCCGCGCTGGCGCAGAAGGCACCGTTCAGTCCGCGCAACAATCCGGAAGAGACGGTGCAGTCGCTGCTCCTCGGGATCGTGGTGCACGAGGCGTATCACGCCGGGCAGATCGGGATTCTGCGGCGGGAGATGGGGAAGGACGGGGCGATCCGCTTTCCGGCGCCGGCGTAGTCACTCCGCCAGCTGCGCTTCGATCATGGTCTGGGCGATGAAGTTGTAGATCGCCGTCCAGGCCAGCTTCACGTCGAGCGTGCACTGCGGTCCCATGATCGTTTCGATCGTGTAGAGCAGGCACGCTTCGACCGCGGCGTAGTGCCCGACCTGCGCGCCGTACATCCGATGGCGGCGCCCGAGGTCGATGAGCACCGGCTTCAGCTCGTCGAGGCGGTCGAGCCCTTTGACCGCCGCGGCGATCATGTTCATCAGCATCGCGCCCTGCACCGTCATGTCGACGTTGTCGAACATCGACCGCGTCTGCGGCGCGATCTCGAAGAGGTGCTTGTAGAACAGCCGCGCCGCTTCGTCTTTGCGCGCGGCGATGATCTCGAACGACGTCTGCACGAGGTAGTGCGTGTCGGGCTTGGTGAAATCGAGGATCTCGTAAACGGTCAGCTCGCGATCGCCGACGCGCTCATGCGTCACGCTGCCGTACGTCACCTGATCGACGACGTTGATCAGCTCCTCGGTGGCCAGGATGCCGCTGCCGTGCTGAAACTCGTTCAGCGCCGCCAGCGCGCCGGCGGTGTTCGCCGCCTCGCCCACCGCCGTCAGCCGCATCTGATTCGGATGGCCGATCGAGCCGGCGATCATGCGGCCGTAATTGAGGCCGATGTCGAGCGTGAGCGACACGCCGAAGTGCTCGCTGAGGTACGTGTTCAGAGGCTCCATGCGCTGGCGCATGCGAAGCGCGGCGCGGATGGCGTTCGTGCACTTGGTCCGGGCGTCTTCGCCATTGAGACCGAAGAACGCCACGACGGTCGCGCCGTTCGGCGGCTCGAATGATCCGCCGTTCGTCAGCACGACCTCGTCGACCTGCAGGTAGAAGCGATTGAGGATGTGGATGACGTCGTACGGCAGGCCGCGGCGAAGCAGCGCGGGGAGCTCGCGGGCGCGGGCCGAGAGAATGGCCAGTGGCATCTCCGCGCCGAGCGCCGGCTTCTCCGTGCCGCGCATGATCTGCACGTCCATCGAGTCGACGATGAGCCGGCGCACCTTCACCGGTCCGTTCACTCTGGTCTGGCAGGCGAGGCGGACGTCGTCGCCGAATCCGAAGCGCTGCGCGAGCTTGAGCTCGGCCGAATCGCGCGGCGAGAGGTTGATCGATCCGCTGAGCACCGCCACGCGGCAGGTCGAGCAGCGGGCGTTGCCGCCGCATTCATGCGTGTGCGGGATGCCCGCCGCGAGCGCGCTCTCGAGCAGTGTGCGGCCCGAGCCCGCCTCGACGGTGACGTCGCCGCCAGCCTCGCCGACGAACGTCGCCGCCGGCGGCTCCTGCGTCTCGCGCACGATCGCGGTGTGGCTGGTGTAGCTCGGCGCGCTGACGGCCGCGCGGCCGGTGTGAATGGTGTCGCTGGTGAGCTCGCGCATCACCTCGGAGAGGCCGATGTTCTGCGGCACGGAGCCGCGTGCGCGCAGCGCGCGGACGACGTTGCGCATCTCCTCGGCCGACCGGAAGCGGCGCGACGGATCCTTCTGCAGCGCGCGCATGACGACCTCGGAGACCGACGCCGGAATGGTCGGGACGACGAGATGCAGCGGATCGGGATCGCGCTGCATGACGGCGTAGAGGACGGCGTGGACGGAGTCGCCTTCGAACGCGCGGCGGCCGGAGAGGAGCTCGTAGAAGACCGCGCCGAGGGAGAAGATGTCGGCGCGCGCGTCGATGCCGCGGCCACGCACCTGCTCCGGCGCCATGTAGTGCGGCGTGCCGAGGATCGTGCCGGTGCCGGTCACGCTCGACTCGCCGATGCGCGCCAGTCCGAAGTCGACGATCTTCACCTGTCCGCTCGGCAGGACGAAGATGTTCGCCGGCTTCAGGTCGCGATGAATGATGTTCGTGGCGTGGGCGAAGGCGACGGCGTCGCAGATCTGCTCCATCACGTCGAGCCGGGAGCGGAGGTCGGGGAAGCTGTTGTCGCGGATCAGGCGCTTCAGATCGCTGCCGTCGAGCAGCTCCATGGCCATGAAGAAACGGCCGGAGTCCTCGCCGAAATCATGGACCACGACGATGTTCGGATGCGTGAGCCGCGCGGCCGACTGCGCCTCGCGCCGGAAGCGGAGCCGCTTCTCGTCATCGCCGCCCGCCTCGATGATCTTCAACGCGACGTAGCGGTCGAGCACGGAGTCGTGAGCGCGAAAGACTTCGCCCATCGCCCCGCGTCCGATCTGATCGACGAGGCGGTACTTTCCGACCTGGTGAAGGGCGCTCATCGTGAGGGCAACCAGTGTAGCGTTAATTGGGGGCTTGAAAGCGCAGCGTCCGCGCCCGTTCCAGCATCTTCTCCGGCGTCGCGCGCACGCGGATGTCCTCGGTCAGATTGCGCCAGCGCACGGTGCCGCTGCGGTCGACGAGGAACTCGGCGGGGCGGGAGATGTCGCGGCCCTGCATGCCGCCGCCTTTGTGCAGGAGGTCGTATTTGCGGATGACCTCCGTGTTTCGATCGGAAAGGATCGGGAACGTGTAGCCCGCCTTCGTGCTCAGATCGCGCGACTCCTCGGGTGTGTCGACGCTGATCGCCACCGGCGTCACGCCGGCGGCCTTGAATTCACCGAGATGCTGCTCGATACCCCGTAACTCGGAGTTGCAGAACGGTCACCAGTAGCCGCGATAGAAAATCAGCAGCACGCCGTTCGATCCGGGCGTCGCCACGAGTTGCGACAGCGTCACGTTGTGATGATTCGTGTCCGGCAGCGTGAAGTCGGGCGCCTTCGCGCCGGCCGCGGGCGAGCCTTGCGACGCCGGCAGCAGCTTCGACATCACGAGCATGCCGAACGTGAAGAACGCCATCACGCCGATGCCGATGGTCATCACGATCGACGCGAAGACCTTCCGCTCCGTGCGGCGGAATCCGATCACCATCAGCGCCAGGGCAACGACGAAGAGAACGAACGCCGTCCACGGAACGTCGCGCGTCATCGGCCAGCGGACGAACAGGAACAGGTAGCTGAAGATGGCGATGAAGACGAGAACGAGGCCGCTCCAGAGAGGTGTGTTGAACCGTCGCGCCATGGCGGGACGATCATAGCGGCAATCCATCATGCCCGACGAGCGCCGCGTTGAAGGACGCGAGGATGACGTTGCTCAAAGAGCTTTCACCGTAGCCCGCAGCGCATCCTTCGCCACCGGCGGCGTCTTGCTGAAATCGAGCTCGTAATTCTGCGGCGGCAGCTCCCACGTATAGCCGCGCAGCAGCACGATGGCGAAGACCTCCATGAAGTACGTCGCGTAATCGAGGCCGGGGCAGCGATGTCCCATCGCCGGTCCGGCGCCCTGCGGCGCGAAGGCGTGTTCGTGGCGCTTCTCCTCCGCGCGCTCGGCCGAAAATCGATCGGGATCGAAACGCTCCGGATCGCTGTACATGCCGTGCGCCACGTGGCTCGGCGTCACCGCCCACATCACCATCCAGCCCGCAGGCACGGCGATGCCGTCGACTTCGAACCCTTCCTTCGTCTTGCCGAACACCGCCGGGATGATCGGGCAAAGGCGCTTCACTTCATTGACCACCTGCAGCAGGTACGGCATCGACATCAACGTCTCGAGCGTGATCGCACCCGACGGCGACTTCGCCTTGATCTCCGCGGCGAGCCGCGCGCGGACGTCGGGATGCGCGGTCAGCTGCTGCACGATGCCGCCGAATTCGGCGAAGACGATGAAGCCGGCGATGACGATGTGGTGCAACTCGAGCACGATGTCGTGATCGGACATCGTTGTTCCGGCTGCCGCGAGGATCCGGGACAGCCCGTCATCCGTCGCCTGCTTCCGCCGCTCCCGCACTTTCGCGCTGAGCACTTCGAAAATCCGGTCGCGCGCCTGCAGCGCCTTGCGATACGTGGTGCCGGGGAGGTTGATCGGCAGCGTGGCGAAGCCGCGCGTCAGCGTGTCGTAGTCGCTGCGCACGCGATCCATCTCCTCGCCCGGCTGCATGCCGAGGACGTTCGCGCAGATCACTTCGATCGACAGCCGCTTCATCTCGTCGAGCCAGCGGATCTCGCCGCCGGATGACCGCTGCGCGAAACAGCGCTCCACGCTCGCCTGCATCTGCGGCATGTAGGCCGTCAGCGCCGCGCGCGTGAAGGCCTGCACCACGACGCTCTTGCGTCCGCGGTGCACGTCGCCGTCGAGCAGCGGGAGGCTGCGTCCGCCGAAGATCTCCTGCACGTGCGGCGGCATCGACCCTTCGCGCTGCACGACGTTGCTGTCGATGAAGCGTCCCGCGGCCTCGGGGCCGGCGATGACGACGGCGTCGCGCCCCAGGACGCGCGAGCGGAAGACGCGGCCGTGGCGTTTCAGGCGCTCGTCGATGAAGGCGAATGGGTTTTTGGCAAAGGCGAGGGTCTCGCCGAGGAGAGGGAGACCCTCGCGTCCGGGAGGCAGCGGCTTTGAGCTCATGCTGAAACTACGTCGCTCATTGATTAGTGGATGTTGGCTGTCTCGCGTCCTGCCATTCCCATCGAATCGAGATTGAGCAGCCGCACGTCGAGGAAGAGATCGGACGCAGCCACGCCGTCGAGCGGGATATCGAGCGACAACTGCGTCGCGCCGCGCTCCAATGTCTGCGCCGCCTCGCCCCACGCCAGTCCGCGGCGCTCGCCGCTCTTGTCGCGTCCCGAAGCGACGATCACGTCGAAGCGGTAGCGCCCCGCCTCGGCGATCTCGGCGTTCGCCGTCACGTGCAGCATGCCGTTCTCGACGCGCGAGCGGATCCCGCCGAGGTGCGCGGAGTTGCGCTCGTTCATGAACTGGTTCGAGCCGGTGCGCGCGAACTCCACGCCGTGCGCCGTGACGCCGTCGGCGTCGTAGCGCACCGACCAGAAGCCGTTCGCGCGCGACGGCAGCTCGGCGATCACCGCTTCGTACTCGCCGTGTCCCTTGTCGGCGAGGGCGATCGAATCGCCGGCCGTGCCGTCGGGGGCGGTGAGATGCGCCACCACCTGCGCGCCGCTCACCGAGTCGTCGCCGTCGCGCAGCGTCGCGTGCAGCGTGATCGAGTCGCCCGGCATGCGCGACAGCGGGCCGACCGTGGTGATCATCGCCAGCGCGCTGTCCGGCTCCGCCGCGATGACCGTCGCTCCCGGCGCGACGTCGCTGACGTGATAGCGGCCGGCGATCGTCTGGTCGATGTGCAGCACTTCATGCCCTTCGGCGTCGATGGCGAAGCGCTGGACCGACTTCGACGAGCTGTCGCCGATCGGCGTGCGCAGCTTCGCCGACTTCGGCTGCCGGTCGTTGACCACGATGATCATGCCGCCCTGGCCCGTGGCGGGAAGGTCAATACCCTGGCCATTTGCGTTGCGCACGAACATCCGCGACGTCGCGGCGGGCGCGTTGCGCTCGGGCTCCACGTACGTCTCGCCCTGCGCGAACCTGCCGGTGGCGACCTGACCGAAGAGGGGAGCAGCGAAAAGGAGTGTGCAGAGAATTCTTTTCATGATGTTCTCCGATCAGAAGTCCGTGGCCAGCGAGTCGCCGATCTTCCGGTAGTCGTTGTGGCGGTTGTGGTGATGATTGGCCTCGGTGGTGAACCAGACCACGCCGACCGCCTGCGCGCTGTACTGCGCGACCATGCCGTCGTCCTCGCCCGGCAGTCCGGCGATGCCCGAGAGCGTCGCCAGTCCGTAGTCCTCCGAATGCGCGAAGTCGTTCCACAGTCCGTAGCCGGCGATGTTGTAGACCGTCTTCGGCAGCGCGGGCCGGCCGCTCGTCCCCTTCAGGTAGTACTGGTTGTAGTAGCTCATCGAGGAGGTGGTGCAGTTGGTCGTGGAGTTGTTCTTCTGCCCGACCAGATCGATCAGCCAGCCGGTGAGCCACGATCCCGACAGCGTGCCGGCGAGGTCCGCCGCCTCGGAGCCTTTGTTCGGCGGGGCGATCGAGTTCACCCAGCGGATGCGGTTGATGATCGGCTGATAGCGCGAGTCGTACATCGGATTCGACATGATCCAGCGGATCACGATCCCGCCGAACGAATGCGTCTCCACCACAATGTCGTCGATGGCGTTCGCGTTCATCCAGTTGTAGATCTGCCCGGCGACCGTGTTGCCGGCGACCCACATGTACTGCGTCCCGTCGTAACTGCAGATGAGGTAGGGGATGGTGTAGCCCTTGGTGGTGGCGCGGATCATGTCGTCCGTCCAGTAGGCGCGGGCCACACTGGAGCTGGCGAGGGTGGTGCCCCCCTTGCCGTGGATGAAGACCACTCCGGTCTTCGCTTCGGCGGCGACTGCGGTGAGAAGGAGAACGAGAGCCAGGGCGGTTCGTTTCATCACTTCCATTCCTCCTGATGTGTGCCGGTCAGGAGTTCAATCGCGATGCCACACGTATTTTCAATGAGTTAGGTGGGCAATGGGTCTAATTCAGCGCCAGAAGCGGCACTGAATGAGGGTTCAATGTTGCTCCATGGGTCGCCGGGTGACCATGGGGTTAAGGCAGACGCTGCTTCAGTTTCAGGGTCTTGTCGACGACTTCGATGAAGTTCACGGTGTTGAGCGTGAGTCGATCGACGAAAACCGCCAGACCCCAGCCACCGACACGCTTCGACGAAGGGTACTTCAGCGCCGTGATCACGCCTGAATCGAAAGCCGCGCGACCAAGCTCCTGGGTCGGTGCAGGAGTCGCCAGTTGCCAGGACCCGGTCAATTCAGACGTGGTGGTGCCGGCGAGGGCCTGGGCAGTCGGGTCATGAAAATCGATGACATCGGTGAGCACGCCGTCGACTGCAAATGTCACGACCGGCTCTGTGGCGATCGTGGTGTTCGCAAGCGCGGCGTGGCTGAAGACGGAGCCCGTCTCCGTTTGCGCCGTGGCGAAGTCGGATGCGAGATAGAGCGTGGAGAACGAGCCGACAGGGGTGAAGCGTGCGCCGCTGAGAACACTCCCTCCGGGCCAGAGTGGCTGTGGGCGACTCCGGCGCGGACGTCCGGGTGGCGGACCTTGCAACAGTGCGTACTCGATGCATCGCGCCCATGGTCCATGAATCGTGACGCGTGGTGCCGCCGCGATCGCGACGAGCAGGTCGCTGTACACGAGCATCAGGTCAGATTTCCACTGAGAGCGCTATCGATCATTCGCCGGATGACGGTGATGTTTCCGCTCTCCGCAACGGCGCGAGGCGTCATGCCGTCGAGATCAGGATGCGGCGTGTTCATCCAGATGCGCACGCTCTGCGCGTCTCCGAGGACATGTTCGAGGACTTCGATGACTCGCTTGAAGTCGAAGAGCCGCGGCTGGAGCGATAGTGCGGCCGGAGTCTTGGCCACGGTCGAGTACTTCCGCTGTAGCGCGTTGGCGATGAACGTAAGCGGTTCGTTCAGATACCGGGCGACGCGCTCGGCGTCCACACGGCCGCTTACCGGATCGTGAAGCACTTTGAGAGGAGAAATCGGTCCTGCAGGTCTTCCGAAGACATGCGCCGTGGCCTGCAAACCTTTCGGACCGCTGCGGTGAGCGAGGTCGTTCAGCGCCTCGAGCATGTTCGCTGCTTTCTTCTTCGAGACGTCAGCAGCCTTGGCGACATGAGCAATGATTTCTGATTTGCTCAACTGAGTCGCTGCCATGGGGTTCTTCCTCTACCACTAGATTTATGCCAGAACTACACCAATTCTACACCGCTCACGGCACCCGATACACCACCGCGTTGATGTGCATCCCCGCCCCCACCGAGGCGAACAGCACGATGTCCCCCGACTCGATCGAATGCCCGTCCATCCGTCTCTTCAGGATCAGGTCGAGCAGCGTCGGCACGGTGGCCACGCTGCTGTTGCCGAGGGTGGAGATGGTCATCGGCATGATGTCGGGAGGTGGCTGCATTCCTTCGAGGTCGTAGAGCGCGGCGAGGATGGCTTCGTCCATCTTGCCGTTCGCCTGATGGATGAGGATCTTGTCGACGTCGCGCAGCGCGACGCCGGCGCGGTCGAGCGCCTGCTTCATCGCGCCGGCGACGTTGTTCAGCGCGTACTTGTAGAGCTTGCGCCCCTCCATCTTCAGGAAGAGCGCCTCGAGGAAAACGTCCTCGTTGTACGACTTCCCCATCCGCAGCATCGTCGCGTGCTCCAGCGTGTCGGAGCGGACGGCGTGCGCCAGGATGCCGTCGTTCGTCTCGCGCGCCTCGAGGATCGTCGCGCCGGCGCCGTCGGCGTAAATGAGGCTGTCGCGATCGTGCGGATCGGAGATGCGCGAGAGCGTGTCGGCGCCGATGATCATCGCCTTCCTGATGTCGCCCGCGCGGATCATCGAGTCGGCGATGATCACCCCCTGCAGCCAGCCCGGGCATCCGAAGATGACGTCGAAGGCCGCGGCGTACGGATTGCGGATCTTCAGCCTCGACTTCACCCGCGCGGCGAGCGCCGGCACGAGGTCGGAGCGCCGGTCGCCCGGACGCACGTCGCCGAAGTTGTGGGCGAAGATAATCAGATCGAGCGACTCGGGATCGATCTTCGACGATTCGAGCGCCGCCTGCGCCGCCGCGAGCCCGATGTCGGAGGTCGACGTCTCCACGTCGACGTAGCGCCGCTCGCGGATTCCGGTAATGGCCTCGAACTGCTCCAGGATCTCGGCGTTCGGCTTGTCGATCCTCCGGCCGTCAGGCCCCAGGAACTCGTGCTGCAGGAAGTGGTCGTTCGTAACGACCAGGTCGGGGATGTGGCTCCCCGTGGCGGCGATCACAGTTCGCATGTCCTCGATATCGTAAACTCAGAGCTATCAGAAAATCCCCCGTCGTAATCGACGTCCTGACGGTCCTCGGTATCGCAGCGTTGTATGTCGCCTTCGCGAAGCTCGGCCTCGCGCTGGCGATCAGTGCGCATCAGGTGACGGCCGTCTGGCCGCCGACCGGGTTCGCCATCGCCGCCGTTTTTCGCTTCGGGCGCAAGAGCGCCGCCGGCGTCTTCCTCGGCGCGCTGCTCGCCAATGCGACCGCGGACGAACCGTTCGCGGTGGCGGCGGGAATCGCGATCGGCAACACCCTCGAAGCGATCCTCGCCGTCACGTTCCTTCGCCGATTCGATTTCGACGCCGGCCTGGCGCGCGTTCGCGATGTGCTTTTGTTTGTCGGCGCGATCGCGATCGCGCCGATCGTCGCGGCGAGCGTCGGCGTCGCCTCGCTCGGCGCCGGCGGCGTGCAGCCGATGAGCGCACTGCCCGGACTCTGGTGGCTCTGGTGGATGGGCGACGCGCTCGGCGGATTGATCGTCGCGCCGTTTCTGCTGGTGTGGACTGAAAAACGACATCGCACGATCGCGGTCATGGAAGGCGTCGCCGGCATCATTCTTCTGGCCGCGGTCTCCGCGGGCGCATTCGTCGTGCTTCGCCGCGTGCAGGCAACGGAGTACGTCGTCTTCCCGTTCGTGATCTGGGCCGCGTTGCGATTCGGTCCGGCCGGTACGGCAACCGTGGCCGTTGTCTCCAACGCCATCGCCATCTGGGGGACGCATCTCGGGCGCGGACCGTTCGCCGGCGCCGGTCCGGAACAGGGACTGGTGCTGCTGCAGATTTTCATGGCCGTCGTTGTCACGACCGGCCTGCTTCTCGGCGCGGTGGCGGCGCAGTATCGACAGGCGCAGCAGCGGAAGGACGAGTTCCTGGCGATGCTCGGACACGAGCTGCGCAATCCGCTCGCGCCGATCGTGCACGCCGTCGAGCTCCTCGGCCGCCGCGATCCTGCGGTCGCGGAGCAGGCGCGCGAGATCATCCGGCGGCAGGCGGCGCACCTGACACGGCTGGTCGACGATCTGCTCGACGTCTCGCGCATCACGCGCGGCGCGATCCAGCTCGAACGCCGGCCGGTGCAGCTCGAGGAGATCGTCGGCGCCGCCGCGGACACCTGGCGCCATCTCGCCGCGCAGAAGCATCAGCGACTCTCGATCGAGATCGCCGATCGTTCGCTTTGGGTCGACGTCGATCCGATGCGCTTCACGCAGGTCATCGCCAACCTGCTGCACAACGCCATCAAGTTCACGCCGCCCGAGGGTCGCATCTCGATCGCGGTCGAGAACGAACATGGAACGGCCGTCGTGCGCGTGCGCGACACCGGCGACGGCATGGACGGGGAGCTGCGCGATCAGGCGTTCGATCTCTTCGTGCAGGGACCGCCGTCGCTCGATCGCCCGCGCGGCGGATTGGGGCTCGGGCTCACGCTCGTGCGCCGTCTCGTCGAGCTGCACGGTGGAACGGTGGAAGCGACGAGTGACGGACCGGGGAACGGGAGCGAGTTCACGATCCGCGTGCCCGCCACCGAGAGGGGAGCGGACGTCCCGTCCGCTCCATCACCCGAGCCGGCGGAGATCGCCGCTCCCCTCGCCAGGCGCGTGCTCGTCGTCGAAGACCACGCCGACACGCGGCAGATGCTGATCCTGCTCATCGAGCGTGACGGCCACCAGGTGCGCGGCGCCGCCGACGGACCGCAAGCCATCGAGGAAGCGAAGAACTTCGAGCCCGACGTCGTGCTGCTCGACATCGGCCTGCCGGGACTCGATGGGTATGCCGTCGCGCGCGAGCTGCGCGCGCAGTCGCCGGAGATGCGGCTCATCGCGCTGACCGGCTATGGAGCGCTGGAGCAGGAAGCGCCGTTCGACGAGCACCTGCTCAAGCCGGTCGAGCCCTCGAAGCTGCGCGAACTTCTGATGTAAACCCAGCCTCATCCGTGGCTCCCGATTTGCAAACCGTTCCCACCGCGTAGCTGCAAATCCGCACAACAGGGAGCCTCACGCATGACCACTGGAATCGGCATCGACAAGGCGAGCGAGCTTTCGCCGAAAGATTTCGAACGTCTTCTCCTCCGCACCTTGACCTCCATGAAAAAGGGCGACTTCAAGGTGCGCATGCCGGTGGAGTTCACCGGCGTCCAGGGAAAAATTGCCGACACGCTGAACGACATTCTCGAGCTCAACGAGCGCTCGACGAATGAAGTCGAGAGGATCGCAAATGTCGTCGGCAAAGAGGGGAAGCTCAATCAGCGCGCGCAGGTGCCGAGCGCGGGCGGACAGTGGGGCGTGATCGCGGATTCGGTGAACAACCTGATCGGCGACCTGGTGCAGCCGACGAACGAGATCGCGCGGGTCATCGGCGCGGTGGCGCGCGGCGATCTCTCCCGCTCCATGGCCACGGAGTTCGACGGCCGGCCGCTGAAGGGCGAGTTCCTTCGCACGGCGAAGACGGTCAACACGATGGTCGACCAGCTCGGCTCGTTCGCCTCGGAAGTCACGCGCGTGGCGCGCGAGGTCGGCACCGAAGGAAAGCTCGGCGGCCAGGCCGACGTGAAGGGCGTCGCCGGCACGTGGAAGGACCTCACCGACTCCGTCAACTCGATGGCCGGCAACATCACCGCGCAGGTGCGCAACATCGCTGAAGTGACGACCGCGGTCGCCACCGGCGACCTCTCCCGCAAGATCACCGTCGAAGTGCGCGGCGAGATCCTCGAGCTCAAGAACACGATCAACACGATGGTCGACCAGCTCCGCTCATTCGCCTCGGAAGTCACGCGCGTGGCGCGCGAAGTGGGCAGCGAAGGAAAACTCGGCGGGCAGGCCGACGTGCAGGGTGTCAGCGGCACGTGGCGCGATCTCACCGACTCGGTCAACTACATGGCGGCGAACCTGACCAACCAGGTGCGCAACATCGCCGGCGTCACCACCGCGGTCGCGAACGGCGACCTCTCCAAGCAGATCACCGTCGACGCACGCGGCGAGATCCTCGAGCTCAAGGAAACGATCAACACGATGGTCGACCAGCTGCGTTCGTTCGCCTCGGAGGTCACGCGCGTGGCGCGCGAGGTCGGCAGCGAAGGGAAGCTCGGCGGGCAGGCAGACGTGCAGGGCGTCAGCGGCACGTGGCGCGATCTCACCGACTCCGTCAATTACATGGCCGGCAACCTGACCAACCAGGTGCGCAACATCGCGGAGGTCACGACCGCGGTCGCGAACGGCGACCTGTCGAAGAAGATCACCGCCGAGGCGCAGGGCGAGATCCTCGAATTGAAAAACACCATCAACACGATGGTCGATCAGTTGCGGGCGTTCGCCTCGGAGGTCACGCGCGTGGCGCGCGAGGTCGGCACGGAAGGACAGCTCGGCGGCCAGGCGGAGGTGCCGGGCGTCGCCGGCACGTGGAAGGACCTCACCGATTCGGTCAACGCGATGGCCAGCAACCTCACGGCGCAGGTGCGCAACATCGCCGACGTAACGACCGCGGTCGCCATGGGCGATCTGTCGAAGAAAATCACCGTCGACGTGCGCGGCGAGATCCTGGAGCTGAAGAACACGATCAACACGATGGTCGACCAGCTCAACTCGTTCGCCGGCGAGGTCACGCGCGTGGCGCGCGAGGTCGGCACGGAAGGAAAACTCGGCGGGCAGGCCGAGGTCCGGGGAATCGCCGGGACGTGGAAGGACCTCACCGACTCGGTCAACTCGATGGCCGGCAACCTCACGGCGCAGGTGCGCAACATCGCCGACGTGACGACCGCCGTCGCCATGGGCGATCTGTCGAAGAAGATCACCGTCGATGTGAAGGGCGAGATCCTGGAGCTGAAGAACACGATCAACACGATGGTCGATCAGCTCAACTCGTTCGCGGCCGAGGTCACGCGCGTGGCGCGCGAGGTCGGTACCGAAGGGCAGCTCGGCGGACAGGCAGAGGTGCGCGGCGTCGCCGGCACCTGGAAGGACCTCACCGATTCGGTCAACGCGATGGCCGGCAATCTCACGTCGCAGGTGCGCAACATCGCCGAGGTCACGACCGCGGTGGCCATGGGCGACCTGTCGAAGAAGATCACGGTCGATGTGAAGGGCGAGATTCTGGAACTGAAGAACACGATCAACACGATGGTCGATCAGCTCCGCTCCTTCGCCTCGGAGGTCACGCGCGTGGCGCGCGAGGTCGGCAGCGAAGGGAAACTGGGAGGGCAGGCCGACGTGCAGGGAGTGGCCGGCACCTGGAAGGATCTGACCGATTCGGTCAACTCGATGGCCGGCAACCTGACCGATCAGGTGCGAAATATTGCACAAGTGACCACGGCGGTCGCCAATGGCGATCTGTCGAAGAAAATCACGGTCGACGTCAAGGGCGAGATCCTCGAGCTGAAGAACACGATCAACTCGATGGTTGATCAGCTTAACTCTTTCGCTTCAGAGGTTACGCGCGTGGCACGCGAGGTCGGCAGCGAAGGGAAACTGGGCGGCCAGGCCGAGGTGCGAGGGGTCGCCGGGACGTGGAAGGATCTCACCGATAACGTCAACATGATGGCGTCGAACCTGACGGCGCAAGTGCGAAATATTGCACAAGTGACCACGGCGGTCGCGAACGGCGACCTGTCGAAGAAGATCACGGTCGATGTGCGGGGCGAGATCCTCGAATTGAAGATCACCATCAACACGATGGTCGATCAGCTCAACTCGTTCGCCGCCGAGGTGACGCGCGTGGCGCGCGAGGTCGGCACGGAAGGGAAGCTCGGCGGACAGGCGCAGGTGAAAGGCGTCGCCGGGACGTGGAAAGATTTGACCGATTCGGTCAATTCGATGGCCGCGAACCTCACGGGCCAGGTTCGCAACATCGCCGACGTGACCACCGCGGTGGCCATGGGCGATCTGTCGAAGAAGATCACCGTCGACGTGCGGGGCGAGATTCTGGAGTTGAAGAACACGATCAACACGATGGTCGATCAGCTCAACTCGTTCGCCTCGGAGGTCACGCGCGTGGCGCGCGAGGTCGGCACCGAGGGACGGCTCGGCGGACAGGCGCAGGTGAAGGGCGTCGCCGGCACGTGGAAGGACCTCACTGACAACGTCAATCTGATGGCCGGAAACCTCACCGCGCAGGTGCGCAACATCGCGCAGGTCACGACCGCGGTGGCGAACGGCGATCTGTCGAAGAAGATCACCGTCGATGTGAAGGGCGAGATCCTCGAGCTGAAGAACACGATCAACACGATGGTCGATCAGCTCAACTCGTTCGCCG